>Ga0315901_10007387_pt1 | contig 12966 bp, 6 predicted proteins | sample LakEriMetagenome_10_FD_203761 | JGI IMG/M metagenome (GOLD analysis project Ga0315901, IMG submission 203761) | Freshwater fungal communities from buoy surface, Lake Erie, Ohio, United States - Buoy 2 MA116 | ecosystem: Environmental > Aquatic > Freshwater > Lake | place: USA: Lake Erie, Ohio... | reverse complement strand
AAAAACAATCCGTGGTCGATCGGCTATACCCAAGACTTGGGATGGGTTCTAGAGTCCATCCCAAACCTACCATAATCTTAGAATAATTAAACTCTCTAAAACTGTTTTAATCATACAATCCGCTTAATAAAAATGTTACTGATCCCTATAAAAACCCTACAGAAAGCTATTTTCAGCTCGTGGTCCCTTAGGTCAATAAAAGTTTAATTAAAATCTACTTCATTTTATTACCAAAACTTTCCTGCACCCCCTCTGCATGTAGGACTAGTGCAGTAATCTTTAGATATCGAGGTTGAAAAAGAAATGAATAAGAAACAAAAAAAGAGTATAAAGCAGTCTATAAGCCTAACTCAGGAGACCATAGAGTTACTGAACAGTATATCAAAATACTGGAATCTATGCAATTCTGGGACTATAAGGCAGATGATAATCAAAGCTGCCCAAGAGCTTGGCATTAAGACTGTTTAGAGAATAAAGAACAAAAGGAAAAAACTATGAATTTGGCTAATCTGCCAAAACTAGGAGAAGCTGTGCCTGCGCGCAGAATCTACAAAATTATTGAAAAGATTTCTATTCGAAATCCCGAATTTTTGGAGCTTGCTATCAGAATAACTGAGGCTCTGTACAACGGTCATATCTGCTATAGAAAACCTCATAGTTTAAACAATATCAGGTTGAGACTCAGCGATCTGATTAATCATCTTATACCAGCTGGTCTTCAGCTCGACTTATCAAATCTCTTTGAAGCAACAGAAATAGCAATAATGAGATGCTCGCGTGATCAGTATGCAGTCCGTAAATCAATTCTTAATACGAGTAAATGTATCATTAAACCCTTGCGAGGACAGTGTTCTATTGTCGATAAAATTTCAAATGAACTTTCAAAAATTAATATTGCTAGGACAAAAGATCCTGAGCAACCAATTGTTAGGATTGAAGATGTTAATAAAGCTATTGACAGGGTTCTAGAGTTTAGGATTAAACAATACAATAAATCACTGTATTCAATGATTTTAAAAACACTTGTTTTTAGCGGGCTTAGAATTTCTGAATTAATAGATCTTAAGGTCAGTGATATAGATTTTGAGAGAGATAGAATTTTTATAGAAATATCAAAAAATGGTAAATCACGCTGGATTGGAATTAATCACGAGCTTAAGCCCACGCTAAAAGATTACATCGTTAATAAAAGATCTAAAACCCAATCAAATAAAGTCTTTGTATTAGAAGACGGTAGACCTATAACTCTAGACAGAATACAAAAGATTTTTAAACAATTACGTAAATGTACAAAGTTAAATAATCTTAAGCCACACTCGCTTCGTAGATTGTTTTGTACTCATTATGCTGGAAAAGGTGTGCCATTACCACATTTGCAGATGGCACTTGGGCATAGCTCAATAGCAATGGTGATGAGGTATTGCAAGCCTGACAGAGAAGAGGTTTTGAGGCAACAAGTTAATTGGTAAAGAAAAGGAGAAATATATGAACCAAAAACGAGATAGGCATAATATTGAACATAAAGAGCGTACGCATTTTTTGCGAGCATACTTTGATGCAATTAATGATTTAAGGATGTCGAAAAATTTTATAGAGATGTTCACTAAAACAAAAAAGAATTTCTATGATCAAGACAGAATAGATCCGATTTATCGTAATCAATATATTGTCTATGTTCCAAAAATTGGAACTAAGATGCGCGAAGATATCAATAAGTATTTTGGCACTTCTGTTTCTGATGAAAAAATTGCAGAATTGGTTCTGTCATTAGCAACGTCAGTTGAGTATTTGTCGTACTGTACTCCTGATGAAATGCTTTCGATATTTGAACTTTCAATGATTGCGGCAACTAAAAGAACAATGTTTGATAAATAAAGGAGTAATAATGTTAAAAAACAATTTGTTTGAACACCATCGTAAAGATCTTGAGAATAGTGGTCTTAATGAAAACACTATTCTGTTAATGGGCGTTAAAAGTCTGACGCTAGCGGATTCGAAGCCGCTTGGTTTCTGTGCCGCAGGTGTCCTTAAAGAGAATAAAGAAACAGTCAATTTGTTCAATAATAAATATCTCAAAGATTGTATGCTTATCTCATTCCATGATCAATACGGTAACCTAAAGTATGATTCTGTAACGGGATCACAGATTTCGGTTGTGAAAATGTTTTATCAGGATGGTGCTGAATCTTTATTTAAAGACAAGCTTCCTAAATATTTATGCTTGCCTAGATATAAACAATCTAAGCAATGCCTACACTTTCCAAAATCTTTTGATTGGAAAAAATATTTTGAAGAGATTAATAATAATCCTAATAAAGAATTTGTGATTTATTTTACTGAGGGTATAAAAAAAGCGGAGAAGGCATGTCAAGAACAGATTCCCTGTGTCGCGATTTGGTCGATTTATTGTTTCAATGAAGGAGATATGAGCTCATCATTGATTAGTGAGATCAAGGAATTTGCCTTAATAAAGAACCTGTCTATTTGTACCGTATTTGATTCTGATAAATACCTGAAGCCTCAAGTAAACCAAGCTGAGAAAGCTTTTGCAAATAAACTTAAAGCAGCAACTGACAAAGTTGCTCTGAAAGTTGATTTACCTCAGAGGTTCAATAATCAATCAACAAAAGGTTTGGATGATTATTTGATGAAGGCGGGAGCAGAAGAGTTTGCAAAATTACCAAGATCAAAAGTTTCAACTACTTATATTAATAGTTTTGAATTATTTCCTAAAACACCTCAGGCACCACTTGAAGCTTTGCCTTTACCGTTTAAGCGAGCTCTTGAGGATATTTCAAACAAGCTTGAAGGGAGCTTAGAGCTTGCTGCGATGTCTTTAATTGCAAGCGTGATAGGTCCTTGTTATAACGTGGTTAGCTGTGAAGGAATCATGTTGAATATGTTTTTGATGGGACTAAGTCCAACAACCACTGGTAAAACAGCCATTGTTAGAGAGTGTTTTAGACCAGCAATGGAGTTAAATATCGAATTAGTAAGAGACTATGAACAATCTCTTAAAAATGCTCTGAATACAGATACTGAAGAGTATGAAGAAAACTTTGAAATAGAAGATAAAGATGAAGGACACCCATTTTAATAATAAGGAGATAATCATGAAAGAGAAAAACAAAGTAAAAAAGAAAAAACAGAAATCCAAAAAAGATGAGCCCGTAATTAAAAGTAAAGAATTTATACTACCGGGTTTTACTCGAGAAGGACTCATCCATGGATTTACTACTGTAAGGCAGGTACCCACAGGAATATATTTTGAAGCAGAAGAATTTGAAGTCTTCCTTCAGAAGATGACTCAGGACTATAACTCTGGATTATCTAGCTTTATTACTAAGTTATATGATTGTGCTCATATAAGTAATGATTTTACAAAAACAAATTTTTTAAATAATCAATCTACTCATACCGTGATCAATCCTCTACTCTCAATCATGGGAGTTTCTAATGAAAAAAGTTATTTTGATAATTTGCCAAAAAATTATGCACATACTGGATATTATGCGAGGTTTAGTCATTTTATGGGAACAGCTAGAAAAAAGATTATTCCAAAGCCAGGTAAGTTAGATCCTTCAATATTTAATTTGCTTAAATCAATTCTAAATCTTATTAATTCAGAAGCTCAGAAACTTATAAATCAAAAAAGGGTTTTTGATTTTAAGTTTGAAGGTGAGGTTGATGAGTTATGGTCAATAAAATATTTGGAGTTGAAGGATATAATGAATAGTGATCCAAGTAATATAGCGAATCCTTCTATCGATAGAGATTACAAGTCTATATTTAAGATTGCTGCAATTTTTGAATTAGTCATTAGAGCTCATCAAATTGTTCGCTATGGTGATGCTAAAGAAACTTTGTTTGGTGATACTAAGATTTCTAAAGAAGCTTACTTGATGGCGGCAGAATGGGTGGATTATTTAGTAGGAGTTGATCTGTATTTATTTAAATGCTTCCTTGACAAAAAATCTCAATCTACTGAAACTTTACCTCTAAAAGCAATTAACCTTCTCATGAAATTTCCAGATGGTATGCTTAAGTCAGATCTTAAGCGTCACTTAAACCTGCACCGATCGCCAAAGCAAACTAAGCTTTTTGATAGTTTAATGCAAGAGTTGAGGGATGAGGGTAATATTGTTATTAAGTCTCATGGAAGAGGGTACGTTATAAAACTCAAGGAGCATTTGTTGATGGCACGTGCTAGCACAAACGACCTGTGAAGGCAAATGATTATAATGGGACTATCTTTTAATCTCAGCTACACGAAAGCACATCTATTATGCATAATTTGATCAAATTATATATTTCCTAATATTGCTAGTGACTGTGTTATTGTGTGGTGATCTGTTTTGATGGCGTGGCTGTTGGATTTACTAGAACACTACTCTAAAGTGCGAGCACGTGCTATGTCAAAGATTTTGATATTTGAATGAGTGATTATAGGGATTTTAGCAAAATCTCATTAATATTAATTTGTTTAGTATCCAATCTAGCAGGATCTGTATTATTCTGCCATTCTAATAAACCGTCATAGACATTAATTAAATATCTTCTTAGTATTGATGAATCATGGTATCTTACGCTCTGATAAAGGCGTTGAGCATATATTGCTTTAGAAACGGCTTGCCTTGAAGCACCAATTAGTTTAGCAAACTGAGCAGCACTCACCCAAGTTTGTTTTGCTTGTTCTATTGGATCCATAGATACATTATATCAACCTTGAAAAGCTTTCATTGAAAGAGATTTAGATACTTAAGCTATAGATATTTTATTTGGTAAAAATTATTAGCTTGAGATTGAATAGGTTTACGGTGTATTTGTCAACCAATTTTAAAATCCATAAGCTAGAAAAATGCCGGGACCGACGGCTACCCGAGGCTAATCTGGTTTGAAAGAACCTAAATGGGTAGGACTATTAATATTTATAACTTTTAGAAAAGTTAGTCTGGAAATTTTCCAGTATCTGAATGAAAAAATCAACGGTATTTGGTTAATACTTGTTGGGACTGTGGATCTATTTCTAATAAATATATATCTTTTGGCAAAAAGGGTTAAAATGTAATTCTGATGGACGTTTTCGAGCTTAGAGATAGGGTAATTGATGAATATGCTGGATTTGCAAGAAGCTTTACCTATATCAAGGCAGAAGATATTAGAGCCAAAGCAGAAGAAGTTTATAACCTTGGCAGCTACTGGCCAGAAGCGCTAATTCAAATTAATCCAAACTTTGTTTCAGGGGGGACCATTAGCGACTTGATTAAAGATGGAACTTTGGACTCTGAGTGTTCAAAAATTTTCAGTGTAAATAAAGATTCCGGTCTGGGTATTGAAATAAATCTACATAAACATCAAGAAGAGGCAATAAGAATTGCACAAAAAAATGAAAGCTATGTACTAACAACTGGTACTGGTTCTGGTAAATCCTTAAGTTACTTTATTCCTATAGTTGACTACATTCTCAAAAAGAAAAAAATAGACAAGAAACCTTCAATCAAAGCTATTGTAATTTATCCGATGAATGCTCTTTGTAATAGCCAAGAAGAAGAGTTGAAAAAATTTCTAAAACTTGGTTATCAAGAAGGTAAGCATCCTGTAACTTTTGGCAAATATACTGGAGCAGAATCAAAGGATGAAAGAGATGCTTTAGCAAAAAATCCTCCTGATATCTTGCTAACAAACTTTATGATGCTAGAGTTAATTCTCACATTACATACCCCTATAGATAAGGACATAGTAACTGCTGCAAGCGGCTTAAAATTTTTGGTACTTGATGAGCTGCATACCTACAAAGGAAGGCAAGGTGCAGATGTTGCGTTACTAGTTAGAAGATTAAGACATAAACTTAATAAGGATCTATTATGTGTGGGAACTTCAGCAACGATGGGTGGAGAAGGTACCCAAGAAGCAAGAAATATACTTGTATCAGAAGTTGCTACTAAACTCTTTGGAGCAGAAGTAAAAGCTCATAATATTGTTACTGAGACTATCCAACGTATTACAGAAAATTGTGAGATTAATTCTGCCTTACTAAAAAAAGAGATTCAAAACCCAGACCTAAGCATGTTGGACTATGATTCATTAAGGCAGCATCCTATTTCAATATGGATAGAACTTAATTTGGGTTTAGAGCCCAAAGATAATAACAATGGCTATACAAGATTATCAAAACCTAAGACACTTTCAGAAGCTGCTATCGAACTCTCAAGAGCAAGCGACTACGATATTGATCAATGTAAATCCTACTTGAAGAAATTCTTACTAAAAACCTATCAAGTAAAAACTCCTATTGGTCGTCCTTTTTTTGCTTTTAAATTACATCAGTTTATTAGTGGAGCTGGTGACTTATATTCGACTTTGGAGCCAGAAAATAACAGAATAATTACTAATAATGGTCAAGTTTTTTTACCTGGATCTGAGCAGACCAAAAAGCTTTTTAATCTATGTTTTTGTCGTAGTTGCGGGCAAGAATATTTCCCTGTTGCAGCGTTACTTCATTCTGAACAGATCTTGGCTATTCAACCCCGTTCTCTTACTGATAGAACAGTTCTAGAAGGATATTCTTCTGGTTACTTTATGCCAGGAGAAAACTTTACGGTATGGGACGGTCGTTTCCCTGATGACTGGTACGAAGATCAGGACTCAGGAAAGCTTAAAAGAGATAAAAGAGCAAAAGCTCCTCAAGAAGCAGGTTTCGCAGCAGATGGTCAATCTAGTACTCAGGGACTTAGAGGTTGGTATATCCCAGGCAAGTTGAATTTTTGTTTGAATTGTAATGAACAATACGAAGCTAGAAGTGGCGATATAAGTAAACTAGCTTCACTCAGCCTAGAAGGTCGTAGTTCAGCTACCACAATTATTACAATTGCAGCTCTCAAATACCTACGTCAAGATGCCAAGGACCTTGATGATCAAGCCAAAAAATTACTTTCATTCTCAGACAATAGGCAGGATGCTTCTCTGCAAGCTGGTCATTTCAATGACTTTATAAATATTCTTTTATTGAGGTCAGCTCTTTTGGCTGCACTTCAAGTTGACTCAAAGAGCGAATTAAACGAAAGGACCTTAGCGGAAAGAGTTTTTGAGGAGCTGGCTCTGGATATGCACGAGTTTGCAGTTGAGCCAGATTCCAAAGGGAGAAATGCAATTAGAGCTCAAGAAAGTTTACGCGATGTTATAGGCTACAGACTTCTTTTTGACCTACAACGTGGTTGGAGACTAACTAATCCAAATCTTGAATCTTTACAGTTAATGGAAATTGATTATGAAGGAATAGAAGAATGCATAGCTGATGACAAAGAATGGTCAAATCGTAATCCTTCTCTTAAGAGACTGACAAAGGATGAGAGGCGTGAAGCTATTAAATTGCTACTAGATCACATGCGTAAAAAGCTTTGTGTTAGCACTAAGTACCTTGATCGTAATGAGCAAGAGAAAATCAAGCAATCCAGCAGGCATTACTTAAATGATACTTGGGGTATCGGTGAAAACGAACTAATGTTCCAGTCTGCCATTCTTTACCCTCGATCAAGACCAGACAGGCGTGAACGTGGCGAGTATATGTCCAAGTCTAGTCGAAATCCATTCTTGAAGTATCTAGAACGTAAACTTGAAGTTACTTTAAGAACGAGGAAACCAGAATTTGAAGGATATTATGAAAGATTAATGTCAGACTTTTTTGGCATTCTTTGTGAGTTTGGCCTTCTTTGTAGAGTTGATGAAAATTTAGGTTATGAAGGTTATCAAATTCTCGGGGATATCATCAAATGGAAACTTGTCGATGTTCACCAAGAAATTAATATAAAAACTAATAGGTTCTTCCGATCACTCTACCTTAATATCGCTAATAACTTAAGAAATAAAGATTCTGTAATAAGTCAGCTGGAAGCCCATGAGCACACTGCACAAGTGGACCCAGAGATAAGGGAAGAAAGAGAGACTGAGTTTAGATCAGCAAAGCTACCTCTACTTTTCTGCTCTCCTACTATGGAGCTTGGAGTCGACATATCTTCTTTGAATGCGGTGTATATGCGTAATGTTCCTCCTACCCCAGCAAATTATGCTCAAAGAAGCGGACGTGCTGGTAGGAGTGGACAACCTGCTCTGGTCATAACTTACTGTGCAGCTAAAAGTCCTCATGATCAGTATTTTTTCCAAGATCCTACAAGAATGGTTTCGGGCAAGGTCAGTGCTCCGACTTTGGATCTTACAAACGAAGATCTCGTAAGAAGTCATATACATGCAGTTTGGCTTGCTGAATCAGGCAAACAACTTAATGGTTCCATAAAACACAATCTTGCTTTAGATCAGATTCCAGATATACCAGTTATTGATGAAACAAAGGACCAATTGATAACCAGTTTTTTAAAACAAAGAGTCAGAATTATTGCAGACGGTATCATTTCAATGTTATCGCTTACTAATGATGATGCTCCTTGGCTTAGCGATTCTTGGTTAGACAATACAATTAACTCGGCATATGTAAGGTTTGATAGAACTTTTGATAGGTGGAGAGAGCTTTATAGAGCCACACGCAGACAGCTTGAAATTTGCCAAGGCATAATTAATAACCCAATCTCAAGCCAAAAAGATAGAGATGAGGCAAATCTACGCCATATAGAGGCTTATAAACAGCAAGAACTACTTCTCAATGATAGGTCTTCAGATAGGTCAGATTTCTATACTTATCGTTACTTAGCTTCGGAGGGCTTTTTGCCAGGTTATAACTTTCCTAGACTTCCCCTTATGGCTTATTTGCCTGGCAGATATAAGTCAAAGGATAGTAAAGAGACATATCTATCTAGACCTAGATTTCTTGCTATCTCTGAATTTGGACCACAAAGCTTTGTTTATCATGAGGGAGCTAGATATAAAGTTCATAAAGTTATTCTAGGAATAAGAGACGAGCAAAGTGCTTCCTTGCAATCGAATCTATCTACAACCAAAACCAGATTATGCCCAGAATGTGGATATGCTCATGGAGGAGAAATAGACGCGGAAGTTTGTGAATCTTGCGGAACTAGTATGAGAGATGGAATATACATTAATAACTTATTCTCTATAAGCAATGTTGCTACTAAGCCAGCGATAAGAATTTCTTCCGATGAAGAGGAAAGGCAGAAACAGGGATATGATGTTGTAACTTCTTATGAGTTTTCAAAAGAAAATGGTAGAACTCGTTTACAAACCACAGTGTTGAAGCTAGGCTCAGAGCAGATCGCGGAGATCAAGTTTTCGCCAGCAGCACCTCTTAAACGCATTAATCTAGGCTGGAGCCGTAGAAAAGATAAATCTATTCATGGTTTCGTTATAGATGTGCAAACGGGTCAATGGACTAGAGATGAGAATAGAGACGAGATTGATGACGAAGAAAATCCTGAAGAAGCAGCTAAAGCAGCTCTCTCTCAACGCATCTGCCCTCATGTGGAAGATCGAAAAAACATTTTAATATTCAGACCTTTGCAGGAGAAGCCCAGTTTAATGGCTATGACGACACTTCAATACGCTCTTAAGAGAGGTATAGAAGCTGAATTCCAGCTTGAAGAAGTAGAGCTGTTGGCAGAACCCTTGCCTGATAAGAAGAAAATCAATGCGCTTCTCTTTTATGAGGCTTCAGAAGGTGGAGCTGGCGTTCTCAAAAAGATTATTCACGACAAAAAATCACTTAGAAGAGTTGCACAGAGAGCCTTTGAAATATGTCATTTTAGACCTAAGACAGGGGACTGGAATGATGTAAGATCCATAGAAGATGTAATTGATATTGGTAAAGGTGTTGACATAGCAGAAGCTTGCGAAGCGGGTTGTTATAAATGTATTTTAAGTTATTACAATCAATCATCTCATATTCAAATAAATAGACAGAATGAAGAATTTAAGAAGTTACTATTGTCACTTCTCATATGTGATGCCTATACGGGCACTCAGGATCGAACTCCAGAGGAGCATCTAGAACAACTAGAAAGAAGGTCTGGTAGTTCTTTAGAGAAGGAATGGCTTGAGTTTATTATTCAAAATGGTTTTAATTTACCTGATGAAGCTCAAAAACCTGTCAAAGATTTTAATATTACTCCTGACTTCGAGTATAGCGGTGCTCAGAGTCTTGTATTTATAGATGGACCACACCACGAAAACAATAAGCAAAAACAATTTGATAATGCTATTAATGAAAAACTATTTGAATGTGGCTATACTGTGATTAGGTTTCCAAAAGACAAGTGTAAGTGGGTAGAGATTATTGAGAAATATGGCTTTGTTTTTGGTAATGGGACGATTAAAGTTTAAATGGTAGTTAAAGAAAATAGCCCTGGTTCAATAGTTAAAGCTCGTGATAGGGAATGGATAGTTTGTTCAAAATCTAAGGGTGAGGATCTATGGCTTAGACCTTTAGGACGAACTGATGAAGATGCAATTTTGTTTTTCCTTGGCATTGAGCCTATCGAGCCAATACCTGCCAGTTTTCCTTTGCCAGATCCAGAAAAATCCGGTACTTCATCATCAGTTTCTCTACTAATGAATGCTCTAAAGTTAAAGCTTAGATCCGGAGCTGGTCCCTTTAGATCATTTGGGAATTTATCTTTTAAACCAAGAGCATATCAACTCGTGCCATTGATGATTGCCTTAAAACAAGAGGTAATTAGATTACTTATTGCCGATGATGTAGGTATTGGTAAGACTATAGAAGCGGGAATGATTGCTCGCGAACTATGGGATAGAGGTGAAATTAATCGATTAGCAGTAATATGTCCGCCACATCTCTGTGATCAGTGGGAGGATGAATTAAAGTCTAGGTTTAATTTAAAAGGATTAATTATCAAACCCGCTACTGCTGCTAAACTAGAACGTGAAATACCTCCGGATCAATCTATTTTTCAAAATTATCCCATTACTATTATAAGTCTTGATTATATAAAGTCAGATAGATTAAGAGATGAGTTTTGTAATAATTGTCCGGAATTTGTAATTGTAGACGAAGCTCATACTTGTGTTCAGGGTTCTAGCTCTGGCAAACATCAGAGATATCAATTACTCAAGAAGCTTGCAGAAAATAAAGAGCGACATATGCTTTTCCTAACAGCGACTCCACATAGTGGTGACGATACTGCTTTCTTTAATCTACTTGGATTATTAGATCCTGAGTTTCAATCATTATCTAACCTTGAAGGATCTGAAAGAGACTTATTAAGAAAGAAATTATCAAATCATTTTATTCATAGACGAAGAACTGATATCGCTGAATGGAAAGAAGATAGTAGTTTTCCAATAAGACAAACTAGTGAGGTTACTTATAGACTAAATTCATCCTGGCAGAAATTCATGGGCTCAGTTTTAGCTTTTGCGAGACAACTTATTGAAAAATCAAAAGACGAAAGTAAGCAAAAACAGCGCATGAACTGGTGGGCTGCAATTGCCTTGCTTAGGTGTGTTAGCTCCAGTCCTGAAGCTGCCAAAATTGCCCTTGAAACTAAAATGAATAATTATATTAGAGAAGAAGAATTAGAAGAGTTCTCCAGTAAGCATGTGTATGATCTCAACCCAGATCAAACTGAATACACAGATGAAACTCCACCGCCAGCTAATATAGCCCTAGACGAGGATTCAGCAGAGGCAATACAGATCCGATTTCTTCTTGATTACGTATCTAATATTACAGGAGTTGAAAATGATCCTAAATTATCTGGATTATGCGAGATACTTAAAGACCTCACAAATGATGGATTTAATCCTATTGTTTTTTGTAGGTATATTGCTACTGCTCATTATATAAAAGAAGAAATTACCAAGCTTTATAGTGAATCTAAATACCATATTGAATTAATTACTGGTGAACTTGCACCAGAAGAAAGGAAGATTAGAGTGAATAATTTTAAGGACTCTAATAGAATTCGTATTCTAATTGCGACTGATTGTCTCTCTGAGGGAGTGAATCTTCAAGAGTATTTTGATGCTGTTGTTCACTATGATCTGAGCTGGAACCCTTCAAGGCATGAGCAAAGAGAAGGCAGGGTTGATCGATATGGACAGCACAAACCAAAGGTTAAAGCTGTTATGTTTTATGGAAATAATAATCCAGTTGACGGAGCAGTTCTTCAGGTGCTGTTACGTAAAGCTGAGGAGATTAGAAAAGAGCTTGGCATACATGTACCTATACCAGAAGACAATAATAGAGTTATGGAAGCGATTATGGAGGCAATTCTATTTAAAAATACAGAAGATGATGACGCTGATAAACAACTAGAGCTACTCGACCTTAATCAATTCAAGCTAGACTCTCTAAAGAAAAATTTAGAAGGTAAATGGCAGAGTGCAAAAGAAAAATATAAGTTAAATAAGTCTATCTTTGTACAAAGAAGCCTAAAGCCAGAAGATGTTATGCCAGAATATCTAAAAACACAATCATTATTAGGAACAAATGAGGATACAGAAAATTTCATGCGAGTTGCTTGTGAAAAGCTTAAAGCTCCACTTGAAAAGATCTCAAGAGGGTATAAAGTTCCCTTGTCACATTTACCTTCAGTTGTTCGTACTAGGCTTGAGGCATACAATGTTACTAAATCATATAAAATTAATTTTGATAATAATGTAGAAGGTTATGAGTATATTCATAGAACTCATCCATATATTTACACCTTGGCTGATACAGTAACCGAAATTGCTCTTGAAGAAACAGATGCGGAGTTATTTTCACGCTCATCAGCTATGTTTGTATCATCAGTAGATACTGTTACTTATTTGCTTTTGCTTAGAGTTCGTAATCGTTTAATTACCAATTTCCATGATAAAAAAACTAATAAGAGAATTCCTTCGAAGCAAAGAGATGTAATAGTAGAAGAATGTCAGACTGTTGCAATAAAAAGTAATGATAAAGGGAAGTTAATATTAGATACGGAATCGTTTTTAGGAGCTATCCCAAATAAGAATATGCAACTTTCACAAATAAAACATTATATATATCGTGCCTTGGAT
>Ga0315901_10007386_pt1 | contig 12966 bp, 14 predicted proteins | sample LakEriMetagenome_10_FD_203761 | JGI IMG/M metagenome (GOLD analysis project Ga0315901, IMG submission 203761) | Freshwater fungal communities from buoy surface, Lake Erie, Ohio, United States - Buoy 2 MA116 | ecosystem: Environmental > Aquatic > Freshwater > Lake | place: USA: Lake Erie, Ohio... | reverse complement strand
CGATCAGGCCGCGGGTTCCGCAACCTCGACAACTACCGCCTCCGCATCTTGCTCGCCGGCGGCCACCCCCGACAGACTCACCCAGTCACGAGACACCGAGCCCGACCCAGGTTCAACGCGTAGAGCCCGTTCACGGGCGGTCGTCCAGAACCGGTCGTGGACCTCGCTGAACGCCCCGGATGCTCTGGCCCGGGCGAGCGCTGTCGCGTTCGGCAACGCGCCGGGCTTGCGGGCGAGGATCTCCAGGTAGTGATCGAGCACGAGGATCTGCATGTGCTTGTGCGCTGCTCGGGGATGGACCGCAACAGCCCGGCTGCCGTCGAGCACCTCGACGGCCTCGGCGCCGAGGCGGACCTGCATCCGCCGCCCGGCGTATCGGATCGGGACCGAGTAGAACGACTGGCGCACACACACCCGCGACTTGCTGTCGACACGACATTGCATCGACCGTGCCGAATCGAACGCCTCGACCGGCAAAGGCTGCAGCATCTGGGCCTCGAGCGCGAAGTGCTCGGCGACGGTCATGAACCGGCCATCGATGTGCCGGCGTGCGTCGTCGCGTTCACCGATCCGGTCGAGCAGATCGTTCAGCTCGTCCATCGATGACACCTTCGGGACCGGGACCAGCGCCCGCCGCCGGAACCGGCCGACCTCTCCTTCGACACCACCCTTTTCGTGGGCGCCGTCGACACCCGGCAGACAGAAGAACGAATCGAACCCGTAGTGCGACCGCATCATGGTGAACCGTTCCGACTCGGCCCGATCCCGACCTCGCAGCACCTTCGACACCGCGGCTTTCAAGTTGTCGTAGCGGATCCGTGTCGGCACCCCACCGAACACGTCGAACGCCCGGACATGCCCATCCAGGAACACCTCCTGGGCCTCGTTCAGATACGCCCGCCGGAACGCCTTGCCCGACCCTGACAAGCGCATCACGAACAACTTGCCTTCGACCTCGACACCGTTGAGCACGAAGCAGATCGCCCCGAAGTCGACCTCGGCCTCGCGGCCGAGCGGATGCTCCTGCGGCACCGTCACCTCCACCGTCGCATGCCCAAGACGAACCTTCGCTTCGCGGACGTACTCGCGCACCGTTGACTCCGCGACCCGTGCCTGATGCTCATCGACAAGGCGTTCCCACACCCGCCGCGCCGTGTGGCGCTGCTTGCGCGGCGCTGTCAGATCCGCGGTCAACCAGCCATCCACGATCGTGGCCCACTGACCCATCACCGGCGCCGCCCGCACCTGAACCTTCCGCGGCGGCGGCACCGGTGACGCCAACGCCTGATGCACCGTCCGCCGATGCGTCTTGAACCGACGCGCCAACTCCCGCACCGCCACATCCGGATCATCCCGACGCGCACGACGGATCTGCTCGAACAACTCCACCTTGGACCTTCCAGCCATCCCAGACGATCCACGAACCACCCAAAGCGGACGCGGACCCCAGCACGACCACCCCAAGGTGGGGCCAAATCAGAGCATCACAACCGGCCGAACTGGGGCCAAATCAGAGTGTCAAACCCACAAGTACATCTCCGACGCGTTCACCGAACGCCGCGCCTGGCTCGACGCAGCGACCGCAGACCCATCCAACCGCGAGTACTACGTCCCGAACCCCGACCGGCGCGCCGCGATCGTCGAAGACCACAACGAGTACCTCGCTGACAGCGTCTTCTGGGTCCCCGAACAAGCCCGCTGGCCGGTCCTGCAGGCGAACGCCAAGCAGGCGGACATCGACGTCCGCCTCGACGCCGCAATGGACGCCATCGAGGCCGAGAACCTGAGTGCCCGCTCCGATGCCGTCTAGAGCGCCCACGGCGAGGACCCGTCCGGTTCGGATGCTCTACCGTTGTCTCCACCCAGGGGTGTTCCCGGAATAGCCGGGTGACATTCCCGAAATACTTTGGTCAGCCCGGCTCTTCGGAGCTGGGCTGAACCGATGGCACCAGGACTGAAGAGAGACGAGCCTCTTTCCTCGGCAATGACTCCGACGTACGAAACGGTAAGCAGCGACCCCTCGGCAGACTCGGAGCCGACTAATCAGATCGGGCGAGGCGCGACTCACCGGTTCGATCTGGTGAACGGGATCTCGACGTGTTGAAGGCGGTGCGGGTGCAGTCTCCGATGCAACGACAGGCAGTTGTTCAGGACCGCGTCGTGCTCAGCGGCGGCGAGCCCGACCTGGTCCGGGCCGTCGAGCAGGTGGGCGTGCACGATCCAACGAGCCGCCGGCTCCGGGGACGCAAGGATCCATTCGATCACCCTGGGATCTGGTGTCATCGCCGACTCGGTTCGTCCCACCACGCCAGCACGCGCATGGCGCGCAGGGTCGACCAGCGGCTCGCCCCGCGCGCTTCGAGCGCAAACCAGTAGCGGCCCGGATACGGCCGATACATCGGCCACCTGCCATCGGCTCGTCGCGCCCGGCGGACCTCCTCGACGGCCTCTTCGAGACGCCCGTCGCGGTCGGCCCCGACGGCACGGAAGTGCTCCAGACCCCGCATCACGTCGAAGTGCCACTGCGGTGGGAACGGGAACCGTGCGAACGCCCGATCGACCACCTCACCAGTCCGATGCGACCGGTAGAGCCGGTGATCGAGGAAGAACTCCCGACCCGCCACCATCGCCGATGCGACGGGAACCGAACCGCCACTCCGCTCGTAGGCCGACAGCGCCTCCAACACCGTGATCGACGTGTGGAACGACCCGTGACTCGAGCCACGGCGGATGGACTCACAGTTCCAGCCACCATCGGCGAGCTGCTCGCTGACCAACCACTCCACCGTCGGATCCACACGCGGGTCCGGGTGTCCGAACGCCGCGGCCAACAACACCAGCATCCCGGTGATGCACGTTTCCGGTTCCCGGATCGACTTGGCGAGAGTGAGTCCGCCGCCGTACCAGCGCGCACCCTCCCACAGCTGCCGACACCCCGCCAGTGCCTGAGGATCGCCCTGTTCCAGGCCGAGTCGTTCCAGCAGCAGCAGGGTGTACGTCGTCGATGTCCACTTCGGGCTGTACAGCGCGCCGGCCCAACCCCCATCCGGGTCCTGGACAGCGAGGAGCTGCGCACCCCACCCCTCGGTGGCCACCCGGTCACGCTCGACCGCCACCTGATCATCCGGTCGACCGAGCAGATCCCTCATCACCTGCCACCGCACCGACGGATCACCCGCCAACAACCACTCGATGGTCCGGTCCCCGCCTGACGCACTCATCGGTGTTCCCCGTCGAAACCCGGACCCGGCGACTCATCCGGGGGCAGTGCGCGGACAAGCAGTGCATCGGTCCCCGCTGCCCCGACGATCAACGCCACCAAGGCAGCGACGAACACCGACCCGTCGACGCCCTTGAGCACGACCGCAACGGCCAGCATGACCACAGCCCACACCACCGCATTCCACACCCTCACCCGCTGACGTGACATGACCGACTCCTCCACTTCAGCATGCACCAACCAGGCGGTACGGAGCAGAGCCCAACGCCCCCACGCTCACGTGTAGAGCCTCGAATCCAGGATGATGGTCGAGATCGGGGTGTGAACGAACGGCGATTTGCGTGTGAAGGCCGCGCCGAGACTGTCGTTCGCCTACCCCTCTGACCTGGGGCGATACCTATTTCGCTAACACCCCACCAAGAAGCAATCACAACCTCGTGAATCGAGAGCGATGCTGGGGACGCACGGGCGCCTGATCCCGTGGTGTTCTCTCTACTGTCCCATGTGGAGTCAGAGCGACTCAGGCCGACAGGCGTAGGAACACCGCATCGAAATCAATCACTGCAATCACCAGGAACGCGACCCAACTCGCAACGCGAAGCTTGTGTGGAAGCGCCGACCTCGGTTGCTTCTCGATCCCGCGGCCCCCTAACCCGAGGATGATCCCGGCCGAGAGGTGCAGGAGGACATCCCCGGCAAGGTGGCTGAGGTGGCCGGGCAGGGCGATCGCGTCGTAGAGCATCACTCCGCCGTGGAGGATTCCTTGCAGGGCACTGAAGCGGACGATCGCCCTGTTCTCCGCCGGCGCCTCAGCAGCCCAGAAGAGGCACAGACCCCACGCGAAGAACAGGGCCGTGAACATCCGCTCGTACGAGACGTTGAACGGCTCCCAACGGCCGGCGGCGGGAATCCAGTAGAAGCTCGCCGGGGCGAGCGCAAAACACAGCCCGTAGAGCCGCATGGCGGTCGGCAGGAATCGCTGCATGGGACTCGAGACCGACGGCTCCACCTCGCTTACCGTAACGGCCCGACATCGAATGCCGAACTGGGACTGGGGGTGACGCTGCCCATCCTCATCTGAGGTGGAACTCACGGGTTGTGCGTGGTCTGACAGGCTTGAAAACGTGGGCACACGAGAGCCTCCACAAGACCCGGGGCGCTTCATACGGTCAGCTCGAGGGCATCTGGGACTGAGCGGTCACAGCCCACACCCTGGAGCGACCGACTGAACAGCGAGCCGGGTCGGGCTCGTGCTGTCACACGGCGATGATCTCGACGACGCCGTCGAGGGCTTGGAAGTCGTCCGGGTTGCGTGTGTAGAGCGGGAGTCCCTTCGAACACGCCACTGCGGCGATCAGCAGGTCGACGGCTCGAGCACCACGTGCCTTGCGGCCTGCGGCGATGACCGCTGCGTAGACGCGGCCGTACGCGCGCGATGCCTCGGCGTCGAAGGGCAGCGGGTCGAACACCGCCTCTGCTCGTTGGAGCCGGTCCTGACGTCGTGCTCGTTCGCCTGCGTCGTCCGTCGCGTGCGGGCCGGCAGCGAGCTCGGCCATGGTGATGGCGGTGACCGCCGACTCGACGGGGAGCCGCGTCGGGTCGAGTCGTTCGAGGTCGATGATCACCGAGGTGTCGAGCAGCCCCTGCGCCCGCCGCTGTTCAGCCACGCGGGGTCGGGTCCTGGTCGACGCCGGCGTCGAGATCGTCGCGGAAGCGACTCGCGTCGATGGAGGGTGCATGACGGAACATGGCGACGACCGTGTCGGTGGACACGAAGCGATGACGCCGAAGCGGAGTGAGTTCGCCGACGGGTGTGCCGTTGCGCGTCACGATGAACGATTCGCCCTGATCGAGCGCGCGCATGATCTCGCCGCTGTCGTTGCGGAGCTCTCGTTGCGTGATCGCTCGACTCATGAGAGCACCGTAGCACTGCGTGCTACAGCGGGACAACGCCCCGCAACGCCCCGCACGTACGTCGGACACGCGCGCCGACGACGGCGGGTCGGGACTCTCGGCCCTGACAGGCGGACGAACCCGGCCGCATCGTGGAACGGAGAGCCGGATCGCGTCCGGCCGTCGAAGGGAGGTTCGTGATGCGACGGAATCGGCCGGGCGGTGCCGTCTTGGAGGCGATGGCACCCACGTCGCACGAACCGGGGAACCGCTGAGGTGACCGACGACCAGATCCTCGAGCTGTACGAGCGGTCGCTGGTCGACGTCCACCGCGCGGCGTCGCGCCTGTGCGGTGCCGACCGGGCAGCGACGGAGGAGCTCGTGCAGGACACCTACCTCGCGCTCGTCCGCCACGTCCGCGAGCACCCGGACGAGGTCGTCGGCGTCGGCTGGTTGGTCGTCACCTGCCGCAACCGCTTCCTCGACCTCCACCGATCCGAGCAGCGACGCCAGCGCCGCGAGGCGGCGGCGAGCACCGCCGCCCCTCCGACCACACCGGCACCCGAGCGCAGTGACGACATCACCACCCGGCTCGCCGCGCTGCCCGCGCTGCAACGCAGCGCGATCGTGCTGCGCTATGTGGACGACCTCCCGGTCGGTGAGGTCGCGCGGCTGCTGGGCAAGAGCGTCCACGCCACCGAATCGCTGCTGGCACGGGGCCGCAGCGCCCTTCGAGCCGCCATCTCGTCCGAGGAGTCCGCATGAGCGACGACCCCACCCTCCGGAACCGGCTGCGCGACGCCGGCACCGATCCGACCGAGGAGTTCCGCGCCCGCCTCCGCCATCGTCTGGAACACGAGCTCGCCGGCACCACCGTCGTCGAGCCGGCCGTCTCCACGTCCGCGCCACCTCCCCGGCGTACCTGGCGCTGGATCGCATCTGCGGCGGCCGTCGTGACGGTCCTCGTCGGCGTCGTCGTCCTCCGCAGCCCGGACGACACCGCAGCCCCGCCGGACACCACCACCACGAACACCACGAACACCACGGCCGACTCCACCACCGACAGCACATCGGCGCCGACCGCCCCGACCACCACGGCCACCGCCTCCGTCTCCGACGAGGCGCTGCTCGCGGCCCTGACCGGCTCGACGTGGATCCTCACCGACGCCGATGGGCGGCCGATCCCCTTCCGCGTCCCGTACCTCGCACCGCTGCCACCGGGTGCGGACGGCCTCGTCAGCACCTTCGACGGCTGCAACGGCGGGTCGATCCGCGGCGTGATCGAGGACGGGCGGTTGCGGATCACCGAGGCGATGAGCACGGCGATCGGATGCCCGGACCGCGAGACACTGGCGCTCCCCTCCGAGAGCTCGCTCACGCTCACCGACGACGGGCGCACGCTGATCGTCACGGCGCTCGCGGGCACGGGACCCACGCTGACATTCCGACGCGACGACGCGCTGGGCACAGCGGTGCAGCGCGACCAACTCGTCGGCTGGTGGACCGCCGGCGACGCCGACGCCGCCTCCTTCGGCGCCGACGGCACGCTCACCGCGGGCGCGTGCACGCAGACGTGGAGGCTCGACGCCTCCGGCCTGCTGTACGTGTACGAGTCCCTCAGCGCTCCCGATGCGTCGTGCCCGCTGCGCTTGCTCGCGGCGATGGCGAACGGACCGTTCACGGCGCTGCGCGACGACACCGGCGCGCTCTGGCTGCTCGGCCTCGACCGGCTCACCGTGCTCCGCCTCGAGCCCACCGACGAACCGGCGCCCGAACCGATCATCCGGCCGTTCCCGACCATCGAGCTCGCACCCCGGCTGTTCCCGATCGACGACCTCGAACCGTGCGAGCCAGGGCGGTGCCCCTCGCTGGCGGTCGCGCCCGACGGCACGATCGTGAGCTACGACGCCGCCGAGCACACCATCACCGTCGGTCGACGCGGCGACGTCCCGGCCCGGACGGTGCCGGTCGACGGACCAGCACCCGCCACCGGCTTCCTGGTCGGCATCGGCCCCGACGACGTCGCGTACCTCGTCGTCCAGCCCGCCGTCTCGGTCGACCCGATCGGCGACGTGATCGCGGTGCCGCTCTCCGGCCCCGACGCCGGCCGGATCGTCGCCCGCGCCGACGCCGTCGCCGACCTGTCGGGCGACAGCCGGCTCGTCGCCACCTCCGACGGCTGGGTGGCGGTCGGCTGCTGCGGACCGGAACCCGTGCTCCCGGTCCCCGGTCAGACACCCGCGCTCGGTTGGGTCGACCGGACCGGAGCACCCGCCGCGTACGACGGGCCGCTGTTCTCGATGGAACGCCCCGGCGACATCGTCCTCGTTCGCACCGACGCCGAAGGCACCCGGTCGACCTGGACCATCCCGGCGGACGAGATGTACCTGATGGCGGGCATCCCGCTCGCGGCCATGGCGGACGACGGCAGCACGATCGTCAGCTGGATGGGGTTCCGTGAGCAACGCCACCGCCTGCTCCGACTGCGCGCCGACGGCGGGATCGAGGAGATCCTCGTGCCGCCCGGCCTCACCGTCGTGGCGCTCTCCCCGTTCGGCGCGGCCATCGTGTATGACGGCGCCGCGTTCCAGACCTGGCAACTCCCCGCCTTCACCAGCCCGACCGACGCGACGGCCACCGCCACCGAGCTCGCCGGACCCGGACCGTTCGCCACCCCCGAGGACCTCGTCGACCGACTGCTCCGAGCGCTGTCCGCTCCCGACGACTGCGAGGTCGCCCCGTCCGCGACGGTGATCGCCCGATCCGAGACCCCGGACCTCGTCGTCACGATCGCGGCCCGGTCCGGGTGCGACGACTCGGGCGCGGGGTCGGACATCACGCTCACGCTGGCGCAGGACGCCGACGGGTCCTGGTTCGTCGCGTCCGCCGAGCAGCGAGGCCTGTGCTCGCGCGGCGCGTCCGGCGACCTGTGCATCTGAGCGCCGACGACGGCCACAGAGCGGCCCTCCAGCGCCGGGACACGGCACTGCGTACGCTGCCGACATGAGCGACACCAGCCCCAGCCCCACCGTGGCGACCGGCGTGACACCCGAACGTCTCGTCCGCCTCCGCCGGTGGAACCTGGCGCTCACCGTGCTGCACGCCGCACAGGCGGCGGCACTGCTGCTGCTCGCGAACGACTTCGCGATCACGGTCACCTCCACCTACCCGCAGGGCCCGCCCGGCACCCGACTCGACGCGCCGCAGCCGCTGTTCGACCTGCCCATCGGTCCGGCGATCGCCGTGTTCCTGGGCCTCGCCGCACTCGACCACCTGCTCACCGCCACGGTGCTGCGCGACCGCTACGAACAGGGGCTGCGCGACGGGATCAACCGCTTCCGGTGGACGGAGTACTCCGTCAGCGCCACCGTGATGATCGTCCTCATCGTGATGTACTCCGGCATCACCGACATCACCGGCCTCGTCGCCATGGCCGGGGCGAACGTCGCCATGATCCTGTTCGGCTGGCTCCAGGAGCGGATGAACCCGCCGGGCCGGACCACGACCACGATGATGCCGTTCTGGTTCGGCACGATCGCCGGCATCGCGCCGTGGATCGCGATCACCATCAACGTCGTCGGCGCCGACACCGTGCCCGGCTTCGTCTACGGCATCGTCGTGGCGGAGGCGGTCTTCTTCTTCAGCTTCGCCCTCAACCAGTGGCTGCAGTACCGCGGCGTCGGTCGCTGGCGCAGCTACGCGTACGGTGAGACGACCTACCTGGTGCTGAGCCTGGTCGCGAAGAGCTACCTCGCCTGGCAGATCTACGGCGGTTCGCTCGCCGAGTGACGCGCGGAACGCGGCCGGCCCCGGCCGCAGCTCGAGCGACCTGGGATCCGACGCACCTCGTGAGCCCAGTGTTCACCTGGTCGTGGCGGCGGCGACACCTGGCGGTGGCACGATCGTCGGATGCAGGTGCGCCGATGGCTGGTGGTCGCGGCGGTGGTCGCTGCTGCGGTGGTGGAGGCCCCCGCCTCGACCTCACCCGCCGCTGCCGTCGAGCCGTCCGTCGCCGGCGACTACATCGTGCACACCCAGCTGGCACCACTGGCAGCGGAAGCGCTCGTCGCCGGCACCGGAGCCGACGTGATCGCCTCCTACCCGCTGGGTGGCACCTTCGTCATCGTGTCGGCCGGCGCGGACGAGGCCCGGGCGATCGACCGGGATCACCGGCTCGAGGTGCATCCCAACCGCATCGTGCGACTGGACACGACCCAGACGAACGCACCGTGGGGTCTCGACCGGATCGATCAGTCGTCGCTTCCGCTCAACGGCACCTTCCGGTACGGCGCGACCGGAGGCGGTGTGAAGGCGTACGTCGTCGACAGCGGCGTCCGGGCCACGCACACCGACTTCGGTGGTCGGGTCGCGACGGGTTTCGACGCCGGCGGGTTCGGCGGGGCCGGTGTGGACTGCAGCCCGATCGGGCACGGCACGCACGTCGCCGGCACCCTCGGCGGCACCACCTACGGCGTGGCCAAGGCCGTGACGATCGTCCCCGTCCGTGTGTTCGGATGCTCGACCGTCACCACCACGGCGACGATCATCGCCGGGCTCTCGTGGATCGTGCAGGACCACCTCGCCGGCCAGCCCGCGGTCGCCAACCTGAGCCTCGGCACCGAGGTGATCGACCTCGCGCTCGAGCAGGCGGTGCGCGCCGTCGTCGCCGACGGGGTGACGGTGGTGGTCGCCGCCGGCAACGCCGCGCAGGACGCGTGCGGCATCAGTCCGGCTCGGATGCCGGAGGTCATCACCGTGGGGGCCAGCGACACCGGCGACGCCCGTGCGTTCTTCTCGAACTTCGGGTCCTGTGTCGATCTGTACGCGCCCGGTCTCTCGATCCCGTCGACGTCGTCGTCGTCCGACACGGGGTCCCGACTGTTGTCGGGCACGTCGATGGCCACACCCCACGTCGCCGGCGCAGTGGCGCAGCTGCTGGGCGAACAGCCCGCCCTCACCCCCGCGCAGGTCGCGACCACCGTGCTGGGCCGCACGGTCGCCGTCGCAGCGGGGCCACTGCTGCAGTCGGTCCCGCGTTGGCCACTCACGGCCACACGGTCGGGTGCGGGCTCGGGACAGGTCACGTCGACCGACGGCTCGATCGAGTGCGGCCCGACGTGCACCGCCCTCGTCGACGACGGCGCCACCGTCACGCTGCAGGCCACCCCGGCGCAGGGCAGCAGCTTCCTCGGCTGGTCGGGTGCGTGCACCGGCACGGGCGCCAGCTGCATCGTGACCGTCACCGGCACCACGTCGGTCGGCGCCCAGTTCGGTCTCGCGTCGTGTGCATCGGTGTCGCCGTCGGGCCGGGTGGGGTGGTGGACCGGTTCGGGATCCACGGCAGGGGTCTCGGGCCCGACGTTGTCGGGTGCGGTCGGGTACGGACCCGGGTTCGTCGGCAACGGTTTCGTGTTCGACGGAACCGGGTCGCTGTCGTCCACCTCGATGCCGACGGTGACGAACGCGATCACCGCGATGGCGTGGGTACGGCCGTCGTCGATGCTGCCGGTGCAGTCGGTGATCTCCCGATCGACGGGGCCGGGGTTCACGAGCGCATCGGACGTGTCGCACGGCTACGCGTTGCGGCTGGGTGCGCCGTGGGGTGTCGAGTGGGAGGTCGACGATCCCTCGGCGCAGGTGCCCGAGGTGCTGCGCGCCCAGGTGTACGGCCTGCTCGACGACGCGGCGTGGCATCACGTGGCAGCGACCTGGTCGCAGGGGTCGATGGCGGTCTTCGTCGACGGCGTGGAGGTGGCTCGCCGGACCACGCGGATCGGGTCGATCAACGCAGCCGCGTCGACCGCGCTCCGGGTGGGCGGTGAGGATGGGTCGCCGTTCGACTTCGTCGGGTCGTTGGACGAGCCGACGATCTTCTCCCGGGCGCTGACCGCCTCGGAGATCGCCTCGGTGCACGCGGCGTCCACCGCCGGCCTCTGCAGTTGACACCACCGTCGATCCCTATGCTCCGCCGCATGATGCGCGTGGTCGACCGGTGGTTCGAGCGGACGTCGGTGGACGACGCGATCACGCTCCTGTGGGAACCGCACGTGGTGGAGCTGATGCGCTGCAACATCTGGCACGTGCGCGGCCGCGACCGCGACCTGCTCGTGGACACCGGCATGGGCGTGTCGAGCCTGGTGGACGCGGCGGGCGACCTGTTCGGCGGCTCGGTCACCGCCGTCGCCACCCACGGCCACGACGACCACATCGGCGGCCACCACGAGTTCGACGACGTCGTCGCCCACCCGCTCGAGGCGCAGCTGCTGGAACGGGCCCCGCTGCGCAGCCTCCACATCGAGACCGCCTGGGGGCGTGAGGTGATCGACGGCCTGGCCGCGTCCGGCTACGCGTTGGAGCACGAGTGGTTCGTCGACGCACTGCCCGCCGGCGTCGTGCTCGAGACGTTCCGCCAACGCCCCGCCCGCGTCACCCGGCTCGTCGACGAGGGCGACGTGATCGACCTCGGTGACCGCTGCTTCGAGGTGCTGCACCTCCCCGGCCACTCCCCCGGTTCGATCGGGCTGTGGGAGGCCGCGACCGGCACCCTGTTCTCCGGCGACGCGATCTACGACGGCCCTTTGCTCGACGAGCTACCCGAGAGCGACATCGACGCCTACTGCCGCACGATGGAGCGCCTCCTCACGCTGCCCGTCCGCGTGGTGCACGGCGGCCACGACCCCAGCTTCGACGGCGACCGCCTCCGCCAGCTCGCCCGCGCCTACCTGGCCCGCCGCCGCTGAACCGTCACCGCTGAACTGCCGGAGCACCCGGTGACGGCGCGTCAGTCGATGCGTGCCGTCACCACCGTGCCGTGGGGCACGCGATGGCCGACGTGGAGCCGGGTCGCCTCCAGGTTCGCGGTCCACAGACCCGCGCCCCGCTCCGGCAACGACGGCGGACGCAGCGGCGCCATCAGGTCCGCGATGCCGGGTCCGTCGTCGGCGATCTCGACGGTGATGCCGTCCGCGTCGGCCCAGCAGCGCACGTCCGCGTGACCTCCTCCGTGGAGGATCGAGTTGGTGACGAGCTCGCTCACGACGACCTCGGCACGCGACAGCCGCTCGCCATGACCGCCGCCGACGGCGTCCCGCAGCGCACGGCGCGCCGCAGCCGGCCGATCGACGCCGAGCAGCACCAGGTCGGCGGCGCGCTCCGGCAGCTCGATGCGCCGCGGCAGCAACGACGACTCGTCGCACCCGCTGCTCGCTCCGACGACGGCGAGCGAGCCGGGGTCACCCACGAACGCCTCGTGCGTGGCCTGCAGGCAGTCGATCGCTGCGGGCGGCACGCGCTGCAGGTCCACCAGGCAGGTCGCGGTCAGCGGTGTGTCGGCGTACACGTCGTTCACCACGCGTTCGTACCAGTGCCAGTCCCCGTCGGCGGCCGACCCGTCGAGCTCGATCGCCCCGATCGTGTGCACACGTCGCGCTCCCTGCGCGAACGCGTCCTGCAGGAACCGCCACAGCAGGTGCATCGCGTCGACCGGACGTGCGTCGCGCCGCTCGGCCGGCACGAAGGTCACCCCGTCGTGCACCCCGGCCCGACGCGCGACCGCCGTGGCGATGACGTTCGGCAGGCACACCAGCACGGCGACGTCACCCGTGCGGTCGCGCTCCACCAGCTCGGTCACGTGCTCGACCGCCGCGTCGGCACCCTCGTACACGAGCGCCACGTGCTGCAGCGGCGAACTCATCGCTCACCGGCCACGACGACGTGGTCCAGCCGGCTCGCCTCGACGAGCCACCGCATGGGCGAGGTACGGCTCGACGATCACCTCGAGCTCGTCGCTCGTCCGGTACCGCGCACGGACGTGATCGCCGGGCGCCAGGTGCAGCACGGCATCGGTCACGGGA
>Ga0315901_10007385_pt1 | contig 12966 bp, 12 predicted proteins | sample LakEriMetagenome_10_FD_203761 | JGI IMG/M metagenome (GOLD analysis project Ga0315901, IMG submission 203761) | Freshwater fungal communities from buoy surface, Lake Erie, Ohio, United States - Buoy 2 MA116 | ecosystem: Environmental > Aquatic > Freshwater > Lake | place: USA: Lake Erie, Ohio... | reverse complement strand
TTCTAGCATCGCTTCAAAACCACAAATGAAGCCTAGTACAGCTAGTCCTAATAATCTCTTTTTCTCTGGAAAAGATTCAAGTATCGATAAGTCCACAATAAAAGCAAAAGTTACAGGATCTTCTTTTAGTTCTGTTCCTGAAACTAGCTCAGAGATGAAGGTTCGTGAGCCAGAGTCATATCAAGCTCCGCAACCAAGCCCTAAGTTTGTGGATTCTCAAGTAGATATCCCTGACTTCTTAAAAGTCAAAAAGTAAAAAGCTTAGTGCTTTAGATGCTCTATAAGCTATCTTTTTTATGTTTAAATCTTTTTGTGGCGGCTAGTTTTTTTAGCCCCACTTTAAGATTAGTTTTTTTAATTCCAGGTTTTTTATTTTGGATACTTGCAATTATTTTTTTTGCGCAAGATAGAAACAAGTTAGTTCTAAAAAGTTTTTTAAGCCTATTAAGTTTAATTTTTCTATTTTTTGTACTAGTAAATTTTTTATTGAAAGCCTTTTATGAAGAGGGTTTTATGGTGGCAATAAAAACTCTTTTTAGCAGCTATTTACAATGGTTTTGGATGATTTTTTTCTTGGAGTTTTATTCAAGTGGGGATGAATTAAAAATCAGTCCAGTTAAAATTTTGAGCTATACGACTTCTATTTTTGCAAGTGTTTTAAGCTTTATAATAATTTTGCAGTTTTTGGGTTTAGTACCATTCGCAGGAAGGTATTTGGGGATTTTATCTCAGCCTTTTACGAGTTCTGGAATTTTGCTCTGTGCTTTATTTATTACTCTTAGTCTTTTGCCGAGTGATTTTAGCTTTTGTCGATCTAATAGGATGCTTTCTAGATTTGGGTTTTGGGTGCTAGGTATTAGTGCCTTCCAAATAATTGCGATTTTATTTTTAGGGCAATTATCATCATGGTTTGGTTTAATATTAGGACTTTTGGTTTTTATTAGTTCTACCAGGCTTTTTTCTAAAAAACAAATTTTTGCAATGGCATTGGTGCCTCTTTGTTTATTGACTCTAGCTTATAATGTATCTCCTAGAATAAAAACCAAAATTGATCGTTTAAGCAGTTTTGAACATCTTGTCGAAAATAAAAGTATTCAATGTCGTTTTGAGATTTGGAAAATAAATTATCTACTTTGGCTTGAAAAACCGATTTTAGGCTTGAAAAAGATAATGCCATATAATTGTGTCTTAAGCTCCAAAAGACCCGCTACGAGAATGACTCATGCTCATAATATCTATCTTCAAAACTTATTTCATGGGGGTTTAGTTAGATTTACAGCTTGGATAATATTCTATTTAACTTTATTATTTAATTTACTGAAATTCCGTTCTACTTGGTCCATCCCTTTTTTAAGCGGCTTTTTAGCCTTGAGCTTAGAGGGGTTTTTTGAGAATTGGTGGGGTGATAGTGAGGTCTTAACACTATTCTTTCTTATGATGTTAATCTTTAATAATAGGGCTAAAAGTGCTTGTTTGAAATCTTAAACGATCTTGAACTTAGGCTCTAGCTTGCAATAGTTATGAAAAAAAATTCGATAATATTTTGTTTTATATTTTGTTTATTCGTTTCTTGCGCTAAACAAAGTGGAAAATCTCTAAGCGATGTTAAACCTGTTAATGTAAAATTCGAACCTGTCACTAAAGGCTCATTAAAACAGGATTTTGAGACGGCTGGTGAGCTCAAGGCAGATAAAGAAATCTTAGTCTCTGCAGAAAGAGCAGGTAAAGTAGAAGCTATTTATGTAAAAGAGGGATCTTGGGTAGAACCTGGAACAAATTTAGTAAAAATTAAGGGTGAAGACGTGGATGCTGATCTTGCTAAGGCACGTTCGGATTATGATGCTTACAAGGGTTTATTTGAGCAGGGGGCAATTTCTAAGCAAGAGTTACTAATGTATGAAACTGAATTACGCAAGCACCAATCTTTAAAAGATAACTTAATGACAAAAGCTGTTAGCTCAGGTATTATTGGAGCCGTTCATGTAGATCCTGGGGATTTTGTAAATTTAGGAAGTCCAATTATGGATTTAGTTAAAAATTTTCCTTTAAGAGTAAGTTTTACTATTCCAGAACGATTAGTCACTAAAATCAATCTAGGACAGCTTGTTGAGCTTAATTCAGATGCTAATCCTCAGAAAATTTATAATGCAAAAATTGATTTTATTGCGCCGCGTATTGATCCTCAAACTAGGACTATTCTAGTGAGAGCAATTTTATCTAATCCAGATCAATTCTTAAAAGCTAATCAATATGTCAGAGTAAAAGCGGCGATTCGCAGTGAAAAAGATACTTTGGTGGTTCGCGAAACAGCAATCTATCTTGATCAAGGACAAGAATTTCTCTATTTAGCAATTCCGATGCAGGATATAGCGCAAAAAATTGGTAAAAAAGATCCGATGGGAAATCCTCTGCCAACTCATTTGGCGCGCCGAGTGCCGATTAAAACCGGTCTTAGAGAGCAAGGGAAGGTCCAGATTATAGAAGGCGTAAAAGAAGGCGATAATGTTATTTATGCTGGGCTGCATAGTATTTATCCAGATGCTCAGTTAGTTAAAATTGAGGAGCAAGGTTAAATTAAAGACAAGATTACTAGCTTAGCTGATCTTTCTATTAAGCGACCAGTATTAGCGACTGTGATGTCCTTACTGATTGTGTTTGCGGGGATTATTTCTTATACTAAACTTGCTGTTAGGGAATATCCTGATATCGATCCTCCGGTTGTTACTATTACCACTGTTTATCCAGGAGCTAGCTCTAAAGTAATAGAAACAGAAATCACTGATCTTATTGAAGAAGAAGTAAGCGGAGTCGAAGGTATTAGAACCCTGGTCTCGTCTTCACGCGATCAAGTCAGTACCGTAGTTGTAGAGTTTGTTTTAGAAAGAGATATCGATACTGCTGCTCAAGATTTGCGAGATAAAATCTCTCGAATCGCTCGCAGGCTTCCAGAGAACGCCGATGATCCTATCATTGCTAAAGCTGATGCTGATGCTCAGCCGATTATGTGGATAGGAGTCAGGTCTGATACTAGAGATTTAATCGAGCTAGCTGAATATGTAGATAAAGAAATAAAAGATTATTTCCAAAACATTCCTGGTGTTAGTAAGGTTATTTTTGGCGGGGAGAGAAGAAGATCTGTTCAGGTTTTACTTGACCCAAAGCGCCTTGCTTATTATGGTTTGACGGTATTGGATGTTCAGGACGCTCTAAGAAAAAATAATCTTGAGTTACCAGCAGGGACAATATTAACAGCTAGCAAAGAATTTAGTGTCAATGTAAACGCTAAACTAATAACAAAAGAAGATTACGCTAATATCGTCATCAAAGACTCTACGATGCTTCAAAACACAGGAGTCCTAAAATCCTCTATTATCCGGTTAGGTGATGTCGCGGATGTCAGGGTGGGCGCTGAAAATGACAGAAGTTTTGTACGATTCAATGGACAACAGGGTTTCGGGCTGGGCATAGTAAGGCAAGCCAAATCTAATACAGTTGATATTTCTGACAAAGCCAAAAAAATGGTTGATAACCTTCAAGACAAAATCCCTAAGGATATAAGTCTATGGGTAGGTTATGATGCCGCTCAATTTATTAGGCTCAGTATGGAAGAGCTTTATAGCACTATTATTCAAGCTACTGTTTTGGTTCTACTAGTTATTTTTATTTTCTTGCGTAATTTAAGAAGTACTATTATCCCTGGAATAGCAATCCCCATAAGTCTTATAGGTGTTATGGTCGGAGTGCAGGTTTGTGGATTTACTCTTAATCAAATGACTTTGCTCGGGCTGATTATTTCTATTGGTATCGTGGTGGATGATTCTATTATTGTTCTTGAAAATATTTATCGATATATAGAAGAAGGTATGGAGCCTAAAGCTGCTGCTAAAAAAGGTACTGAAGAAATTACTCTAGCTGTTATGGCGACGACGTTTGTGCTGGTCGCAATATTTTTGCCAGTAGCTTTTTTAAATGGAGTTACAGGTCGCTTGCTCTCTGAGTTTGCTTTTTCTCTTTGTTTTGCTACTGTTATTTCGGCTTTTGTGTCTCTTACTATCGCACCGATGTTAGCTTCTAAGATGTTTAAACAGGTTCAAGAGCTCAAGACCGAACCAAAACAGCATTTTTATCAAAAGCTAAAAGACTTTCTAGAGCGTATCCTGACTAAATTTGAGAAAAACTATGCTGATTCTTTAAAATCCTTTTTAAAAAAACCAAAAGCTTATACTTCAATAGTTTTTATCGTAATTATTGGTTTTGCTCTTGCTGTTTTTAATACTCTGCCCCAAGATTTTATTCCTGATGAAGATAAAGGTAGCTTCCTAATTGTGTTTCAGTCTCCTCGTGGAAGTAATCTGGATCTTTTGGATCGTGAAATTAGAAAAGTCGAAAATGTGCTTAGTAATATTCCTGAAGTTAAGACTACCATTGCTGTTGCGGCTTTTGGTAGGGATGCACCTGGCAAGGTAACAGAAGGGATTATTATTGCGCGCTTAGTAGATTGGAAAGATCGGGCTAAAAAAGTTTTTGGGATTATTGGTCCTTTGTATCCGGTAATGTTTTCAATGCCAGATACTTTTAAGCTTCCTATCGCACCTAAATCTGGTCCTGATACGGGTTTTGGATCACAGCCGATTCAGATCGTTATTAAGAGTAATAATATAGATTTTCTTGTAAAAGCATCTGCTGAAATTACTCGAGAGGCTTTTTCCTTGCCTGAAATTTTGTTTGCTAAATCAAATTTAACACTTGATAAACCTGAGCTCACTATTGAAATAGACCGCGACAAAGCACTGAGTATGGGCGTTAGCATGGAAGAAATCTCTCGCTCTATAGAGCTTTTATTTTCGGGGGTGGATGTTACAGACTTTAATGAAAAAGGCGAAAAGTATGAAGTGATTCTCAAGCTTCCTCGCTATGAAAAAGAAGAAATTCAAAAACTCGGAGAGTTTGCTATTCGTAATAAAGCTGGCCAACTTATCCAAATTAGTAATTTTATAAAAATCCAACAAACCATTGGTGCTGAAGAACGGAATCACCATAACCGTAAAAAATCTGTAACCATCGAAGCCTCTCCAAAACCGGGTGTTACCGCCCCAAATGGATTATTCGCCCTTGAAAAGCTGATAAGAAACAAAATCAACAAAATGGATAATGTTCCTGCTGATTTTGAAATAGATTTTTTAGGTACATCTAAAGAAGTAAAAGATTCTAGCTCAGCTTTATACTTTGGTTTTTTTGTGGCTTTAATTTTTGCTTATCTTTTTTTAGCAGGACAGTTCGAAAGCTTCGTAAACCCGCTTATAATAATGCTTACAGTGCCGCTTGCGCTTGCTGGTGCTTTATTTGGGATTTGGGTTTTTCAATTCTTCCCATTTTTTACCCAGATTCTAGTATCAATTCTAGGTCCTAGCTTTGGTTGGCTTCCTTATGTAATTCCTCAGTTTAAAGCGGTCAGCTTAAACCTTTATTCACAAGTCGGAATGATAATGTTAATCGGTATCGCTACTAAAAATGGAATTTTACTTGTAGAGTTTATGACTCAATTAATTGAGCGAGGAAACACAGTCTATGATTCAGTTATAACAGCGGCTAAGCTAAGACTAAGACCTGTTTTGATGACTGCCCTGTCGACTATGGTAGGTTTGGTTCCGACTGCTCTTGCGATGGGCGTAGGTACAGAATCTCGTCAAGCTCTGGGTGTGGTGATAATTTTTGGAATAGGAATTTCTACCTTGCTTACTTTATACGTTATACCAAGCGTGTTTTATTTATTCGAGTCCCGCAAGCGAACCTAGGAAGCTTTTACGGTGCTGATCTGTTAAACCAAATTTTTCTATCGCCTCAAAATGTTTCTTGGTTCCATAGCCGGCATTCTTGTTCCATCCATAGCCAAGCTTATCATCTAGCCCCTTCATGTAATCATCTCTATTGAGCTTAGCAATATTGCTTGCTGAAGCGATTAGAGCACTCTTGCCATCACCTTTTACTATGCTGATTTGTTTTAGTTTAATTTGATTTTTGCATTTAGGTTTAGAATCTTCCTGGCAAAAAGATAAATCTTTAATATTTTTTTCTTGAATTAATTGTTCTAGGGTTGAAACTATTTCAGGGATTGGTTTTGGTCCGTCAATCAGCAAAATAACTTCTTCGGGATATTTATGTTTGATATTAATATAATCAATTACTATCGATAACAAGTTTTCTGCCATAGAAGTCCAGATGCATTTTACTATTCCTTCTTGGTCAATTTTTTTAGCGGGTTGAAAATTAGTTGCATAAAAAATATGAAAATCTTCACTTAAGTTAGGAACGTCTAAAAGAGCTTTGCAAAGGTTTTCACGCTTTAAATGCGGTACTTTTTTACTATCTTCAAGCAGTAAAAGATTACTCAAATCACTAAGCTCTTGGAAGCTATCATCTACATCGTCTTCATTTACGAGGGTTGCTGAGTTATAAAGATCTTTTGCACTGTAGCTCAGATGTTGACTACTGACTAGTTCTCTTGATCTTTTTACTTCTGTGAATAATTCATTAGTATTAATGTAAAAACTCGAACAAGAATATGCTCCCGTGCAGACTGGTCCAGCAACACATCCTCTCCCTACTTCGTCAAATCCAATTAATAAGCTAGTTTCAGGGTTTTTTGCATGATGACTAAAAATTTTTTCATCATGATTAATTAGTTTTTTAAAATTATCAATTTCTTCTTGTGATAAATATTCGTAAGGAATTCTGCGTCTAGGCTTTTTAGGATTCTCTTCTAAAAAAATTTTTCTTTTCTTTTTTTTGGATTTTGCTGTGGACATTAGTTTAGATTTGTAGCTAATTCTAGGCGCGCACCAGAAAAAAATTCCAAAAAAAGTTCTTTAAACGCTTTAGAATTTTCCTGACCACACATAATAGTACATGATCTAAGTAGTCTTACATATTTTCTAAATACCTCAAATTCTTCGCCTACAAGCTCTGATTCTTTTATACCCACTTTTTCCTTGTTATAAGCGCGTAAGTATCTATCGCTGTTTTTTAATTTATTAATACAATCTTTTAAATTAGAAGCTAAAGCCTTTGATTTTTCGGATATTTTTTGTATGACGGGTTCTAGCCTTAGAAAAAAATCTTGGTCATAGAATTCTAGTTTTTTATTGAGTTCTTCTAGATTCATTTCTTAATTTTCTCAATTATGGCATATATAATGAACTTATGAAGGTATCTTATTTAGGGCCGGAAGGTTCTTACACTCACACAGCCGCGCTAAAAACATTTTCGTCTGATAAAACTCTTGAGCTTATTCCTGCTCCGACTATTACTAATATTATTCATGACTTAGAAATTGGTTTAGTAGATAAAGCGATAGTACCTATCGAAAATTCTATTGCTGGTGGAGTGGCTGAGACTGTAGATTCTTTGCAAAAATCTGAAAATGTTTTTGTAGTTAATGAAATGGTTTTGCCTATAGACCACTGTCTTTTAGCCGTTCCTGGCACTAATCTAAAAAATAATCTTGATGAAATCACTAAGGTAACTGCCCACCATATGACTCTGGGTCAGTGTATGGATTTTATTCGTAAGAATCTTGCCTCGGCTGAAATCGAGCCTAGCTCTAGTAATAGTATCGCTGCTAAGCGTCTAAAAAATAAATACGCTGCAGACCAGGATGTACGCCACGAGGCTGTTATAGCCAGTAGGCATTGCGCTGAAATTTATAATCTCGAGATCATAAGCGAGTCGATAAATGATGCTTCGATAAATGAAACTAGGTTTTGGATCTTGAGTAAGGATATTAATTCTGGAATTAAAACTCCTAAAAATAAAACTACAGTATTGTTTCAAACTAAAGATGAGCCGGGAAGCTTGCAAATGATATTAAGAATTTTTGCTATTAATCATGTTAATTTAAGTAGGATAGAATCTCGTCCAGCTAAAAAAAATCTTGGTGAATACCTTTTCTTGATTGATTTTGATCTACATCGTGATGATCCGAGGTTTGAGGATTTAATGAGGCAAGTAAAACAACATTTTACCTATTACAAGTGGTTAGGTTCTTATTGCAGGATGGCTTAATTATAGATGTCAAGTTTTAGATATAGATTAATCCAAGTTTTATTGATTTTAGCTTTTTTGGCTATTGCACTGAGGTTATTTCAATTTCAAATTTTAGAGGGACATAAATATCGCAAAGTCGCTCAAAGAGCTAATCCTGATCTAGTTTCTAGAGGCGAGATTGTTGATCGCAACCAAAAAGTTTTGTGTATCGATCTAAATAAATATACTCTTGAATATAATCCAACAGAAACCAAAGAGGATAGATACTATCTCGCTGCCAGATTAAATGAAATCATAGGTTTTAATCGACCAGAGCTTTTGAATAGTAATTCAAGCATGATTCTTGCTCATAATCTTACGAGCAAGCAAGCCCGTTCAATTAGAGCTTTACGATCAAAGCTTTTGTACTTAAGAAAAATAAAAAATCGTTTTTATCCTCAAGGAAGTTTAGCTTCTCATATTTTAGGTTTTGTCGATATTTATGGCAAAGCTCGTCAAGGAGTGGAGTCTAGCTTTGAAAAAGAATTAATAGAAAACTCTACAGAGAAATTTGAAATTAGTATTGATTCTAGATTGCAAGTTTTTGCTGAAAACGCCTTAGCTAAGCGGATTGAAGATACTAAAGCCTTAAGAGGTAGTGTTTTAGTGATGGATGTACATACTGGAGAAATTCTTGCTTGGGCTGTTGAGCCTGATTTTGATCCTAATAAATATTATGATTATCCTTTTGAGCGAACCAAAAATTGGGCTTTAGTCGATGTTTATCAGCCAGGTTCGATTTTTAAGATCATAACAGTCTCATCAGCATTGGATTCTGGAACTATAGGACCGGATTATACTTTTAATGATGTTGGATTTTTGGAAGTAGAAAGATGGAAAATCAAAAACCATGATTATATTCCAGGAAAAACTCAAGCTAAGGTTTTGAGCTTACAAGAATTGTTTGAAAGATCATCAAACCCATTTTCGGCCCATTTGGCTCTAAAAATGGGTCCAGCTGTTTTTTATCGTTATATTCGCAAGTTTGGTTTTGCTCAAAAAACAAATATAGAATTAGAAGGCGAGACCAAGGGACTCTTGAGAAATTTTCGTCAGTGGAAAAAATCTGACACTGCAACTACGGGATTTGGTCAGGGAGCTATTTCTGTGACTCCGTTGCAGATGGTAACAGCCGTTAATGTAATAGCCAATGGCGGATTTTGGGTTAAGCCTACTCTGAAAAAAGTTAATAAGCAAATCGTTAATGAGAAAAACTCAAATGTAAAACCGGTCATTAAGCCTGAAACAGCTAAATTGGTAGCAAGGCTTTTGGCAGGGTCTGTCGAGCAAAATATTAAACTTAGATATTCTATTGCAGGAAATATCCCAGGTCTTAGAGTGGCTGGTAAAACTGGAACGGCAGAAAAAATAAAAGAAGGCGGAGGATATTCCAAGAGCCAGACAGTAGCTTCTTTTCTAGGGTTTTTCCCAGCTGAAAATCCACAGTTTATAGTACTTGCAGTGGTTGATGATCCTAAGGCCGCTGGAGGCTGGGGTGACACAGTCGCTGGTCCTCTATTTAACGAAGTAGCTAGCTATGTTAAAGCGTTGTATTTATAACTTCACACAATTTTTTAGAGCATTCTTCGTGGTTTAAAAGCCACTCTTGATGTGAGTTAGCGCCTACATAATTAGTAACAGCCAAAAGAGCACTCCATTGAACCCCAAATGTTTCTGCTGTTCTTGCTATCCCAAATAATTCCATATTTTCAAGAATATACTCCTCATCACTATTGATGAGATTTTCTTTTTTACTAATCTCCATACTAACTAGACAGTGAGCGGTTTTGAAGCCTGGAAAAATTTGGCTTGCAGATATAAAATTATTTTTTATAGGGCTATAGCTTAGATCTAATCTAGATCCTAGATTAAGCAAGGATGTACTTTTTATAGATAAAATTTCACCAATATTTAGATTGGTTTTGTAAGATCCAGCCGTACCCAAAAAAATAATTTTTTTGATTTGTGGATTACTTGTAAGTAAACGACTCAGCTCGATACCAGCATCCACAAAACCAATGCCTAAGGGCTGTATAAGGGTATTTTTGTTCGTAAGGCTTGGATTTAAGTCTTTTATTTCTTCTTTCCAAGCGGAGCAAACTAAGAGCATTATATAATTATAGTTTATGAGCAATACTAAAATCGACAAAATTGCAGTTATGACAAGTGGCGGCGATTCTCCAGGAATGAATGCCTTTATTAGAGCGGTAGTAAGGGAAGCCTTAGAAAACCATGTCGAGATTTATGGTATTTATGAGGGCTATCAAGGTCTAATCGAAAATAAAATCAAACAAATGGATTATGATTCTGTTTGTAATATCATTCAGCGAGGAGGCACAATTCTAAAAACATCTCGCTCAGCGGAGTTCATGACTCCGGCTGGACGAAAAATTGCTGCAAATAACTTAGATACTCTTGGTATTAAAGCTCTGATTTGTTGTGGAGGAGATGGTAGTTACGCTGGTTTAAAAGCTTTTGCTAATAAGCAAGATGGTCAATGGTCTGGTTTAGTTTTGGGTGCACCGGGTACTATTGATAATGATGTTAAGGGTACGGATTTTACTATTGGATATGATACTGCTATAAATACAGCGATGCATGCCATTGATAATTTGAGAGATACTGGCGATTCTCATAGTATGCATTTTGTTGTCGAGGTTATGGGGCGGCATTGCGGAGATATAGCAAGAGCCGTTGCAACAGCTTCTGGGGCTGTTAATGTTTTAATTCCTGAAACACCCACTAATATTGATGAAATCGTTAATCACATAAGATCAAAAGGACATAATATAACTGTTGTAGCTGAAGGAGATGAAACTGGCGGAGCTTTAAACCTCGCTAAGATACTTACAGAGAGACTTTGCTTAACTGATGATAAAAACTGTAAACCTAATTTTAGGGTTTGTATTCTAGGGCATATTCAGCGGGGTGGCACACCCACAGCGCGAGATCGTATTTTGGCTCATGAAATGGGCGTCTTTGCTGTTCAGAAAGTCCTTGCTAATCATAGTTTAAGTGCAGTCGCTTACCACTCTGGTGAGCTTGTTTTAGCAAATATCTGATTTCTTAACAAAATACTATTAAAGAACTAGTCCATTTAACCGATATAGTTAAATATCTGGGGAGCTTACTTGAGGGAGTAAATAATGGAAATAAATCAAGTTAGCAAGATGCTGGCTTATAGCTTCGTCTCTGAATTAATCAAATCCAACAAATTAAAGAAAAAAATATTCGTTAACCCAGGGGTACCTGATGATTCAATAGATAGTGTAGATGTAAGTTTTGGAGATCTTGAAGATTACTATAAAAAAGTTTTAACAACAATTGAAAATACACCGGAAATAAGACATTCAATAGTCGACGCTCTAAAAGCCTATCAGGATGCGGGCGGGGATCTAAATGAGTTTTATCCAGCTCGGTTAATTGCTTCTGAAGAGTCATTGCAAAAAAATCTTTTTTTTGATTGATTCTTAACCAGTTCATAATCTCTTAACCGTTTCTTAATGAAACACTCTTGTCGAGTGGGTTTCATAAGAAAAATATAAAAAATTTTTGTCAAATTAGATTAAGAAAAACCCTTATATAGTCATTATGAAAAACGCTGAAACTAAGATTATCGACACCTCAATTATCGAATCAAGATTTATTTTTTCACAATCAATTACTCAAACCCAAGAAATTATCGACAACGAGGGTAAAAAACTTGCTTTTCACAGATCTTCAAATGGCAATCAATTCATTTTTGCTAAAGATGAAGAAGGTAATGATGTAGCTGTTGAGCATTGTGTAGACGGTTCTAAAATTTATCACTTGAGCCAAGATAGTAAAGGTCTTCCAGCTATGCATGAATTTCGTCCAGATGGCGGTGAGGTTATGTATCTTCTTGATGCTGAGCGTCGTTTAGAGAAAATTGTAGAAACTAAATTAAATGGAGACAAGGTCAGCACTTGGTTTTATACTAATGAGGTTATTTCTCAAGAACAAAGACAAACTAGTGGAATGTTGTTTAAAATTTTTAATTCAGGATCTGACGCTTTAGTTTGGTTGCATACTGATGGAACAGTAACAGCTCATGGATCTGAGGAATTAACTAAAAGACTAAAAAATATTTTTGCAGTTTACCTTGATGGCGCTGAGTTTTAAAAAATTTAGACCTGAACCTGCTTAAGTATATCTCCAAGAATTCCGTTTATAAATTTAGCCCCTTCTTCTGTAGAATATTTGCTTGCGATTTTAAGCGCTTCTGAGATAACAACTTTTGGATCAATATCGGCGCTTATCATTTCTGAAATAGCAAGCTCAATAATTAGTTTATCTACTTTATACATCCTATTTATATTCCAAGATTTGGACACATCTTTTATGAGGTTATCTACTTCCTCTCGTTTATTGTTGAATTGATCTAATAAAGTAAGAGTAAAATCTTGAATGTCTATATCGTTATAATGCCAATAAATTTCTGGTATTTGTAAGCTTTCCTTCATAAGAGCTATAGCTTGGTAGCAATCATCTATACGGTCAAGAAAGTCTTTAGTTTGTGGGATAGGCACTGATCTCGTCCCTTGTTCTAAGGGTTCATTAAGAGGGTGATTGATTTGATATTCCATCAAAGCTCTTTCGGTTTTTATAAAAAAAGCTTCGGCTTTGTTGAGATTAGAGCGGGCATGATCAGCTAGAGTGCGAATACCTGATAGACAAATGGCATGAAAATCCATTTTAGAGAGTTTGCTAGCGAATTTTTCAGGGTTCTGTGGCAGTTGGAACAGTGCTAAAAATGCTAATTCCCTTGCCGCACTGCGTTTTTCCATTACCTCATCATAGTAGCAAGTCTTAAGAATTTTTATTGCAAATTTAATATATAATTTAATTGAGAAAGGTTCTCAA
>Ga0315901_10007384_pt1 | contig 12967 bp, 10 predicted proteins | sample LakEriMetagenome_10_FD_203761 | JGI IMG/M metagenome (GOLD analysis project Ga0315901, IMG submission 203761) | Freshwater fungal communities from buoy surface, Lake Erie, Ohio, United States - Buoy 2 MA116 | ecosystem: Environmental > Aquatic > Freshwater > Lake | place: USA: Lake Erie, Ohio... | reverse complement strand
AAGAACGGTACACTACGTTCGACAGCGTTGACACAGCCCAAGGTGCTCGTAACCACAAGGTTTGGATCCCTGATTGCCGATCCAGTGAATGGTACATCAGTCGAAACGGAAAGATCACGACAAATGGGTCCGGGGGCGTCCAAGGTACGGGCGGCCAAGATGCCCTACTCTTCGTACCCGCCCGACTGGAAGAGGTGTCGAATGGGTGGAGAAACTCGTTTCGCGGCACGCATGGTGGAACAACGGCTGATCAGGCAGGCAAGAACTGAAACGCCGTTGCGTATTCCCGACAGTGCGGCCCGATATGTCCCAAATTGCACATCGGCTTGGCGGCTTTGGATGAGGGATCGGATTGGGTGGCACGGACACGTTGGCCAGTTGGCACGGGGAGGACCATTCACAGAGGTGGCTCGACATCTTGGCAAGTACCTTTCGGTTCCGGGTCGGAGGGCCCCGGAGGGGAGAGCGGCCAAGACTTTGCGTTTCCCATCGCCCGTCCGAAAAACTGCAGCATCTGAGTCGATAATCGTCGTCCGGGATTCGGAAAGTCCAGCCGGAGATCAGGCTGCGGCTCTGTGATCTGAAACCCGCTGTAGACCAGATCCAGATCGTCGGGGAACCGGTCCAGCCAGTTCTGCAGCGTGAGTGGTTCCCCTGTTGCCACGCGCTGTTCCAGCTCGATCTGGATCAGTTCCCGCAACAGCGTCCGGCGTAGGGTGGTGGGGATTTGTTGCAGCACCATTTCGATCGTCTTGGCCCGCCCCTGCTTCAAATCCGCCTCGAACTCATCACACAAATGGTCCATCTGTTGCGGCTCATGCTGGGAGTCGGGCGTGTGCATGATCGATCTCGAGGGCAGAATGACACCGGGCAGGTCTTCGTGAACCGCTTGGGGACTAGCTCAACTCCTCGCGCAGAATCTCCAGGATCTCGTCCAGTTTCCGGCGGACTGTGCGGGAGGATATTTCGTAGCGGATGGCGATTTCCTGATTGGTGTAGTTGTTCAAATGATCCACAAGAATTCGGACATGTGTGATCTTGCCGCGCAGCCTGTTCGAGAGGTCGAACATCAGCTGGACCAACTGCTCGGCATCCTGCGGAAACTCATCACGGGCCTGGAATTGATCGAGATCCATTGGTCGCGAGGATTGGGGACCGTCCGTCAGACGCTGCTGCGAACCGCCTCGTTTTTCGGCCATCTGGTTGCGAACGAAGTCTTTGATGCGGCAGTTCGCCGCCTGCAACAGAACCTGCCACAAGTCATTGCGGTTGTCGAGTCGAGGCCAGCGTCCGCGCCTGACTCCCTCCGCCAGATTGTGAAATGCCTGGATCGCGAAGTCTTGACCCTCCTGTTGCGGTTTGAACTTGCGGCTCAACCGTTGCTCACAGTGGGCCACCAGTTGAGACCAGTACGCCTTGAGAATGTCATTGAGACGGGCAGCATCTCCCGCCTTGAACGCCTGCAGATACTCGGTGATCGGCAGGTCGCGGTGCGGTTCCGATCGATCGTCATCAGCCAAAAGCTGCATGGCTATCTGTCCATGTCTGGAGAGAGAAGTGTAGGGAGGATGGGGTGGGCTTGGACGCACCCAGCAGACGGAGAGGGGCAAAACCCCAGAGCCAAACCGAGCCCCTACTTCCCTTCTCGCAAATGGCGCTCGGTCTCCGCCAAAAATCCGGAAAGAATCTGAATCTTTTCCCGATCAGGACGGAATATTGACCCGGTCGGGCGGGCCGGTGGCGAATTCCATTTCATCGCGGCTGAGAAAAATGAATCAGGAGATGTCCGAAACGGAAAGCGAATTGCGAGTTCTTGAATAGAGGCTGTGTTCCAGAGGGTGTCTGACGCATCGGGAACGACTGGCCGATCGAAAGGCGTCGTGGGATTGTCGAGTTCCCGGGCGGGAGTCTCCCGGAATCTCTGTGTTTACGGAGTCTGTCGGTCAATGTTGAGAACACCTCTGGACCTGAACATTTGCAGTTCGATCCCCTGGATTGCGCTGACCGTCTCGTTGCTGGTGCCGCACCGAAGTCAGGCGCAGGACTCACCACCAGATCCAGTACTTGCGAATTCGATTGTCACTGTCGAAGCAGTCGTAGGGAGCGGGATCCGTTGGGGGAGCGGGGTGCTGCTGTTGGACTCTGATCTGGTTCTCACCAGCTATCAGCTGGTTCGGGGTGCGACCAAAGCAAGGGTCCGATTGGCGGATGCTCCCGTGATCGAGGTGGCGGGGGTGGTGGCGGCCAATCAAGCAACGGATCTGGTGTTGATCAAACTCAAACGCGGATTGCCGAACGGCACCCCCCTGCGCCCCTCCGAACGGATTCCCCAGGTTGGTGACTCGGTCTGGATGCATGCTGCACAGCGTATCGACGCGCAGTGGTTTGCCCACACCCAAGTGCGGGCTGTCCGGGGTGGTGCCGAGCAGGAGCTGGCGTGGAACGCCAAACCCGGGGACCTGCACCGGGCCGCTCGCTGGATCAGCCTCAAAAACGTCCTGCCCCAGTCGGCCCTTGGTGGTGGACTTTTTGACACTGAAAGCAGCCTCGTGGGGGTGCTGACTGCTCCGCGTGAACAGGCGCTTTCAGTCAGCCACGCCGTAGATGCCTCTTCCATTCGCAACCTGCTCCGGAATGTTTCTGAGAATCCCATCGCCCTATCGCGTCTGACTGGGAACCATGTGGGAGATCCGGAGCGCCTGCCTCAGCCCGCTAAACCTGCCACACTGCCACCTGAAATCGAACGTCGAACCATGCCCGTGGCTGATCGGCTGAACAACCTGGCAGAGTCGATAGCCGAGGGCGAGGAGGTGCTTTCCCAGGTAAAGCAGGCCATCGACTCGAACGCTGGTGTATTGGCCCAGCTGCAGGCTCAGATCTTGCAGACCCGCAACAGGATCTCGCTGGAACAGTCCCAATACCAGAAGATTTTGCGGAATCCAGAGGATCGGAAAATCACTCGCCGGGAGTCGTCCCGAGGAAAGAAGGGTCGGGATGACGACAAGGTCGAGGCACGAGTCCATTCGGCACTACAGAAGGCACGTCTGTCTGAGCTGGAATCAAGTGTCAACGCATCGAAGAGACAACTGATGCAGATGGATCAGGAAGTCCGTGTGCTGCAGTCACGCCTGCAGTTCCACCGGTTCGAACAGCAGGCCTGCGAGCGGAATACGATCCGGCTGGGGCGGGAAATCTTCTGGTGGGCCGACCCGCTGGAATTGCGTCCCGAATCCCATGCACAACAACTGCTGAGGGATTTGTCCGATCGTCAGTTCACCGGCAGGCTCGCGGCCCACCTGTTCTTGGCCCGAGCGCAGGCCCATCTGCGGCTGCGGGACTTTTCAGCCTGCGAGGCAAGTCTCGACGAGACACTGCAGGTATCAGGATCGGAACGAGCCCTCGTCGACGCACTGCGGGCTAGAGCCAAAGCGCTGGGTTCGAAGATCGATGCCAAGACCGCCGGACCGTCGGCGGGCAAATCGGGTGGGAAGGGGGGCGGCGAGTCACGGGGACCACGGATTGATGACCGCCTGTTGGCCGTCCAGGTCCGCGATCTGCTGGACCGTGAAGAGTTCCGGAAAGCCGCCCAACTGCTACTGCCCGCGACAAGAGCCGGCGATGTGGATGCGGACCTCTTCGCCGCGCTCTCCCTCTTGTACTCCACCACCGACGCCGGGATCCAAACCCGTAAGAACCTGGCTTTGCCGCTGGCGCGCGAGGCCTTGGAACGAACAGGAGGCAGGGAATGGCCGTCCCGAGCCGCGGCCGCGGCGGCTCTCGCACACGCGAAGGAACCGGGTCGTGCACAAGAGTGGTTGACGTTCTGCGAAAATCTTCCCGAAAACGAGAGGAGGTCCGAAACCATGTCTTGGCGACGCGCCCTGCAAGACAACCAGCCATGGAGTTTCCGCTGGGCCCAGTCTCAGCCCCGTCAGCCCTGAGTCAGCCCGGCCCCGGCACAGACACGCGCCGGCTGTCCCGAGCGAACATCTTCTTCGCGCAGATCAGCAGCGGGTCTGATCGGCCAGCTGTCGACGCCCGGCAGAGAATCAATTCCAACAGCGGCCCATGGCCCAATCCGGAAGTCGAGCCGCGCGGGGCAACCCTCCTCGGTTCGACTACAATCCCCAGAGTCGACAACGCTTCCCGCGCATGGGAGGCCAATTCTTGCCGGGATGACCAACGCCGTGTTTCGCGCCTGTTTCTGCTGCCTTGGCCCAAACTCGCTGGCTGTTCTCCGGATGGTCTGCGGATTGATTCTGGGCCTCGCCCTGCTGGGTTGCCGTCCGCCGGCCACCCCACCGGCGGCGACTCGTGAGCAACGTCCCTTCGAGGGACAACAGACCTCGATGTTCGTTCCCGCGGGCAGTGGCTTTACCGAACTCTGGGATCCCGCCCTGCGGGAGTGGAGTGTTCAAACCGGAGGGCAGGTCTCTCTCCAGGAGTATTTACTGGAAGACCCCAATTCGTTGTGGAAATCGCTCGATCAGTCGTCCCAGCCGGCCGTCTGTCTGATTCCCTACGCTTGGTTGGCAGATGGCTTGACCAGCCGCGATCTCGAGCGGATTCCCGATTCGGTCCTGTCGGTCGAGTCGGGAATCTCCTGGGAAGACCTATTGCAAGGGGTGCGCGAACGGATCGGGGGGCCTCGGCGAAAACCCCAGCTCCTGCCTCTGCAGGCCCCTGTGCTGGTTTGCTATTACCGGAAAGACTTGCTGGAACGAGCTGGCTTGAAAGTACCTGTGACGTGGGACGACTACTCGAGGCTGGTCGAGCGGTCCCACGAATGGGGCGGGGGACTTCCCGTAGTCGAGCCTTGGGAGGAATCGTTCCGCGTCACATGGTTTCTGTCGCGCGCGATTGCCGCAGCCCGACACCCAGACAACTTCTCGGTATTCGTCGATCTCGAGACATTGCAGCCCATGATCGACAATCCAGCGTTCGTCACCACACTGGAGAGGGCTCGAGCCGATATGGCGCACCTCCCCGATGTCGTCTGGCAGCTCAGTCCTCTCGAGTGCAGGCAGCGGGTGCTCGAAGGCCGAGCCTGCCTGGCGATTGGAATCGAGCCGCCGGGAGGGACCAATTCGAGCCTTGGCTCGCTACCCGCTCAGAGAGGTGAGGGAGTTTCGTTGGGGGTTTGTCCTCTGCCGGCCTCGACCGTGGTTTACAACCCCTCGACCAGGAGTCTCGAGGAGGGGACCAGTCGGGGAGGAATCCGACTCTACCGTTCGAATCTGACTGGCTGGCAAGGAATGGTGGCCTGCGTCTTTCAACGGAAAGTCGCGGGGTCGTCCATACCATCATGGAATGCGTTCGCTCAAGCAGCAGGACCCGATTTTCTGAATCGCCTCCCCCCCGGCCTGGCGGGTTTGACCCGAGAGTCGCAACTTGGCGACGCCAGCCTGATCATTGGCCCGGAACTGACGGGAACTGAATCGGCTGAGTTCCTGGCCGTGACCGCCGAAGCCCTGCGAGACAATGGATTGGTGTTGGAACTGCCGTTTCCCCGTCGCACTGAGTTTGCCAATCGGCTCAGGGGACCGCTTACCGCGGCCTTGCGGGGAGACATCCCGGCCAATGAAGCGCTGAGTCAGGTTGCGCAGGATTGGTCGGCACTGATTGAAGAAATCGGTTCCGAGCCATTTCGAAGGGCGTATCGCCAAATGTTGGGGCTGACATCGAGGCCTTTTTCTACGTCCTCCAGTTCGGAGCCCTCCGTCAACACTTCCGGTTCCCGATAGTTTTGCACGGACCCGTTCCGGACACACGTTGCGATGCAGGGAAGCCCACTCCCCTCAGCGCGAACGGCCGGTCATTTATGACAATATTCGGCCCCCGGATTTTCTGGAATTTCGTGTTGCGCTTTGAGAGGAAGTACGCTGACCAGTGAGTGGACGGAATTCTTCGTCCCTGACCAATCCAGCCGTTCTGATTCGTTGGTCCAGCACGTCCCTTTCTTGGGAAGTTCACACATGAAAAACAACTTCTGGCCACCAGCGTTCGTTTTAACACTTCTGTTTATCTGCACGCCTGCCGCCGCCGTTGCGGAAAGGAAGGGAGACCAAACGGTCGTCAACCAGGCAAAGCCGGGGCTGGGCCAGACCGGTTTTCCCATACCACAGCGGGCGGCTGCCGCACCGCAGCGGCCAGTGAGTTCTCCCCCTGCGCGGTTTCCCACCCCGGCTCCGGCCCCAACCATCCATCCGCAGCAGATGAAAAATCCGGCGGCCTCGAACCGGGTGACTGGTCTACCGGGATTTGGTTCCCTCAGCGTGGGCCCGGCAGTTTCCATGACTCAACTGCCTCCGGTGGCCAAGCCGCCCGTGTCGGGCACGAATATCGTTCCCAGTGCTCCGCCGCAGGCGATCAACCAGTACCGGCCGGCAAATGGGGGTGCAAACTCGGGGGGAGTCACTCGGCAAGTCACCGAGCCGCAACTGGGCAATAAGCGTCCCAGGCAACCGCCGACGCTGAATCTGGGGGCGACTCCAGTCCCCCGACTGACCCCTCAGGCACCTGCTGCTAATGGTGAGGTGCCATCCGAAACAATTCCGGGAAGGACTGAAACATCCTCCCCGGCGTTCGTTGGTCAGCGGTAACGTCGGCAGAGCTACAGGTCCGGCGCGAACCAACTTCCCGCATCGTCCAGGGAATCATGAGAGTCGTGCCGGGAAGCCGACATCCACAAGAACGTCTGCAGATCGTGCTGCAGCGTTCGAAACGACAACATGCTCAGGGAGAGTCCGACGATTCCTGCCAACGCCAAACCGATCAGCTCAATGCGTTGTCCCCGCGATGCTTCGTTCTGATCCCGCAGGATGGACAATGCGATAGCCGCCAGCGGCATCACCGCCGCCAACAGCAGAAACAGCCAGGAATTCTGCCGGAGTTGTCGAAGCTCACGGCGCTCCTCCACAGAGAATCGTCCAGGCTGAACCAGCCCGGGATACAGCACGCCGACAGCCAACGAGGAAACGCCCACATACGGGTAGGCGACAGAAATGAGCCCCCCCAGCAACATCGACGCTCCGACATCGGGTAGTGGGCCCACCCCTTCGGCTCCGGCAGTCAATCGGAGAACCGCCAGGCAGCCTACACTGAGCAGCATCCACGCCCCCAGGCTGATCGTGGCGGATTCGGGCCCCAATCTGAGACATCGGGCACGCCACATGGGAGATTGCAGGTTGATCATGTTGGAATCCGACCGGCGTGATTGGACGGCACGAATGACTGGCAGACCGCGCCAGAGACACAGCAGGCCCCCCGCGATCAGGGCTCCCAAGCCAAACATGACGGAGCCCCAGGGGACTCCGCTTGAGGCCAGAAGGGCGGCAGGCTGATGGCTCTGAAACTGGAAGTTGAATGCGGCAGCCAACAGATTGGGAATCAGGACCAATGTGAGAAATGCTGGCAGAGCCAAGCGACGGAATTGCCAGCGCCATTGCCGATGCTGGGGAAACAGGATTCGGAGGATCGACGGTTGCAGGCAGAGGTCCAATTCCTGGGCCAGCTCGACTCCGGAAGCGAAACGCTGATCCGGGGCCGGAGCCATGAGGCGCGCGAGGATTTGGCTGAGACCCGCAGGCCAGTGAGCCTCGTCCTGCTTCCAGGAATCAATCGGTGGCCCGGCACGGCGCATGGCGGTCATCTGGTCCAGCCGCTCAGACCATTTTCCGGAGGATGTCTCTGCCGCAAACGGCCGGGTACCCCGCAGCAATTCGTGCAGGGTGATTCCAAGAGAGTACAGATCACTGCGACCGTCCAGACTCTCCTCCAGTCGGGGGTGCGAGGGGTTGTAAGCCTCCAATTGCTCGGGGGACATGTAGGCGAGACTTCCGCCGAAACTGGTCGTCGGATGAAGGCTGTCGGACTGGGAGTTGAAACTGACATTGAAGTCGGCGAGTTTGGGAGTTCCATCGGCGGCCAGCAGGACATTCGCCGGTTTGAGATCGCGATGGAGAACGCCAACGCAGTGGGCGTAGTCCAAAGCCCTGGCGATGCGGGCTCCCAGCCAACAGACCACTTCGGGCCAGGTCGCCTGTGCCCAGCGAATCCGCAGCGGCGCATCCGGTATGGTTGGCTCATGACGGGCCCGCAGATTGTGATCGATGACCTCAAACAGCAGTCGACCCGTCCGCACGTGAGGGGGTGTCTCACGGACCTGATTCACCACATGCCGCAGGGTGCCTCCCGGCACGTATTGCATATACAACAGCCGCCAGCCATGGCTCTCCAACAAACGTTGGTCATAGATGCGGACGATATTGGGGTGGTCGAACTGCGCCAGGGTGGCATGTTCCTCTCCCTGTGGAGAGGTGATCTTCAGCGCCACCCGACGCTGCATGGAAATCTGCCGCGCCAGGAAGACGTTGGCGAATGCACCCTGGCCCAGGTGCAACAGCACTTCGAAATCATCGACCACGTGGCCCGGCTCCACCCAGCTGCCAGGGACCGTTCTTTCGCTACCCAATTGCTGCATTGCGACGGTGTTTGTGCCCCGGCCTCCGAACAGCCGCGTCAACTCCTGCATGCGGTCTGGATACAGAGTCCGGTATTCCTCCCACGAGACCTCGTCGCCCGCCCGCTTGCGAACCAGGTACTCTTCATGAATCAGATCCGCGGGGGGACTGCTCCCCAACTCGGGAAACTCCGCAATATAGTCCGGAAGGGTTTTGCGCAAGCCCGATTGCCACCGATACTCCAAATCCAGCTTGATCAGTTCAACAAGGGTGAACTGGCGAAGTTCCGGAGGTTCCGCCGGCAAGAAGTTATGCAACTGGGGAGCATCCGCGTCCTCCTGCCAGGCGTGTACGAAGTCGGCCAATTGACGCCGAGCGAGGGAAGTTTCGTCTCCCTGCCAGCGGGAGCGGTCAGTCGAAGTGTCGTCAGGGTGACGGACCACGGTCGGGAAATTGCTCCGGATGTCTTCCTAGAGTGGATCGGCCGGGAAACACAGTTGTTGACTGTCCGTCACTGGACAGCACTTCTAGTATACCAGAGTCAGCGGTCGTCTGGTGTCAACAAATATCCTCTTTCCTGCCGGGTGGTCGGCATCCACGGAGGTTGCAGTGGAACTCATCTCTAACGTTCTCCGCGAGCGAATCCAATCGGGAGACTCCACGGCCCTGGCGGAACTGCTTGATCAATATCGATCTCCGCTGCTGGCCTTCATCAACAGCCGGCTGGGGCCGGCAATGAAAACCCGGGTGGAGGCCGACGATATTTTTCAGGATCTGTCAGTTGTCGCGTTGAATCGACTGGCGGATCTCTCGGTGCCGTCATGCGAGCCCTTCGCCTGGTTGTGCCATCTCTCGGAACAGAGAATCATCGACACCCATCGCCGTTTGTTCGGGGCGCAAAAACGGGCTGCCAATCGCCAGGTTCCGTTGAACTCGCCTCTCGGGGGTGATTCGGGAGGAACTCTGGAGGATCTGTTGGTCTCCAGTCTGACTTCGGCCAGCGCGATGCTTTCGAGGAGCCAAAAGCAGATGCGGGTTCTGGTCGCGATCCAACAGCTGCCCGCCAAGCAGCAGGAGATTCTTCGGCTTCGCTATACCGAAGGGCTGACCACTCGTGAGATTGCGGAACGATTGGGAAGTTCCGATGCCGCGATCCGTGTTCAGCTGAGCCGCTCCGTGGCTCGTCTCCAGGAACTTCTGGGGGATTCCTGAAATCAGCACCTTGGAACGGCTTCGATGTTGCAGTCGGTTGTGCACGTTGCGACTGCAGAAGCGGGGGCGAACGTACCAGCAGTCGTGAGCCGCCGTTCACGTTCCCTCCTCCAGCAGGGGTCTCGACTGAAAGCGTTTTGGTGTCATTGATTTTGAGTCATTGATCCCGGAAGCCATGCTTCCAACCCCAGTCAGACAGTGATTCCAGTTTGCCGTCGGGCTGCTTCAGACTGAGTCCTGCGGTTTCAGTCACTTGCCCAATCCAATACAGGGTGACACCCTGCGGAGGTTTCGCCAACAGGCGTTCTCCCTCCTGGGGGGAGACCGTGAGGATCAGCTCAAAATCCTCGCCGTCGGCCAAGGCGTGACGCAAGGGGGACTGACCATCGCGGCGGAACATCCCGGTTGCCGCCGGGGCGATGGGGATGGCCTCAGCTTCGAGGAGGGCTCCAACCCGGCTTTCCTGGAGTATGTGCCCCAGGTCGGCAGCCAGTCCATCGCTGATGTCAATCAGGCTATGCAGCGTGGTGGCGGCGTGCAGGGCCTGCGCTTCGCGGATCCTGGGAGTGAAATCCAGGTGATGCCCCGACAGGCTGCCCCCCAGGGGGCCGGTCACGAAGATCCAATCTCCCGGCCTCGCGCCCGAGCGGAGTACGGGGCCACGCCCGGTCGGCTCTCCCAGCACGGTGATGCTCAGGACGAGCGGTCCCTCCCAGGTGTTCGTGTCTCCGCCGGCGAGGGCCACATCGAATTCTTGTGCCAGCGGCAGGAGTCCGGCCATCAGGCGTTGCCCCAGTTCGAATCCTCCGCGGCGCGGTAATGCAACCGCCACCACGCAGGCGGTCGGCCGCCCCGCCATCGCGGCGATGTCGCTCAGATTCACTGCCAGAGCCTTGCGGCCGATTTGTTCGGGTGTGGCCGAATCGAGCGTAAAATCAATCCCTTCCATCAGCATGTCGACTGTCACCAGGCATTCGGGATGTTGCGACCAGTCCAAAACGGCGGCGTCGTCCCCGATACCCACCTTGACCCGGCTGGATCGGCCAACCTGCCCGCGGATCCGCTCAATCAGATCGAACTCGTGAGACATGCAGAAATCCGGCGGAGAGTTATTCGAGACAGACGGCAATCCGTCGGGACAATTCGGCGAGCGGCAGCCCGGTAATCAGAAACTGTTTCTGGCGGCTGGTCTCACCCGAAACCAGCTCGATCTGCGATTTTCTGAGATCCAGTGCTTCCGCCAGGACCTCGACCAAGGCATCGTTCGCTTTCCCCTTTTCGGGGGCCTGCGTGACGGCGACCCGCAACCGCGCTTCACGCTCCCCCACGACGGCATTCCGTCGGGCACCCGGTTGGGCCTGCACGGGGAGAATCACTCCCTGCTGGGTCACCTGCAGGCTGATCACGCGAAGACTTCATCCACCACGTGGCCTTCATTGACTGTCGGACGTTCCGGACGCCCCTGATGGGGATAGATCAACTGGGTGTGATCAAGCCCCAGCAATTCCAGGATCGTGGCGTGGAGATCACGCACATGCACCCGGCGCTCAACCGCCTTCAGTCCAAACTCATCGGTGGCCCCGATCATCTGTCCTCCCTTGACTCCTCCCCCAGCCAGCCACATCGAGAAGCCATGCGGATCGTGGTCGCGTCCGTCTCCCTTCTCGGACATGGGGGTCCGGCCAAATTCGCCCCCCCAGATCACCAGTGTCTGGTCGAGTAGCCCCCGTTGCTTGAGGTCCCGCAGCAGGCCCGCGATGGGTTGGTCGGTCGACCGGCAGAGCCGCGCATGATTCTCCTCAATCTTGGTGTGCGCATCCCATTGGCTCCCCGAGCCAGAGTAGAGCTGCACAAACCGCACCCCCCGTTCGACCAACCGGCGGGCCAGCAGGCAGTTTCTTCCAAATGCCGCGGTGGCCTTGTCGTTCATTCCGTAGGCCGCCTGCGTCGCCTCAGTCTCCTGAGACAAATCGACCGCCACGGGGGCCTCGGCCTGCATGCGGAAGGCGAGTTCGTAAGAGGCGATACGGGCCTCCAGTTCGGAATCTCCCGCCCGCTCCCGCAGGTGCCGTCGGTTGAGCTCGGCGATGAAATCGAGCTTGGCCCGCTGCTGGGCCGGATCGATCTCCGCCGGGGGGGCGAGATGCAGCACCGGAGTCGCCCCATTCCGGAACCGCGTTCCCTGGTAGGTGGCGGGCATGAAGCCCGTTCCCCACACGCGGTTCCCTCCTGGGGGTTCCCGATCGTTGTCCAACAGCACGACGAACCCGGGGAGATTCTCGTTCTCGCTGCCCAAACCGTAATTGACCCACGCTCCCAGGCTGGGCCGTCCCGCCAGGATCGAACCGGTATTCATCTGGCAGACACTGCCGACATGATTCAAACCATCGGCCCAGCACGACCGGATCACACACAGGTCGTCGGCCATCTCCGCCACCTGTGGGTACCAATCGGAGATCTCCAGTCCGCTCTCGCCGTAGCGTTTCCAGTTCCTCCGGGAGGGAAGCAGGGGATTCTCCGAAACCCCCATCGGGGTGATGACCCGCTCCACCGTGGAAGGAATGGGTTGACCCGCCAGCTCGTTAATGAGGGGTTTGCGGTCGAAGGTGTCGAGGTGGCTGGGACCGCCGTCCATGAAGCAGAAGATGACACTGCGGGCGGTAGGGGCCAGATGTCCGGCATGCGCGCGCAGGGGATGGGGCTTCGAAGTTCCCTCCCCGGCGGTCGCCTCGCGGTCACGAGTCAGCAAATCATGGAGGGCCAACGATCCGAATCCAGCCCCCGATCGCCCCAGGAAGTCACGTCGACTTCCGGGCCGCTCATGATGCCAGGACGCTTGGTGAGACATCGAAACACCAGCAGGTTTGCGAGAGGAAAACAAAACCCCGGCCAAATCCCTCAGTCAGCCACTGGTCGAGACCACACCGTCCAGCCCGGGACTTAAGCCCGCAACGTCGCGGCCCGTCCCGACTCCCGGTACTGTCCTTCGGCAGAGACTACCACAATCGCCAGTCACCAGTCACAAGAATCCAGGCTCCCAGCAACAGATTCGTCACGGCGTGCATCGCCACGCACGCCCAGATGTTCCCGGTCTTGTGGTAAAGCCAGTTCACCAGGGCGCCCCAGGCCAGCGCTGCCAACAATTCCGGATGCACCGCCACGAAAGCGGCGGTCACGATCCAGAAACTCAGCGTGGTGAATTGGCCCTGCGGAACCTGCGTGAACTTCTCGTCGATCAGAAACCGTGCCAGGAAGCCACGCCAGAAGATCTCTTCCATGATTGGCACCACCAA
>Ga0315901_10007383_pt1 | contig 12968 bp, 23 predicted proteins | sample LakEriMetagenome_10_FD_203761 | JGI IMG/M metagenome (GOLD analysis project Ga0315901, IMG submission 203761) | Freshwater fungal communities from buoy surface, Lake Erie, Ohio, United States - Buoy 2 MA116 | ecosystem: Environmental > Aquatic > Freshwater > Lake | place: USA: Lake Erie, Ohio... | reverse complement strand
CTACCACGATACTCTTACCAAACATCACGGTTGGTGCTGTAAGAAATGGTGATGCTCGCATCATCATCAAGGTTCATTTGAGTAAGAGTATCGTGGTAGTTCATTTGTTTTCCTTTTTGTTTTGAGATAGGGACGCCGGGAGTTGAACCCGTTTGACAAGTGTATAAGACTTGTTCGGAATACCGTTCCGACCCACTCCCCGTGGTGATGCTTCTATTATAACCGGAAGCGTCAGCGGTGTCAAGTCAAAAAACTCTCAATGTATTTGATTGCGTCAGAAATGGAATCAAAACCTTTTGTTTCTCCATCGTGAGGTGAGGCAATCCAAGTTAGATTCCACCAAACCTTTCCGATGTAATGAAAACCATCGCGTTTTAGATAAGAAAGTTCAAAACCCCATCCATAACGCGAAATTTCCCAAGAAGATCCCAACTCAGAGTTATTTACAATCCAAGCATAAATCCTGTTTTGTAAGATAATGTTCTCTTTTTCCTGTTCGGTAAAAGAAGGAAGATTATCGGGCAGACCTGAAATCATCTTGTTTTCCTTTGTTGTTTAGATTTCAACCAACTTATAACGCTTACCATCAATTTCAATAAGTTTGCCGTCAAAAGTTTGCTTCTTGTTCATTTCCTTCTTCCATTCGGATTCGGAAAATTGCTTACCGTTGAGAAACCACCACTTTCTTCCGTCACCATACTCAATAGCAGGACCATCTTCACGATGACGTTTGCCGTGGAGATACCAACACTTTGTCCCGTCAGAACTCTCAATAGCAGGACCATCTTCACGATGGTATTTGCCGTTGAGATACCATTCCTTTGATCCGTTAGGATACTCAATAGCAGGCCCATCTTCGCGGTGGTATTGGCCGTTGTGACGGTACCAACGCTTTACTCCATCAGGACTGACTCTCACCACATACTCAATGATATCAGACATTTTGCTCTCCTTTGTTGTTTAGATTTCAACCAACTTATAACGCTTACCGTTGAGAGTAACAATATTTTCTACTGGTTCTGGGGTATTCACAATTTGATTTTCTGCCTCATACTGCATAAACCAGTTAATAAGGCGGGAAATAATGTCCTCGTTCTCTTGCGGAGAAAAGAGAAAATCAATTTGTTCTCGGACATAAGCCTCAAACTGGTAAACACTACCATCTTCAAGACCACGATCCACGGCTTCCATCCAGTCAAGGAATTCTTCATAACCAGTCAAAATGAAAACATAGTGATTATCGGTGAAGAAATGATCAAACATTTCATCAACGCGGTTGATAGCGTCAAGGTCATCATCAGTAACGGTAAGCCACTTGCCGTAGCCTGCGTTAGCGTTAGGACGGACGAGAATAATTTGGTTAGGCATTTGTTTTCCTTTGTTGTGCTTCCATTATAGCGGGAAGGCGCTGTGGAGTCAAGTTAAGTTTTTGTTAAGGGGATGCTCCGAGCCGGAATCGAACCGGCACTCCCGAAGGAAGCGGATTTTAAGTCCGCCGCGTCTACCGATTCCACCATCGGAGCGTTATTTATCTAAAAGTAGCGTCGGTGGGAATCGAACCCACACACCTTTCGGTGGGAGATTTTGAGTCTCCTATGTCTACCGTTCCATCACGACGCCAAGTTGTTTCGGCTTCTTTCTCTTACCCTTCTAATGTAGCATCGTTGGGGTCAGCCGTCAAGTCAAGAAGTTATCAAAGCAGCAGACAAAATTCGCAACTCAATTTCAGGTGTCTTTGCTTGACGAAAAACTTGTTCCCAAGTGACTTCTTCATCTTTGAGGAACCAACACTTTTCTCCGTCAGGATACTCAATAGCAGGTCCATCTTCACGATGAAGGTTGCCGTGGAGATACCAAAACTTTTCCCCATTAGGACGCTCAAAAGCAGGACCATCTTCACGGTGGTATTTGCCGTTGAGAAACCATTCCTTTGTCCCGTCAGGACGAATTTTCATTTCAGGTTGCGACATTTGTTCTCTCTCCGTTGATGAAAGCAGTTTAGCATCGTTGGGGTCAGCCGTCAAGTCAAAAAGTTATCAAGATGTTCCCAACAGGAATCGAACCTGTATTTACTCTTTAGGAGAGAGTCGTTCTATCCCTTGAACTATGGAAACGAAATTGTTTGTTCCTCGCTCTTTGTTCTTCTATTGTAGCCGATAGAGCGTCAGCAGTCAAGTCAATAGAACGTCAAGGTCAAGACAACAGCATTTCATATCTTCCTGAATGCATCGCGAATGGATAAAGGGTTTTTCCAACATTATCTTTTATAGCAGACATAACACAATAAACCTTCATTCGGCATTCCATAATGGGTCTATGGTTCTCGTTGCTTTTCGTAGCCATTCCAAGATAAATGTAAATGTTCTCGTTGTTGCTCTTGTTTCTTATCAGATCGCCATACTCAAATGGAACCATTTTATTCCTCTATAACCTGAGAAAGTAATTTGTTCTGTTCTTCAAGATAATAGATGTAATTTAAAAGTGTCTTTATCTCGCCACTCCACGAGTAAGACCTTGGCATATCCCAAGTTTCACATCGTTCAATTACATCATTCAGTTGTTCTGTTCTTGTCATAATTTGCTCCCTGGTGTGTTGCTCTTCGTGTCTCAAAGTTCTCTCAACAACGCCCATCCACTTATCAAAAGTTTCTTGTGGAACATCGTGAGGAAGAATGTGAAGGTTCATAAGGGAAGCGATAATTTCAGCAGAAATGTCGCCAACATTTGTTTCGTTGATAATGAGATCATTCATTTTATTCCTCTCCGATTTCGTGGATAAGATAACCGTGGTTATCCAAAATAGCAAAGTGGTTGATGAAAGAACCGCGAAGCCTTGGAAAGTCCCAAGGAGTTTTGTAAGACCAGCGAAAGGAAACCTTCTTCACAAGGGTAAAGGTTCCAAGATAAGGGTTATAGACCTTATCTCCAACCTCCAAGGTTCTAACCAAGTTTAGTTGCTTTTCCCATTCATTCCAGCCAAACAAGGTTCCATTATGATAAACCTTACCGTGCTTTTTTAGGACACGGAGTTTTGTTCCGTTGATCCACCAGCGGTTGGACTTCATTTTGTTCCTCGCTCCTTGTCCTTCTATTGTAGCCGATGGAGCGGCTGTCGTCAAGTCAAGCGTTAGTCAAGGCGGCAGTCAAAATTCGCAACTCAATTTCAGGTGTCTTTGCTTGACGATAAACTTGTTGCCAAGTCACGGGACGGTGGTTGAGATACCAACGCTTTTCTCCGTCAGGAAACTCAACAGCAGGACCATCTTCACGGTGACGTTTGCCGTTGAGGGTCCAAACCTTTGATCCGTCAGCAAGCTCAACAGCAGGACCATCTTCACGATGTAGTTTGCCGTTGAGATACCATTCCTTTCCTCCGTCAGCATACTCAATAGCAGGACCATCTTCACGATGAAGGTTGTGGTTGAGATACCAATACTTTCTTCCGTCAGGATACTCAATAGCAGGACCATCTTCACGATGAAGGTTGTGGTTGAGCCACCATTGCTTTACTCCATCAGGATAAACTCTCATTTCAGGTTGCGACATTTTGATCTCCCGTTGATGAAAGCAGTTTAGCATAGGCAGCGTCAGCAGTCAAGTCAAGCGTTAGTCAAGGCGGCAGTCAAAATTCGCAACTCAATTTCAGGCGTCTTTGCTTGACGATAAACTTCTTTCCAAGAGACTTCTTCATCTTTGAGGAACCAATCTTTCCAATTCTGCAATATAATCTTCAAAGGAATATTCTTCCCCGTTGAGATACCATTCCTTTTGGCCGTCAGCATACTCAATAGCAGGACCATCTTCGCGATGAAGGTTGCCGTTGAGATACCACTCCTTTCCTCCGTCAGACTCAATAGCCGGTCCATCCTCACGATGGAGTTTTCCGTTGAGATACCAATCCTTTCCTCCGTCAGCATACTCAAGAGCCGGTCCATCTTCACGATGTAGTTTGCCGTTGAGATACCATTGCTTTTCTCCGTCAGGCCACTCAATAGCAGGTCCATCCTCACGATGAAGGTTGCCGTTGAGGGTCCAACGCTTTTCTCCGGTAGGACCAACTTTCATTTTAGGTTGCGACATTTCTCTCTCCGTTGATGAAAGCAGTTTAGCATAGGCAGCGTCAGCAGTCAAGTCAAGCGTTAGTCAAGGCGGCAGCAAGAATTCGCAACTCAATTTCGGGCGTCTTTGCTTGACGAAAAACTTGTTCCCAAGTAGCTTGTTTGCCGTTGAGATACCATTCCTTTTGGCCGTCAGGATATTCAAGAGCAGGACCATCTTCACGATGAAGGTTACCGTGGAGATACCAATCCTTTTGGCCGTCAGCAAGCTCAACAGCAGGACCATCTTCGCGATGAAGGTTGCCGTTGAGATACCATTCCTTTCCTCCGTCAGCATACTCAACAGCAGGTCCATCCTCATGATGGAGTTTGTAGTTGAGGAACCAAAACTTTGACCCGTCAGAACGAATTTTCATTTCAGGTTGCGACATTTGTTCTCTCTCCGTTGATGAAAGCAGTTTAGCATAGGCAGCGTCAGCAGTCAAGTCAAGCGTTAGTCAAGGCGGCAGTCAAAATTCGCAACTCAATTTCAGGCGTCTTTGCTTGACGAAAGACTTCTTTCCAAGAGACTTCTTCATCGTTGAGGAACCAATACTTTTCTCCGTCAGGTTCCTCAACAGCCGGTCCATCTTCACGATGAAGGTTGTCGTGGAGATACCAAAACTTTGTCCCGTCAGAACGCTCAATAGCAGGACCATCTTCACGATGACATTTGCCGTTGAGCCACCAACACTTTTCTCCGTCAGGTTCCTCAATAGCCGGTCCATCTTCACGATGGTATTTGCCGTTGAGATACCAACGCTTTGTCCCGTCAGGTTCAATTTTCATTTCAGGTTGCGACATTTGTTCTCTCTCCGTTGATGAAAGCAGTTTAGCATAGGCAGCGTCAGCAGTCAAGTCAATAGAACGTCAAGCGAAAAGTGCGATCAGTTTCATAGCATTATCCATTCTCAAAGCGTTTATTTCCTTGATGTCGCCGTGTAGAAACTCCATAAGTTTTCTTTCACAATGCGCGAATTGATAAGCGGCATCTTCTACTGCGTTGCCGAAATAACTATCACCGCCTCCAAAGTCAATCAAATTGTAGATAACAACGTGTAATGTTGATTCTAAATTTGTTGTGTCCTTCATAGAATAGCAGTTGGTACAAAAGTCATCATAAGATAATTCTCCCCTCAACCATTCATTAGCATAGGAGAAAACCTGTCTTGTGTTGTTGGAGATAAGGGGGTTGCCCTTTGTCTTTTCCAACACTCGGTCGCAAATTTCTAGGATCCAAGTAGCATAATGGAAAAAAGTGTCGTTTCCGTGTGTCTGGCTGAACTCTTTGTAAAGAGAGGCGATCAAAAGTTCTATTGAGTCCATTTAGACACTATAACAGTTTTACAGCGTCAGTCAAGTCCTCAAACATTTTTGTTCTGGTTGGACCGTCTATCTGGTCTACTCGTCGGTAGGAAACGCATAGAGGACTAACTGAAACTACAATGTGCGGAATGTTCTTGATGTAAACAATGTCGCCTTTCGTAAATTCTCTGCCCTTTATTGAGTGATAGAAATAAGCGAAGAAATAATAGACAAAGTGATAAACAAATAAGATTTTATCATAAAGGCTATTCATCTTTCACCAATAGTGGTGCTATCTCTCTTTCGTACCAAGCGGAAGAACGCCAACTATTGGATCTTGCTCTTGGGTTGTAAGACCAGATTTTCGTGGTTGTTCCTGGGCTGGGCCAACCATAATAGAAACCAAATGCTTTATTGAGTTTTAGAGGTGGTGTTCGTTGGAATTTTGGCTCGGAAACTGTAAGAACCTGAACGATTATGTTTCTTTGCTGATTACACGGCTTAAAACTTGAATCGTGCCAAAACTTCTTTTTACCAGAGTTTATTACGATACCCATAGTGAGCCTCATAACTGGAACACCACTCTTTCCTTCTCTAACTCTATGGGGGAAATAAACTATGTCTCCTTTCTCAAACCAGTCTTGATCCTGGACTTTCTCTAAATGCTTTACCAGTTGGGGTTTGAGTTCATTTAGTTTATCCACGGTTTGCTGAATGGCTTGATCTACCATTTCTTCGTTAGTCATTCATCTACCTCTTTGTAAAATGGAGTTAGATGCGGATCCTTTTGGCTCTTTGAATAACGCATTTGATCGATAATAGAAAGTAGGGCCTTTACTTCTTCGGCACTAAAAAGGGATCTTCCGCTTTCAAGTTGCTTTCTAATCAGGTTTTCCTTATCAGACATAGTTTATTCCTTGTTGTTAGAATGGAAGCCCCGGTTTTTAGGCCGGGGCGAAAGATCAACGGGCGCTATTCTCGGTTGGAGTTGCGGTTGGGACGACTGGCGTTGTGCGAACCGCTGGCGTGGTTGGGGTTGTTGCCGTTGGAGTTGCGGTTGAAGCAGCAGATCCGTCAGCCCGATCCGGCGTGCATTCACCAGCATCAGCCTCGGTTTCTGCCGTAGCGGTTGGAGTTGCGGCTTGGTCCGTAGCAGGACAACCAGCAAGAATAGATAGGATCATTAGTGATAGGACAAATGGACGCATTTTTACCTCTTTTGTGTTATGCGCGACAAGGGTTTCTTTCCCTTTCGTCTTTTTATTATAGCCCGTGGGGGCTGGGTCGTCAAGTCAAGCAGCAGACAAAAATGAAGAGCGGCGAAACTTGTTGACGAAATCGTGTAGCATAATGTTGGCCGTCTGTGATGTGTTAAGACAAAAGCCAACACCAGGCATTTCAATAAAAACATTATCGCTGGCGGCAGAGATTTCGGCTGGAACGCCAGTTTCTTCGTGCCCGACGACAATGCAGATTGGACCGGAAAAGTCGGGGTCATAGTCGTTTAGTTCGGTTGCTCCATCGTTTAGTTCAGCCGAAACAATTTTGGTGTTGTTGTTCTTACACCATTCCAAAAAATCCGTTGGGTTATTATGCTGGATAATGTTGACGAATTCATCGATGGAACCGCTCTTACTGCGAAGAACGGAGGTTTGAGGCATAGAACCGATAACGTGGACGGCATCTGCTCCAAAGCAAGCAGCAGAACGAACAACAAACCCCAGGTTTTCATCAAACATAAAGTTTATTGTTGCGATAGAGATAGGGAAGGTTTTGGCGGTTGAACGCTTATTGTTATAACGCTGACGGCGGGTTTGATCCCTCATTCTTTCTCCAAGTAATAAGACCAAGAATTATCGTGAATTGCTTGCTTCTTTATGAATGGACCTTTCGGTTCTTGTGGAACAGAAAGTAATTTCATCTTTGCTTCTTTGAGGTTTCTGTTTCCCTTTCTTTGATTACATTCGGGGCAAGCAGAAACAAGGTTGTCCCAACTAAACTTTCCGCCCTTTGAGCGAGGAATAACGTGATCGATAGTCATTTCGCAGTCAGATCGACCGCAATATTGACAAGTGTGGTTGTCCCTCGCAATAATGTTCTTCTTGGTACAACGGTTGCTGTGAGGAAGCGCACGATGGTTCTTCAACACAATAACAGAAGGTAAAGGAAGAGTTAGAAACTGGGATCGGACCTCTCTGTTCCAAGTTTCTACTATGGTGCATTTATCATCCATAGACATTAGCAAGGCATCTACCGCCGGGATAACCGCGACGGGACGCCAAGTTGCGTCAAGTTTGAGTGTCTTATAGTTCGTCAGTTCCACATCATCACCATTCCCAAACATTATAGCACGCTACGAAACGGTGTCAAGTGGTTTACGTTTCCTTTACAGGGACATAGCCGAATCGTAAGCGCGGTTCGTTAGATCATAAAGTCGTTCCAGTTCTTCTGACCTTCGCAGGACTTTATAGACAATGTTCTCAATAGAAAACTCGCCTTCGCTGGAAAGACCTGACTTTCTCATTTTCTTTAATCGTTTTATTTGTTTCTCGCCCATCTCAAAAGCGCCGATAAAGTCATCTTCTTTTAGGGCATCCTCAACGGCATTTATTCTTTCTACCTCTGCTTCTGCTTTGGTCTTGATCTTGTTCTTGTCTAAACTGAACTTTGCTTTCTCTGGCTTGATAAACCACTTATCTTTCGTCAAGGAATAAACACCGGTTGAGGTGTGCTTTTCGCTTTGGTCTTGGATGTAAATCTCAACCTCATAGTCCTTGATCTTGATAGAATGCCTATCATTCCAGGATGTAGTCAAAGAGCGAAACAAAGAATTTATTAGGTCTTTATCTTCATCTATCTTGGAATAATCAACCAAAATGTGAATGTCTATGTCGGATAGTTCAGACCAGTTATAGTTTGCGAGAGAACCTGTGAAGAGAATGTCGGTAGGATCCAAACGCACCTCAATAGTGTCTATAAAGTCCTGTGCTATTTTTAGCAGTTGTTCTCTTATCTCGGGATCTAACTTATCGCCTCTCCAAAATGGAGCCAGACTATCCCTCACCCTGAACGTTTCTATGGTGTCTGTGGAGATTTCTTGGACCAAAGACTCACCGATAGGGGGAGCCGACTTGGAACGCTTATAGGACGGTCTTACGGTGTAAGGAGGCACGTTCTTCTGTCCTCCTAAACCAATGTGAAGCCTTTTCTTTTTGGAATGGCCCCTAAACATTTTACGTTGGAACTCTTCCATCTCGTCTATTCTATCAAGAAAACCATTCCATTTGCGATCAAAAGTCATCTTTCACCTCCACATAAATAGTTTTGGAAGAACTATTCCTTCTTTGATAAGATAGTTTGTAGGTGCTGTAAAGTTTCCTTCCAGTTCTCAACCTGCGTCCATCTATCGTCAGAAGAAAGTTTCTTTATTACTGGATAGTCATTACCCCCAGGCATCATTCTATCACCGAAGAAGTGAATGTTGTCGTAAGGCTCAAAGGAACGGACAAGTTCTATTGATCTTCCTTTATCATTTCCCTTTGGATGAATGTCTATGCTTATCTCTCCACCGATGTTGAAATCAAGTTCGGGGAACCTGTGTCTCAACTCAACGGCGATAGTTTCTCGTTCTTTATTTATTCTATCCCATTCAGCGTAAGATAGGCGTTGTTCCTGGCTACAAGCCCGACCAACAACAGAAAAGTTCATCATTCCTGTTCTAAACTCAAAGTGGTTTCCAGTTCTAACGGGGAAAGGTGAGTTCTCAATAAAGGTCGTAAGTTTCTCCAACAGCATTTCGCTTGGCTCAAACTCATTACGGAATTTTACTTCCTCAACTCCCTTGCGATAGAAAGCATTACCAGAACAAGTAAAGACACCCTCTACTGTTTTCAGCACGTTCAAAGGCACTTGTTCCACAACCTTCGTCCAGTCAGATCCGGTACACAAATAAACCTTATTGAAAAGACAGAACTGAATAAAAACAGCAGTCATTTCATCGGTCATAGAAAGTCTGGCGGGAGTTATGGTCCCGTCAATATCAAAAATGTAAGTCATCATCAAGCCTCGGCGTTCGGTTTCATAGATAATAAAGCCTGGGTCATTATCTCGTCCTGTAATGACTTGATAAGTTTTTCACCCATTTCGTTTTGGAGCTTTATTTCTTCTTCATTTACAAAGTCAACAAAGTCCCTGTATTCGTCTGAAAGGTCGTCATACCTCTTTTGGAGTTCTGCGTGTTCTTCTTCCAAGGCTTTCAGTCTTCTTCGGACTTGTTCCTTATCAGAATGTAAGTCCCACTTTTCCATTTCAGAGTTGTAGTTTCTAATCAAAGAGAGGATAAGAAAACTACCGATCAAGTAAATCATTTAGCACATCCATAAAGTTTTTATCAATAAGATTTACATAAACTATGTTGGCGTTATTGATAGTTTCGCCATTTCTTCCGGTCAAAAGTTCTACTGCGACAAGAACACCAACAACTCTACCTTTTTTATCAAGCACCAAAGAGCCGGAAGCCCCAGGCCAAGCGTAAGATTGAAGAATAACTGCTTCTGGTCCGTCAAAAGCGGCGATTGTTCCGCGAATAGATAAAGGACCGAAACCATTTGGAAAACCTGTGTAGAAAAGTTCATCACCAAGAGACAAAGACTCCTCTGGCGCTATTACAAACTTGATAGGTTTTACGTCGTCTAACTCTCCAACCTCCAAAAATGCTATGTCTTTTTGTTTGCTGATAATAACTGGCCTTGCTGGAACCGAGTTGTTTCTTGTAGTAACCAACGTTACCAACGAATCTTCTACAACGTGGGCTGCTGTTATCACAAAGGTTCTTCCTTTTATCATAACATAAGCACCAGAACCAATTCCGGCTTCTCCTTTTGCGGTCAAAATTTCAATACTTACCACGCCTTCTCTACTTGAAATTTGTGGGCCTTTGACCTGAACTACCTCTTCTTTCGGGAAGGGTTCATAACTTATTGGTTCTTCCTTCTTACAAGACAAACCGACCAAAGCCAAACAAGGCAAAAACCATTTCATAGCAAGCCCTCCACTATAAAAGTAAATAGTTGCGGGCTTTCCTTCTCAAATGTTCTGTGCGTAATGGCGCAAAACTTTATAGTAGTTTGGCCCACAAGGGTAGTCATCCAACTCTGTTTTCAGGTCAACCCAAGCGAAGTCGTCGTGTTCAAAACTCAATTGAACCTCGCCGTCCCACTCTTCTATTACGAAAAAGAACTGGTCAGGGATCGCTTCATAGTCAAGACTGACTGGGTTTTCTATCGTTATTCCGGTTTCTTCCAGAATTTCTCTTGATAAACCGTCCTGTTTGCTTTCTCCCTTATGAATGTGCCCTCCCGGCAAGTCCCACTTACCAGGGAAGGAATCGGCATTTTTGGCCCTCTTCACAAGCAAGACCTTTCCTTCTTCATCAAGGATAAAGCCCTTACAAACAAAAAGCGAATCTTCCTTGTGTTTGGAAGAATCGCTGAATCTAATAACAATCTTTGACATTAATTCAATCTTTTGAAAGTATTGTCTAGAACACCGAGAACCCTTACCCCCGGCACTTTGTACGAGGAGTTGATCTGCGGCACAAGAACATTCCTAATGTAAGTCACGGGACGCATTGAGTCAAGTTGGGGATGAAATTTAACGCGAACAGTATAAACTCCGCTTAAATCATAGTTTTGCTGTGGAGAAACGACAGTAACGCCGTTTATTGAACGAATACGGATAAGTTTGTCCTCAATACCACCACCTATTTCGTCGTCAATAGACAAACGTAAGTCTATGCTAAAATGCCGAACTTCCCCAGCCTTTTGTTCTTTAAGCAAATCAAAGATTTGATTGGACTTGTAAAAGTCCATTTTCTTTGTAAAGTCGCGTTGAAAGTCATAAAAATTCTTTTTCATAGAACTCCTCATTAAATCATCCTGGAAATTGAATAAATCGGATCGCTTCCGTATTCTCTCTTTGTACCAGCGGCAATAGTTGATATTGCTTTTTGAAGTTTATTGTTAATATGTTCGTCCAAGTATTCAACAAAATCGCCATAGTTCTCGGATAAGAATTGTAGAGCAGAGGTTATTTCTGTTATTTCTTTTACGGTCGTATTGTTCTGGATCACAAAAGCGAGTTTTAGTTTGAAAACAGGCATTCCATTATCAACAGAATACTCTGTTTTCCAATCCGAGTTTGAAATTAATGCTTCTTCGTTAAATGGTGAAACAAAAGAATTATACATATCCATTTGAAGATCAATAGAATCGCTGGCTGATTTAAAATACTTTTGTAGTAAGTTTTCTATATCTTTTTGGATATTTTCAACTACTTCACCTACTAGGGTTCTTGCTCTTGTCTCACTACTTGTTGTATAGGGCGTACTCATATACTCATCAAAATCAAAACGATAAGCGTAATCATCTGCTCTTGTTTGAACTAGGTGCGCCAGTACTTTATTGCCTGTCCCTAACTTCTGGACTTTGGCGTGAGGATTCTTTTCCATTACGGAGAACAATTCTCCAACAGTAGTAGCATACTCTTCTTGTTTAACCAACATTGGATGTATATCATCATAATCAGCAGGTTCATACAACGCATCAACAAAAATATTGAATTTTTTGACCGTATCACTCTCTCTAATCATGCTTTTATAAATATCTTCTATATCGTTAATATTATTTGTTATATCTTCATCTCCCGCACTATCTTCGGTGAAATTAAAACTAATCTCGCTTGTTATAAGATATTTAAATTTCCCATTTTTATCTGATTTTTTACCAGCATAAGCAACATTAGTTTCTATTGCTGCCTGTCTCCAAAGTTCCCGATTATAATCCCTAACGAAATCATCAAAATATTCTGATATTATCTCGTTCGCCAAAGTAGTCATTTCCGTATCTAACATACTTGGTTTTAAATGACCCAACGAATGAGGACTTACATAAAATGGATACATTAGAACCATTTTAATGATCGCTGAATCAGCACCACTTTCAACACCTACGGCACCCGTGCTGAATTCATCTGGTAAATCACTATCTATTCTTCTTTGTACCGATTCACTAATCGCTCGTAATGGAATAATAATCTTTTGTTCCAGCGCAGTAGTGATTTGAGCGTCAGTATTGTCTGTTAAATAAGAATTCATAGCACTAAAATCACTACTTGAATACGAACCGACTTCTCTACTGGCTTTAACGTTAAAATGTTTGAAGAATGCTGCGACCATAGGCCAATATTGTTTCTTGGGTACTATATTACCACCGCCTTTAATCTGGAATACTGTTTTGGTTGGTTCGTTATAACTGATCGTAACGTGAGAAGTTGTGATTGCTCCTTCACCTCTACTTCTTCTTAACGAATACAGAGTACCTTGTGAATCATTACCACAATGACCCATTCTATCTGATTCAATTTGGCAATAAGACAGACCAATATCGTACCAGAAATATCCTGCGGGTAAGCCAGGAACATTTAAAATTTGTTCTGGTTTTTCAATCTGCTTGATATACTTTTTAATCTTCCCATCTATAAACTGTTCTAGACTTGATAGATCGGGAA
>Ga0315901_10007379_pt1 | contig 12971 bp, 1 predicted proteins | sample LakEriMetagenome_10_FD_203761 | JGI IMG/M metagenome (GOLD analysis project Ga0315901, IMG submission 203761) | Freshwater fungal communities from buoy surface, Lake Erie, Ohio, United States - Buoy 2 MA116 | ecosystem: Environmental > Aquatic > Freshwater > Lake | place: USA: Lake Erie, Ohio... | reverse complement strand
GGCCGCGACGCCGTCGACACCCCGAGAGAATCCAGGCCCTCGAACCACGCTGCCTGCTCGCCGCCCAACTGGCGATCACGCCGATCACCTGGAACGTGATCGGGCTCGACAGCAATACGGCCGGGTGGAAGGATGGCCAGCCGGTCGGCCCGAATGTGTTCCTTGTCGGGGCCCGCATCACGAACACCGGTGATTCGATCGCCACGGACCTGAATGCCTCATTCCAATGGGACGACACCGGAGAGCCCCGCAGCAGTTTCATCAATCTCGCAGGGGGAAGTCTCCCGGCTTTGGACCTCGGTTCGTTGGAGGCGGGGGAATCGAGACTCGCCTTTTTCAACGTCGAGGTCGATCGAGACACGACTGGAGGTGGCAGCCAGTCGACCCACTTCAGCCGCACACTTGGCAATACGGTGGCCTCCGACCCGGCGACGACGCGGCGCTATCACATCGCCGCCTCGGCACATGATCCCTCGGCCACAACGACTGTTCCGCTCACCGTTGCGACACCCGCCAACCGCGAACTTTTTGTCGAGCGACTGCTGTCTCAGAGCCGCAATGGTGTCCGCAGCATCATCGGCCCCACGGAAGTCGAGAAGGGGAAGACTTATGACTTTATCGTGAATTCGTTCACAGCGACCGAGGGCTACCAGGAACTGCAGGATGAACTGGTCTTTCCCAATCAGATCTTCCGGATCGACAAGATCGAGGCGGTCTATGCCCAGCCCCTCAAGTTGACCACCCCGAATCTCGGCACAGCTTCCAATCCGAATCCGACCGTCTTTGCCGACGCGGGACAGTGGAATGACGTCCCCACCAGTCCGACCTATCGCAGTCCCACCAATACCAACAATCAGACCGACCGTGCCGGGGGGGACCCGATTCGCACAAAGTACACGGTGACCGTCATTGGCGAGGGGGAGGCGCGCGTCACCGATTCGATCCGTGACTATTCGGGATCCAGCTTCCACTACAACTCGGACTGGGGGCAGTTGGTGCACACCGTGGTGAGCGAACCACTGGCCGACCTGTCGATCATCAAGGATGATGCGGCCACCGTCGCCATTCCCGGTTCGTCGGTCACCTACACGTTTACGGTCGGCAATGCCGGCCCCGCGCCGGTCACCGGCGCGATCGTCCAGGACGTTCTGCCGGTGGGAACGACCTTCCGTTCTGGCTCTGAGGGTGTGATTTACGACACCGAGACCCGCTCGTTTCGCTACGTCACCGGGACCATTCTCAAGAATGCGAGCACTGTCTTCACTGTCACACTGGACCTCGACCCCTCACTGACGGGAAGCCTCTCGAATACCGCGACGGTCAGTCCCCCATCCACCATCACCGATCCCAACCCGTCGAACAACACCGATGATGACGTGGACCTGTTGACTCCGCAGGTCGATGTTGGAGTCACCAAGGATGACCACTCCCTGACCGCCATCCCGGGAAGCACCACCACCTACACGATCGTGGTCTCCAACACGGGGCCCAGCACGGCGACCAACATCCAGGTCACAGACTCGCTCCCCGCCATCGCCACTGGCCTCAGTTGGTCGGGTTCCGACAATTCCTCGGGGACTGGTTCTCTCTCGACAGTCATTCTGTCCCTGTTGCCGGGAGCGAGTGTCACCTACAGCTACGTCGTGGCGATTGATCCTGCCGCCACGGGTTCCCTCGACAACCTTGTCACCGTCACAACCGACCACGACTCGAATTCCGACAACAACCAGGACAATGACCTCGATCAACTGACTGCGGAGGTGGATCTCTCGATCCTCAAGAGCAACGGCGCTGACACGGTCGTCCCCGGGACCGTAACCACCTACACCATCACCGTCGCGAATGCCGGGCCGAGCACCGTCACCGGAGCCACCGTCACCGACACCCTGCCGACCGGCACCACGTTTGTCAGCGCCACACACGGGGCCACATATGACACGTTGTCCAACACGATCAGCTATGTCACCGGCACCCTGGCGACCAGTGGCAGCGAGTCGTTCTCGATCACACTGCGGCTCGATCCCTCCCTCACAGGCGAGCTGACCAATACTGCAGCTGTCGCGCCTCCCACGGGAGTCACCGACACCGATCTGACCAACAACAGTGATGACGATCGGGACACCTTGATGCCCGACGTCGATGTCGCGGTGTCCAAGACCGACAATCGGGACTTCGCGATTCCGGGCAGTTCCACCACGTATGAGATTGTGGTCAGCAATCTTGGCCCCAGCACAGCCTACGCCGTGCAGGTGACTGATGCAGTGCCTGAGGGGGCCACGGGTGCGACATGGTCTGGCAATGGGACGACCGGTACCGGATCGCTCAACACCATCATCGACCGCGTATTGCCCGGCGAGACCGTGATCTTCACCTGCACGGTCGACATTTCTCCCTCAGCCGTCGGCGTGCTGAAAAACGTCGCCACGGTGATAGCGGCCAACAACGACAAAGACGACAACAACACGGCGATCGATGTCGACCTGTTGATTCCCCATGTCGACCTGTCGCTGAACAAGGACAATGGAACCAGCACAGTGGTTCCTGGAACCCCCACCACCTACTCCATCACGATCACCAATGCTGGCCCCAGCGCGGTGACAGGGGCCACCGTTACCGATACTCTCCCTGCCGGGACGACCTTTGTCGGCTCCACAGCAGCCCAGTATTCGCTGGTCAACAACGTCTTCACCTACACCACCGGCACTCTCGACGTGAACGGCAGCGAGTTCTTCACGATCACGCTGCTGGTGGATGCGTCGTTGACCGGCAGCCTGACCAACACCGCGTCTGTCGCCCCGCCGGATGGTGTCACCGACACCAATTCAACCAACGACAGCGATGATGATGTCGATACCCTGACTCCCGAAGTCGACCTGTCGATCCTCAAGAGCAACAGCGCTGACACGGTGGTCCCCGGGACCAACACCACCTACACCATCACCATCGCGAATGCCGGGCCGAGCACCGTCACCGGAGCCACCGTCACCGACACCCTGCCGGACGGCACGAGTTACGTCAGTGGTTCACCGGGTGTCAGCTACGACCTGGACACGAACACGATCAGCTATGTCACCGGCACCCTGGCGACCAGTGGCAGCGAGTCGTTTGCGATCACGCTGCTGCTCGATCCTTCTCTTATTGGCGAGCTGGCCAATACTGCGGCTGTCGCGCCTCCCACGGGAGTCATCGACACCGATCTGACCAACAACAGTGATGACGATCGGGACATCTTGATTCCCGACGTTGACCTGGAAGTGACCAAGACCGATGGAAGCGAAGTCGCTGTGCCGGGAAGCACGACGACATACACCATCGTGGTGAAGAATCTCGGACCCAGTACGGCCACCGACGTTTCAGTCGACGACACACTTCCCGCATCTGCGACGGGCGTCTCCTGGACGGCAACCGACGGATCCCGGGGGAATGGCGCTCTGGTCAACACCATTGAAACACTGCTGCCCGGAGCCAGCATCACCTACACATACGAGGTCGCCATTGACCCCTCGGCCAGGGGTGAACTGAAGAACGTCGTCGTGGTCGCCGACGACGACGACACCGAAGTGGACAACAACACCGCTGAGGATATCGACACCCTCACTCCCCAGGTCGACTTGTCGCTGACCAAGGACGATGGAGTCGCGACAGTCATCCCTGGAAAGTCGACGACATATACGCTGGTCGTCACGAACTCTGGACCGAGCACCATCTCGGGCGCGACCATCGAGGATCCCCTGCCACTCGGTGCCTCGTTTGACAGCGGTTCCACAGGGGTTCAGTACGATGGAACCACAAACACGATCTCGTACGTCACAGGACTTCTTGCCAAAGGGGATTCGGAAAAGTTCACCATCACTCTCACGATTGATCCCTCCGCCACTGGCAGTGTCACCAACGTTGCCAAGGTCAGCCCGCCGGTTGGCGTGACCGACACCAATGCGGGAAATGACAACGCCACGGATACTGACACCCTGACTCCGCAGGTCGATGTCGCTGTGACCAAGACCGACAACACCGACATTGCCACTCCTGGGACAGACACAACCTACACGATTGTGGTCACCAACAATGGCCCCAGCACAGCCAGCGATGTCCGCGTATTCGACCCGTTGCCCGAGGGAGCCTCCTCGGGTACCTGGTGGGGCGATGACGCCTCCGGTCTGGGTGACCTCGACACCACGATTGCCCTGCTGAAGCCCGGCTCCAGCATGATCTTTACCTACACCGTGTCGATTGCGGAGTCGCTCGCGGCACCACTGGTCAACACGGTGACTGTGTCGGCAGAGAACGACCAGGATTCCGGAAACAATACGTTTACCGACACCGACACTCTCGCGGCCGACCTGGCCGTCTCGAAGGACAATTTCGCCACCGCGGTGATTCCCGGCACGACCACCAGCTACACCATCACGGTCTCCAATGTGGGACCGAGCATTGTGACGGGGGCTGTGGTAACCGATCGGCTGCCGGTCGGGACCCTGTACAGGGATCAATCGAATGGAGTGACTTATGACAGTTCCTCCAACACGATCTCGTACGTGACGGGAACTCTCGCCCCGGGAGAAACTGAGTCCTTCGTACTGACCCTGTTCATCGATCCCTCGCTGACTGGCACACTGGAGAATTGGGCGACCGTCACCATGCCGGCCGGAGTGACCGATACACAGCCGGTCAACAACCGGGATGATGACAGCGACCCCCTGACCCCGCAGAACGACGTCTCGGTGACCAAGACGGACAATCGATCGGCCGTCGCCGCCGGCTCGTCCACGACCTACATCATTGTGGTCTCCAATGCGGGTCCCAGCACGGCCACCGCTGTGGTCCTGAAGGATACGCTGCCATCAGGGACGACCTCCGGTACCTGGTCCGGCAATGACAAGAGCGGCACAGGCTCGATCAATACCACGATCGCGACCCTGCTCCCCGGGACCAGCCTGACGTTCACATACACAGTTTCCATCTCTTCCTCGCTACTGGGGACATTGTCCAATACGGCCACCGTCACCTCCAGCCACGACATCAACCTGGCGAACAACTCGGCGACCGACATCGACGTGGTCCAGAATGGCAAGACCCTCGGCTACTACTCGAACAAAAATGGACAGGCCGACCTGACCGGTTCGACGACCGGCACCACTCTCAAGAGCAGCATCTACGACGCGCTCTTCGGTGCCGGCGGTGTCCTGGTCAAGGATGCCTTCGATTCGGTACTGGTCAACGCAAGTGGTCAGTACCTCGCGCTGAACTACTTCCAGAACTACACGAATGTGAGGAACTTCCTGCTCAACGCCACGGCCACCAACATGGCCAACATGCTGTCGGCCCAGTTGCTGGCGACTGAGTTCAACATCCTCCTGGGTCGGGTCGATCCGACACAGTCGGTGCAGGTTTCGTCGGTCCGGATCGGTTCGACCGGCAGCCTGATGTCGTCCACCCTGCAGGAGTCGTTGACTTCGCAGCCTGCGGGAGCCACCGGCTGGACTCAGGTGACCACGACCAAGGGAGGTCGGGCCACGATTCAGACGGCGTTGAACGCCGCCATTCTGCAGTTGAAGACCAACCCCAACACGATCGCCTCCGGAGGCAATCGGTTGTTCCAGGAAGCGTTGAAGAACATCTTCGACGCCATCAACAACAATCAGAACATTTTCTAGGTTCTGACCTGGCCAACGGGTCCCTCCCGTTCGCGGGAGGGGCTCACCCAGGCGTCACACACCACCGCCGGTCCCGGGAAGTTTTCTCCCCGGGACCGGTTTGTTTTTGGGCACTGCCGGCCGGCCATCGACGACACCCGCTGGTCGCACCCGTCGGGACTTGGCACCGGTGCCTGACCGCTCATCGCCCGGAGCACTCCGTGCTGGTGAGTCAGCGCGGGAGGCGTGGCTGTCCGGCCACATAAGCCGGTGTTTTGCGACTGGCCGATGCGGACGCGCGCGGCTGTCCGATGCCGAAAACGGAACCCTGCTGGTGGGTTTCTTCAAACGTTTTCGACTCCGATGGCAAAGTCAAATTCAAACGCAACTCGCCGGCCATGTGGATTTGCGCGGGAGATGTTGACCGGCACTCGACGTCGACTCCGGCCGCATGGGAAGACGGTGGACGACGCCGTACTCCAGGTTTGACCCCACCCACACCAGTGCCCGCTTGCATCACCCGATGCCCGACAGTACTTTTGAACAGCACTCATTGACGTGGGGTGAGATTCCGCGAGTGAGCATCGACCTGGCTGGCGGTCACTCTCTCGAAATCTCTCCCGGGCTGCGCCTGTCTCCCCCCTGGGTTGGTAATCACGAGAACAAGACGTCATGGCGGAACCTCAGGATCAGTTCCATGATTTGCTGCACCGGGCCAGCCAGTTGGACTCGCCGGATCAGCGAACGCGGTTTCTGGATGAGTCGTGCGGCAGTGATGCCGGGCTGCGAAACCGTCTTGAAGAGGGCCTGAAAACCATCGACGGTCGCAGTCGTGTCTCGACCGACACCTCGGGCCAGACAATGGCCGTCGATCCGCCCGACCTCACCCATCTCTCGGATGCCAGACCCGACCAGACCGTCGCTGCGGGAATCCCCGACCGGCCCCGCCGGAACAGGCCCGACGCGGACGGGCAGACCCTGGCGTCGGATGGCCTGCCGGATGACGAATCCCCCGACCGGGTCAATGTCCCCACGCGGCGACCCCAGGTCTCCCTCCCCGATCCCGCCGGGCAGAGCGATGTCGTTCCCGTCCTGCCTCTCACCGTTCCGCTCGGCCCGGTGGGACTCGATGGGCGGTATCATGTCGAGGGGGAAATCGCCCGCGGTGGCATGGGGATTGTCCTCAAGGCACGCGACGAAAACCTCGGCCGCGTCCTTGCGATCAAGGTCCTCCACGAAGCACAGGCCTTCCGCTCGGGGGTCGTTCACCGCTTCATCGAAGAGGCCCAGATCGGCGGGCAACTGCAGCACCCCGGGATTGCTCCCGTCTACGAACTGGGTGTCTTTGAAGATGGCCGACCGTTTTTCAGCATGAAGCTCGTCCAGGGAGAGACCCTGGCCGAATTGCTGCAGAAGCGAACCTCTCCCGGCGACGACCAGGGACGCTTCCTGGGGATCTTCCTGCAGATCTGCCAGACGATGGCCTATGTCCACAGCCGGGGGGTCGTCCATCGCGACCTCAAGCCCTCCAACATCATGGTGGGGGCCTTCGGGGAGGTGCAGGTCATGGACTGGGGCCTCGCCAAGGTGCTCGATGGCCGCGCTGGCCTGCCGACCCCCACACAGTCGGCCACAGCAGCCCTGTCGGGCATGAAGACTCATCGCACTGGCAGCGACACCACCCCGCCCCCCGACGCCGCGGTCACCCAGATGGGCTGTGTCCTCGGCACTCCCGCCTACATGCCCCCCGAGCAGGCCCTCGGCCAGATCGACCAGCTCGATGCCCGCAGTGATGTCTTCTCGCTGGGGGGAATCCTGGGGGAGATCCTCACCGGCAAGCCGCCCTATGTTCAGAATCTCGACAGCGGGGTGATGCAGCAGGCGATCGCGGGGAACCTCGACGCCTGCTATGTGCGACTGGCCGAGTCGGGAGCCGACCCCGAGTTGATCACCCTCGCCCGCGACTGTCTCCGGCGCGATCCCGCGCAACGCCTGCGGGATGCCGGCGAGGTCGCCACACGCATCGCCACCTGGCAGGAATCGGTTGCCCTCAAGCTGCGCACCGCCGAGTCGGACCGCGCCGCCCAGTCGGCCCGGCTGGAAGTCGAGCAACGGGCGGCCCGCAAGCAGAGCCGTCTCGCCCGCATCCTCGCCGGTGTCGCGGCCCTCGCCCTGCTGGCCTCGCTGTTCGCCATGCTCGCGCGCCGAGAGGCGCTGCGTCAACAGGCGACCGCTTTGGCCGCCCAGCAGGAGGCCTCGACGGCCGCCCGACAGGCGCAGTCGGCGCGGATGGCAGCCGACAATTCGGCACAGCGGGCCCGGGATGAGGCCGAGCGGGCGAAGAATGCCGAACGAAATGAAAGATACGCGGCGCAGCAGGCCCGCGACTCGGAAAACCAGGCCCTGCGGAACCTGGAGCGGGCCCAGCAACTGGAAGAACAGAACCAGCAGGATCTGTATACCTCCGACATGAAATTGCTGCCGTTTCTCTGGAACGACCCGCGCTCGTCCCCGGCCAGTTACCTCGCCCGACTCGCCCGGCACGAAGCCTCGGAAACGACCGCGGGACAGAAAGACCGGCGTGGTTTCGAGTGGCATTACTTCCGCAATCTCCCCGAGAGCGGCTCACGACTGGTCTCGGTCGCACCCCGCTCGATCGCCGCGTCCGCGATGCCCGATGCCCAGTCGATGGTCACGCTCGACGAGACGGGAACACTGCAACGCTGGAACATCAAGCCGGAAACCAAGCCGGACGGAAGCCCGCGTCGCCTCGCCCCCGATGGGACGACACAGGCGACACTGTCGAGCGACGGGCGCCGACTCGCCTGTGGTCTGGGTCGGGCGGTGGTGGTCTTGGCGACCGACACCGGTGAGGAAGTGCTGCGGATGCCCACGCGTGCCGTCATCCGGGGACTCTCCTTCTCGCGGGACGGACGCTGGCTCGTGATCGCCGAAGATCAAGCGGCCGAATGGGTCGACCTGACGGGACAGCATCCGCCAGTCACCCTCGAAGTGAAGGATGCCCGCGGCTACAGCTTCAGCAGCGATGGCTCCACTTTCCTCGCGTGGGGCCTGGGGAATCTTGGCAACATGGCCATCGGGTGGCGGCGCGATCCGGCCACCGGAGAGGTCGCGGCAATTCCCGGACAGTTGACGCTGGGATCCACCATCAGCACAGCAGCGCTCAGCCCCGATGGTCGCCTGATTCTGCTCTGCCCCTACGCCTCCGGCGATCTCCGGCTGTTGAAGACCGATGGCTACACCCCGCTGGGCAGCCGCAATTCGGCCCATGCCGCCCAGATCACCGTCCTCGATTTCACCCCTGATGGAGAGCGACTGGTGACGGGCGACAGCGAGGGGACCGTGCTGGTCTGGAACACTCCCCTGGAACTTGGCCCCGCGCTGCAACCGGCACTGGTCTTCAAGGGACACATGGCCCCGGTCGAGCAGATCGGCGTCGCCGCGGACAGCCAGACCCTCTTCAGTCGTGCGGGCGATGGCACCGTACGGGTCTGGGGTCAGCGGGCCGGAGAAAATGTCATCCGTCGCTTCCCGGGGCGCGTGGTCGCCGGGACCTACCTGCACCACGGACTGCTGGTCGCACTGGCCCGGGAGAGATCTGTGGAGCTCGCCGATGCGTGGACCGGCGAGACCGTGGACCGACTGGCCGAAGGTACCACCGAGATCGAGTCGCTGGCGATCTCCCCCGACAACCGTCTGCTCGCGATCGGCCGGGTGAATCCCGTCCGCTCGGTCGCTGACCGCATCGAGATCTGGGACATCGACTCGGGGCGACAACTCGCCAATCTGCATGGCGTGAGGGGCCCCGGTGCAGGGGACTCTGCCTACTCGGCTGCCGAAACTCTCGCGTTTTCCCCCGACGGACACCTGCTGATCGCTGGTTTCGGACGGCAGTCGGCCGGATTCTCAAATATCCTGGTCCCGGTCAATATCTACGACGTTTCGCGACGGGCACTCGCGGTCCAGCTCAATGAGCATATGAATGCCTGTGTCGCACTCGCCTTCACCCGCGACAGGCTTCTCACCGGCAGCCATGATGGCACAGTGCTTGCCTGGGACACCCAGACCTGGAAGCGCCCCGAGAGTGCTCTCTATGGAGAATTCTCGGCCGACCCTGTCGACTCCCTCGCCCACTCGCCGGTGACGGGACTGCTGGCCATCGGCACCCTCTCGCTGCCGGAGCGCAACGGTCGTATCGCGCTCTGGAAGAATCCCCAGGACGCACCGCTCGAGTTGGATGGGCACCACACCAACCGGGTCACGACGCTCGCGTTTTCTCCCGATGGCCACACGCTCGCTTCCGGAAGCGACGACGAAACTGTCCGCCTCTGGAATATCGATTCCCGCCGGGAGTTGCTGACCCTCAACGCCAGCGATCTGGACCTGGGACGGATCCGCTCGGTCGAGTTCACCCCGGCGGGAGACCAGTTGCTGGCGATCTCGCGTCGCGATTCCGGGGCCACCATCTGGTCGGCCGCCCCCCCAGTGTGGAATTCTCCCGAGAAAGCCCTCGCCCGGCTGAACCTGCAGACCGCGACCGAGGCCCAGACGCTGGAGCGAACCCTGCGCTGGTTCTCGAACAATCCCCGACTGGTCGCTGCGCTGGAATCCCGGCCCGACCTGCCCGCCAACCTGCGGCGACTCGTCTCCCTGCTGAAGGCCGATGCCCTGGCCCGTTCCGGTGATTTCCCCGCCGCAGCACGCACCCTGCAGGAACTCAACCCGGCTGCCGACGAATTGTCCCGCTGGCTGCGTCCTCCCGTCCTGCGTCGCCTGGCGCGCTGCCAGATCGAAACCGGGAGACTGCGCGAAGGGCTGGACCTGCTCGCCCTGGCCCGGGCCGGCGAGTCACGTCAACCCCCCGCCGCCGATGACGACGAGCGGGCGCTTCTCGCCCGTATCGAGACACAGCAGACCGCCCAGCCCGAAGAGCCTCTCTGGATCGCCCTGCGAGGCGAGCAGCGCCGCCGGCAGGGGGACGTCGCCGGGTGGCGCAGCGATCTGCGGGACACCCTCGCCCGACTCACCGCAGCGGGTACGACCCCCGACCCCACCACACTGGCGACGGTGCTGCGCGAACTCGCCCAGGCCGAGATCCAGCAGGCGAGTGCGACCGGGGCTCCCGCAGAATGGCAAGCCGCCGTGCAGACTCTCGATCGCTGGCTGGCCGTCTCACCGGGCAACCCTGTCATCCTGGAAGAACGGGCCTGGGCCCACGAGCAATTGGGGCAATGGACGGCCGCCCGCGACGACTGGTTGCAGTTGTCTTCCGAAGATGACGAATCGCTGCGGAGGCAACTCGCATTTCTGGAACGATTCCCGGTCTCGGGCGATTGGACCGCCACCCGCGAACTCCGCAACGAGTTGCGGGCCCGGCTCGAACAGCGCCTGGACACGGATCCGGAGAATGCCTCCCACGCCGCCCTGCTCGCCAAACTGCTGCTGGCCCACCCCGACGAGTGGACCCCGATCCGCCCGACGTCGCTTGAGGCCGCGACCCAGCCGCACAGGCTGCTCCCCGATGGATCCATTCTCATCGAGGACCAGACTCTCTCGACCGACAACTACACGCTGACCCAGGGCCCGGGAGGGCGGGCGATCACGGCCATCCGTGTCGAGTCGGTCCCCGATGCCCCCCGTTCCCGGAGTGAACCCGAACGGTTCCGCCCGCTGTTGTTCGACATCAGCCGCCTGCCCCTCTCCCGGCCAGCACCGGGAGACGCCCCCGTGCCGACCGAGCAATTCGACAATCGCACCGCATCCCTGCTGCTCGGTTCCGAGCCGCAACGTCCCGTTTACACTCCGTGGCCTCTGTCGGCCCGGCCCGAATACCCTTCTGACGTGGTCCTGCGCCCCCTCTCGGGTCCAGTCGCCTCAGCCGACGAATCGTGGAGACTCGGTTGTCGGGTCCATCTCGTGAACCCCCAGCGACCGAACCCCCCCTTCATGGGGCGGTTCCGCATCTGGGGAAGTGAGCACCCCGAGGCATTCACCCGGCAGGCCCTGCGACTGTGTGCCCGAGAGATCGCCGACCCCTGGCTGCAGCTGGCGGTGGCCTACTCGCTCGAAGAGCCCGGACCTCGGCAGGAGAGTCTGCTCGCCGGGCATCCCGATACGGCTGCGGGGCTCGCTCAACTCCGTCAACTGGCGGGCATCGCCGGTGGCTATGAAGCCGGGCAGCGTGTTGATCCCGGCCCAGTCGATTCGGAATTGGGAATCTGGAGGCAGATCGCCCTCCGGCACCTCTGGTTCCAACATCCCGCTGACTATGCCCAGGCCTGCGATGCCCTGTTGGAACTTTGTTCGGTATGCCGGGATGCCCGTGAACTGTGCGTCTCAGCCGCCGTGGTCTGCCTCGATCCGCAGCAGGACGAACGTCGTCTCAGGGACGCTCTTGACCTCGGCCAGCGCGGACTCGCCCGGGGTGCCAACGACTTTGTCGTGGGGGATTTCCTCATCCACTGGGGACATGTTCTCTACCGCAATCGACGCTACGAAGACGCTCTGGCGGCCCTGCAACAGGCCGAGTCCGTTCCGCGCGTCCGATCCCGGCCCGATTTCGAAGGCTCACGTCTCCGCATTCGGACGCTGCAGGCTCTCTGCCTCCACTCCCTCGGAAGAACCGCCGACGCCAAGGTGCTCATCCAGCGGGTCGCCGACCAGATCCAGCCCCTGCCCAAGCTCCCCAACTCGACGCTCTCGGTCCCGATCGATGATGGAACGCTGCTCGCCTGGCTCACCCTGCGCGAGGCCGAAGGGGTGTTTGGACGGCCGTTGATGCCCCGCGCCCGCCCCTGAAATGACATCGTCGGTTTGGCAGACATGTCGCGAAGGCTGACAGGCGTTCGAGGACGTGCGTCCTAATCGCGTCAGCGCATGGTGCGCCCCCTGCCCTCATCGCACTCTGTCACCTTTCACAACCTCGCAGAGGTCGCAGACCTGCTCGAAAGTGATTTCGATCAGTTCCGGGAATGAGCCCGCATCCCCCTCACCGCCAACTCCGGCGACTCTGTCCCTGGCACCGAAGAGTGCACACAGGCCGACCCTCGCCGTCACCATCTCGCCGTCACCATCTCGCCGTCATACTCGCTCATGGATCACGGGGGGCTGGAACTCTGTCATCGTCTGCGACGCAGGGGATGACCGGCGTGGTGTGACAGACGATCTGCCCCCTGGCACCTGATCACCGACGCCACCCGCGCGAGCCACTTCCAGTCTTGGCGTTGGCATTTCAAACAGGCCAGCAGCCGGTCTTCGGAACGGCTGCGCGGGACCGTCAGACGAGGAGAGGCGCACTGGTTCACCCCCCCTGCAGGC
>Ga0315901_10007375_pt1 | contig 12973 bp, 8 predicted proteins | sample LakEriMetagenome_10_FD_203761 | JGI IMG/M metagenome (GOLD analysis project Ga0315901, IMG submission 203761) | Freshwater fungal communities from buoy surface, Lake Erie, Ohio, United States - Buoy 2 MA116 | ecosystem: Environmental > Aquatic > Freshwater > Lake | place: USA: Lake Erie, Ohio... | reverse complement strand
AAGCTCCCCCTGAATAAAACCCTTCAGGATCATTTGTTGGTTGGCCATCTTTTGTAATGATCAAACCTTCAGGAACTTTTTGTCCATTTGCACGGGCAATACGCAACTTACCTTCGGCGCTTCCCGCGGTTGCAAAATCAATGATGATGTCCTCGCTTGAGGTTGGAATTCCAGCAGCAAAAGGGTTTGTACCAAAGACTCGTGTCTTGCCGCCAAAAGGTGCAACTGCAGGATCTGCGTTACACCACATCATGGATACTAAATTTCTTTCTGAAAGGGTTTCGATATATTCGCCCAGTCGACCAATGTGGTTGCAGGAGCGAATTGCAATTGTTGCCGTTCCCAATGCGAGCGCTTTTTCCGTTGCAACATCTACCGCGTTTTTACATGCAATTTGACCCCAGCCCCATTGGCCATCAATTAATGCAACTGCGCCGCGATCAGAGACAATTTTTGGTTGACCTGTTGGAATAACCCAGCCGCGTTCAACAAATGATGTGTACTCAATCAAACGAATGATTCCGTGGGATGCGTGACCTGCTTCTTGAGCTTGCACTAAAGAGTCAGCGACAGAGAGGGCATCATCGGCAGGTGTTCCAATGGATCGCAAAATTTCTGCACTCAGTGCAACCATTTCATCGCGTTGAATCAGTTGCGTCTGCACTGGATTACCCATGATTACCCCTTGACCTTAGGCTGAAAATCGTTAACAATTAACAACTTGAGGGTAACGGGGAGCTCCCCGAAAATCAATACAGTCGGGAGAGTTTTTCAATGAAGGTCACCGCAATTGAAACAATTCGACTTGGCGAATTTCCCAGCATTTTGTTTGTGCAGGTTCACACCGACACTGGCCTTATGGGCTTAGGTGAAAGTTGCGTCGGCGTTGAAGCCGTTGAAACCTTTATCCATGAATCTGTCGCACCTCGGTTATTGGGTCAGGATCCATTACAGATAAATCGCATTCATGAAATTTTGCACCAAGACTTTATTGGTTTTGCAGGATCGGGTGTCGCAGTCCGCGCGGCATCTGCCATTGATTTTGCGCTGTGGGATTTGTTGGGCCAGGACACTGGCAAGAGTTTGCACCAACTGTTAGGCGGCAAGGTCCGAGACAAGATTCGCGCATATAACACCTGCGCCGGGTCCGGATATGCAAAGGGATCATCAAATATTGATAGAAATCGAAAAGCACAAATTGGTTCACCGGATGCAGATTCATATGAAGATTTAGTGGCATTTCTTAATGAGCCGGAAAAATTAGTTGCTAGCTTAAAAGAGATGGGCTTTACCGCCATGAAGATCTGGCCTTTTGATGAAGCCGCGATGCGCTCTGGCGGGCAAACAATTACACCTGGCGATCTAGCTGAAGGTGTAGACATCATGCGCCGCGCACGATCTGCTGCCGGTGAAAACTTTGACATTATGTTGGAACTACATTCTTTGTGGAGCGTTCCGGCAGCAACAATTATTGCTCATGCCGTTGAAGAGTTCGCACCTTTTTGGATTGAAGATCCCTTTAAGAATGAAGCTACCGATGCACTTGTTCGCTTCCGTAGATCAATTAATTCTCCATTGACCGTAGGTGAGACGACTGGAACACGTTGGGATTACCAAAGAATCTTGTCATCTGGTGCGGTAGATCATTTGATGATCGATCCAGGCTGGTGCGGCGGCATAACGGAATCAGTAAAAATCATTGCCCTGGCTTCAGTTTATGGCGTACCAGTTGCGCCACATGATTGCACTGGCCCAGTGGTTTTAACAGTCGGTACCCATCTTGGAATGACATTTCCAAACATCGAATTACAAGAGATGGTTCGGGCTTTTTATTACGGTTGGTATGCCGAGATGGTTACGACTTTGCCTACATTAAAAAATGGTTATTTGATCGCGCCAGAAACCCCTGGAATTGGTACAGCATTGAGGCCTGAGGTTCGAAATCGTAAAGATGCGATGATCAGGGTGAGCAAAGTTGGCTGAAGATTTATACGTTGGCGTTGATGTAGGTACCTCATCAATCAAGGTCCTTTTCTTATCTGAAGATGGAAGTTTTTTCAGAAAAGATGAAGAGAAGTTAACTACTGTTCGAAGTGGTAACCATGCAGAACAAGATGCGCGCGAGTATTTAACCGCGATCAAGAAGATAACGGCAAGACACCCGGACCTTATATCTTCCGTAAAATCAATTGGATTGTCCGGGCACACGCCATCAGTTGTTTGTATTGATGCTACGGGCGAACCAACTATGCCCGTACTAATTTGGCAAGACAATCGTGCTGAGGCAGAAGCTAATGAATTAGCCGAAAAGTTTCAGAATCCCGTTGACACGATAGGTACATCACTTCCTTGGGCAGCAAGTGCGTGCCCGGCAAAGTTATTGTGGATTCATCGAAATCTTCCAGAGGTTCAAAAGGCAACAGCATGGATTTTGCAGCCAAAAGATTATGTTGGTTTTCATTTAACTGGTGAAGCAATTTCAGATCCATGGTCAAGTAAAGGTTTGTGCAATGTTTTAACCTCTAAGGCACCAGTCGGCCTATTTGATTTCTTAGGATGGGATGAATCAGTCATACCGGAGATAAGAAAGGGTGAGCTTCGTCGAGGGCTCGTCACTGAATCAGGCGCAACCGTGACAGGGTTTCCATCGGGTATCCCTGTCACGGTTGGCTGGTCAGATGCAATGTCTGGCATGAATGCTCTTGGTGTCATGGCTGCGCCAACTTCATTTGTTATCACCGGAACTTCAGCAATTGTTGGGTGTTCCACCACGTCAGATGTTTCTGATGGGGATAGCTTGTATGTGATTCCGCAAAGCTGCGCACCTATGAGCGTTGTGTATGGTCCAACTCAATCTAGTGGCGCAGCAATCGCGTGGAGCGCCCAATTACTTGGAATCAATGAGAATGAATTAATTGAAATGGGAGGAAAGGATGACAGCCAATCTGTCCCTATATTTCTTCCTTACATCTCTGGCGAACGTGCACCTTTGTGGCGAAATGATATTCGCGGAGGTTTCTTACACATAGACCAAACATGTTCGGCATCAACTTTGTCGCGTTCGGTCATGGAAGGAATTTCTTTTTCCGAAAAGCAGGTGCTAACAATTGCTCAAGGTTTAGCCGATGATGCGCCGTCTACCGTTTCATTAGGTGGACATGCAGGAAATGATCATAGGTGGGAAAAAGTACGAGCAAGAACTTTGGGTGAGAACCTTGAATCATTCCATGACAGCGATACAACCACACGCGGTGCAGCCATATTAGCTCTAAACTTGATAATTCAAGACTTCGAATTATCTTTCAAAAAACTTAGGGTCAAACCGCAACAAACAACTGCAACTCAGGATGATCGAAGATATTCTCTGTACAACTTTTCAGCATTCTTAAGCGCTCAACAATCAGTGGTGCAATTCACCGATTCGACTAAGGATAAGAGGAATCATGAGTTCAGCTAAAGCCCGGCTAAAGAACTATCGACAGTTAATGCGGTTTAGAAAACCCATTTTCAATAATATTGATCGACGTTTGTCTAGGGCCCACACAATTTATGATCTTAGGGATATAGCCAAAAAAGTAACGCCAATAGGGCCTTTTGACTATACAGATGGCGCAGCAGAGGGCGAAATTAGTTTGAATCGCGCCAGAAGAGCCTTTGAAGATATCGAATTTCAACCACGTATTTTGCGAGATGTTTCCCAGGTTGATCTTTCAGTTGATTTACTAGGAAAAAGAATGCATATGCCTGTTGGAATCGCTCCAACTGGCTTTACCCGAATGATGAATACAGATGGCGAAGTTGCTGCATCTAGAATTGCGCAGAATCTTTCAATTCCTTTTGCACTATCTACTATGGGAACGACTTCAATTGAAAATGTTGCTAAAGCTGCCCCTGGTGGAAGTAATTGGTTTCAACTGTATTTGTGGCGAGATCGAGATAAGAGTCTGGCCTTAATTGAGAGAGCCCAAAAAGCAGGCTATGACGGTTTAATTCTTACAGTAGATGCTCAAGTAGCGGGCCAGCGTTTACGTGATGTCCGAAATGGTTTAACAGTTCCGCCATCACTTAGTGCAAAAACAATTGTTAACGCCCTGCCAAGACCTGCTTGGTGGTTGAACTTCCTGCTCAAAGAACCACTTGTGTTTGCATCTCTTGAATCATGGAATGGCACTGTCGCAGAGTTAATGAACACAATGTTTGATCCAACGATGACATATGAAGATCTCGATTGGATTCGTGAAGTTTGGGATGGAAACCTGCTTGTTAAGGGTATTCAGAATGCTGATGATGCAAAGCGCGCAGTTAAGCATGGTGCTGACGCAGTATGGCTTTCTAATCACGGAGGACGTCAGCTAGATAAAGCGCCCGTGCCTTTTGAAATGATCCCAGCTGTTCGCAAAGCTGTAGGTAAATCAACACAAATTCATATCGATACCGGAATCATGAATGGCGCCGATGTCATCGCCGCTATGGCAAAGGGTGCCAATTTCACATGGGTTGGCAGAGCTTATTTATATGGACTTATGGCTGGCGGTGGCAGAGGTGTAAGCCGAACCTTTGAAATCCTTGAAACACAAATGGTTCGAACAATGAAGCTGCTGGGCGTCCAATCTGTTAGCGAACTAGATCCATCAATGGTGAAGTATTTGAAGGAGAGATCTGAAGCATGAAAGGTCTGTTTGTACCTCAATTAACCGCTTTCAACAGTAATCAAAAAGTGGATTACGTTGCTACCAAGGAACATGGTGCATGGCTTCTGGACAACGGTGCATTTGGATTAGTTCCATTTGGCACATTCGGTGAAGGCAGTACGCTTTCGCTTAGTGAAAAAAAGCGAATTACAAATGATCTACTAACAATTTCCAACGGAAAACTAGTTATCCCAACCGTTATCTCTAATAGTCTTGAAGAAATTTGTGAATACATCGAGTTTGCCAATAGTTTGCCCATTGAAGCGATAATGGTTTCGCCCCCTAGTTATTTCCGACCAATTTCGGATGAAAAGATGATTGAGTTCTACCGATTTATCTGCCAAAAAAGTCTTCACCCAGTACTTGCTTACAGCATTCCTGCAACAGCCCTTCGTGTTCCTAGCGTTGTTGCCGCTAGTACTCCGGTTTGGGGGGTTAAAGACTCTTCAGGAGACATAGCTTTGGCCACAGAGTTCCTAAAAGATAAAGTTAAAGTCTTAATCGGAACTGATCGCTTACTAGTTGAAGCTTTAAAACTTGGTGCATCAGGTGGAATTTGCGGTTTAGGTAATCTATTTCCAGCACGTATGGCAGGTGTTTACCGAAGCTTTGTTGGTGGAAAGATCCAAGAGGCTGAAGCAACGCTTTCAACCGTCCTGAACTTCACATCGCACTTTTTGCGCCCAGAGTTTGGCTTTGGCGAAAGCATTGCGGCAGCTAAAGCTGTCTCAAATCTTCTTAATCCAATTAATCTAGGCGGAGTACGACTTCCATCGGCATCATATGAGCTTACGGATCAGATGAAATCAGAGCTAATTGCTTTGGCCAAGGAATAACTTTGAAGCAATTGGATGCAGGAGTAATCGGTTTAGGTGCAATTGGTCTACCTGTTTCGATTAACCTTTCGCGTTCTTTCACAATACAAGGCTGGAATCGTTCAGTAATCCACAACGAGCAGTTGTCGAACTCTGGTGTTGAGTTAGTCAAAGATTTCAATGGTTTTGATACAACTAATTATCTGATCGTCTTATCTGATGAAGCGGCAATCTTTGAGGTACTAAATAATGGGTTGCTAGCTGTTCTTAAATCAAATGACCTTATTATTGTCCTAAGTTCAATTTCTCCCGATGCGATGCACAGGATTTCTGCATTGATACAAACAAAAAGCGCTCGAGTCGTTGATGCACCAGTTAGTGGTGGTGATGTCGGTGCGCAACAGGGGCAATTGTCAATCATGCTTGCCGGAGATCGCGATGATTGCGCCAGAGCTGAAAAGCTGTTGGCAAAGACCGCTAAATCAATTAGATATGTAGGATCACTTGGCAAAGCTCAAACTTTAAAGGCTTGCAACCAAATAATTGTTGGTGCACATCTTGTGGCACTTGCCGAAAGTCTGGCATTAGCGCGTCGTAATGGAATTTCTGATCAAGACTTTTTTGATGTGATTTCAAATGGTTTAGCCGGTTCTGCCGTCCTCAATACCAAGTGGGAAAAAGTGGAAAGTGGTGATTTTAGTAAGGGTGGAAAATCAGCGTATCAATTAAAGGATATGAAGATTGCGCTAGAAATTGCCCAAAAAATCGCTTTAAAGTTGCCACTTTCAGAGACTGTAGCCGAGATTTACCGCATCCAAAAAGAACTTGGCCATGCTGATTTAGATCATTCCTCGGTTTTGCTTCAATACTTGGATGCCAATGACAATTGATCCTGGATCGGTTAAGAAGTTCCTAGTTAATGTCTTAATTCCTAATCACCATGTCCCAAAAACACGGTGGACCGCTGATAATTTGTGGGATCTGTCTTTTATTCGAGTCGTGTTTTTAACAATAGGAATTGTTCTATTGGGCGTCGGAAGTTCATTCACCGTGCAATCTGGTTTAGGTAACGCTCCTTGGACGGTTTTAGCACAAGGAATATCAGTTCAAACGGGATTAACGCTTGGTATCTCATTCTTTTTAGTCAGCTTAGTTGTCTTGTTGTTATGGATTCCGCTTGCGCTCAAGCCTGGATACGGAACTATTGCTAATACTGTTTTTTTCGCCTTTGGTTTACAAATCGGTATTGAATACATCCCGGAACCTTCAAATCTTGTATTTGCATATATTTTGCTGATTGCCGGAGTTTGGATTTCAGGAGCTGGTGGAGCGCTCTACATAACTTGCGGCCTTGGTACCGGTCCACGTGACGGAATCATGTTGGGTTTTCTTGGAAAATCTAAATTACCAATCACCGTTGTTCGCGCATTAATTGAAATATTTGTTCTGGTTTTAGGTTACTTTTTGGGTGGCTTGGTGGGAATCGGCACGATCATCATTGCACTTTTGATTGGTCGAGCATTTTCATTTTGGTTTAACTTCTACGGAAAGTTTCCACCAAAGCCGATTAACCCGGCTATCTAGCTAAAACGCACATAAGCGCTTCAACGGTTAGCAAGGGTGCTGCGTTGTGACCTAAATTTGTGCGGGCTTGCATGATCGCATTGATCTTTTTAATTGTGTTTTGAGGCTTAGTTTTTGCTGCTACGGCGTTGATTTCAGCCTCTAACTCTTTATTTATCAAGGCATCACCGGCACCTGCCTGAACCATCATGACATCGCGGTAGAAAGTAGCGATATCAAGCAGCGCCGCATCTAAACCATCGCGGACCATTCGGGTTTGGCGGGTTTTTTGTTCTTTCTCTAATTCCTTTATTGCCTTGCTTCCACCGGTTGCCATTCCTCGACCTGTTGCACCTTTACCGTAGGCAAGTGAAAGATCATCAACCTCTTTTTCATTGCGTAACTCTGCCGCAGTTGTCGCTTGTTCAGTAGCAAGATCAACCAATGTTTGTGCTGCAGCAAAGGCTGATGAAATCCCTTGCAGAGTTAATGGCAACTTCATAATTGTGGTTCGAGTGTTTCGAACATCTTCATTCTTAGCCAAATAACGGGCACGACCGATGTGACCTTGTGAAACTCGTGCAGCAAAATCTGCCATGACAGGTGAAACACCATCTTTGTTTTGCAGAACTTGTGCAACTGCTTGTGTTGAAGGTGTGACAAGTTGTAGATGACGACAACGTGAACGAATAGTTGGCAAGACATCATGCAAAGTTGGTGCACACAGTAACCACACAGTGCGATTGCCAGGTTCTTCAATTGCCTTTAGTAAGGCGTTCGCTGCAGATTCAGTCAATCGATCTGCATCCTCCATAACTACCACGCGCCAGCCACCCATAGACGGCGCCCATGAAACACGTGTTAATAGTTCGCGAATTTCATCAATCTTTATAGAAAGACCTTCGGTGCGAATGATTTCAACATCTGGGTGCGCACCATTTGCGGCAGATCTACATTCGTTGCAATTTCCACAACCATCCTTTGCGCAAATCAGAGCCTGAGCAAATGCGACCGCAGCCGATGATCGTCCTGAACCTGGTGGGCCAGTAAACACCCACGCATGGGTCATTTCTTGTGTTTCTTCCCCTGTACGCGTTGCTTGAACCGCTTTTTCTAAAACTTCAACAACATGTTCTTGGCCCACTAAATCGCTATATACGCTCACTTTTTAGCTGATTTCTTCTTCGGCGCAGCTTTTTTAACCGCTTTACCCGCTGCGCGAATTGGGCGAAGCAAAAGGTTGCCCTTGTCTTCAACTGCATTTCGCTTAAGTGTTGAAATCTGGCTTACGCGAGAAATAATCGCGGTGTGGGTGTCATCAATAGATTGGTTGCCATCAACGATTAAGTAGCGCTCTGGATCAAGGGCGGCTAACTGTAAAAACTCTTGGCGAACGCGTTCGTGGAATTCGATTGGTTGTGATTCCAGGCGATCTTTACTCTTTAAGCGACCAAGACCAATTTCTGCCGGAAGATCAATAATGATTGTTAGTGTTGGGAAAAGTGATTCAGTTGCCCAGCGTGAAATTCGAGCAACTTCACCTGGTTCTAAAACACGACCCGCACCTTGATAAGCAATTGATGAATCAAAATAGCGATCTGAAATGACAACTTCACCACGGCTAAGTGCTGGGCGGATTACAGAGAAAACATGGTGCGCACGATCTGCGGCATAGAGCAAGGCTTCGGCACGTGGACTAATTTCTCCCGTGGAATGCGACAAAAGAATTCGGCGAATTTCAATTCCGAGATCGGTACCACCAGGTTCGCGGGAAAGAACAACAGTTTCGCCTTCTTGTTCCAGCCATTGCTTTAGCAATTTTGATTGCGTTGATTTTCCAATTCCTTCTCCGCCTTCAAAAGCAATAAAGATTCCGGCAGTTGGTGCACCAGTTATTGAGCCGAGTTCACCCTTGAATGCATTAACAATGTCAGACCACAGTGAAACGTTAGGGCGGTCTTTCATTTGCTTGTAGGAAACAAAACCAATCAGTGATGCAAACAGGCCTGCTATAAGAATTGTTACCGCTGCGCCGTTGTAACTAACTTGTGTGTTTTGAAATTTGAAAGTGTGCTGGCCAACTGCCGCCGCGATCAATGGGGCAACAGCTAGAACGCCCACTAAAACCACGCGGATCAGGCTTTGCACAAAGGCAAAGGTGCGGCCACGGACATCGTCCTTAACCTCCATGCCCAGCATGGTGAAGCCGGTAACCCATGTAATTCCGCTAAATGCGCCAAGGATGATGACGATAAACACCGCCAAAACCAGGTTGGGGATTGCAGCCAGGGCGACAAGGAAAGCTCCGCTAATAGTGAGCGATGCGCCGAATAACCTGCGGCGAGAAAACTGCGCGAAGACCTTGGGGCCAAGTGCGATTCCGGTTGCAAGACCTGTGAAAACTGCGCCAAACAAAACACCGTATGCCGCTTCTCCGCCACCAAGATCACCAACAAATGTTCGGGCTAAACCAATTACCGCGCCGGCTGCAACAAATGCGCCAACCATTCCAACAATAAGGCCACGAATTAACTTGCTGCCAGAGACTGCTTTCCAACCTTCAAGAAGTGATTTGATAATTCCAGATTCAGCGCTGTGTTTTGCCGCAGCACCTTTAGGAATTTCATGGAGTCCCCAAATCGTGAAAGCTGCAAAAGCAAATGACAATGCATTCGCATACAGTGCTAACTCAACAGCCGTTACGTTAAGCGAGAACGCTGCGTTGATCGCTGATGTAAAAAGAGAAAGGAAGGTGAACAGAGCCGCTGCAACGGGTGCGGTTCCGTATGCAGCTAACAGAGAAACTTGATTGGCATTTTCTAACTTATCGCGCGGAACTAAGTTTGGAACAGATGCTTCTTTTGCCGGCGACCAGAATAAAGTTATGCATTCCACCAAGATCATTGCGGTGTAGAGCCAGAAATAATTATTTGCTATTGGAATCGAGATATAAAGCGCGGTCCGCAGAATGTCGCAATTCACCATCAACTTGCGGCGATCTAATTTGTCGGCGATCACTCCGGCGATTGGGCCAAGGAAAACAGCAGGTAACAAACGGGCAATAAACACACCTGCGATTGCAAAGTTTGCAGTTGTGTAATCACCACCTGAAAGTTGTTGGGCCATGGCAGTGGTTGCCAACAAACCGAGCCAATCACCAAGTGAAGAGAAGAGCATTGAGTTCCACAGTTTGCGGAAAGGTTTGATCGCAAGGACTCCGCGAGTTACCTGCTGCGCTGGGGCGGCAGGAGTCGGAAGCGTCTTTGGCATGGCGGTAAGTCTATCGGGAGCGAACTGTCTGGTCGCCACGCCTATACAGTCATAAGGGTGGGAACTACCCTTGAGTTGCTTGCAACCAGGATGAGTTAGATAAAGGTACCCAGATGAGAAAAAGAGAGATTTTCCTCTTTAATCTGCTTGCCATTGCCTTTTTACTTATGATTCCACCTGCACATGCTGTTGACCCTATTAGAAACTTTCAGGTGGATGTAATTTCTATTCAAACTCCGCTTGGAGTTGAAAATGTAACAGATCAAAATTCACGAGAAATTATTGACAAGATAAATGCTGGATTTAATGAGATGAGTCCAGGGTCATTTCGCTTCAACTTTAGAAAGTTGTATCCAACAATTGTTTCTAACTCGGCCGTTATTTCCTCAGCCCAATTGGAAAAAATCACCGGAATAACACCAAAAGCTGACCCCGGGTATGAAGCTGCAATTTTAATCGGAATAGTAACTTCAAATCCATTAAATGGATTTGCCGGTATGGCCGGTGGAAATTACATGCTTATGAATGGTGGATGGAATCTGGGTAATGCCCTAACTATCACTCATGAGCTTGGCCACAACATGGGTCTACTACATGCAAACTCTGCTATGTGCACCACCGAATTGCCGATTATTTGTGATCAGTATGAATATGGTGATTACAGCTCCTTTATGGGCAAATACGTCAACGGATACGTTTCACAACCATATATAGCTCGGCTTTCTGCAACTGAATTAGATAAGTTAAAAGTGTTACCTACAAACAAAAAATCCTTAGTGCTTGAATCGGGGACTTACAATTTGTCACCTGTTTATTCAACATCAAGTGATCTGCCCAAGGTTCTTTACATCCCTATTGCTAATCAGTATGCATACTCTGTTGAGTATCGACCGGCGACTGGTAATGACAGCTCATTGGCTTTAAGCAGAATTAATCATTTGACTGAAAATCTGTTCTACAACAACACCCCATCGCACGGTTTGCAACTTCGAATTCTGAGGACGGATACAAAAGAGTTTCCATCACTTCTCCCAAAACTCAATAACTTTCAGCAATTTGAGACCGCGTTGGTCTCGGATTCTTTGACCGGTCCCCAAATTCATCCTGTTGGGAAGAGTTTCACTTTAAGTGATGGGTCAAAATTAACCTTCGTTAGCCAAGATCCTAATACTGGCGCTGTCGTAAATGTGGTTCGTCCTGCAGATACCGAGTCTCCCAGGTTCTCAAATGTGATCGCCAGATGGGCGCCATCCACCTATTGGATTACAACAACTGGTGAACGCTTGATTACGAAGAAAAATCCAACAGAGTGGGATTTTCCAGTTATTGAAATTCCATTAAATGGAATCCTTGATAATCGGCTTGTTAAAAAAATTGCCCTCGAAGTAAATGGAAAAGTAGTTCAAGAGATTAATGATTTATCGCAAATTACAAATGATTCGCTCAGATATCAAACCTTGGACGAGGGTAAAGTTAACTTAAGACTCATCGCGACAGATTACGCTAGCAATGTGGGTACATCGGTAATCAGCACCCTAACATCGACTTACACGCGGCTTACAAAACCAGGAGTAGTTGCAAATCAAGGTAAAGATCCCTACACATCTATAAAATTTAGTTTTTATAGGTCGGGGACAGATACCAACTATCAACTATCTGAGTTGAGTTCAGGAAAGATTGAATCAGTCGAAGAAATTAATCAAATTTTGACAATAACGGTTATAGATATCGTTCGGAATAGCAATTTTTCTGCAAAGTTAACTGGAACTAATCCTGCTGGATATAGTGATGGTGGACAAGTTATTACTGGTGTACCTAGAAAGTACGAAATAAGACCGCCTTTTGTCCAAGTACTAATGGGTTATGACCCTTACACAATGGTTAATCTAAAATTTTCAAACGCCTGTGAATCATGTAAGTATTCACTTTCCAACTTAACCTCAGGGAAAGTCAAGAGCGTTGAGACCGCTAGCGGTGTAACAACTATAGTTATTGAGGAGCTCAAAAGAAATCAACAATTGAAAGCGACTCTTACCGGTAACGACTCTTATGGTTTTAGTGATGGTGGACAAGAAATTTCAGCAGATCCTTCCTTTTATCAAATTCTGCCACCTTCAATTTCTTATCGATACGGTTCTGATCCAAGAACCTCAGTAGTCATTACCTTCCGGGACGCCTGTACAACATGTACCTATTCAGTTCTCGATTTAACTGGTGGAGTAGTTTCTAAATCGGAAAAGGTCGATGATCAGAATTTGATTACCATTTCAAACATCGCCCGAAACTCTGGGTTCAGTGCATTTTTAATCGGGAATGATGCCTACGGGTTTAGTGATTCAGGACAGGAGGTCTCAGGGGATGTTCAAGAATCAGTCTGTAACAATTCCTTGTGCTATCAAGGTATGGATTGGGTTGTTGTAACAGGGTATTGGACACCTGGGACTGGAAATATGTCACTACAGGAGTTAGTCAGGGGCAAGTGGGTTACGGTAAAAGCAGCCAAACCGATAGCTGCCAATAATGATCTTCCTAAGTTTCCTAATACTTACGCCATAACAATTAAGAATGTGTCGATTGGAAAGCGAACATATCGCCTGAATATTTCAGCTAAAGGAAAGTATTCGGTCTATGTCG
>Ga0315901_10007373_pt1 | contig 12973 bp, 16 predicted proteins | sample LakEriMetagenome_10_FD_203761 | JGI IMG/M metagenome (GOLD analysis project Ga0315901, IMG submission 203761) | Freshwater fungal communities from buoy surface, Lake Erie, Ohio, United States - Buoy 2 MA116 | ecosystem: Environmental > Aquatic > Freshwater > Lake | place: USA: Lake Erie, Ohio... | reverse complement strand
CCACAATCGCTGATGTATCGCCATTAGCCTCTAGCGCACGTTGAAATGCGACATCTTGAGCAGCTAGGAGTGGCGCACGTTCAGCACGAAGCCGATCTTTAGTAATCGCCTTGGCTTTGTCAAAGTCTATTGAGATCATTCAGTCACCTCAGTAAAGTCAGCAGTCCAAGCGTCACGGAAGGTACGGTCAGCCGGAATGTCAGCAGCGTCTACAATCTTCCAAGGCTTGCCAGCAGGTACGTCTTTAGCAGCGATCTCTTGCAGACTCAAACCGCACTCAGGGGCAGGAGTCAGAAGCACAATACCGCCATTGTCGTTAGGGTAGATGATGAGTTTCATGGTTAGCCTTTAGCGGAAAATAGCAATATTTGCTTGTGTTGGGTCTGCTGCGGAAAATGAGGCGTTTACCATAAATATTCTGACAAGGCTTGAAGTTCTTGCTGTCGCATCTTCATAAGTCCGCCAAGCATAATTATTTCCCCCACCTTGACTACCGCTTACAGCATAATTCGCATCTGGCAACGCATTAGTGAAGTTAATTGTGTAATCGCCAGTACCGTTATCCGCAACGGTAGTCACGTTAAACGACGATCTGATTGTACAAAAACCACCTGTGTTCGTTGTACCGTTGAAGTTTACCCAAGCACGACAGAACGTACCAATTTGCGTACCTGCGCTATCTTGAATCGTCGGTGGTGTGTTCGCTACGCCGTTCTTTAGCACCAGCGTACTTGTACTAGCTGCTTGAATGGTATCTGCTACGACTGTTCCAGCCATGATTTAATTACTCCTTTGCTGAAAATTCGGGTGGTATATCGGCTTGGCTAATCGATACGCTTCTGCCGCTTGCTCTGCTGTTTCAAAAGTGCCAAGATGTATTTGCTTACCACCTGAATTTATTTTTGCACGATACTTTCCGTGCCATCTATGTACGCCACGATAACCAGTAGTGCTATCTGTACGCAATTTACTTGTGTTCTCTGCGTTAGCTTTATGATCTACACAGCGCAAATTTACCCATCGGTTATCTGAACGATCACCGTTAATGTGGTCAATAACGCCGAGTGGAATTTCGCCTGTCATATATAAAAACGCAAGTCTATGTAAGTAATATCGTTTTTGGTTAATTCCAGTTTCTAAATATTTGCCTTTGTTAAAACTTCCTAATTCCTCGCCAATTTTCCTAGTTGTCCCATGACGATGCTTTACGAGTGTAAAAACGCCCGTATCAGGATCGTACTTAACAAGTTCTTTTAGCTCGGATTGAGAAAGCATTTTACTCATAAAGGATGTTGATGACGCTGCCGGTATCGAATGTATCTGTGCCATTGACGGTAAGAACACGAATACGGTCTAGTGTCCCAGAAATAGCGGTTCCAGATGAGCCAGAAGAACTCCAGCCTACAGAGTTTACGTTTGTATAAGCGCAATTTCCATTAGAAACCCAAGTATTACCGCTAATATTTGTCAAAATGATAGACCCAGCAAACGTATTTGTAGAAGTAGCTATCGAAAAAATACCAAACCCTGTAGTTATTACGTTGCTAGTACCTGTTCCACCCCAAAACTGGCTGGTATAGCCTGAAGTGGCAAATGAACCTGATCCAATCTGTATTTGGTGAAAAGATGTTCCGTTAGTACTTATGTTGCTTAACATCACCGTAATCCGGCGAACCCACGGAGGAATACCAGTAAATTCTGCGCGAGTGTTGTCTGTAAAAGGTGCGGTTTGAGCAGTACCCAACACCACCGGAGCTAACGTCCCAGTCACAGCAGCTAGCGTCTGCGTATTGCTACCAGATATAGCAGGAGCCGATACCGTAATAGCACCGGATGTATCGCCTGAGAGAACTAAAGAAGCCATGATTTATCCTTAGACAATCACCCACCGAGAACCAGTAGGTAAAGTTACCGTTACTCCTGTGTTAATCGTTACATCACCAGCAGACATCGCATTTTTATTAGTTGTTATTGTATAGTCAACTGTTACCGCATTGCTATTTTCTACGAAAACAGTATCTCCACCGCCACCAGTAGCACCGCCACCTAGCTGACCCCATGCCAAGCCGTTATAGCCCTCAAACTGTGAGTTGCTAGTGTTATAACGAACGTAGCCAACCCTAGCCGCTGTCAAGACTGAGGAACTTACATCCTGAGATTGGCTGATCGTATAAGTTCCAGAACCACCAGAACCTGTGCCTAACTCAGTTATCGTAGTATTAACAGCTACGCCAGCACCGTTAACCGTCTGACCTACAGCAATAGTCCCAACAGGAGCCGGAGAAGATGCCACCGTCATCGTCGTACCGCTGATCGAAGCAGTAAACGTAGCGTCTGGTCTTTGAGCCGTAGTTCCCACAGGAATACGGATAGCATTAGTCGAATTAACGTGGAAAGATACAGTAGGAGTCGCAGTACCTATACCTACACGGTTATTAGCAGCGTCAATAACCAGCGTATTAGAGTCAAAATTCACACCGTTAGGAGTGGAAATAGTCGCTGCGTTAAAGGTTACAGACGATGTTGATGCGCTACCTAGAATGACGTTATTGGTAAAGGTAGACGTTGAGCCAGAAACTAATAAGTCCCCGCCTACGGTAAAGCTATCCCCATCAGTACCTGACTGCATATCCTTTAGCTGTGCCATTAGCTCACGGATAGCGTTATTGATACCACTAGGCGCACATCCTTCAGCAATGTTAATCCCACCAATATCGGTGTTATTAGCCGCTGTTGCGCTGTATTCGCTAACTTTGTTCTTTGGCATGATTATTCCCTTGACTCTAACATTCCATAATCAGCTAACAACTGAGCAGTACCAGCCCATCTCTTAGCGGAAGTAGGAGACATTTTCCGTAATTCCTTGAGTCTGTTAATACCATCTGGACTCGTTATGATCTTAGCAATTTCTTCAGCATTGACAGCAGCATCTTTACGGATAGCCCAGTCAGCAAGGGCTTTAGCAGGTTGGTCTAGCTTGATCCCGCCAACAGCCCTAGCAACGCCAGTCGTAACGCTAGTAATCGGAGGATTCTTGAACATTTCCTCAGTTACTAGCTGGTTAAATGCTGTATCAGAACCTAGCTTCTTAGCCCGTCCAGCAGCCTCTAATACCTCAGCCAAATCACGTAATGCCTTGAACTGTTCCGGTGATAATGCGGCTTGCATAGCCTTCATCTGCTTAGGATCACCGATAATAATATTCTGCCAAGTGTTACCTGTGTCTAGTTTAACCCCCTGCTGGGTCTTTGCTGGCTTCTTAGCAATTCTCCATTGCTCCTCAAGAAAAGCCCTCGTAACAGCGTTCCATGCCTCCTCGCCACCACCAGCAATGATCTGCTTCTTGGCGTAACGGATAGTACCCGGACTAGGATTCTCAAATATACGGTTAGCAAAGTTCTTGAGATTGTCAGGAGACATCTGCATCAATGAAACGCCTGTAATACGCTCATTGAACTCGTTAAGCGGCTGAGAAAACCGTTCAAATGCCCTGTTAGCAGCAATGTAATCAAGATTATCCTTGCCCATCTGCTCTAACAGGTTGCTCTTAATCGCCTGTAACTGACCTTGAATTTTGTTGTCTAATGAAGAAAATGTTTCTTCCTTAAACATCTTATCAATCTCAAACTTTGAATTCTGCAAGTTAGGTAGACGATCTTCAGGAACAAACTCTTTTAGCTGATTGCCCTCAGCATCAATCCCCGGCTTTTGCAGCAAGTCCCTAATCCTGCGTAGATAGCCAGCAGCCGTACCAGTAGGAGGCTGTGTCTTGAGCATATTGTCAATCTGATTGATTACAGGAGCCGTATTCACAGGCACAGAGGCCTCAAATGCAGCCGTGTAGAGAGGCTCCGTAGCAGCCTCTCTATCAGCGATTAACTTCTGCTTTTGCTGTTCTAGTGCAGCTACGCCACGATTGCCAGCAACCGCAGCATCCTCAACCTGAGAGATAGTTGCCAAGTAATCATCTACTGCACTCTGTACCTTGGCTTCTCTTTCCCTGTAAAACTTCTGCATCTGTACAGAAGACTCAGGAACATTACCAATAACCTTCTGCTGGCTTAGTAACGACGATAGGTTGGTCAACTCAGCCGGAGTCAATGGGATACCGTATTGACCTGATTTAGCCCTGAGTGAAGCAACTAGATTAGGATCAACCTGAGCAATATCCCTAGCCAGTCTACGTTCTTGGAAGCCCTTACGAACAGCAGGAGCCAACTCAGCAGTACCGGACAATAGGCCAGACAGACCAACTTGGAACGGATCAAGCTCTTGACCTGCAATCTTCCCTGCAATCTTCTGACGCAGATAGTTCGTTCCAGCAGCCACAGCACCGACACCACCAGCAGCGGTCGCAGTACCTAACGGGCTAGCTATAGCCAATGGAGACAATGCAACACCAGCAGTAACGTCAGGAACCATCTCCATAACGTCCGGAGCATAGTACGCAGCAGTAGCACCTAAGCCAGATACCTCTTTGTAGAACTTTCCATCATCAGCCTGATACGCAATGTCACCATCGATGATTTGGTATCTGCTAGGCGATATACCACGCTGTGCTGCAAAGTAATTAACCGCAGCTTTCTTGTCTGTAGGGATACCACCCATGAAAGCAGTAGCCATACTCGCACCTCTAGATGGCTCTGAGATGGCAACAGGAGGCTTTTCTAAACCCGGAGCAGTACCAATAGAAGGTTTTACGCCAGAAAACAATCTTGCCGCATAGTCAACCTGTTGCTCAACAGGCGCACCTTGAGGCTCACTAGCAAACAATCTCTTTGCGTAATCAACTTCTGCCATGATCCCACCTAAAATAGAATTCCAAATTCAGCCGCTAGCTGTCTATCAATCGTATTCAAATCCGCTGCTTTTGATGGGTCAAGTTTGTACTGTTTGGCAATTTCTTTACCACGCTGTCTAACTATGTCAGGGATTGAATCCAATGGGATTGTTTCCCAATTTCTGCCATTCTTAAGCGCATATTGCTTTCTTGCAAGAGCATATTTTGTCTGCTGAATCGTGTTATCTAGCTTTGCTTTGAACTGTGTAGGACTATCACCATCCCATGCGTTAGTCCCTGCATTTGGTAACGAAGCCATAATACGACCAGCTTCTGCGTCAGACATAGCAGCACCAGTAATAGCCTTAATTGTGAGATTAAGGTTTTGTAATGAGTTCTGACGGTATTGAGTAAACTCAGCTAATGACGCTTGATCCTTAGGGTTCAACGCGCCAACTTTATCTTTTAGCGTGTTCCATGTTTGTCCAAATTGACGCTGGATTGTCTGATATTCCGGTCTAAAAGATCTTGAAATGTCGTTTAATCTGACTACTGCATCAGACGTTACAAGAATCTCTTGCTCAAGATTTTTCTTTGTTTCCTTACTAAATTGGTTTGGCATTACAACTTGTATAGCTCTATCCTTAGCCGCCGCCCGTAGTTGTGGGTTCAACTCACCAAGAATCTTTGACTGCTGACTTAAAAGTTGCTCTGTCTCATTAATAATCTGAGACTTATCCATAGCACCTGCTCTTGAAATCAAAGCATTTGCTTGTTGTTGCAATGTAGGGTGAAGATTTGCTAGCTGTGATGGCAACCCAGCAATCAGTTGCGCCTTTTGGTCTTCCGGCGAGACTCCAGTATTAGGAATCAAAGACGGAATATTGTCAGATATTTGCCATTTCCCTAGCCTTGGATCAAGACCCATAGAAGTTGCTTCAGCGTCATTTAGAATACGCTTACCGCTTACATCTGCAATTAGACCTCTTGTCGTAGAGAAAGCCTTACCATCTCTAAAGAAAACTTGTTCTTTAGGATCAAGTCTTTCTGCTCTATCTTGTAGTAGTTTTGCAAAACCCTCATCACCATTCATTTCAGCTAAAGCGGCTCTTTGCCTCAAATTTTCTGCATTTGCCTTGTTTTCAGGACTTACGCCAGCAAAGTACGGAGCTTGAACATTAGGCGCACCAGATGGCACAGAAGATGGGACAGCAGGTGCTACAGCGGCAGGAGCAGGTTCAGGTTGAGTTGTTACAGGAAGCATCTCACCACGGCCTCGTAACCCTACAAGGTCTTTCATCTCAATTTGTGGTTGTGCAGTAAGACCAACAGTAGGAGTCAGTCCACCAGCCAAACCACCAACCATTGATTCTAGTTGACCATCTTTCCCAAGGGTAAACCCAATGTCTTTAGTAGGCTGTTTTAACGTGATTCCTCCTACTGATTCTGCTGGTTGTGCAGAAATTAAACTAGGAGAAGGACTAGGAGCAGGACTAGGAGCCGGAGCAGTTTGGCTAGAAGGTACATTGAACCCGTACATCTGCATACGTTTACGAGCAGATACCTGCTTAACAAATTCCTCTGGGCTTACATCAGCCAGATACGCCAAGTCTGGATTAGCCGCTTTCATTTCAGCCAAACCAGTTAGTTGACGCTTTGCCTGAGCTAACTTCATTACGTTACTGACTTGATTTAGACCAGCATCGTAAGTCTGACCAGCAGCACCATAACCAGCACCTAGCGCAGTAAGAATGTTCTGAGCAGGACTACGACTATAACCCTGTGGACTCATACCTTGAGCCAATGCACTAGCAAAGCCTAGCAAGCCGCCAATGTTTGCTCTATTTTCTAAAGAAGCCCGTTCGGGAGCATCTAATAGCCCACGATAAACCTCTGGAGTCGTTCCAAAAACTTTAGGTAACTTAGATAGGAAATCTTCAATAGCCATACGTCACCTTAGATGAGACTAATTCTTGGGCTACCCATTGCATACTGTGTAGGCTGTTCCATCTGGAATTGCTGACCACGCGCTAACCCCGGTGGAGGAGCCATTTCAGGAGGAGGAGCAGGAGTCATCGCACTTTGTAACGCACCTAGTCCAACTTGAGTAGTTATAGGATTTTGGTTAGCAAATGTATTTAATGCACCAAGATCACTTTTCAAAGCACTCATTCCACCAGCCAACTGATTGCCAAACGTTACAGGTGCAGTTGTTGAACCGATAAGACCTGTAGTGCCACCTGTAGCCGCATAAGTCGGCATCGTAGCGGCAGCCATTGGTTGAGCAGTGTTAAATGCCAAACTTGGATTCAGAGCAGTTACACCACTAGCACCAACAGGTACGGCTTTCGCACCAGTCATCGCAGCAGTAGACGCAGTATTGCCAGCAGTCAAAGCACCTTTAGCAAACGAACCACCAAAGCCACCTAGCGCACCACCCATTAGCGCACCTTGTAATGGATTACGACGATTTGTGACAGCACCTACGCCAGCACCAATCATCGCCATAGTTACTGGATCACCCATTATTTACCTCCAGATGGTGTAGAAGTTGACGTAGATGTGGTCTCCAATGGCGCACCGTAAACAACTTGAGCAGCACGTTGCAATCTTTGTAACGGAAGGTCTTGAGCAGCCAATCGACCTTGGATAGCCTGTTGCTCGTAGCCTTCTCTAGCCTGACCAACCTGTAGCAGTCGCTGTAGATCAGCATAGTCAGCCGCAGACATCTGTGGAGCAGCCTGAGCAGCCGCTACCTGTCTAGCCCTCTCAGCCTCAGCCGATGAATACGCTAGCTGACCACCTTGCTCCGCTAATGCACGAGCAAAGATGTCCTGAGCCTTACCAGTTTGTTGACCCATTGCAGCCGAACCATAACGACCAGCCGAGGAAGCCTGAGACTGTAGGTTTTGAATGTCTTGGGTATAACGCTCACCTGCTAGACGATTAGCTTGCTGTAGCGCACCGCCTAGAAACGGATTAACGCCACGACCTTGAATCGTAGCGAGTTGTTCTGCCTGAGCAGCCTTAAGCATCGGAGAGCCACCTACAGCCCTCTGTTGAGCCATCTGTAGGGCTTGCTGAGTAGCCGCTGACGGAGCCACAGCCAAGGTCTCAGGAGCCGATGGCATACCCTGATAAAGCCTCTGAGCCTCACCTAGCGTATAAGTGATGTAAGGCTTAAATTCTGGAGATATTTCCGATCTTGATGTTTGCGTTTGACCGCCGCCACCACCACCCATATTAAACCTCGCTTATCCACTTTCTAGGCCTGAAACCGTAAGCCTTAGCCCTACGATCCCATCCCGGTCTATGACTTGAGAATGTTAGGTATTTGTTACCACTTTCCCTTGCCATATTTTTGATGAATTGTAAACCTTTTTGCACCATCTGATAATCATTTTCTAACGTCCAAGCACACCAGATATGGAGTTCTTCCCCCAATGGTTGCAAAATAAAGAACGCTTTGAAATGGTTATCCTCTAGTCCAACCCATAAGCCAGATTTCTGATTCCAGCAGTCCGTGTACACATCTTCCACGATCCAACTTTCAGAACTGACACTCTTAATTTTGTCTAACCCCGGCTTGACGCTCATCCACCACTTCCTGAGTTGGTCAGGCTCGATATATTTCCATTCTGTCATCCGACGATTATGTATCCGTAAGTTTTGTCCGCAGTACTATTAGCCCAATGACTAATAGTTGCTGATCCTTGTTGTTGAGTAGAAACGTACAAATTCGTTGTAGCCGATGGTGCAACGTAAGACATCGTAACAATAGCACTAGGAATCGATGGCCTGTCAGGGCTTGTACTCGTAGGATATTGTTCTAACGAAACGCCAGTATCCGTCGTTCTCCAGAATATCTCAACATAATCCCCTGCGTTCATCTCCATAAAGAAATTCATCGCAGTAATTAAGTGACTAGGATCACCCGTACTCTTTCTAGCTGGCATGTGGAACCGACTATTGGAACCAGCGACGTTAGTGCCGTTCTTCTTGAACCAAATATCAATGTCCTGACCGTCATTCGTTGTGTTCTTGTACTGGAACGAGAACTGAATGTTGTAAATCCCATAATTCCTGACATTTAGTCTAGAACTATTAGAAACGTAGATTCCATTGGAATAATCTGTTGTATTAAATGTAACTGCGTATCCTGTGGTCGTATTAGCCGCTGTCTGGTCTGTGGAGTCCTGAAACGCCCCATAGGGAGCCGAATCAGCCTCAGCATTAGCAGATACCGGGACAAAGAAAATCAGGCTGTCAAAGCCTATACGCGAGTCGTTAAGGGTCGTTGTAGTCGCATTACCAGTCGCTAGGGTAATCAGACCTGTGTTGTTGGTCTTTCCGTCCATAATGCCACGAACGACCTCAGCAACAGCCCTCTCATCCCCTCCAAACTGCGGTAATGTCCGAAACTGAGTCATCGATTACCCTGCTTTGTTATCTCTATGTCCGTTCCGACAACTGTTTTCCAGTTATCACCCGTCGGAGTCACCTTGATCCTATGGTAATTACCGTTAGCCCTGAGAGATACCCGATTCTCACTATCAGCAGCTACAGCCGTACCGAACAATACCTGATCCGACAACAGAGTACGACTCGCTATAGCCACCTGTGCGCTACCGCCATCGACTATCGGTTTAGCCAGCGTAATCGTAGAGCGACCCTGATTGATGTCCCCTGAGACCACATAAGCGGCTTTCTTAGAGTTACCGAACGTAATCACCCTCTGACCGCTAGTGCCAATCAAAATCAACTGATTACCAGCCCATTGAGGATCATCTAGCGATACCTGCAAGGCATCAATACTTGCTGAGTAGTTATCCAACTGCTCAAGGGTTACAGTCGCTGACAAGGCAGACGCTACAGAAGTAGCCGTTGTATCAAGATACGACCATTTCCCTAGCGGAATGTTGTAAACAAGAATCCCATAGCCACCAGACTGTAGTGGGAAGCACCATAACGCCAACTTACGGATAGGATCAACCGTAGCCGAGACTTTTAGGCGTATATCTTGCCGGGAAACACGGTCAAAGAACCAGCGGTTAACCTTTTCCTCGCCGATATTGGAAAAAGACTGACCATTACAGGAGTAAAACCCGTCATCCGCTAGGAAATACGTTATCCCACCGAATTGGGCAATTGATCCCGGAGCCATACACCCCAAAGACCGAGAAATTGCGTCAAATTGAAAGAAAAACGGGGAGCCTGAATAGCTCATCCGATATATGGCACGTTCTAGGAATATCAGGCCATACTCGCCACCCGCTAAACCCGTAATATCCCCACCGTCAGGGATAATCTGCGTATCAGACTGAGAGGCTGCACCGGGAGTCCAGTCTGTTTCGTCGTTAATGTCCGACCAATAGACCTTGTTTTCATCACCTGAGACATTCGCAGCCACCACAAAATCACGAACTACTGTCACATACTTAGCAGCAGGAGCAGCAGCAGCCAAATCAGCGAAATAAGTGCTAACACCAAGCTCAAAAGCCTGTAACTGGTCAGCACCATTAGCAGCAATTACCTTAGCTCCGTACTGAGTAACGTCCCAATACTCAATGTTCGTGTACCCAGTAGTTGTCATTGGGTCTAAGTCTAGGTCAGCCGCATCAAACTTGTACAAGTTAGAAGCTGATCCAGCAAAAATCGTCGTTACATTGCCTAGCTTGGCACTAAAAGTTACCAATAATTCAGCCCCAGCAGCATCAGACAGGTTAGCCTCCCCGTTAAAAGGTGCGTATCCATTGGTTACTGGATAGCAATTAACGGCCTCTGTGACTGCTCCTGTCACTCCGGGCTGATCTGGTAGCCATTCTCCGAAATTGATCGTTGCCATTATTGTCTAACCCAGTTGTTATTTCCTGCACTTTGGTTTGTCCAGACGCTATCACCACTAGGAACAACCGTCCATGTATCAGACGATGGAGAAGGCTGAGACCATGTATTTGATCCAGCAGACTGAGCATCCCAAGTATTAACGCTAGGTGTCGTATCAGCCCATTCCGCGCCAATATTGTCACCAAAGCACGATAGAATAGCCAGACCATTAACCGATGCTGAACCACCCATGATTCGAGATGGTGAGCAGATTACAGTAGCATCCACCTGAATCGATGCAAAACCTTCGTACTCAACACCACCGTTAGCCGTTACAGTCGCTTGACCTGTAATCTGGCCTGATCCAGTCCTAACCCGAATACCATCAGCCGTAACCGTTGCAGCACCAGATACAGCAGCATTGCCAAGCTGAATCCGAATTCCTGTCGCAGTAACCGTCGCAGTTCCACTAACAGCACCGCTACCTGCATATACCGCAAAACCAGCCGCTGCTACCGTTGCCGATGCTGTAACACTCGCTGATGCTGACGCAACAATACCGCCTAGAGCCGTGACTGTAGCCGTACCAGAAATAGCAGCAGCAGCATTTTGAATTCTTATCGCATCTGCTGTAACAGTCGCTGTACCGCTTACATCACCACTTGCAAACCGGATTCTGTAAGCATCCGCTGTAACCGTCGCACTAGCCGAAATGCTCGCATCGCCAAACAGTACAGCCCCACCTAGTGAGGCAAATGGAGACTGAGCTAATGCGCTAATCCCAAACATTTAGACAATCACCCATCTAGCACCAGTCGGAACCGTTACCGTCACCCCTGTGTTTAACGTGACGTTCCCAGAACTCAGACCGTTGTAATTCGTTGGCAAAGTCAAAGATGTAGCTACAGTATTAGCATTTAGGAAAATGCCGTTAGACGCAGCAAATGAAGCCTCGTAAGCAATGTCTGAGGCATCGCCATATACAGCCTTACTAGATGGATACGTTACGAATACGTCTTTGCTATTGGCTGCAAAGTTAATCGCTGCTGTAGTGCCTGAGCTATTCGATAGGATCGTATCCCTTGATAACGTCGTGCCGCTAGACGTATATGTGCCGATACCGACTTCCCATGTTCCAGCAGTCGTATCAACAATGGCGTAGTACGTTGTATTCGCATTGCCTATGTCAGCAAACGAGCGAAAGCCTGACGCAGCACCAGCTAACGTCAAAGTACCAGTACCGGAAGTCGTACTGGTCTCTTTGATCCTATCCTTAACGACCAAAGGCATGATTTATCCTTATGCCAGAGTGACGCTCAAGCTACCGATAGCAATCTTGAAAATATCACCGTTATCAATCGTCTTGGATGTATCTAATGCTGTGTGATACAGCAGGTTGCCGCTAGTTGAAGCATCGTGGATACCGATCCAGCCAACCGTACCCCAGTTACCTGTAGCCTGTGGGAACTCAACCGCTGCGCTATTCGTTGATACACCGTTACTAGGCGCACCAAATGTCACCGCAGTACGAGCATAAGAACCACCGGATACCTCAGTACCGCTACCAGCATCAGTCGGGTCAGACGTAAACAGACCAACATAGACCGTTGCAGGGCTGGTGTAACTTGTGTTTCTCAGAGTCGCGTTAATCAGCGCGTTCTCAAGATAATTCGACATTTCTGCCATGATTTACCTCACGTTATAAGACATAGACATAGGCTGACCGCTGTATTCACTCGACTGGTCAGAGTTCGTAATCGCCGTTACAGCACGATCATATAAGGTTGCCCATGTCTGAATACGGGCATCATTCATTAGGTATGGCTCTGCTTCAGCTAAAGACGCATACAGCAAAGCATCAGGATAGTTTGCTAGGAAGATGTTGCTAGCGTTCGTATCCGACAATAGCGCAGGTTTGCCGTAGTACAGCATCTGAAGCGTATATGTCGTATCTGGAGATGGGGCTAGCTGTATCTCAGAGCCTAGAATTGTGTAATCGACTGGCTTCCCGCCATCCGTTACGCGAGACTCAGCGTAGAACGAATTAGGAGCCTTGTAGCGCAATGTAGTCACCGGATTCGTATTCAGGTGAATATCACGCATCTCTAAGAAATCTGTCGGGAGTCCAACAGTAGAATCACCGCCTGTCGTTGATGCCGTTGCGACAATCAACATCTGCCGAGTTCTCAAGTCTCGACGTAGCCTTTCCTCAGCTAGTCGGATGAAATCGGGGATAACCGACGTTAGATCACTACGAGCTAGATAATTTCCTACCGTAGTCCTTAAATCCGAATAGCTAGTAAATGGCATATTATTCCTCTAACTGCTCAAAGTCCTTCCAGCCATATTCGTATGTACCTATGTGCC
>Ga0315901_10007372_pt1 | contig 12973 bp, 16 predicted proteins | sample LakEriMetagenome_10_FD_203761 | JGI IMG/M metagenome (GOLD analysis project Ga0315901, IMG submission 203761) | Freshwater fungal communities from buoy surface, Lake Erie, Ohio, United States - Buoy 2 MA116 | ecosystem: Environmental > Aquatic > Freshwater > Lake | place: USA: Lake Erie, Ohio... | reverse complement strand
TATGCGACAGCCTAGAAGCAGAGGTGCGCGACCGTTGGGGCTATGATGAGCGCCTAAAGCGCCAGCTTGACCGCGACATGGAGGTTGTGAACCGCGCCCGCAAATTGCTCCCCACCATCCTCACCGCCCTAGAAGCCCTGCCTGTGATGCGTGAGGCGTTGTCAAAGATAGCAGCCGAATGCTGGGTCACTGCGGGAACCGATGCCCAGATGTATTCGCGCTGGCGCAAGCTGGCTGTTGAGCGAGTGGACATCGCCCGCGCCGCCCTCGCCAAGCCCATGAAAGGACAGACCGATGCCGAATGAACGCTACGTCACGTTTTGGCGTAAGCTTGGTGAAGAATGTTTGGATTGGGGCCACCATGTCTCATTCAGTTCCGCCGATGCCGAGCAAGTCGTCGCTAATCTCAAGAAGCGAGGCATTCGCGAGTATCACACCGCTCCGCTGGGTGAAGGGATACCCGAACTTTCCTACCCGCTCCCGAAAGGACCGACCGATGAAGCCTGATAACCCGCCTGCGTTTCCGTCATTGTCACCGCCCGGTAGCTGGGATGATCCCGGCCACGGCATGACCCTGCGCGACTGGTTTGCTGGGCAGGCTTTGGTCGAACTATCTAGCCTGATCGAAGTTAACAATCCCGGAACTTACAAGGTCGTTGCAAGTTTTTCATATCAACTTGCCGACGCCCTGCTTGCCGAACGGGAGAAGCGCAATGACTGATCCGATTGAAGCGATGGCGCGGGCCTTGTGCAAGGCTGACGGGTGCGATCCAGACCGCAGTGTCAAAGTGCTTCGGAAGGGCGATCCCCATGTGGCTTGGCAACTTTACATTGAGGACGCCACCGCCGCCCGCGATGCCCACCTCGCCGCACCCCCGCCCTGCGCCACTGGCTTTGGGCCAACTTCGGTTGGGATTGCTACGAATGGAACGACGATGACATCAGGTTCTAAGCCCTTTGGGCGGCCACGCACTTACCCGCTGGCACCCATGCAGCCCGGCGACAGCGTGACGCTGCCAGCGCCCACCAGCGCCGACATCAAGCGTATCTGCCGCAACGTCAGCCAGTACGGGCTGCGCCATGATCGCTGCTACCGCTGCCGCACGACTGACGGCGTGATGACCATCACGCGGATCAGGTAACAAAAAGCCCCGGCGGAGTGAGGACCGCCGGGGCTTAAGTTAACCAGTGGAGCAAACACTGACTACCGGATGCCTACCACCTTACGGTCGTCCGATGCAACCCCCTCGACGCCTTCGACCATGCGGCGCAGTTCAGACTTCGAGTAGCGCTCGATCATCGCCGCCCGGGCAAAGATTTGCTTCTTGGTCGGGAACTCCCGCGAGTGCAGGCGCCCGCAGTCTACCCAGCCAGCTTCCTTGAACGCGTGCAGCAGCGCCGCCTGCGGCACCTTCGACACTGGGATACCCAGCTTCGTCGCAACCGCGTCGCACACCTTGTGGAACGGACTGGCGATCACACCGCACGCGAACACATCCATGCCGTGCGTCATCATCTCAACCATATGGCTTTCCGTCATGCTCATGCCGTGCTCGACCATGTTCAGCTTCCACTCGGTCACTGGCGGCGCTGCCGCCGGGTTGAACGCCGACACGTCACGCTGATGCAGCCAAGCCGCGATCTTCTGGAAGCCGCCCTGCTTGTACCACTTCCACAGCGCTTCGGCGTCGTCTTCGTGCATCCGCGGCGCACGCGACCAGAGGCAGAACCAGCGGCGGTCCTGCGACGGGAGCGAGATAGGGACAGGGTCGTTCGTGAACGCCACGACCAGCAAGCGGTTGATCATCTCATACGGATGCAGCCCCTTGCGGTTGACCGTCAGCGTCTCAGGCGGCGCGGCAATGATCGGCTTCAGCCGGTTCGCCAGCGCCCGGCGCTCTTTCGCTTCGGGTTCCTTCAGTTCGTTCAGGATCACGACTTCGGCTTGCAGGTTGTATCCCCACTGGCTTTCCAGCCCCTTGTTCTCGATGATCGACCGATTGTGCTGGTGATCTCCGCCGATCGCCCACAGGAACGGCGCCCACAGGCTGTCCTTGCCGCTGCCCTCGTCGCCGCCATGCAGGACGGCGTGATTGATCTTGACGTTCGGGCGCTGGACCTTGAACGCCATGACGTTCAGCACATGGTTCAGTTCGCGCTCGTCTGGCACCAACAGGCGGCAATGGTCGAGCCACGGCGTAATGTCGCGGTCAGGAATTGGATCGCTGCCCGACATGTCTGGCCGGTAGTTGATCCACGTGTTGCCGTAGACCAGCCCGTCGCGCGCCACCAGCACGTCCTCGCCCGGCGCGTAGGTCACACCCACCAGCGCCTTGGCGCCGTACTCTTGCCTACGCTCGTCGAAGTAGACGCTGGCCTGCACGCGGTTCTTCTTCGCCCCGTGCATCGACTTGCACTCGACGTGCCGAAACAGCGCGTTGAACACATGCCGCGGCGTCTCCCGACGCGTCACCATGTCGAAATAGCTGTCATCCGACTGAATGTAGGCGAAACGGTCGAACCACTCGGCCTTCTCCAGCCGCCCGGCTTCCTTGCGCTCCACTTCCTTGACGATAGCCGCGGCTTCGTCCGGGTAGGCGTCGGTCGGCATGATCTTGTCGGCCATGCGCTTCATATGCTCCGCGATCAGTTCATCGCGCAGCCCCGGCGCGGTCTTCGGACCGCCGTTGTCATGCACCCAGTCGAGGAACGTGCGGCTGTCGAGGTGCTGACAGTGGCCGTGGTAACAGCAAAACGAGCGGTCCAGCGGCTTGTAGCGCGCTTCGATGTTGCCGTCGCTGTGCTCGGCGTGGTTCGGGCAGACGATGCCGCACCAGCCTTCGTGGTTCGTCTTGGACAGCACGAGGCTGTTGTCGGACAGCCATTGCAGCACCGTGTCGCCGCCCGTGTCGCGGATATTGACCGGCTTGAACTCGGCGCTGTCCGCTTCGGCTGGCTCGACGCCCAGCGCCTCGCAAATCTGCTCCAGCGTGTACTCGCGGTCAGGGTGGAACTCGACCAGCCGGGCTTCGAAGTTGTTCCGCCCCCGCTTCAAATTGATGCTGCCCGGCAGGCGGCAGTTGCGCACCGGGTTGTTGGCGCCCGGATCGGTATAGCCCGCGTCCGCGATAGCCTTGATCGCTGCGGTGAAGTCGCCCTTGGTCGGCTGTTCGCTGAAGGCGTAGCCCCACTGGAACGACCCGGCGCTGGTCTCCATGATCCATGTCGGCTCAATCGGCGGCGTCTTCGACTTGGTGCCAATATCGTCCAGCATCATGAACAGGACGTAGTCGCAGTTCTCGCGCTTGGCGCTCGGCTTGCCGTTCTTGAAGCGGTCAATGATGAACGAGCCGGTGTTGACGTACCACGACTCGCCGTCCTTGATCTTGGCCTTGTCAGGGTGGAACGACGGAAAGGTTGCGTCTGGCACCCCGTCGCCGTGGTAGATGATGTTGCCGTCTGCGTCGAGTTTGGGTTTCTGCTTCAGCAGCAGAATGGTCTCACCCTCCACGTAGCACAGCTTGCTGATGTACTCGATGAACTTCTCGCGATCCTCACTCATCGCTTGCTCTCCTACTTTCCGTAACGGGTCATGGTGGCGACTTCCGCGTTCAGCGGCAGGCCGTAGGCCCATGCCGGCGCGGTTGTCATGATCTTGAGCAGCTTCGCAGCCGCGGCTTCAGGGTCGGCGGTCTCCAGTACAATCTCGTCATGAACGTGGAGCACGCAATCCAACCCTTCCTCTTCCAGCCGCCGCAGGCTGTGGCGCAACAGGTCGTTGGCCACGGCTTGCGTTATGTTCTCGCAGGCCAGCCCCTTCCACAGACGGGCGCGTGGCCACTCCTTCGCGTCGGCCGCGGGCTTCCACGACGCCTTCGCGTAGGTGATGTTGCCCGCCTCATCGAAGCGGGCGAAAGGATAGCATAACACACGTCCTGACGGCAGTGCATACCAAAGATGCTGCCGGTCGTATAAATACGTCGTCCGACCTGCGGAAAACTCCGTGCCGGGGTTGCGCATGGCCGCCATGTAGGCCCGCTCCAGCTTTTCCCAGTAGGCTGGCCCCCACGGGTTCGCCCGGCGCCAGCCGTCCACCATGCGCCGCGCCTGATGCTCAGGCAGCACGACGTTGTAGATGCGGCCCATCGCAGCGAAGGCACCCACACCGCCGGCGAATCCACAGGCCAATTCTTGCACCTTGCCGATCTGGCGCTGGTCCTTGTCAACCTCGTCATAGCCGACGCGGAACGTCGCTGCGGCGTTGTGCTTGTACACGTCCTCGCCGCGCTCGAAAATGCCCAGCTTGGCCGCACCGCTGTTGCTGTTCGACGCCCACGGCGTCACCCGCGCCTCGATGGCGGCCCAGTCGGCGACGACCAGATGCTTGCCCTTGGCGGCCATCAGCGACGGGCGCAGCATCCCCTTCAGCACGTCCGTGACGCGCCGGCCGAACTTGGGGACGATCTGGTGCCCGCGGACGATAGCCTCGCGGGTCAGTGCCGGGTCGGCGGCGCACTTGCGGGGGAAGTTGTGGACCTGAAGCCCAAACGATGAAGCACGGCCAGTAGCGCTACCTCCTGCAAATACGAACGCTCCTCTAACGCGGCTGTCCTCCTCGTCAGCAAGCGCTGCGGCGCGGCTAAACTTCGCAACGGACGAGGCCCAGAGATCATCCGCGCACTGGATAACTTCCGCCACTTCAGCCGGCACTTCATCGGCGTTCTCCTCCGCCAGCGCCAGCAGGTTGGCGCGCACGTTCTTGTCGATGGATAGCTTCGCTTCACCATCCTTGTAAACCGTCGCCAGCTTCAGCGCTTCCGGTCCAACGCGGTCCAAGACCCATGACCGCATTTTCGGGCTGCGGACCGACGTGACCACGCCTTCAGTAACTTCGCATACGATGTCCTGTATCTCAACAGCTTCCGCTTCTGCGTAGCGCACCGCCGCCAAAGCCAGAGGCTTGTCAAGCAGGACACCGCGGTCATTGATGCGCTCATTAACGTGATAGTCGTGCAGTTCATCGGCCGACAACTCCCGCTGCACCTGACTGATCGCCCGCATCGCCCGTACATCCTGTTCGCAGTACTGGACCATCTCGGCCATCAGGTCGGCGTCTTCGCGGAAAGTGCCATCAGCCTGCGGGATCGACAACAGCCGAATGAGTTGGCTGCCGCGGTGGTCCTTGCGCATCCCAGCACCGGCGAAGCGGCCGACATCCTCAAGGCTGCCCGGCGCGCAGTTGGCGCGGGCTTGGGCTGCGGTGCAGTAGAACTGCTCCAGCTTGAAGTCGCACTGGAGCACGTACCAGAATATCAGGCGCTCGAACGCGGCGTTGTGCGCGCGTATATGGCCCTTGTGGTTAGCGACGGCCTGCGGGAAAGGCTGGTCTGGCAGCCACGTCCGCACGTCCTCGTCGTCAAACGCGTAGGACATGCACAGCACGTCGGTGCTCATGTCCATCGCGTAGTTGTAGACGCCTTTGCTTTTCAGGTCGCAGCGCGACCGCGTCTCGAAATCAAGCCAGAGTATCGTCACGGATGCCTCACTTCATCCGCTACTCACCGGGGCGGCGACATGGGTCTACGGCGCCCGCCCCGGCTTTCGCACCCCCCGTTACGCCGTTGCGCGACGACGACGGCGCGGCTCGTCAGCCGCCGGAGTTTCGTCAGCATCGTCGGCTTCTACCTCAGGGGCGCTGTTCGCGTCCAGAGAGGTCCACTCGACGATGTCAAAGACCGGCGTATAAATCCGGCCATAGGACTTGTGCTGGTAGTGTTCCTTACGCAGACGCACCAGCGGCACGGGCTTGTCCGGGTTCTTGTCGGCCTGATCAGCGATGGCGATAGCCAGCGCCTGCACCGCACGCTTGCCGCCCACCGAAGTGACCGTGTAGCGTGCCTGCAAGCCTTCGTCCTCGCCGTTGGTGCACGCCAGCGACATGCCGATCTGCATTTCCCAGCCGCGCTTGGCGCCGTCCGGGGCAGGCCCGGTTTCCGGCAGCGGCTCCGACACCGGCGCCATCTTCTCGCCGAGCACCGTCCCTTCGCCCCACGCAATGAAGCCGTGGACGAACGAGAACGGGTTGACGGCCCAGAGGCTGTCATCCTCGACTTCGGTCTGGTCAGCGCCAAACACCCAGTGACCGGCCTTGTCCATCTTCAGGATGACCATGCCGGCTGCACCGCCGACATCTGCCTCCAGTGAGCGCAGGGTCTGGGCAAGCGACTTGACGGACGGCAGGTTAGCGCCGGCGAACGTAGTGAGATTTGTCATTACTGTACCTTCCTTCGTTGACGTTACTGTACTTTGGCCAGCGCCTTACGCAGCGTCTGCCCAATTGGCACGACTGCCGGCCGGGGATCGCTCTCCGGTGCGATAGTCGAGCCGCTTGACACGGCGACCACAAGGTCGTCGGGCAAGTTCTTCTTCGCCTTCTTCAGTTCCTTCTCGACTGCGGTAGGCGACTTGATCTTGAGTTCGTGGACGATGACGCCGTTGTCTTCCATGAACTTGGAAGCCTTGTCCTCGTCGATCCACTGGCGCGTCGCGCGCTTGTTGACCAGCTTCCAGCCGGGCACGGCGTTGCCTTCTTCCAGCAGACCGTGCGCCAGTTGCTGCAAGTCCTTGATGAAACTCTCCACCATCGGGATTTGTTCAAGGTAGTGCGCGATCTGCTCGACCGGCAGCGCCTCGACCTTGGCCTTGGCGATGCGGTCGATGGCGCCGGTCATCAGCGGGCAGACCGGCTTGGCGGCGCACCAGCGGCAGTGGTCGCCGGCAGCCAGCGGTGCGTCAGGCTTCAGTGCCACCTTGACGGCGCGGGCCAGTTCAGCCTTGAACTGCTTGATGCGCTCGACCGTTGTCGTCCAGCGCTTGACGCTAGGCGGCTGGACAATGATCAGTTCGACTTCGGTCGCGCCTTCAAAGACCCATGCCGTTGCCGGCGTGCGGATAGCAGCCGCAGCGTAGAAGAGTAGCTGGGCGTTCTCTTCGACTTCGACCGCGACCCCGTCGCCAAACTTCCAATCGAGCACAATAGCCCGACTGCCAAGCCGACCAATAAGGTCCACACTCCCGAACACGTCAGGCAGAAAATCGCCAAAGCTGACCACGCTTTCGACTGCATATTCCATCTCCGCCTTGGGGTCGATCTCGTCCAGCGCCGCCAGCGCGACCGCCAGCTTGCTCTCGATCAGGTCTGGCGTCAGCAGCGCGTCGTTGTGCTTGCGGCCCAGATGATCGTCGGGCGTACCGCCCTTGTCGAGAATGTCCGCGATGGTGTCGTGCAACAGCGTGCCTTCGTCGGCGTAGCTGCTGCTGGGCTTGGGCGGCATCTTGTCCACCAGCGCCACGCTGCCGGGGCAGGCGATGACGCGCTTGGCGGTTGAACCGCCGACAATACGGCTGTGCTGTGCCATTACTGTACTCCACTGAATTGCACTGTCTGAGGCCGCCAGCATACACGACAAAAAGTGTTTCGCAAGGGTTGCCGTGCAAAAAAGTTTGCTGTAGTCCACAGGCATGACTGAGAAAGAGATCGAAGCCTACTTCGTCAAGCGCGTGAAGGCGCTGGGCGGTTACGCGTACAAGTTCCGCAGCGTGACCCAGCGCGGCGTGGCTGACCGGATCGCGTGTTTGCCGAACGGCCAGACGTGGTTTGTCGAACTGAAGAAGCCCGGCGGGCGGCTGTCTGCGTTGCAGGAAGTGTTCGCCGAAGAGATGGCCAAGACCAAGCAGAACTATGTCTGCCTGTGGTCCAAAGCAGGTGTGGATGAATGGGCCGACCACTTGAACTAAGGCCCTACCAGCACGACGCGGCCGACTTCCTGTACGAGCGTGACCGGGCGATGATCCTTGCGCCGGTTGGCGCCGGCAAGACCGCGATCACGCTGACGGCGATGCAGGCGATGCTGGACGACGGCCACGTCAAGCGCTGGCTGGTCGTCGCGCCCAAGCGCGTCTGCACAGACGTGTGGCCGGTCGAAGCGCCCAAGTGGTCACGGCTGACGCCCGCGCTGGCAGTCGGCACGCCGCAGCAGCGACGGGCGGTGCTGGCCAGCCGAGCGCCGGTTGTCGTCATCAACTACGACAACCTCGACAAGCTGGACGACCTGTCGGGCTTCGACGGGATCGTGTTCGACGAACTGACCCGGCTGAAGAACCCCGGCGGCAAGCGCTTCAAGGCGCTGGAAAAGCTGCTGGCGCCAGTCAACGTGCGCTGGGGCTTGACCGGGTCGTTCACGTCGAACGGCCTTGAGGACGTGTTCGGCCAGTGCAAGATCGTGGATCAGGCGCTGCTGGGCCGGTCGAAGGGCGCGTTCCTCCAGCAGTACTTCATCTGCATCAACCGCGACTTCGGTCAGTGGACGCCGGCGCCCGGCGCGCTGGAGCAGGTCATGCAGCGCATCCGCCCGGCGACCTACGTGCTGGAGCCGGGCGAGTACAAGGACAAGCTGCCGGAGTTACATGTCGTCGAGGTCCGCACGGCGCTGGACGACCGCGAGCCATACGAAAAGATGAAGCGCGATTATGTCGCACGGTTTGGCAGCGACCGCGTCATCGCGCAGAACGCCGCGTCGGTGACGGCCAAGCTGCAACAGATGGCCAGCGGGTTTGTCTATAACCGTGAGGGGGCGACGCCGGTGCACTGGTTCAGCACGCACAAGTTCGACCGGCTGGAAGAACTGCTGGATGAAAACCAGCGAGCCAATACGCTGATCTGGTACACCTATCAGGAAGAACTGGCCGAACTGCGCCGGCGCTATCCGCACATCCAGACGCCTGACGACGAAAACGTCGTCGAGCGCTGGAACAAGGGCGAGATACAGCTATTGGCCGCGCACCCTAAATCGTTTGGTCACGGGATCAACTTACAAGGCCAGCAGCACATGGCGTTTTTGTCGCTGCCGTGGAGCCTAGAACTTTACGAACAAGCAGTCGGGCGCCTGCACCGCAGCGGGCAGACGCGCGACGTTTGGGTTTACGTCATGCTGACGGAAAAGACCATTGACGAACGCATCTGGGCGGCGCTGCACGACAAGCGCGCGGTGTCCGATACAGCGATTGGAGAATTGAAGAATGGCTAAGGTATCGTGGCAGACGCTGGCAGTGAAGCTGCCCAGCTATTCGGAGGCGGAGGTCGAGCAGATGCTGGCCGACGAGATCACCACGCACAGACGAGGCGCCATCGCCCGGCGCCTGCACCAGCGGCTGTGCAAGCTGCGGATGGCGCGGGAACGGGTCGAGATCATGGAAAGGATGAAGAAGAAATGATCGACGATCAGTCAGAGCCGGGTTCGTGGAAACGGGCGCTGGAAATGAAAGCCGACATGGTCAATCATCCAGACCACTATAAGGTTGGCGGGATTGAGGCTATTGACTACATTCAGGCCAAGCTGTCGCCGGAAGAGTTCGCCGGGTATTGCCGCGGTAACGCGCTGAAGTACCTGAGCCGCGCGGGGCACAAGGACGCCACGGCGCAGGAGGTCGGCAAAGCTATTTGGTATCTGAACCGCTGGCGGGACAGTCTTGTTCACACAGACACACCCAAGTAGAGTTGTGCGCTTCGATGCGCTTGACCGTCTCAGGACTGTCAGTCTGGCTGTTGTACCGGATCGGTTTGGTGATGGCGCAGTAGCTATTCGCCACCGGCGGCGGCGTCGAACCGTGCACGCAGGCGCTTGTCGCGCTCAGGATCAGGAGTGACAGCGACATGCGCCGCCAAGTCGATTTGCCGTTGAATTTCATCGGCCGCTTCCTTCGCTGCTTCTTGCCGGCCCTGCTGCCGCAGCTTGTGTTCGTTCCACGCCGCCCAAAGGCGGTCAAGCAGCGACAGCAGGGACGACAGAAGTTTGATCACGCCTTGGGCGTTTCCGAAAGAAACACAGCGGCGACACCTGCCAGACCAGCGACCGCCGTGGAGATGGCCGCCCACTGCGTGTCCGACAGGCCGAACGTCAGCGCGATGGCGGAAAACCCGGCGTATGTGCTCGGCTCTTTCAGGCGGTGGAGAAGCCAGTGAAGGATGTTCATGTCATTTTCCTTTCGGGTAAGCCTTCCAAGGAAGTTCCCAGTGCGGGCCGTCCTTGAAGGTTCGCCAGTCCCCTCCCCATTGGATGGGGACATTCTCGGCGGCGGCAGCCGCCTTCACGATCTTGGCCAGCCGGTGATAAAGCGGCCAGTCCCAAGATACCTTACCGCCGATCATCGGCGCGAGATCGACAGCGTGACCAGTCAGGTGACGCGAGTTCATGGTCTTGGTCGCGCCGTTCGCCATCAGTTGCCGCTGGCGTTCCAGCGTGCGCAGACCCTCCAGTACCGTGAAGTCGAGGTCCGACATTGCGGCGGCCTTCTTGACCACGCGGACGAGGTCCGGGTGTACGCCTTCAAGGCGCGACAGTGAGCGGGTGCCGAGGACGATGCTCATACGCCAGCCAACTTTATGAGAATGCCGATCAGCAGCATGATGATTGTCCCCGCAGCAGTCATACCGACACCTTCCAACCGCTTCAGCCGCGCGCAGATACTCTCGTACCGGAGCGTGCAAACCTGTTCGTGCGCGTCAAGGCGGGCTTCGGTGTGGTCGATAAGGCTCATAGCAGGCGTCACTCTACGGTAGTTAATCAGGCCGAACAGCCCATGCTGGAAGGTTATACTGCTGACGCAGACGTTGTGCCTCTTCGCCCCGACTTGTCGCGCGGGCGGATTGGCCGGCGGCGGGGAGCATTACGTAATTACGGCGCGGTACAGGCGCTTTACCGGTGGCAAACGCGTTGCGGGCAGCCGCGGCCTGACGGGTTGTCATGGCGTTGGCGCGCAATTTTGACGCTCCGCCGGCCAAGGACGTACCTAGCGCAACCGCAGCGGCCTCTGGTCCCAAGAAGGACAGCATAGACGCCGCGATGCCTGCTTCGGCGGCTAGCCCGCGGATAGAGTTCGGGGTTAGCCAATCAGCGATAAAACGAAGCGCCTTGTTTGACGCAGTGCCGCCGGCAATTTCGCGGATATACTTCTGCTCTTCGGCGCTGAAGCCCTTCATCCGTTTCGGGTTGTTGGCGATCTCGCCAAATTTTTGGCGCAACGCTTGCCCCATAGACGGGGGCTTTTCGCCGGTCTGCGAGCGGTTATACGCTGCCTGCACAGTGTCATCAAAGATTTCGGTGCGCGCTTTACGCGACCACAGTTCACGCGCTTTCTTCAGCGCGAAAGCGCCTTCAGGAGCGTTACCCGCCGAAACATTCTGCGGGTTCATCACGAAATCGTCGATTTTTTCGATAATGATCCGACCCAAGCGACGTTCATCCGGGGAAATGCTTCCCGCGGCGTTCTTAGCTACCCGGCGCAGCACATCAATGTCGTCCAAACCGAGCGGGTTTCCTGATTTGACCGCTGCGTTAAAATCGCGCAGCGTTGCGGCGACTTTAGGGTGCATAGTGCGGTTGAAGCCTTGGCGGGTCAGATCGGCGCCAATATCTGCAGTAAGCGTGGAAAAGTTCTGGTTGGGAAAAACCATCCCTGCGCTCTTCGCCTGTGTATACGCCGCGTCGGCTTGTGCGCGCAACTGGTCGATACTCGGGCCTTTATCGGTTTTGACGCCGGGTTTGCCGCCCAGAAAGCCGCCCGTAAATCCAAGCGCCGACAAAGCTAGGGGGTCAGTCACTTCACCATAGTTGGCGGCCGCAGACGGCAGACCAGCCCCAAATGCTCCAGACAGGGCTTGCGCGCCCGGCTGTTGGGCCATGACGTTTAGTACGCGCTGCGTAGTGCCCGCGTACCGCGGGGCCAGCGTGCGAAAAGCTGCGGCGGGCGAGACGGCGCTCGCGGTCCCTTCCAGCACATCGCTGTATACCTGCTGAGTTGGTGTAGTAGGCCGGGCGCCGATACCAGCTCTTTCATATACGTTCTGGATAGTCTGCGACGGCAGCGAAACCCGCGGACCGCCAAAAGCATTCGCCGCAGCGTTGTACCCCAGCGTCAAGAGATCACTAAGACCCAGCGACAAGACGCCGCCAGCAGCCCCCGGAACGGCGCCAATACCGGCGAAAGGCGCACCGGCAGCCGCGCCCGCGGTAGCCACCGTGGCATAAGGTGCTAGAGCACGCGTAGTGACGCCCAGCCAGCGCCCTGCCGAGTTATCCCGCGAAGGCTGCTGCCACTCGATTTTATTAGGGTCGATGGGTGGCGGCGCGGCGGGCGCAGCCGCAAACGCGGCTTCAGCCGGCGTTTCTTCATCCCATTTAACTTCAGCGGGATTAATCGGCATACTCGACGCTCCCGTCGCTGAACTCGACCACGCGGCGCCCTTGGTATGTTCCAGAGCGGACTACACGCTTTCCGGTGGCAGCTATCGGCGCCTTACCCGCTTGCGAAACGGGCGCCGCGCGGCCTTCCAGCTTGGCTTTACGCGCTTCGGCGCGCTCTAGCCCCCGCTGTACGATGTCGCGCAGTTCGGCGGCTGCCTGTACAAACGCTGCCTCAGAAATGTTGCGGCCGAGCCGGCTAATCGCCGCGGTAGCCTTTTCGCCTTCGACCTGAGTGATCGCGCCCCCACCGCGCAACTTGTCGAACGCCTCCAGAAACGCTGCGCCAGTTACCTGCTTGTACATGGCGTCAAAGTCGGCTTCTTTAGACCCCGAGAATAATCGCATACCGGGGATGCCTAACCCCACTACACCTTCAAAACCTTCGTGCGGCGCCACGCCGCCTTTTGGGATAAAAATTTTGCCGTCTTTACCGATGGTAGCGTCGCCGACCATCTGCTTCAGAACATTCAAGCTGCTGCGAGCAATTTCGGTGTTTTTCGCGTACTCGCTCAAAAACGCCACGTCGCTTTCGGCCTGTTTCGACGAGCGCGTCTCTTCGTAAGTTTCCTGCGGCGTTCTGCGTTCCGCCTTGGCTTTTTCACGGATAACCGGCGTCGGCACATTATAGACGCCGGGTGTAGGTGACTGCATCGGCGGCTTACCGCGGAACT
>Ga0315901_10007364_pt1 | contig 12980 bp, 20 predicted proteins | sample LakEriMetagenome_10_FD_203761 | JGI IMG/M metagenome (GOLD analysis project Ga0315901, IMG submission 203761) | Freshwater fungal communities from buoy surface, Lake Erie, Ohio, United States - Buoy 2 MA116 | ecosystem: Environmental > Aquatic > Freshwater > Lake | place: USA: Lake Erie, Ohio... | reverse complement strand
GTAATAAGCTTATTAGCGCTAATCCATATAACAAGCCTAGCAAATTACCGGATATTATTAGATCTTTAAAAGGTATGCCGGAAGGTCAATATATTATTAGGTGCAGTAAAGGAAAAAACAGTCAATTCGATTACCCGATTAACACCGCGACGCCCGGAACCAATGCCCCGGCCCAAAACGTTTCTTTCTCCCAGGCGCCTACTGAAGATCTAAAAACCGCCGAACGCCTTGGTCGCCTGGAAGCGGAAAACGCTTATTTAAAAACCCAACTAGCCGAAGCCGGCGAACGGATCCAAGCCCTGGAAGCCGACGCCCTGGAAGCCGATTGGGACGACGAAGCCGACGATATTTTAGGCGATCCGGCACCAAGCCCAAAAGAACAAATTTTGGAAGCGATAGCGCCAATTATTCCGGCGCTAGCCGATAAAGCGTTGGCCCTGGTGGATCGGTTTTTAAACAAGCCGGCGGCCCAGCCGTTAAGCGAACGCGCACCAGTACAGGCGGCCCCGGTTATTGATTACGAGCGTTTGGCCGAAATGGTAAGCCAAAAGCTAATGGAAGCCCAAGAACCCGAAGAAATTAGCTAGTATGGTACCCAGCGTTGATCTATCTATTGAGGACGTTGAAAAGCAATTACAAAAGCTAGAAACGCCCGAGCAAATGTTAAAATTTGTATTGTTATCAATGCAAAACGACACGCGCAAAAAATTAGGTATGTTTACCAAACAAGCTTTTATTAAAGGTTTGGTTATGGGTATTAAAATGCTACGATCGTGAGAATTTACGGAATAATTACCGACGCGAACACCGGCGAACCGTTGGCCGGTGCGAACGTTTACAAATCCAACCAGGTTGGTACACCGGTGGAACCGATCCAGGGAACCAGCACCAACGCCCGGGGGGAATTTAACGGATCAATGGACGGCGGATCGTTTATGACGATTAAATTTATTGGATATGAACCAATGACCGTTCCAATTTCCCCAAGCTTTACAAATTACGAATTACGCCCGGCGATTTACGATTTACCAAAAGTAACCGTAACACCGAAAACGATTTTTGCGACCGCTACGTTTGGCGTTTTGGCGGTTTTGTATTTCCTACTTACTTTAAAAAAATGAAAAAGAACCGAAAAAAATGGCTAGCGTTAATTCGCCATATTCTTACATTCCTTGGCGGCGCCCTGGTGGTTAATGATATTGACAGCGGCCTTGTAAACGAAGCGATTGGCGGCGTCCTTACAACAGTTGGCGCCGCCTGGTCTATTGCCGATAAAAAAGAAGCTTTGAATGACCGCGCCGAGTAAATCCGATTTAGGAACGTTGGCCGCGATTGGCGGCGTAATACTGTTTTGGCCAGCGATCAAAAGCTTAATTAATTTGACCAGCGCGACGGCCCAGGCAACCGCCAACGTATTAACGCCAACGGATCAGCTATTGGCCCAGGCGGCCCCAGGTATTTATGCCGAACTAATGAAACGGCCACCGTTGCCGTTGCCGTCCGGCGGAATGCCTAGTTTGCGCCGGTTTTTATCCGATCAAGAATGCGCCGCCTTGGCTAATTTCATTGAGGAAAATTTGGGCGGAACGTCCAGCGATTGGCCAGCGATCCGCGAAGCTTTCCGGGGCTTGACGTTATCGGTTGCCGATCAACGGATGATTTACGCCCAATTTGGTTTGCGCCGGGAATGGTGGGCCGTTGCCGGTGGAGCCAAGAAAAATTTATTTCAATGGTTCCGGGATAACCTAGACGCCGGCGAATTAGCCGTAGCGCGCCAAATTTGGAAAAGTGCTAATATTGTGCCGGCCCTATGATCGCGATTGACCCAACCCCAATTATAGTTTTTTGCGGCGTTTTAGGCGCCCTATTAATTTTGGGAACAATTTTAAAAGACGATGAAAGCAAGCGAAACAATAATTAGGCGGATCAAGGAATTTGAGGGATTTAGCGCCAAGCCGTACCGCGACAGCGCCGGCGTTTTAACGATCGGTTACGGTACAACAAAGGACGCCGATAAATACACCAACATAAGCAAAGCCCAGGCGGATTTATTGTTGCGCCGGGATTTAGCCGCGTTTGAAGATCAGTTAAACAACTATATTGCGGCGCGCGGTTATGAATTGACCCAAAATCAATTTGACGCGCTTTTAAGCTTTATTTACAACGTCGGATCCATTAAGCCAAATAGCGGTTTGGATAAGGCGTTAAGGTCTGGAAGGCCCAAGGTTGTGGCCGCCAATTTGCAACGGTACGTTTACGCCGGAGGCCAAAAATTGGCCGGCCTGGTAAAACGCCGCAATTACGAAGCTATGTTATTCGCAACCGCTCCGGCGGATATTGGCAAAGCTTTATTAGCGGCCCTTGGTTTATTGCAGTTTTAGCGTATATTTGACCGTTCCGGAATGGATAACCCAGGAGTTGAGATCCCTGGAAAACGGTAAAACGGAACCCGGCGCATAGGTTCACACCCACGCCCCCAGATCCCCGGTCGCGTTGTCCGGGGATCTTTTTTTTAAGTATATTTGTTGTCCAAACCAACCGTTACCCGAACTGTCGCAATTTTTAAGGGTGCCATAACGGTTAATCCCCTCCTCCTTTATGAATTCTAAGCAAGTTTTAAAACTTGGAGGGGATTTTTTTATGCCAATGGTATTTTTTTAAGATTTGCGCTATATTAGCGCCGTGAACCTAGCCAATGACCCCCAAGCAATTATTACGCCGCCTGCGCGAAATTGAGCGTTTACAACGTTCTATCCGCGCAAAATACCTTTATACGTTGCACCCCACCCGGGGATCGCCGTTATTAATGGCCCTGGAAAAAAAAATGGCCGTAGATTTGATAGAATACTACCAATTACATTACAACGAATTATTTAACCAATACCAAACAAAAATAGAAAATGGAAAAGATCGTTTTATTTTTCAACAATAGCGGAAACGGCGCCGCCAATATGCCGTATTTCACCGGTAAAATCAAATTTCCCGACGGAACCGAAAAAAAGGTATCGTTGTGGAGCCAGGTTAGCGCCACCGGTACAACTTATTATTCCGGAAACGTCCAGCCGATCAGCGCCGAAGGGTACCGGAACATTGTACCGCCACCGGCCCCGGCCCAGGATCAGCCAGCGCCACCCAATCCGGAACCAACCCCGGAGCCAGCCGATCCGGATTTTATCCAGGATCAAATTAAACATTGGGAAGATCGCACAAAAGCCGAAATTCCGGATCTTGGCCGCCAACGCCTGGAAGCGCCGCGCAAGGTTGAAGCAACCAACCGTTTTTTAGATACAACCGCGTACATTTTGGCAAAGGATTTAATCGAAAAGGTAGATAATACGCCTTTGGATCAAATGACCGAAGATTTAGCGAACCAATACGGCAAAGCAAAAATGACCGTTGCCCAATACGAAGCCAGCAAAAAATCATTTTAACGTTCAAAGCGGAAAACGTAAACTTAAATTTAAGCCCGGGGCCAACCCCGGGTTTTTTTTCGTCCTATGCAAAACCAAGGCTTTATCAGTTTAGAGAAATTTGCCGGCTACATCGCCAAGCCGGGATTTCCTTTACTTGATAAGTTACCACTAACTTCGGATTACCCCAAAATTGACCCGGTGCCGGTATTACAGCGCCGCGCCAATTCCAAGTTATTAGCCCTACAACTAGCCACGGCCCTGGTGGATCTTGGGCCAACCACGTTAAGGCACCAATACGAACGCGGTTGTAATTGTTCCCAGGTCGTCCAGCAAACCGCCGACCGGTACCGGTCTAGCTATTGCGAGCGGCGTTTTTGCCTGGTATGTAATAGGATCCGTACCGCCAAGCTAATAAACGCCTACAAACCAATTTTAGACGGTTTAAACGATTTGCATTTTTTAACGCTAACGATCCCCAACGTCCCGGGATACGAGTTAAAAAATGCTTGTAAATCAATGGTTAAGGCGTTCCAGCGCGTAAAGGATAATATGCGCAAGGTTTACGGCCTAAAAATTGAAGGGATCCGAAAGCTTGAAATAACCTACAACGACGTTCGAAAGGATTACCACCCACATTATCATATCGTTATTAGCGGCCAAATGGCCGCCGAAACGGCGTTAAACCTATGGTTAAACCAATTCCCGGAGGCAAAAAGGAGCGCCCAGGACGTAAAAAAAGCGGACGAAAACAGCGTAAAAGAGCTATTTAAGTACTTTACCAAGATTACAACCAATAACAAAACAAGCAAAAAATTACATATTACCGCGCTAAATACAATTTTTAACGCAATTCAAGGCGCCCGGATATTCCAACCGTTTGGAATAAAAATGCAAAAGCCGGTATTATCGGAGGAAGAAATAACCAACGCGGCGTTTTTGGCCGCCCAAGAGCGCCAAGCGATCGCGACCGGGGCCGTTGATTTACGACCAGCCGAAACAAAAGTTTTTGTTTGGAACCAACGCGCCGCAAATTGGCTAGACGTTACTCAAAAGCCAATGATCCCGGTACAAATCCGGTGGGCCAACCGGTTTTTTTACCGTAGATTTGTGATAAATGAAAGCGATTTACCCAACTACCACCCTACCAAAGACGTTGTGGGGGATCCGGCGCCAGGTTAAAGACAGCCTACAATACGCGGCGTCCTGGTGTATGTATGACAACGCCCGGGATATATTCCGGCAATTAAAGGCGCATACAACGTATAAAAACGACCCCCCGGACATTGAACTTTTGCAAAGTTTACCCACCCTAATGGATAACAACTATTGGGGATCCCCAGGTACCGGGGATTGCGACTGTTTTACAATAGCTTATACCGCCTGCTGTTTAGCGAAAGGCGTACCGGTTAAAATCGTTTTGGCCGGACGCCAGCCGGATCAGTTTAGCCACGTTTACAATTTGGCCAAAATGAACGGCGTATGGCACAGCGCCGACCTTACCGAGAGCCGATTTGGAAAGGAACGGCCCTACAAATACCTTAAATTAATTGGCGTCTAAAAAAATAGACACAAAAGGCGCAACGTCCAATTTTTAAATTTAACTTTGCATATATGCGCCTACAATTAGCCGAGAACGGTTTATCGCAAGCCCAAGGCAAAAGCCCCCTAGAAAAGGCGGCGGAAATTATTAATAGCATTCAAGCGGTTAAAAGCATTCCATTCGTCGGCCAAGCCCTAACGATTGCCAATGGTATCGTAGGCGTATTTGACGCCAGGGAGCGCGCCGCGTTGGCCAAGGATATAGAAAAAGCCCGAAACGTGGACGTTGTAAATTGGTGGATTGCCGAAGGAAACGCCGGTACCCCTTGGGAACCAATGACGCAAGCAAAGGCGGAATGGTTGGTTAAACGCCTAGGCGCCGCCGTGCAAACGGTTAGCCAGGAATTAATCGGCCTAAAAAAAGGATCCGGCGCCGTATCAAAGGCCAGGTGGGTTAAAGCCTACCAAACTTTATTGGACGAGGTTATGGCTAGTCAAAAGAAAGTTACCGCCGGCCCTGGATTGATCCCAGGCATACCAGCCAAAGTAACCGGATATTTGCCCTGGATTCTTGGCGGCGCCGCCGTTTTGTTTTTATTAATGCGCCGGAAAAAATGAAAGCTTACCAACCAACCGTATTAAACACCCTGGATCCGTATGCCGGCCCCCAGGGTTACGGAATGAACCAATACACCGGCCAAACGATTGACCAGCAAACAACCGTAGGCGTAAATCAAATTGACCCGGTGCCGTTTCGCGGTTATTCAACACCAATACCGGCGCTAGCTTATTACGGTTTGTCCGAAAAAAAGAAACGCCCGTTTTTACAAACGGTTTTAATGCTAACACAGCCGCATTACGGCGTTATGACGTTATTAACCGAAAAAAACGAAAACGAGCGTTACCAAATTGTTTACCGCCAAATGATTACCGATATTCGGAACGATTGGAACCGCACCGGTGGAAAAGGCGATATTTTGACAACAAAGGATCCAGCAAGCGACGAATTTATGGAAACGGCCACCGTTGGCCGGATTAATTATTGGGTGCCCAAATTGAGCACCGGCGATAAAGGATCCAAGCGCGTAGCCGCGCGACATATCCGCGCCGCCGAAGCGATTGCCCGGGAATGGACGCCGCGATCAATGCCGGCACCGCCACCGCCACCGCCACCGGTGCCAGGAGGCCAGGGAATGACCAGCACCGATTTAACGACCACACCGCAAACACCAATGGCACCAGGAACCACGGATTTAAAGCCCTGGTATATGCAACCAACTTATTTAGCCCTTTTAGCCGTCGGGGCCTTTTTGGCGGCCAAACAATTTAAAATCGTTTAACCTAAATTAAAAAAAATGCCTGTTCGTAGGAAAAAAAGATCAACCACCAGCGCCAAGCGCAAAACCCGCGTAGTTTATCGCAAAGCCAAAACCGCCGTACGTCGTAAGCGTCGCGGCCTAAGCCAAGGCCCCCTAGGTAAAGCTAATTTGCGTATGGGCGTTATGGACGCCGTACAGGGAGCGATCGGTGGCGTTATTGCCTCTTTCGTTGCAAATCAAAAATTCTTGGATGCACAAAGCGAAACCAATAAAGGTTTGCTATTGATCGGCGCTAGCGTTTTGACCGGTGCTTACTTGAAGCGCCCAGCGATCGCCGCCGGAATGGGGGCCGTAGCCGGGATCAAGCTAGCCAAAGGTTTGGGAGCCGGTACCTTGGTTGGTTTGTCCGAAAATGATTTTGAACTACCTATTGCCGAAGGTGTAGATCCGTTGTTGTTGCCCTATGGCTTGCAAGACGGCGGCCAGGATTACGCCGGTTTGTCAGAAGATATCTACGCTAGCAATTACGCCAACGTTTATTAATAGGAGGATATAATATGAAAATTGCACAACAAATCGTTGGCGTTAATCAACGCCTAGGTAATACGGCGGTTCCTAATATGCAAGGGACAACCAGGTATATTTACGACGGCGTAGCCAGCGCCGCAAGCACCAACCAAACATTAACGTTTTTTCAAGGCGTTTCAACCCGTACGTTTCCACAAACCAACATAAACAACAATCGTTTTGAGGTTGGCGAAAGCTTGGCGATCCAGGGTATTACTTTTTTTGCTCGTGAAACAACAATCACGGCATTATCAAATAATTTAACAGCGTCCCTTTTAGCCGGAACTTTGCAATTTAACAACACATTGACGTTAAATTTTTTTATTGGTAACCAGCGAGTAATTAAAGATTTGGATCTTAATTATTCCAGGTTTGTAGTAGGTGAAACAAAAACGCAAAACGTAATTAACAATACGTTGATTTTAGAAACGCCTATTGTAATTCCTCCACAAATTGAATTTTACGCAACGTTGCGTATTACGTCAACAGTAGCAACAGAAGCCGATAGAACTATTTATTTGGGCTTATTTGGCCAGGGTACTTTACTTAACACAAAATCAACATTTTAATTATGCAAAATCTACCTTTTGCCGCACAACAAGAACAAGTAAATAAATTCTTGCAAGCGAACCGGGTGCTAGGCGCCCAAATGGATCAAATGCAAGGAACCACGCGCGTTATTTACGATACAATTTCCTTTCCAACCGGTACCAACCCAAGCGCGGATTTTTTTAACGAAATTTCCGGCCGTTCCGGTACATTAATCCAAAACCAACCCGTAACCAATTTAACCGATAACCGGTTTGAGCCAGGCGAAGGAATGGTGGTTAAAGAAATTGGATTAATGAATTTTGACGCCAGCGACGCACCAGCAACACCGGCCGTATTTTGGTCAAGTATTGTCGGTTTGGGGCTTATTAATTTTTACATCGGAAATAACCGCGTTATTAAAGATTTACCAATTTTAGCCGGCCAATCAGTTACAGGTATCAACAACATTAACGCGCCGTATCTTGATACCCTAACAACGAATAACACAATGCGCCGTTATTTGGTAATTCGCCTTTTTACGAACATTGTAATTCCGCCCCAAGTGCAATTTTACGCCAACATTAAATTACCTTTTGGCGGTGGAACTGTTGCAAACACCGGATTAAGCGCTTTACGTATGTACGTAAAGGGTTACGGCAAATTGTTTAACCCCCGGAATAACTACTAATGGCCAAGTATTTTAAGGGATCAGCCGGCCAAGGCCCGGCGCCCCAATTTATCCCAGCGCTAGCCCCCCAGCGCGCCGCCGCTAGCGATCGCGCTGTGGCTATGCGCGAGGCGTACAGTAACGGCGTAAGGGCCAAAGGGTTTACCGTTACGATCGCCGCCGGTACCAGCGCGTTTAGCGTTGATCTTTCCGGTATGGCCCGGAATTTTCTTGGTTTTGGTTGGCGTTTATTGGCCGCCCCAGCCGGCGTAACAACGGCCCAGCTTGTAATTAATAACGACGTTGTTGTAGATAGCACCCTTTTACAACATTTTGAGGTTAATGGAGCGACCAGCGATAGGGATTATTACCCTTTCCCACGTCCGCTAAATGGCCAGGACACGATCGTTTTTAACTTTACCCAGGCCGGATCCACCGCCAGCACCGGTTATTTGGTAGTTTACTATATCTAAAAAACGCCGTAAATTCAATAAAGGCGGCTGAATAGGCCGCCTTTTTTGTTAAATTAGCCCCCTATGATACCAAACTATTTAGAACGCCTAATCCACGAAGGCAAGGGTAAATTAAAAACGTTTAGCGGCGCTATGGCCGAGGAACTTATTTTAACGGTGCCGGACAAAACCTATATTATTATTTACGAATACTGGTTTAGACCACAATTACAAACGCTAGGAGGAACCGCCTTTTTAGGTAATCATACTTGGGATTGGCGCGACGCCTTACAATATGTTAATTTTTACAATCAAAATAATTGGTACAGCTATTGGCACAGCGTTAATCCAAATTTTGTAGAAAAAGCAACAGCAAATTTTCCAACAACAAATCCAGTTTTAGGTACTGGATACCACGTACCGCAAAATGCGGCGGATTTAACCCAATATCGCGAAACGTATATTAAATCGGATCGCAATTTGGCTATTTATTTTACCAGGCAAAATCCCGAGGACGTAACAATCACAAATACCGCCGTTGGTCAATTTGATCCGTTGGTTGAGCAGTTTGGATATGGTGGCGAAACAATAACGACCCAGGTGGCAGGTTACCAAGCCTTACCAGGCGCCTTTTATTCGCCGTTAAGCAACAATTTAGGCCCGGTAATTGCACCCGGTACCGTTGCCGGTTGGGATAATTCAGTAAACTGTAACCCAAGGCCAGGCGGTTTAGGTGGCGAAATTACAAACGCCGCGACTTATGCCCCCGGTGGATCGCAAGCGCTAGGCAAAGCACGCGCCCAGCATTTTCAATGCAATTACGTTGAGATTAATATGGAAAACCCTAAAAATTTAATGTAATGGATTTAAAACAGCACCAGGCCAAAATTGAAGAAATTTCAAAAGGTAATTATGTCCAACATTCGTTGTTGGATAATAACGGTAATAAGCTTATTAGCGCTAATCCATATAACAAGCCTAGCAAATTACCGGATATTATTAGATCTTTAAAAGGTATGCCGGAAGGTCAATATATTATTAGGTGCAGTAAAGGAAAAAACAGTCAATTTGATTACCCAATAAACACCGCGACCCAAGGAACCAATGCCCCGGCCCCAAACGTTTCATTATCCCAGGCGTCCGCCGACGATCTTAAAATCGCCGAACGCCTTGGCCGCCTGGAATCGGAAAACGCCTTTTTACGCCAACAATTAGCCGAAGCCGGCGAACGGATTCAAGCTATGGAAGCCGAAGCGTTGGAAGAAGATTGGAACGACGAAGCCGACGATATTTTAGGCGATCCGGCACCAACTCCCAAAGAACAAATTTTGGAAGCGATCGCGCCAATTATACCAGCGTTAGCCGATAAAGCGTTGGCCCTGGTGGATCGGTTTTTAAACAAGCCGGCGGCCCAGCCGTTGAGCGAACGCGCACCAGCACCAGCCCCGGTAATTGATTACGAGCTTTTGGCGCAAATGGTAAGCCAAAAGCTAATGGAAGCCCAAGAACCCGAAGAAATTAGCTAGTTATGGTACAGAGTGTTGATCTATCTATTGAGGACGTAGAAAAGCAATTACAAAAGCTAGAAACGCCCGAGCAAATGTTGAAATTTGTATTGTTATCAATGCAAAACGACACGCGCAAAAAATTAGGTATATTTACCAAGCAAGCTTTTATTAAAGGTTTGGTTATGGGTATTAAAATGCTACGATCGTGAGAATTTACGGAATAATTACCGACGCCAATACCGGCGAAGCTTTACCAGGTGCCAACGTTTACAAATCAAACCAAATAGGCACACCGTTAGAACCGATTCAGGGAACCAGCACCAACGCCCGGGGGGAATTTAACGGATCTATTGACGGCGGATCGTTTATGACGATTAAATTTTTGGGTTATGAGCCTATGACGGTGCCAATTTCGCCCAGTTTTACAATTTATGAATTACGCCCGGTGGCCTACGATTTACCAAAAGTTACCGTAACACCGAAAACAATTTTTGCCACCGCTACGTTTGGCGTTTTAGCGGTTTTGTATTTCTTATTTACTTTGAAAAAATGAAACGTAACAGAAAAAAATGGTTGGCGTTAATTCGCCACATTCTTACATTCCTAGGCGGCGCCCTGGTAGTAAACGATATTGATAGCGGTCTAATAAACGAAGCCGTTGGCGGAATTTTAACAACCGTTGGCGCCGCCTGGTCAATAGCCGATAAAAAAGACGCATTAAATGACCGCGCCGAATAAATCCGATATTGGAACGTTGGCCGCGATTGGCGGCGTAATCTTGTTTTGGCCGGCTATCAAATCTTTAATTAATTTGACCAGCGCGACGGCCCAGGCAACCGCCAACGTATTAACGCCAACGGATCAGCTATTGGCCCAGGCGGCCCCCGGTATTTATGCGGAATTAATGAAGCGGCCACCGTTGCCGTTGCCGTCCGGCGGAACGCCTACTTTGCGCCGGTTTTTATCGGATCAAGAATGCGCCGCGCTAGCCAATTTTATTGAGGAAAATTTGGGCGGGACGTCTAGCGATTGGCCAGCGATCCGCGAAGCTTTCCGGGGTTTGACGTTGAGCGTAAGCGATCAACGGATGATTTACGCACAGTTTGGTTTACGCCGGGAATGGTGGGCCGTTGCCGGTGGAGCCAAAAAAAACCTGTTTCAATGGTTCCGGGACAACTTAACGCCCCAGGAATTAAACGTCGCGCGCCAAATTTGGCGGAGCGCTAACATTGTGCCGGCCCTATGATCGCGCTAGACCCTACCCCAATTATTGTATTTTGCGGCATTTTAGGCGCCCTATTAATTTTGGGAACAATTTTAAAAGACGATGAAAGCAAGCGACACGATAATTAAGCGGATCAAGGAATTTGAGGGATTTAGCGCCAAGCCGTACCGCGACAGCGCCGGCGTTTTAACGATTGGTTACGGAACCACCAAAGACGCCGATAAATATACCAATATTTCGAAAGCCCAGGCAGATTTATTATTACGCCGGGATTTAGCCGCGTTTGAAGATCAGTTAAATAACTACATCGCCGCGCGCGGTTATGAATTGACTCAAAACCAATTCGACGCGCTATTAAGCTTTATTTACAACGTCGGATCCATTAAGCCCAATAGCGGTTTAGATAAGGCGTTAAGATCTGGAAGGCCGAAGGTAGTGGCCGCCAATTTACAACGGTACGTTTACGCCGGTGGCCAAAAATTGGCCGGCCTAGTTAAACGCCGCAATTATGAAGCTATGTTATTTGCCACCGCCCCGGCGGATATTGGAAAAGCTTTATTAAGCGCGCTAGGTTTATTGGTCTTTTAGCGTATATTTGGGCCGTTCTGTAATGAATAACCCCGGCGTTGATATTCCGGGTAAACGGTAAAACAGAACCCGGCGCATAGGTTCACACCCACGCCCCCAGATCCCCGGTCACACTCTAAGCGAGTACCGGGGATCTTTTTTTTGTGCCAATGGTAATTTTTAAAGATTTGCCCTATATTAGCGCCGTGAACCTAGCCAATGACCCCAAAACAATTATTACGCCGTTTGCGCGCGATTGAACGTTTACAGCGTTCTATCCGCGCAAAATACCTTTATACGTTGAACCCCACCCGGGGATCGCCGTTATTAATGGCCCTGGAAAAAAAAATGGCCGTAGATTTGATAGAATACTACCAATTACATTACAACGAATTATTTAACCAATACCAAACAAAAACCGAAAATGGAAAAAATCGTTTTATTTTTCAACAATAGCGGAAACGGCGCCGCCAATATGCCGTATTTCACTGGTAAAATCAAATTTCCCGACGGAACCGAAAAAAAGGTATCGTTATGGAGTCAAGTAAGCTCCACCGGTCTAACCTATTATTCCGGAAACGTCCAGCCGATTAGCGCCGAAGGGTATCGGAACATTGTACCGCCCCCGGCCCAGGATCAGCCGGCCCCACCCGATCCGGAACCAACCCCGGAGCCAGCCGACCCCGATTTTATACAAGACCAAATAAAGCATTGGGAAGATCGCACAAAGGCCGAAATACCGGATCTTGGCCGCCAACGCCTGGAAGCGCCGCGCAAGGTTGAAGCAACCAACCGTTTTTTAGATACAACCGCGTACATTTTGGCAAAGGATCTAATTGAAAAGGTAGGCAATACAAAATTGGAAATATTGAGCGAAAGCGATTATTTGGAATACACCAAAGCAAAAGCAACCGTTGCCCAATACGAAGCCAGCAAAAAATCATTTTAACGTTCAAAGCGGAAAACGTAAACTTAAATTTAAGCCCGGGGCCAACCCCGGGTTTTTTTTGACCTATGCAAAACCAAGGCTATATCAGTTTAGAGAAATTTGCCGGCTACATCGCCAAGCCGGGATTTTCTTTACTTGATAAGTTACCACTAACTTCGGATTACCCCAAAATTGACCCGGTGCCGGTATTACAGCGCCGCGCCAATTCCAAGTTATTAGCCCTACAACTAGCCACGGCCCTGG
>Ga0315901_10007361_pt1 | contig 12983 bp, 27 predicted proteins | sample LakEriMetagenome_10_FD_203761 | JGI IMG/M metagenome (GOLD analysis project Ga0315901, IMG submission 203761) | Freshwater fungal communities from buoy surface, Lake Erie, Ohio, United States - Buoy 2 MA116 | ecosystem: Environmental > Aquatic > Freshwater > Lake | place: USA: Lake Erie, Ohio... | reverse complement strand
GCTCTGCTTTATCTCTAACGTTCTTTACTATTGCATCTACATATTTCTTTGGTAGATTTTGTTTGAGTAGGTCTATTACTTTCATATCGTAAATCATATATGCTAATTTAGTTAAAATATTAATTGTTTTATAAGTTGATAATACATTGTTACTATGAATGAACCCATGAATAAGATGAATAATATACAGTAAATCAAGCTGATAACTGAATAAAATAGTATGCTAATTTTTATTGATAATTCTTTCATATTAAAATAAAAATGATACTGAATCTAATGCTATGTCTAGAAATGTCATTGCAAATACTATGAAGTAAGCAATACCAAATAAACAGTATATTATTAGACTAATTGTTGTTGCTAAATCTTTCATCATTTAAACATTAAGGTTATTGAATCTATTACTGAGTAAAACATCATAAAGAATATTGTACCCACGTAGAATAGATTGAATATCCAAGATACAAGTATTACAAACCATACGCCTTTTTCTACCATATTATTTAATTGTATTTATTTTCATTACATACAGTAAGTCTTTGTTACCGTAAGTATTATTAAATTTCTGCATAGCGCCTAAGTAAGATGCTGACTTAATGTTTATGCCAGTGCATAGGTCATCGCCTATCACATAGCAAAAGTGATATGTATTCATGTTATTTATTATTTATTAATCAAAATCTAAGTATTTATCTTCGTGATAACTATCTAATCCAAGGTATCCTGCTGCTTCATTGACATCGTACTCTATTCTTTCTGTCAATGTTTGCTGAACATGTGTAGATGGTACGCTATAAAAGTTACCAGTATCTTTATCGTAGATGTATATAGGCTCGAAGCTAACAGCAACCTTAAACCAATCATCAAGGCATGACTCAACATACCAGGTGAAGTCTAATGTTATTATTGATTCTTCTGTCTCGTCTTCAATGAAGCCTGTCTTATCTACTTGTAGATGTATATCTACTTTCTCCCAATCTATGTCATTCATGTTGCGTGGTATTCGTTAACGTAATATTCTAGTATATCCCCTAGTCTATCTAGGAGTTGTTCTTCTGATTCTTTAGCCATCTCAATGATGTCACTTGCCTCAAATCCATCTTGGGTATAAGACAAGATTAAGTTAATTAGTTTCTCTCTCATTTTATTAAATTTTTATGTGTGCATATCCTTCTAATTCTTCTAGCTTTATGTTAATAGGTCTTAGTCCATAAGACTCTCCATCTAACCAGTACTCGAATGTATATCCTATATTCTCTAACTCATTTACTAACCTATCTAATTCTAGGTACGTGTTAGGTTTATCTTCATCGAATGTTTCAAGTATTGCTTGTACTTCTGATGGTATTAATTCTGGTGTTTCAAATAGATCTTTCATATTACTTAATTTAATATTCTAATTCTAATAGTTTAATTGCCTCTAATAGGTCAATTATCTCTTCTCTACGGTACTTTGATAAGTTCTTTAATAGATTATCTACCTTGTACTGTTTACCTTGCTCTATGAAGCTAATAATAGCATCAAATAATTTATCATTCATGGCTTATGTTTTTAGAGTGTTTTAATATTAATAATTCATCGTCGATAGCATCATTGATACGTTCATAGATATAGTCTCTATGAATGGCATTATGTAGTGCCTCAAGTTTTTCTTCCTTGTCTAGGCTGTCATCATCTATGTCATCTATGTGCCAAAGATTCTCAACATAATAACCTGCATCACGTAATGTTTGTAATGCTTCTTCTATTTTCTTATTCATAATTTTAATTTTTAAATTGAACATTTATTTATTTCTCCTAGATAGTAGTCATACCAATCATTGAATCTATCTTGTATCTTTTCGTTATAAACTTGTATTCCATCTGTTGGATTATCAAACATATCATCTTCATTGTTACATAGATCACCTGACTCATAAAAGGTTCTGATATGAGCCAACTCACAAGCTAACTCAATCACGTTAATTGTTTTTTCCATAATTTTATTTAATTATTATATTCATTTCCATTTTCATCGTAATACTCTTCGTTCTCATCTATCTCATCCCATTCGGTGTAGTAACATACATCATCATCATAAGCATCGCCTAGACTATCGTAACCATATTTGTCAGCTAACTTAATCGCTGATTCTTTATCTGATGCGTACATTTCGCCATCCCCAAAGACATATCCTTCATTCATGCCACGACCTGTGACATCACATTTTCTTGCAAACTTTTCCATAATTTTAACTTGTTGATATTGAACAATTTACATTTGATTACCTAAACTAATACGTTAGATAAAACGTAGCCTACAATACATATTATCGTAGGTGTTACCATTATTATTATATTACTCTTCTTCATTGTCTAGGTTATCAAAGAACTCTGTTATCTCATGCTCATATTTATATAGCTCCTCCATAGAATATTGAGATGCTAGTAAAGATGCTAACAGTTCACTGTTAATATTTTCTGGAGTATAACCAAGGTCTGCGGCTAGTTGCATGGAGTTTTGTAGTGATATATCTCTATACGTTAAGTATCTCATTGCCTGGCTGTAATAGATAATATCTACATTGAATCCTCCTTGCTCTTCGACTTGCTCGTATATATCATTGAAGGAGTTAACGTTCTCTGCATTGATATAGTCTAGTAAGTCAATGTGTCTAAGTTTAATTTCTTCCCTAAGAAATTTCTCAATCTTTTCTGCTCGTGTCATAACTGTTTTTTTTTTGATTGTGCGTGATGGATGCGACCCCCTTATCTATTTATTTATTAATCTACTAAAACTTTATTACAGTCGTCACATACATAGGTTTCCCACTTGTATCTGTACTTACCGTTAGATCCTTGACAACAGTCACACTCCTGGTCATACATTGAATCTTCTATGCACCACTCACATATACCGCCATCTATCTCTTCATCGGTGCGTAGCACTGTATCACAACACTCACAGAATCGTGAGCCTACCTGACTAGTATACTCTCTGCCATCCATATCCCATGCACTCCAACTTAATGGAGTGTTGTATGTCTTTGTATTTGATTGAATCTTTTTCTTCTTGATACCTCCGAAGTCAACCCAATCGTTAACTTGTTTGTATGAAGAGTTAGAGAACCAACAATGCATATTCCAATGACCTGCTTTTTCGTTGACTATGAAGTAATCATCATCATCATTAAGGAACACTAACTTACTACCACTACCTATGAATACCTCAAGCATCTCCATGATAGTTTCGTTATGCTCGAAGCCTTCTTTGAAGTTTTTGAGTACGGTCTCATTGAACATGTATGTATCTGAGTATTCTGTACTAGTAGGTACATCGTATATCATACCATTGTGAACGAAGCCTATACTATCGCTAACTAGGAACGGATGACAGTTAGTAGTGTTAACCTTGCCATGAGTAGATATTCTAAAATGTAACACCATGTTACGTTTACCATAGTTCTTGCGTACATCTATGTACTTGTCGTAGAACGTATCGAAGTTATTCATCTCCTTGAAGAACTCTAACTTGTTATCATTATTGATGTACAGTATACCTGCACCATCACCATTATTCTCCCAACAATTTCTAAGTAATTGTTTCTTAAGAGTAGTTTGTTTTGTATTAAGAATTGCTATACACATTTTATTTATATTTTATAAGATTAATATTAACACGCCATCGCTAGCGTTTCGTTTAATTTAGATTCGTTTTTGATTTTATTTTCTAGCCTAGAAGTATTAGCATCTGGAAGCTTCTTGTTATTGAATTGATCTGAATACTTAATGAACTTCTTGATTTTACTAATGATTGCATCAAGTGAGTATACTTTTCTTAGGTGAATATGTAACTTAGACTTCTCGTTAAGCATCATCCTAAGTACTTGTAACTCTGACTTGTTGATATTGTCAACCATGATACGTACTAGGTCTCTACGCCACAATAGATTCTTAACATCTATTACTGCTGATGGTATTCTAATCTCTACAACATGGTCCTTGATATAGATAGATGAATACTTGTCTCGATGATAATACTCATGCTTCTTCTTAGCTTTGCTGTATGTCTTATCTAATCTGCCCTCATACATCGCATATAACAAAGGAAAGAACCCTGATAACCCCTCGAATAACTGAGTCGTATTGTATATCGTTGAGCCTACGTTGATGTGTCCGCCACAGTCAGATGATTTACTTGCATTGATAAGGTCACGCAATACCCTATTATTTTCTATGTCTTGGTCTAACATATCATCGTATAGATTGAAGGCAGGAGATACTAACTCGTAGCCAGTCGAATCATCTAGAGAACCATCACGTTCTTTTATCCATCTAGTAGTCTGATATAAATCATCGTAGCATATTGATACCATGTCTGAATCTTCCTTCTCTATCTCGAAGCCGATAGTAAACTTGGCTGATGAATCAAACTTGTTTACCCTAGTTAGGTGATGGTAGTCTGCATTGTTTGCCTCACTTTCATCTTCTTCGTAGTCGTGATATCCACCCTCCCAGTTATCACAATGTACCCACTCGTCTTGTCTCTCACTATACATGTAGTCGTGTTGTCTTGCTACATCATCGTCTAAGAAACAGTCGCCATCTATATATAGCTCTTCGTTACCTCCGATAAAGTAGTCTTGCGTTCTTCTGCTTACCCATCCGTAGCAAATATCGTCACCATTCATTAGATAATCATTCTCGTATTCACTCCATACTATATCGTGGTATTCTTGAGTATTCTCTAGGAATGTATCTCCGTTGTTCAAACTGTATACATCATCAGGTAAAGCGTAGCCATCATCTAGGGATGCGTATCTACACTCTGACTTTAACGCCCACTCTTCGGGATATTGAGTAGCATCTGAGTGTATTTGTACACATAGATACATTGGATGTGATTCACCGTTGTATGTTTCTACCATCTCTACACCTGTTTCTAGTATTTTCATTACATCATCTAGTTCCATTACTAAGAAAGAGTCGAACGAATCGTAAGTTGAAAACGTTACTGATTTGTTGCCATCTAATCCATAGTGTAATGTTTCACCATCTCCACCCCAATTTGAATCACTTATCTTGTTGAGAAAATTAATGTACTCCACCCATCTAGGATGCGACATGTTAGACTTTACTAAAAAGCTCTTAGGCAAAAGTTGCCTGTTAATTAAATGTACCATGACTGTTTTTTTTATTTGATTTTACTTTACTATTTTATATTTACTTCTATCTCTCTCGAATACACAATAGGCGGTATATACCTTATCTATTGCATGGTATTTACTGTGAGCATCTATCTTGAATACTCTCTCGCTTACCTTTACTTTGTATGTTTGTTTACTTTCCATTACAGTATATTTTCTTTGATGAAGTTACCAATGTACGCACCTAAGACTAGTACTTCTAGACTTAAGATCATTGCCCATATTACGAGCCATCCTTTCCACAATTCCCAACTATTATAAGTTAATACAATACCAATTACCATGATAACCATGGTAATAATTGAATAGATGTTTTTCTTTTCCATATTATTTGATTTTAAAATTTGCGTTGCCTAAAATTGGCTTGATAGTGAACTATGTTACCAAAGTTCTAATTAGCGGCTGTATGCTAACTCAATAACATACAGTCTTATTGCATTGTGTTTTGCTTACATACCTTTTCAGTCCCGACACAATAACGGACAGTATTAAATTTGTGTATTAATTTGACCTCACCTAATTACATTAATTGTCAATTAACTACATTGGGGGTTTGAGCCTAATACAATACTCCTTAACTTACATACTAGTTGATGCATGCCTCATTTAAAGTGAGCGGATCAATGCATGACGTTATCACAACGCAACAATTGAAAAGCCCTAAATTATAACTAATTAAAATTATAAACCTGTTAAGCCTGTGTACTACGTAACACGTGAATTTTTTACCGTAGTTTATAACATGAATAATTAACCGTTAATGTCGTAACATTTATTAAATTAATTTTCAATACCTCAAAGAAAAGATTTTAAACGGTCTTATTTTTGCCGTCCTAAGTTTATTAATTTTTCTAGTTAGGAACTAATAAAAAATTAACTTGCAAAGGTTCTAAAATTTGCCTAGTGTAACAAGGTAGGAACTAGACAAAAGTTTTTTTTAATACATTTTAATACTAAGCAATTACGTTTAATTACTTTTTTTGCCCTCCTTAACTTAACCAAAAATTAAGGAGGTTATAAAACTTTTTTGATTAATCAAATTTGAAAATTTCCCTTTCTTGTATGTTTGAATTTACATACTTAGTTAACGTTATTTCTCTTTTTTCATTAAATAATTTTTGACCTAAATAGTATGGAATAAATTTACCTTTCTTAGATTGAATCCCCTTTATCGTTTCTAAGTGTTTATATAATTTACTATCTTTTTTAGCTAGTTCAATTATCTCATAAATTGACGTCATTTTAATTTTATCATATTGTGTAAATTCGTCCGAAATAGGTCTATTTGTTAACGTTGTGTCCTTTGCGTCAATGAATAATTTTATAGCGTATCCTAATTTTTCGCATTCTTTTTTCATTAAATTGTTTGTACCAATTACACAATTTTTATAACTTGCTTTTTGTTTAGTCTTATTTTTAACCGTTTCTAATTTGTTGCGTTTATTCGTTTCTTTTTTCGCTTCATTGAGTAAATTAATACCTTTTGTTTCAATTGGTTTTTTGTTTTTCAACGTATTGCTTAATTCGTCCAATGCATTAATGCTTTTTTCTAAACTTTTAGATAATTTACTTTGTGCTAATTTAGTACTGTTTTTTACTTTGTTAGCTTGTTTTGTTGGGTTTAAAGTTTCTGTTTTCATAACTGTTTTTTTATAGATTATTAATTAATTACTTTTTTAGTTTACTATTTTTAATTTTGTTAATTGTATATTCATGTCTTTTTTTAAGTGACTTTATCATTAATTCATTAAACAATTTACCTTTGTTTATATTGTTCTCTTTAACATATCTAGCAAGTTCAAAAAATCCGTTATCAATTAGTAAACTGTATGTGCTATCTACACATGAATTTTTTACTAATTCATCTACTTGTTTAGATGTTAATTTCATGTCGTTGTATCCCGTTTCTTTTTTCATAAGACTGTTTTTTAATTTTGGTTTAAATATTAATTTCATATTGCTAAATTACTACATTCATCTGAATTGAAATGTTAACGAATGTTAATGAATGTTAAAATTTTAAAGGTTTTTTTAGTGGTTAAAATTGTGAAGCGAAATGATATGAGAAATATTATGAGAATGATTACTACTTTCAGATAATTAAACGCTTGTTTTAAACGCTTGTTTAAAATGTCTGTTTAACTTTTACTCATGGAATAATTAATGCAACAGTATTGCAATAAAATAAAATAGATATAGTACAAAGTACAATAACTAATTGAGATGGTCACGAGCCAATGAGTAATGGTACAAAGTACAATAACTAAAGATAGTTAGTACGCTACAAGGGGACGTTTGACATTTGCACTTTTCCTTTTGAGAACGGGAGGGGATAGGTACGCGTGTATAAGTCCTCTGAGTATACGTATCTTTTTTTCGATCAACTATATGCTTAGGGATATAAAAGCTTCTGAGAGGGGCTAATTATACGCAATAGGATATAATGTCCAGTTTTTTGCACAATAAACTTGACATTTATGGGCCGCCAGCACCAATATGCATAATACATTTAGCATAATCACCTAGACACACTCTCATTATCTCAACCTATCATTCACTCCTCTTAAAACAGGGGAGGGATAGTAGTACTATCTAGTACCTGTATCTCACATAAACAACTTATGATGCAAGGGCGGTCAGCTGGATGCTGATTGGCACGTATCATTCTACATAGAAATAAACAATAAAATAAGCGTTTTGTAACTATCTGATTATCAGGAAGAAAATGTTACACTTTTTAAGTACAAGTTGTGGTTTATAAGCAAGTACAAAGTGGGGGTCTATTTAACATAATATTATAGTGTTTCCATCAAGCATTGTGCCATAGTTAATAATTCTTAAATAATTTGTTTATTTAATTTATTGTCTTTAGCTTTGTTATTATGGATAGAATAATTGATTATAGAATGTTAGCTTCTTTAAGTGATGATATGAAGAAGGTACTAGTAGATATAGCTTTAGAAGCTTATCTTGATGGATTAAGTGATGGGGTGAATATAGAGGCAGGGTTAGCCTCAGAGAATAGTGGTAAGTTCATATCAGAGTTAGCTAACGAAATAGGATTGAAGTTATGAGTCCAGCAGAAGAAGCAGCAGAGCTAGTAAATAAATATTATAATCTATTTAGTATAGATTTAGAGAATAGTATTAGTATATATGAGGCGGCCCAATGTGCTTTGGAAGCTGTTGATGTTATATTAAATGCAGATATTCCTATGTTAGAAGAGGATGCTGATGCCTTCTATGACTATTGGACTCAAGTGTATAATGAATTAGAGAAGTATGAGGGGATTTACTAAAGATGGTGTTAACCTAGATGTATGCGCTTACTGTAAATGTCCTATTGATGAATATAGTAGAACTGTAGATCACCTTTACCCTAAGAGCAGGGGAGGGATATTAAGTAACAAGAATAAAGTACCTGCCTGTGGAGAGTGTAACAAGCTTAAAGGTAGTATGAATATAGATGAGTTCCATAGGGCTTTAAATGGTTTGATATACTATGAGCATGTAAAACATAAGGAGAGTATATCGTATCTCAAGAAAGTTAAGTTAAATGTAGAATCACTAATAAATGAAAAAAAGAAATGATGCAAGAAGATGGACTAGATGAATTATATGATAACCTAGATGAGGTGTATCAATTAACTTTAAGAGGTCTTATTTGGACCGTTACAGAAGATGATAAATTATCAAAAGAGATAGTAGATACCTTAGAGCTTTATTTAAGAAGACATCACGCTAAGGGCGGCCACCCTGGTATAGTATTAAACCTAGACACCAATAACTTTGAATTTGTAACATTACAACAATCTGAGTAAGTTGTTAAAAATAACATCTAATTAATATGAGTAGCCTATTATACGATATGATACTTATGGAGGCTGATAAGATAGCTTACCATAGACAGAAAGACCTAGAACTATACTACAAGGATAAGAATGGAGAAATAGTTCCTTTGGCAGAAGCATACAGTCCAGAAGTAGAGGATATAATCAAGCAGCTATCTAAAAGAAAGCGTATGCGTTATTTCATTACTTTTGCTGATGGATTGAAGAAACAGAATGAGCTAACACAATCCGCTAATAGGATTATTAGATTATTAGTAGGAGACATGGGCTACGATAATAAAGCTTATGGGTGGGCGTTAAGAGACATTCAATCCGCACTTACTATGAACATGACTCTCGTACTAAAGAACATGAAGATACTATGTGGCGAAGATATTATTCGCTACTATAGCGTAAAAAACAAGAGAACGTATATGGTTAATCCAGCTTACTTTTATAGAGGCACATTCAAAGGTTTATTCATGGCTGTTAAGAGATATGAGAATGATTTTCCAAAGAGAGATTTCAAACTAAATATAATTAAATGAATTTAATCAAGCACACTAAGAATGTCCATGAATTAAGACTAGAAGGAACAAGAGCTAGGATAGCCATGTTATCAGATATACATTGGGATAACCCTAAATGCGATTGGAATTTACTAAAGAAACACTTAGACTATTGCGTATCAGAGAACATCCCTGTTATGATTAATGGGGATTTCTTTTGTCTTATGCAAGGTAGAGGGGATAAAAGAGGAAACAAGTCTGATATACGCCCAGAACATAATAACGCTAAATACCTAGATAGCATAGTGGAGACTGCTGTTGATTGGTGGAGTCCTTACGCACATATCTTAACTGTAATAGGATTTGGTAATCACGAGGGAGCTATAATAAAATACCAAGAGACAGATGTACTACAACGCTTTGTTGACTTGTTAAATTACAAGAACAAGAGTAATGTTTTTACAGGAGGATATGGTGGATGGTTCATTGTAAACATGAATGTTCATGGAAATGCAAAATACTCTACTAAGATTAAATATTTTCATGGTTCTGGTGGTGGAGGTATAGTAACAAAGGGTGCGTTAAACCTTACTAGAGCATTAGAAATGTATGAAGGATTTGATGTATTTACTATGGGCCACATACATGAGAATAGCTGTCGTAATGATGTAAGAGATGTTATAGATTATAGCGTAAGAGGAGGGTATAAAAACTCATTGAAAGATATTCACCTTATGCTTACTGGTACGTACAAAGAAGAGTATGAAGATGGTAGTAAGGGGTGGCACGTGGAAAGAGGTGCTCCACCTAAACCTGTTGGAGGTAGAATACTTGTCATAGACCATAAAAGAATCAGGAGTAAAGAAGAAGATTCGGTAATAAGACAAATAGATAGCTATAAATTTCCACTATGAGAATAAATGCCCAGATAGAAGAGATGTGTGGTGTAGTAGAGATGTTTCTATTCGTAAAGAAGCAGGTTACTGTTAGAATTGTGTTTGACGATAAGGATAAGGAGGAACATCATATACAGTTACTTCATAAGGCTTACGATGTAGCTGTAAATTTCTTTACCTTTGGTAGATAATTTAGTTTAAAATATTTTTATATCTTTGACAAAAAATTAATTATGAAAGATAAATATTGGGCTTCTAATCCAGATAAGAATGGAAGTTACGTAGATAAAGGAAGAGTAGAGGGGAGACCTGCTGCTGCTCCTACTTTAAAAGATGAGGCTCCTACATCAAAGGTAGCTTTCAAATTAATGTACAAGAATACTAAAGATAAAAAATACTGCGACTAATGAAAAAAGGAAATGCACTTAAAAAAGCTATGATGTCAGAATACATGGGATCTGAAGCTGAAGAAAAATACTCTTCTAAAAAAGATAAGATGAAACACGAGAAAGGTGAATCTAAGAAAGAAGAAAAGAAAGAAAAGTTTATGTCTAAATTTAAAAAGAAGTAATTATGTTACAACCTAAATCAAGTTTAAAAAAAATGAATGGTTCTAGTGCGCCAGAAGCTGAAACGCAAGGCCAAGACAAGAAGAATGCCCCAGGTAAAATAGGTTCTTTAATCAGGAAGGCAAAAGAAAAGGCAACATCTCTTTATAATAAGAGTGCTGGTAGAACTGTATCATCTGTATCTAAGTCTTTTGACGGAAAAGAAGTTCAAGGTAAGCGTGTTGACGTAAAAAGTCCTGGTATTATAACTCCAATGAGAAATACATCTAAAGAAGTTTATAAAATTCCTGGAGCAGGTAAACATGTTGAAAAAACTAAATACAATATGAAAGGTGATGTTGTTTCAAAAAAAGTAAAAGACACTAATGTTAATCCTTCAAATTCTTCTATAAAAAGAGAAAATAGAATTGAAGCTAAGATTCAGAAATTAAAAGGAAAATTAGGTCAATAAGATGCTAAACAAAACCTCTGGCATAGATCCTAAACTTATTCAGAAGGCGTATGCTAAATACGATAAGATTAAGAAGAATAAGAAGAAGTCTGAGAAAGGTTATTACAAATCTGATAAGATAGCTAATAGTCAATCAGAAGCTACAACCAGAGATAAAGGATATTAATTCTCCAATCAACTATAAACGAGCCACCAAACGAGGTGGCTTTTTTATTTGTCACTAATATTTACTAAATTTGTGACATGAGTAGAAAAAATAAAGAGGTACTCGAAATCTTTACAACGGAATGGAAACCATCCCACAAAGAATTTGAATATCCAACATCATTCGTTAAATGGATAGACTCCATAAATAGCGGATGGCAGAATAAAATACATTACGAACCATTTGAAACATACTGTCGTCAAGCGGAACTATGGGTTCAAGATGATTCAGAAATACTTGATTACGACACAGAGGATGAACAAGTAGAGTGGTTAATGAGAGAGATACAGAGATGTAAAGATAACACTCTATACTTCTGTAATAAATACGGATATATCAAGGAAGATAGATCTGAGAATGGTATGCTAGCGTATCAAGCCTGGGATGCTCAAAAGGTTCTTCTCTTCCTATTCGACTGTGGATATTCACTTATGATTGGTAAGGCCCGACAGATTGGTTTTACCACTACCATGTGTCTAGCAGGTATGAAGAGAGTAAACTTCAATAAGTCTTACTTCATTAAGTTTGTTACTCACTCTAAAGACAAGGGTATAGAGATATTTAGGGATAAGGTTAAGTGGACATACACTAAGCTACCAGATGTAATAGCTCAAGAGGTTAAGAACTGGACTGACCAAGTGATGTCATTCGATAAGAAAGGAGATAAAAAAGGTAGGGAGGATGGTGGTGCATCACGTTTCCAGGTAGATACTCCAGCTGTAGATGCTATCAATGGTGGATCTCCATCAGCTGTGTTCATTGATGAGATTGGTTTATTTGAGATATTTGGTGAGATGATGCGTGAGGGTAGGCCTGCTTTGTTTAAGTATAACCCAGACTCAGGTAAGATGACTATGCAGCAACAGTTCCTTGCATGGGGTACAGGTGGAGAGATGGATAAGGGAGGTTCTGTATTCGAGTCTGAATTTAAGATGTGTCTAAAACAATGGAAAGAAAAGAATTATGAATATGGTATTATACCTCTATTCTTTAATGCTTACGCAAGGCGAGGCGTTACTGATGCTCACATTAATAATGAGAGAAAAGCTTATTTGGCACTAGAAGGAACGAAGAAAGGAGAAATAGCTAAGGTTCAGTTCCATCAGCATTATCCTATCACTATTGATGATATGTTCTTGCGTAAATCACGCACTTTAGTGCCTATTCACACGTGTAATCAGCGATTAAATGAGATTTATGGACATGATAAGCCACTAGACTATGGTTATTTTGAGCCTATAATGGATATGACACGCCCTACGCCAGATTTGATTACTGAATATAAGATTGTAGGAGCTAAATGGGTGTCCACAGGGTCTAGAGAAGATGTATCTACCT
>Ga0315901_10007354_pt1 | contig 13003 bp, 8 predicted proteins | sample LakEriMetagenome_10_FD_203761 | JGI IMG/M metagenome (GOLD analysis project Ga0315901, IMG submission 203761) | Freshwater fungal communities from buoy surface, Lake Erie, Ohio, United States - Buoy 2 MA116 | ecosystem: Environmental > Aquatic > Freshwater > Lake | place: USA: Lake Erie, Ohio... | reverse complement strand
CCCAGGATCACCATCCGGTCGTCCTGCTCAGTGAGAAGTTCCTGCACATCGCCGTAGCGGGTGAAGCGGCCTTCCATGGAGCTGTAGATCATCGGGTCGACGCGCGAGTAGTCGTACCGCTCGGGGCCATGCTGGGGATGGATCACGCGAGCGGAACAGCCTCGGAAATGCAGATCGGCGGAGACCAGCTCCAGCGGGGTTTCGCGGACCTCAGCGGGCTGCTCATCGACCGTGAAGAAGACCTGATCCCAGCACAGTTCCATCGAGGTCACAATCCGCACGCGGGCATCGCCGGGAGTCAGCATGCCAGTCAGATCGACCGCGATCGTCTTCGTCTTGCCGCCGGGGAAGCCGATGAACGGGCTGGCTGTCTTCCAGCCTCCCTGACCATCGGGGACTTCGAGCGAGGGTGGCTGGATGCCGAACCCGGCCCGCTCGGGGGCCTGCTGGATCGAGACACTGATCGCCGGGTCGGTTGGATAGACCCACCCGGTCAGGAACAGCGTCGTCTTCGCAGCGTCAGGGACCGATCCCAGATTGAGCTCCAGCGTCGTCTTCTCGGTCCAGCCCTGCTTGATCTTGTGATCCCAGTGCTTCGTGTAGATCTCGTCCAGCTTGGACAGCGCGGGCATGAGATCGCGACCTTGCTGGTCTTTCGCTGAGACTGGCAATCGCGGCTGCCGGACGGTGTGGATCTTCTTCTCGGCGATCGACGGCGGTCCGACCTTCTCGTTCGAGTAGATCTCGACATCGGACGGGTGATCGACCGCGATCAGCTGGACCTTGTCAAAGTACGCCGCTTCGTAGAGCTCTTCCGTGAGCTGCAGCGAATAGAGTCCGTCCCGCTCCTTGAGGATCGAGCCGGGGATCTTGAGGTACTCCCACTCGCGAGCGGGAGTCAGGCCCCCCGCCGGGCTGGGCATTCCCAGGGGAGCCGCCCACAGCAGGTCGGTGGCGAAGACGTATTTCTCTCCGTCCCACGTATACAGATATGGGCATGAGCCGGTCAGCGTCTGAATCTCCCAAACCGTGGTGTTCGCCGCCGGGGCAATCGTGTTCACAGGGCTGCCGTTCTGCCACACGATGCGAACGATGTCAGCCTGTCCCGCGGGACCGAGACCAAAGTGGACTGGGTGTGCGTCGATCACGCGGGCCTGGTACCCCGCCGAGGTTCGGGCTTCGAGCAGGCTGCCGATTCCGTAATGATTGACGCGGCCGCTCTGAACAGGCGGCGAATCTTTGATCTGGGCGGCGACGACTTCGAGGCTGATCCAGGCGTTGCGATTGCCGCCGTTGTTGACGAGAAGCTCAAAGCCTTGATCGAGCTTGCGGCACACATCCAGATCGCCATCGCCGTCGGCGTCGATGGCTTGTGCCGACCGAGTCAGCGGGTTCCCCGGATGTCCCCAGGAAAGCTCTTCGAAGCCCTCTTTCTGTGGGCGTCCAAATGAAAACGACTCCCCCGCGCGAATCTGGTCTTCTCGCCCGTCATTGTCGAGGTCGGCCAGCGTGACCGACTTTACCGCACGCGTGTAGACCGACTTCTCGCGAATCGCCTTCCAGTTTCCTTCCTCGATCGTTCGACTCAGGACCACCTGCTGACCGGCTGGTCCACTCACCAGGAGATCCCAGCTGGCGTTTCCGTCAACGTCGAGCACGTTCACAGCGCTGACCAAGTTGGCGTTCGAGTACCCAGGCAAGTCGGTCCAGCGAAGTGTCCCATGCCGCAGGTTGGTCAGCAGCGACAGCTTATCCGCCGCCACGACCAGAACATCGATATCGTGATCCCGGTCGATATCGACGGGCCTCAGCTGGGTGATGGAGATCCCTTCGGGCACGAAGGCGGGAGTATCGGGGCGGACTTCGAAGGTGGGCCGCCCCGTGTTGAACCCGAGCTTGAGACCAGTGGCACCCGCCACCAGCAGATCGAGGTCTCCATCCCCATCAAAGTCCGCGATCCCCACGCTCTGGATATTGTCACCCAGAGCAGCTGTGTTCTCGGCGGGCCAGGCAGAGAGCTGGGGAACGCCGTCGACTAGATCGGTCTTGATAAGCTGAATGCCTTTGGGACCCGCCAGCACGAAATCGAGATCGGCGCGTTTCACCGCATCACCCGTGACACCAGGTGTCGCAGACAGCGGCAGCTCCGTCGCATCATCATCCAGCTCAGCCACCTGCAACGATGTGGCTCCTTCGACGGGGCACTCGGACACGAGCTTCCAGGTTCGATCCTGGCTGCGAGACCACACAGCCAACCGCGTGGGCTCGAGCACACAGATCTCCGGAATCCGATCGAAAGTCAGATCGGCCCAACGAACATCGATGGCCAATGACCGATCGGCATACGGTTCCGGCGCGTCCATCGGATCGAACTGAATGTTGTTGGGAGGGGCTTCGACGGGCTCTGCAACCTGGGCCCCTTCGATCTGATCGACGATGTAATCAAGCGGATGGCGGTCGTTCCGCTTGCGGTCAGACTGGCTGGCATCGGCCGGGGTCACCAGATTTTTGACCGGGCCCCAGAAACGCGGAGCAGTTTTCCACTCCCCCTTGGCCACAGCCTGCTGCAACGACTCGATCGACTTCAAGATATCGAACCGCTGTGCGCGCTTGATCGGCTCAGCTACGAGCGGCGCCATCTTCAGAAACTTCTCGATCGTCTTTGCGACCTCCGGGTCCTTGTGCGACACCTGCTCCTCCATCAGGGCAAGCAGCAGCCACAGATCATCTGGCTGCCGATCGACGGCCTGAATCAGGGCCTCTTTCGCTTGGGTTCGCTCGGGACCATCGGACAGCTTCAGTCCCGCGCGCGCCATCGAGTACAGCAAGGCCGGGTCGGCTCCGGGCACCGAGGTTTGCGGAGATTCCGGCGTGGCCGCTTTCAGCGGGGCGACACTGGCATATTGCTGAAATGCTCCCGCGTAATCCTCCAAATACTCCAGATAGAGCCCCTGCAGAGCAGCTCCTTGCCAGTCCTGCGGATGAGCTGTCTTCAACTTCTGCAGCGCATCGAGAGCCGCCTGCTTCAGCGAACCAGGATTGGCGTCCGGCTTAGGATTCATGGCCTGGAGCACACGCCCGATCGCCAGATTCTGAACGACGGCCTTCTCCGAGGGCAGGTCTTTCTCCAGCCCCGTCAGGATCTCGATTGCCGGTTCCGGTTTCAGATTCTCCAGATAAGCAATCGCCAGCTGCAGGTCTTTGAGAGCACGGGCCGCGACTTCTGGTTTCGGGCTCGGAGTCGCTGGCTCTGGTTGCGGCAGCGGCGGGACGGGCGGCATTTGAGTGAAATAAAAAACTCCCACCCCCAGGGCGGCCAGCACGACCAGCCCCACAAGAACTCGCTTCATCGCTGACTCCGCCAGAATGGAACGCTATCCACCGCAGTGAATCCGAACAGTTTAGCGATCGCTCTGGCGGACGTTGAGTCCTTGAAGCGCAGCTCGACGAATTTTCCAACATTCGTGGTATAGTGCTCTTCGCGGAAGCGGTAGCCCCCAGCGAGGTGTCGCGTCATGGTTCCCATTCGACTCCCAATGTTGTTGACGGTACTGGGCCTGTTTACGGCCTCGTCTCTGTTTGCTCAGAACAACAATAACTTCAACAACCCGGGTGGCATCCGCATCGATGCGGGAGGCGTGGTCTCGGTGCTGGCCCCGGCCCGCGAATCCGCGGCTGCGGCCAAGAAGCGGCAGCAGGCATTTTTGACTGCGAATCTCACCGAGGATCTGTCGAAGTCGACCGACACGCGTCGAGTGTCACTGAAACAGCTCGATCAGCAGCTGGCTGAACTGGTCCGCGACGGAAAGGAGATCCCGCTGGAACTGCGGTATCTGGCGGGGATCACACGGATAGAAGAGGTCATCGTCGATCGAGAGGCCGCCGACTTGTCGATCCTCGGCCCCGCGGAAGGGTTCGCCCCGGATCTTTATGGCCGGATGCGTGGGATCACGACGGGGCGACCTGTCCTCAATCTGGAGGACCTGCTCGTTGCCTGGCGAACGGTTCAGAGCGGCCAGACGGTCGTGATCTGCTCCATCGATCCGACCGAGGAGGGGATCGCGGCGTTCAAGGCCTACTCCAGCCAGAATCAGGTCGCAGCCACACCCGCGGCGATCGGGCAGATCTTTCAGACGATGGCCGAGCGACTGGGACGACAGACGATCACACTGACCGGGGTCCCCAGGGACTCACACTTCGCGATGGTGCTGGTGGAAGCTGACCTGCGGATGAAGCGGATCGCACTCGGCAAAGACCCCGCGGGAGTTCGCGGAGTACCCAGTCACTTGTCGCTGATGCGTCTGGGCGATGCTTCGATGACTCGCTGGTGGTTTGTCCCGCTGTATGACCCGATTGGTGTGAACGCCGATCGCACGCGGTTCGAGCTGTCGGGGCAGCGGCTCCAGCTGTTGGGCCAGGATGAGTACACGAACTTCCAGGGCCAACGTTCGGTCGCGGCCTCGAACCGGCTCGGGACCACAAAGTTCGTTAAGGAGTTTACGGACCACATCCCGCAGATGGTCGAAGTGCAGCCCGCGTTCGCGGAACTTCAGAATCTGTTCGACTGGATGGTGGTTTGCACGCTGATCCAGAACCAGAAGCTGGCCGCAGAGATCGACTGGAGTCCCGCGGTCCTTGGCGATGCCAAGTCACTCCCGGTGGCGACATATCCAGTTCCTGAAGGGGTCGATGCAGTCGCGGCGACGAACAAGATCGGCCGAACGATACTGGGGCTGGTGGGGGGGGTAGAGCTGAACGTCAACAACGTGGTGACCCACACAGCTCCACTGGCGACTGAACGAGCTCAGCCTATTCCCGCGAAACATGAGTCGCGAGTCTGGAACGACTGACCACAGCCGGATGTCAGATGGAACGCCCGCACGGCTGAGTTCTGACGACCTCTGCTACCCGATCTTCTCGGCGATCGCGAAGACCTCGGCAGTGTTCAGCACGCGGTCATTCGTCTCGAACAGAGATTCGACGGCGGCGCGGTGAACTTTCATTTTCGTCCCGCCGACACCGATCGCTCCGTAGCAGGTCACGTTCCCGCGCACCTTTCCCTTGTCTGTGACCCCGATCCCTTCGAGGCCCGTTGGGGGGACCGCGTTCAGGTCGATTGCAACCTTCAGGGTCGGGTGATTGATCCATTCGTCTTCGCTCAGGAACTGCACCCCGGCAGCCCCAGCAGCGATCATCAGGTGGCATCCATTGAGGAGGGCGGTGAAGTCGTTGCCCTGCGGGATGGCTGCAATCAGACGAGCATCGGGGTACGTCCCGCGAATTCGCTCGCACGATTCCCGAGCTCGTTCCAGCGTGCGCGAAGTCAGGATCACTTCGACGCCCCGACTGGCCAGAATCTCAGCGGCCCTCTGACCGACAGGACCGGTGCCTCCCAGAACAATCGCGCGCGATCCTGCCAGCTCCATATGCCGCGAGGCGGCCCGCACCGCAGCTGCAGCTGTCGTATTGGACCCGTTCGAATCCAGCAGTACCGAGACGCGGATCGGGCCAAAGAAAGTCGCCTGCACCTTGGCCAGCAGGTGCTCGCCGGCGGTGACATCGCTCCCACCAATGAAGATCGCCGTGTTCTTCAGGTCCTGCGGGCTGCGAGTGAACATGGCTCCATGCACCAGCCCCACGACGTTCTCGGCATTCACTCCGCCGTAGGAGAACAGCTCATCGACGCCCGCATCGACAGCCACGACGCGGTCAAACACGCTGGGATTGTGGTCGGTGTCGAGCTGAACCAGGATCTTCTTCATGGCAGGTTTCTCGGGGAGTGGGATCGTCGGAACCGCCCGGATCTTATCCGATTCTCCGCCTGCTTTCCTCAGAACTGCTATGATAAAGAGATGTCACATCGCCTGATTATCGATGGATACAACCTGATGCACGCCGTGGGGCTGGTGCGCGGGAAGCTGATCGGCAAGCAGTTGGAAGGAGCGCGAACGCGCCTCTTGCGGCGGTTGGCCTATCAACTGACAAAGGACGAACGCGCAGCTTCGATCGTTGTGTTTGACGCCAAGACGATTCTGCCGGTCACCTCGCGGGAAGAACTGATCGAGGGATTTCGCGTCCTCTACCCGGAACCGGGGCACGAGGCGGACGAGCTGATCGAACAGCTCATCGCCCAGGAGACGCACCCCCGGAAACTCCGCATCATCTCGAGTGATCGCCGCCTGCATCGTGCCGCTCGGGAACGGATGGCAACGGCGATCAACTGCGACAAGTTCCTCGATGAACTGGATGAACGCAAGCCCGCCCCGGAAGACCCGCCTCCCGTGACAGCTGCAAAGCCCGCTGTGGAGATTCCGTCGCTGCAGCCCAAGTCGGGCCAGCCACAGAAGCCCGCACCGGTTGACGTGAACTACTGGCTCAAAGAGTTCGGTGAGATTGAGATCCCGGACGAGATCGACATCCCCGCAGCCCTCGACTCGGCAACGCTCGCTCAGGAGGACGATAAGCCCGACCACGCAAAGAAATCGAATGTGAAGAAAGCCGGTCCCGCAGCCAGCGGCAGCACGCAGAACCTGAGAATCCCGACGCCTTCTCCTCCCGGAGGCTTTGCCGCCCCCTTGCCGCAGAAACCGGCTCGCCTGCGTCCGGAGCAGAAGCTGACCGAAGACTCCGCTCCGGCGGAAGAGAAGCGCGACCCTGAGCTCGAGTTCTGGGAGAGGGAGTTGAAGCAGGTGCTGGAGGAAGAACGACGAAAGCCAAGGTGATCCTTGATCGATTCGGGAACGATTCACGATATCCGGACAGGCTTGCCGCGATGAGCGAATCGCGTGACAATTCTCGCAAGTCACCCCGCGCTCCTGCTTGAGATTCCGATGGCCATCTTCGAAGAGGAACTTCTGCTCCCCGTCCCGCACGTGGTGCTGTTTGAGTTCCTGTCCCGTCCGGCCAATGTCGTCAAGATCAGCGACCCCAATCTGGGCCTCAAGTTTCATCAGGCCCCGGAGATCGTCTCACAGGGCTCGCGCATCGTCATCGAGATGATGGCGATGAGTCAGGTCCAGAAGGCCATTCATGAGATCACGGTCTTCACACGGCACGAACTGATCGTCGAGACTCAGATCGAGGGCCCCATGCGGGCTTGGCGGCACGAACACCACTTCGAGGCTGCGGGCGATCAGACCCGGATGATTGATCGGATCGAGTTCGAGAAGCCCGGCGGAATCATTGGCCTGCTTCTGACCGAGGGGCGCGTGATCGACATGCTCGAAGAGAACTTCTTCCAGCGCGAGCAGAACCTGCGGCGGTTGATCTCGCAGGGCGGGCTCAAGTAGTCCGCAAATAAAACAACGCGAGGGAGGGGCGTTCCAGGACCCTCCCTCGCGGCTTGCTCTCACGGCGAGAGCAAGATTGGTTCATCGGTCTCAATCATCCAGCGGCAGACCTGCAGCCTCCGTCACGCGGTCGAAGTACGCGCGACCGGTGACGAAGTTCACCAGCTGAACGACCTTCCGCGGCCCCGCTGCATCGAGAGCAGCTGCGACCTCGGCATCGGTGAGCGCAATCGGGCTCATTGCCAGATCCCGAGCGAATCGAAAGATTGCCTGCTCTTCGGCGGTGAACTCGTGCCAGTCACCATCCAGGGCGAAGATCTGGTCATCGGTCTGGCCGAGCGTCTTCAGCTGAGCCTGTGCCTGACCGGCGGCGTACCACGCGCGATCGAGCCGGGCCACGATCCAGCTCACTTGGGCTTTGGTCTTGAGTGACAGGTCTCCCCGCTCAGCTGTCATCGCCTGCAGGCTGGGCAGCCGATTCTTCCCCTCGTTGGGGAACGTGGCCATGAGCCGCATCCAGTTCGGGACACGCCCCTCGGGCACTTCTGAGCCCCACGCGGCTCGCACTGCTTCCTCACTCTGGAGCGGCAGTCGCGGCTGGCGAGTGCGAGCCGCAGCCAGCGCCGCTTCGACCTGTTCGCGTGATTCGAGCGCCGGCCGTGAGCTGGTGGCTGCTGCCTTGCCGGTTACATCGACGACGAACGGAACGACCTGCGACTTCGCGGTCGAGAACTCAGCTGCGGTCGGAGTCAGAAAGGACTTGTCGGGAACGGGTCGATCCTTCGGCAAGTTGGTGGCCCGGCGAAAGAAGTTCTCGCCATCCTTCGACTGTGGGATCCCTGCTCCTTCCTTCCAGCGGTTGATAGCGTTGTTGCCCGCAGTGGAGAGGGTCATCTCCAGGATCTGCGAATCGGTGTAGTGCTTCCGCAGAGCCTCAATATCAGCGTCCCCAATCTGATGCGGCGAATAAGTGATCTTGCGGGCATAGGCAAACGCTGCCTGCTCGGCGGGCTTGAACCGCTTCCAGTCGAAGTCGAGCGCGGCGATCTCTTCTTCGGTCATGCCAACAGCGGAGAGCTTCTGCTCCTGATGTCCCAGGCAGTACTGGCAGTTGTTCGTCCTCGCCACGATCCAGAACAGCATCGTCTTGAACGAGTAGCTGAGCGTCATGTTCTCATCCGCATTCCGCGTGAAATCACGGGGCGGCGCGGGCGGGGCTCCCGGCTGAGCTGGGGGCTGGGGTCGACCGCCGAAGACCGAGCCTTCCCCGGCAGGGAGATAGTGATGCCGCAGGCGAGATTCGTAGCTATCGGCTCGCTCGCCCAGCGCCGCGCGATCGGCCTCTGTCAGTTCGGGGAGCGGGATGCGAATCGTGCGGCCTTTGAGTTCCTCCAGCATCCGCTTCATCTCATCACGAGTGAGCGGGATCGGACGAGCGGTCGTGACCACTTCGTCAGCTCGGAGCAGCTGGCCCCAGGACAATGCCAAGAGGGCAGTGGCGAACAGTGGGCGGCGCATGGACAACCTCATCAATCGGGAGTGGACGGAGTGACGGACTACATCTCCAGGGGCAGCTGGAGGGCTTCGGTAAAGCGATCAAAAGCGTTGGCCTCGCAAGTCAGCTGAATGATTTCCGCGACTTCGTGGTCTGAGAAATGCTCCTTCAGCCGGGCGATGTCGGCGTCCCGAATCGTGTGCGGAGCGGACGTCAGCTTGCGGGCGAAACGCAAAGCTTCTGCGGGACCGGGTTGGGCGGCCTGCTCCAGGGCGACAAAGGAATCGAGGAGGGCTTCGTCCCCCCTCAGGGCCAGATAGCGGGCTCGGGCATGACCGGCGGAGTACCAGGCTCGATTCTCACGAGCCGAAACCCAGGCAATCTGAACCCTCAGGTCCGCTGCGGTCTTTCCGTCACGAACCAGAGCTTGCCGCTGCTTCCAGGCGTCGATCGCAATCGGCAGCCGGGCCATCGCCTGGAACCAGGCGGGCGGGGTCACTCCGGGAGTATCCGCTGCTAGAATCAAACGGGCGTCTTCCACGGACGGCAACTCGACGCAGGGAGTGCGACTGCGGGCTGCCTGGAGGGCGGCCGCGACGACCTCTCGCGACTCCCAGTCGGGGCGAGGTTTGTAATCACTGGGCGCGACCTTCGAGGGCACGTTCGCGAACTCGTCCGCCGTCGGCGTATCGAGTTCACTGGGCTCTTCGCCTCCGAATGCCTGATCCTGCGGAATCCCCGTCGAGGAGGTCCAGCGGTTCACCGCGTTGTATCGGGCGACCGTGTAGACGATGTCGATGATCTCGCTGTCGGAGAACTGCTTCTGGAGTTCCGCGATGTCCGGCTTGCCGAACTCCTGGGGAGCGATCGTCAGCTTGCGCGAGGCCTTCATTGCTGCCTGCTCAGCGGCGGGGAACAGGTCCCAGCGGCTGTCGAGAGACGCGATCTGGTTCTCAGTCATGCCGACCCGCTTGAGCTTCAGCTCCTGATGCCCCAGGCAGTACTGGCAATCATTCGTGCGAGAGACGATCCAGAACAGTCGCGTCTTGAAGGCGTAGTCTGGGCTCGATTGCAGGGAATTCAGAATCGCGGTGGTGCTCGCACCGGGCTTCACCGCCGAACTGCCACCCCAGCCTGGAACGAGAAACGGCTGCCAGGACGCCGGCAGATAGAGCGACCGCAAGCGAGCGTTATTGACGACCGGACGCCCCGCTGCACGATCCTCAGGAGTCAGGGGAGGCAGTGGCAGCCGGGCTGTCCGTTCCTTGAGGCCTTGAATCTGCTTCTTCATCTCGGGACGAGTCGTCGAGAGTGGTGTCTCCACCGGCTCGGCAGCCCGGGCGATCATCCCCGGCGCGAGAGCCAACAGAAGAATCATCGCAGAGTGAGGCCAACGCGAATTCAACATGATTCTGTTATCCAAGGTCTCAGTGGCTACTGAGGGAAGATGGTGATGACCGGATCGGTTCCAACGATGTAGGTCACGTCGGTCTTGATCGGCTTCTTGCCTTTGGGGTTGGCAAACTGGCAGACAACAAACAGGTGCAGGTTGTTTCCGTCGCTCATCTCGTTCGATTTGATCTCGTACGAAAGCAGCTTCTTGCCGGACTCCCAGACGTAGTCTCCGACGATGATCTCGGGCTGCAGGTCGGTCGGCTTCTTGCCGTCGACCCACGCCTTGAGGGCTTTGTCGAGAGACTTGCGAGCAATGTCGGGATCCAGATCGAGGTCACGGGCTCCGGAACAGCCCAGCGCGATCAGCAGCAAAAAGCCGGCGAATACCGCCCGCGCGACAACCAACATGGCAACACCCTGAGGACGATGACCGGAAGCCAGAAAGACCTTCCAGTCGAGATAACGAGTGAATCGAAACATCGCCCCCGTGCCGACCGGACTCGGCTCCGGTCGGCACAGGTGACGATGACAGCGGGCCTAAAACTCGCTGATCACCTCGTTGCCGTTGACGCTGCCCAGGGCGCGCCAGGTTCCCATGTGAATATTGTCTGAGACAAACCGCACCGAGCCATCACACAGCAGCATGTGGACCCCGCCGGTATGATTGCTGTTGGGGGTCGTGGCAATTCGTCCTGGTGGGAACATGCAGGACCGACCATTCGGTGGCAGCACATGGTTGTACTGATTGGTCGAGTGGTACTGCTGGAGCCAGGGGACACCCACCAGCGAATACCCCTGCTTGGTCAGGTCGGCCGTGTTCGTCGCATCGCACTGCTGCTGAGCTTCGTCCGCGTTGTTGGGATAGGTTCCCGGACGGTAGGTGTCGGTCTTTGGCGAGGAAATCGAGTTCGATCCGTCACCGGTCATCTTCTCGGACATCGCAGCTGTGTTGCTGGTGCCGTCCGTGATCTCCGAGAACCGTACCTTGACGTTGTGGTAGAGAATCCCGTTCGGAGCTGGCTGTCCCGCAGCCCCGGAGGCATACATCACGACTCCGTTCCCGGCATTCCAGAAGTAGTTGTTGCGACCGCCGGAGACCCCGATCAGCTTCTCGGTGTCCGAGGGACAGCGGAAGACCGGCAGCTCGGTCAGTCGTGCCCGGTCGTTGTTCGGGTGATCGTAGGGGACGTTGAAATCGATGATGTTGAATACCGGCGTCTGATCCATGTACGGCAACAGCCGGGCGTGGGCGGACACCGGGTTCGAAGTTCCGTTGACGTCCGCGATCGGAAAGCACAAGAACACGTCGTGATAGTTGTGAATCGCCAGACCCAGTTGCTTCATATTGTTCTTGCACTGAGAGCGGCGAGCTGCCTCGCGAGCCTGCTGCACAGCAGGCAGCAGAAGGGCAATCAGGACCGCGATGATCGCGATCACCACCAGGAGTTCAATGAGCGTGAAGCCACGCCGGCGCAGGGAGTTAGACATGGAGAATCCTTGAGCGCGTAAGACCGCGCGAATGAGGTCGATTGACTCAGCCCAAAAAGCTGAAAGAGGGCCGAAACAGTCAGAAGCTGGGGGACAGAGTGCGCAGATGCACTCGCGTCACAGGCAACAGACAACGGGTTTTCCGAGTCGAAACACCGCGCAGCGGCTCACACGGAGAAACCCCATTGGCCTAGCACCCGCAAGGTGGGCGCAGCAGGCCCAGCACGACCTCATACCGGATTTTTGAGTTCACCGCGGCCGGGAACTCGGGTGACATAACCGTGCAATCAGCAGCGGAGGCACCCACAAAATGAGCATCCGTCGAGACGCTCGAAGCGACACGTTGATCGGGAGCTGAGGGAGGAGCGGCCGGAGCACACTTGGATCCCTCGCAGTGGCAGGAGCGAGCCGGAGCCGCTGGGGCTGTCGATTTTGACAGACGCTCAACCGGAGTTTCCGTCAGCGCCTGAGCCGTTTCGCTCTCAACACCGGCAGGCTTCCACCCCTTGGGAAAACCACCGCACTGAGCCGCAAACAGACTGGAATTCGCAGCCAGAACCAGAAAAAACACAATCCCCGGCACCGCAATGCGGCGGACGACATTCGTCACTGGGGAGGTGAACCGGTTCAAGAAATGCTCCAGACCGAGCGGTCTACAGACGTTTCAACATTCCCTTATCGTATCGCGACCCAGGTGTTGGTCAACACGATTTGGAGAAAATCTGTCATGCGGAGCGAGATTCACTCACTCGGGATCGCTCGCAGACGTTCCGCAGCCGACCGCAGCTCCAGGATCATCTCGCGGACTGTCTGCCACCGATCGCGCGGGTCACGCTCCAGTCCCTTCATGATCGCCTGACAGACCTGGTCATCGAGCTTCGGGGCGAACTTCTTGATGTCGCGCGGCGGCGAGTTGATGTGCTGCAACACGCTTTCCAGGGTATCTCCCGAGTCCCACGGAAGCTGCTTGGTGAACATTTCGAAGCAAGTGACTGCATAAGAGAAGATGTCGATGCGCTCGTCCGTGGGCTGCCGTTTGATCAGTTCCGGAGCCATGTAGTTCGCCGTCCCGGTCCGATTCCCGGGCTTCTTGTACGGGTCGGTATTCGGGACCACGAGGCCGAAGTCAATCAGCTTGACGACATACTCGTTGCTGACGATCACGTTTCGCGGGCAGAGGTCGCGGTGGATGTACCCGGCCCGGTGGACCGCGTCGAGAGCTTCCCCCAGCTGGATGCAGTACCACAGGCAATTCTTTTTCATCTGAGCGTTCTGGCTCTCGACCAGATAGCTCAGACTGACGCCGTCGACGAACTCCATCACCAGAAACTCTTCG
>Ga0315901_10007350_pt1 | contig 13010 bp, 17 predicted proteins | sample LakEriMetagenome_10_FD_203761 | JGI IMG/M metagenome (GOLD analysis project Ga0315901, IMG submission 203761) | Freshwater fungal communities from buoy surface, Lake Erie, Ohio, United States - Buoy 2 MA116 | ecosystem: Environmental > Aquatic > Freshwater > Lake | place: USA: Lake Erie, Ohio... | reverse complement strand
CCATTCAATCCAGCGTCATCTTGCCGACCATGAATCCGACGACGGCATACTCGTCCATGCTGACGCTCTCCCCCTGCCCGGTCTTGTCCGAGACAACGAGCATCCGCCCCATTGGCTGGCCAAACGTCCTGATGCGCTTGATCTGGATCGCGCCGTAGCGCAACGCAGTCAGGAGGCGGCGCGCTTGATAACCATAGCTTGAACAACCCTCGTAATCTGTTCGCGCTCGACAGGCGTTGCATTTTCCCAAATGGTCCACAGACCAGGATCGTGCGACGGAGGGCGCGTCACTAGATCACCTGGGGTGCATTGCAGGGCATCCGCCAAAGCTTCCAACATTGGCTGCGTGTAATTTGTCTCGCCGCGCTCAAGCTGCGAAAGGGCGCCATGGGTCACGTCAATTCGCTCAGCTAATCGTTCTAATGTCAAATTGCGATGCTTCCGCCACTCACGAATGAAGTGGCGCGGATGCCCGCCCTTAAAATTTGTCCGAACTTTCCCCATGCGCTGATCATCGCTCGCACACCAAAAAATGAAACGCAGCACGCCTAACATTTCCCTTGCCGCGCAATGTTAGCGCTGCTATCAAGAAGTCATGACCGATTTTCGCACCATCCTTGGAAATGAGCGCGGCGCAAAGCTACGGCTTGCTCGCGAATTGGGCATCACGCACGGCGCGATCAGCCAATGGCGGCGCGTGCCAGCCGAGCGCGTCATCGAGGTGGAGCGCATTACCGGCATTCCACGCGAGCAACTTCGCCCCGACCTTTACACACGCGAGGCCAGCCAATGAGCGCCGCCCTGATCGCCTACATCATCGACCAGTGGCGCGCGCTGCCGGACCGCTGGCTGATCCTCTCGCTCGTCGGCGGCATTGTCGCTTCTGGATTGGCGGTGCTGGCATGAAGCGTCGATCCTTTCTCCAAATGGTGGGACTAGCGCCGTTCGCTGGTCCGAAGGCCATTGAACAGGCCGTAAAAGACACCGCCGCCACGCAAGCCATGCGGATGGCCGGGGTTAGCGTGCTTGGCTCTAGGGATGGCGCATTCGCCATGTCGCCGGCACCTAACGAAGCGGAATGGGCGGCTGAAAAGCTGCCCGATGTGATGGCTCATTACGCTAAGTTGCTGGCCTTCGGTCGCGACAAGATGATCGCCAAGGTGCGCCGCCGTCATGGTCGCGGCACCTACACGCTAGACGCTGATCTGGTGGCAAACCGATCCTTTTCGCTGGCCACAAAGATCCGCGTGCAACGAGAACGAGACATCGAGCGCCGCGCCGATGAGCAGTTCAAAGAGTGCGAAATAGACATTGCGGAGCTTAAAGAAATCTTGGGGCTGGCATGATTGACGCCCCCATCCGTGACGCATGTTCGCATTGCTACATGGGCGATGCCTGCGACGGCACGTGCAAGAGCGAGCCATACCCGATCCGTTGGATTGGCCTCGTGCTCGTCATCGCCAGCATCTGGGCAATCGTCGCGGCGCTCATTCTGCTGCTGATTGAGGCGCTTTGACATGGTTTCCCCGGTCCTCCTCCTCCCTTGGGCCGGTCACTTGGCGGTTGAGCGCGGCAACGCTCCCGCCACCTTCTATTCGCCCGCATGGGCGTCCGTCGTCCGGATGGTCCGGACAGTTGTGGGGCAGTCTTCCGGCTGCCTCGTGACCCCAAGCTTCGACTTGGCGGGGGCCTTCCGGTCCCCGTCCCTTTCCCTCCGCGTCTGCCAGGACGCGCCGCAAGACTTCGCTTAGCCGTTCCAAGTGCCGTGCCTCCGTCGTGCGTGAGCCTCAACAGCAAACGCCCGGAGGCACCCAAGATGTCGGAAAGTAACCCCACGGAGTTGTGCAACATGACCGCCGCCGCTGTAAAAGCCGAAGAGGCTCGCGAGCTTGTCGCGGTTCTCGTCAACACTTATCCGCGATCAACGCCGCTCAAGGCGGTCTTTCCGTCCATCGCCCGTCGCATCAGGGTTTCGGCTCGGCGCGTCGCTGCCATCTGGCACCGCGAAGCCCGCAACATCTACGCCAGCGAAATGGACGATCTGCGCGACTTGGTGGCGAAGTGCATCAATGCGGACATTGAAAGATTGGAGGCCGATCTTGCGGTTGCTTTGGCTTCTTCTAACCGCGTGGATGCGCCTGAAGTATTCGCGGCTAAGGCTGCGGTGGAAAATGCAAAAACCATCCTGAAAGGCATCAAATGACAAAGCGCGGCGCCCTGACCGACCGATCGCGGTCAATTCTCGCAGACAGCAAAGACGGCCTTTCGCCAGCCCAGATCGCTTCGCGATGGGGCGTCAAGGAAATGCAGGTGCGGACCATCATCGCCAATCTGCGCCGCCTTGGCCATTTGCCGCCGCTCTCTGACGCCGAAGCGGACGCCGAACTTGACCGGAAGGAACAGGTAAGGCGCGCCCAGAAGGAAAGAGAGCGCGGGCGCTATATTGTCTCCAATGAGCCGCTTTCAATCTTTGAAAGCAAAGAGGTCAAAATGCGTCAGTGCCTCGCCCATTGGCGCGACCTTGACCTTCATCATCCGTCCGGATGGCCCTCATACCGGATCGAACCGGACAGCTACGTCACCAACATTCGCCCCAGCATGGCCCATTCCATGTCGCTGGCCGGAAGCCCGGCCGCCATGGCTGCCGAGGCAAGCGGGCGATGACAGATCCACGCCGGCAACGTGGTGCGCGCAAGGGAGAGGCGCGGCCCGCTCACGCCTCTCCCGTCTTTCTCTCGCTTCCCATGCCGCCGTCAGTCAACGACATGTTCAAGAACCGACCGGGCGGACGGGCGCCGACGCAGGCTTACAAAGATTGGAAGGGTCATGCGGGATGGGTGCTCCAATCGCAGCGTCCGCACCGCGTGGCAGGACCGACAATCATCGTCGCGAATGTGGAGCGCAATCGCTATCGCGGCGACATCGACAACCGCGAAAAGGCGATCCTCGACCTGCTCGTGACGCACAACGTCATTGACGACGACAGCCTTTGCGAGGGCGTATCATGGGGATGGACGCGCGGCGGCAATGGCCTTTGCCACGTCGCAGTCATGCCGATCCAGCACGTCACTCTAGAGTTTCATCCTGCCACCGAAAACGGCGCGCCAGGCGGATGGACGATCACAGCGCCAATCATCGGAGACGACACCTATGGCGATATCTCTCGCGTCCCTCACCACGACGAAAGCCTATCGAGCGCCGCGCATTCTGATCTATGGGCCGCCCGGCTTGGGCAAGACGACGCTCGCGGCTGAATTCCCGAACCCCGTCTTTTTGCAGATCGAGAACGGCTTTCCAAACGATCTTGCTGACGTTCCTCCCCATTGGGAGCGCGACCAATTGGGCAGCTATGAGGGCGTCATGGATGCGCTTGGCGCGCTCTATTCAGACGATCACGATCGCCAGACCGTTGTCATCGACAGCCTCGACAAGCTCGAACCTTGGGTATGGGCGAAGACGTGCGAGCGGCAGCGCTGGACCGACATCGAGCAGCCTGGCTATGGCAAGGGCTATCTGGCCGCTGATGTGGAATGGCGCGACCTGATTGAGGCGACGAATGCGCTTCGGCTCGATCGCCAGATGAACATTGTCTTCATCGCTCACTCGTCCGTCGTGACCGCGCCGGACCCGGTAAACGTCGAATATCAGCGCTATGACATTCGCTTGCAAAAGCGCGCCATCGCGATGTTTCAGGACGAGATGGACGCCATCTTCTTTTGCAATCAGGACGTCTCGATTGTCTCGGACGATCCGAAGGACAAGACAAGCCGGGTGCGCGGCGCCGGTGGCGGCAATCGCGTGATCTATTGCGCCCCCCGGCCGGCTTTCGTCGCCAAGAACCGTTTCGGCATTCCCGACAAGATCAATTTCAAGCGTGGCGAAGGATACGCGACGCTTGCCCAGTACTTCCCGGCACGGCCTGAAACCGCGCCTGCGAAGAAGGCCGCTTGATCGGCAAATCCCCGAAACAATCGAAAGGAACGCGCACATGGCGCAGCTTGGACAGACTTTCAACCCGAACGACGTGCCGGACGGCGAGCCGACAGACCTCCTGCCGTCCGGCCTCTACCATGCCCAGATCATCGAAAGCGATGTGGTCGTTGCCAAGAGCGGGCGCGGCCAGATCGTCAATCTGACGTGGGAAATTCTTGATGGTCCGCACGAAAAGCGGCGCGTCTGGTCGCGGGTCAACTATCTCCACGAAAACCAGACGGCTCAGGACATCGGGCAGCGTTTCCTGAAACAGATCACCGATGCACTCGGCCTCGGCCCGATCAGCGATACCGACGAACTGATGTGGAAGCCCGTGGCGATCACCGTCGGCATCGAGAAGTCGAAAGACGCGGCCTATGGCGACAAGAACAAGGTGACGAAGGTAGCGCCGCTTGGCAACGCTCGCGCCGCGGCTCCGCCCGCTCGCCAGCCCGCCTCGACGGCCACGCCAGCCGCCACGAACTCCCCGCCCTCGCGCCCGTGGGACCGTAAAAAGGTCGCGTAATGAAGCCGGGAGGCGCGCCACGCCGGCAAGCTGTCCGCGCCTCCCTCCCTCGACCAGATCGACAAACGTCAACCCAGAGAGGCGGCAACCGTTGCAGAGACGGGCCGACAAGTCATGTCCAATTTTCACAATATCTCAGACGCCATGTTGGCCGACGAAATCGGCACGGCGCATTCCGACATTAAGGCTCGCGAAGCGCGGCTTGATCTTCTCAAGGAAGAATTCAAGCGCCGCCAACTGTCATCAATGCGCGGATCAGATTTCATCGTCACGGCTTCAACATCTGCAAGCAAGCGCCTTGATGTGAAGCGTCTGCGCGAGCTTTTGGGCGATGCGCTTGATGAATACGAAAACGAAACCGTCTCGACGCGCATCACTGTCAAGGCTCTGGCGAAGGAGGCGGCATAATGGTTGCCCTTCCCCCGACCACACAGCAAACTGCCGACGCGATCTATGCCGCGATCGAGGCCGCGCACGACGAAGGCGAACGTACCTATCTGGGTGCGTCCGTCATCGGCGATAAATGCGAGCGCAAGCTTTGGTACGCCTTCCGATGGGCCACGCCGCCGGAAAAATTCAGCGGCCGCATGTTGCGCCTATTTGCGACCGGCCACGTCCAAGAGGCGCGACTGGTCGAAGACCTGCGCCGCGCCGGCATCCTCGTCTACGATCGAGACGGCGAGAAACAGATCGGCGTCACTGCGGTAGGCGGCCATTTTCGCGGCCACCTGGACGGCATTGCCGAGCGCGTCCCGGAGGCGCCGAAAGCCCTCCACGTCCTCGAATGCAAAACCCATAGTGCCAAGTCTTTCAAGGAGCTCACCGCCATGGGTGTCGCGGCGGCGAAGCCAATGCACATGGCGCAGATGCAGGTCTACATGCACCTGCGCGACATCAACCGCGCGCTCTACCTCGCCGTCTGCAAGGACGACGAACAGATCTATGTCGAGCGCGTCCACTATGACGCTGCCATGGCGATTGCCCTGATTGCCAAGGCTGAGCGCATCATCACAGCCAATTCTCCGCCTCCACGGCTGCATGATGACATCGAGGCAAAGGTCGCATGGGAATGCCGGTACTGCTCCATGCGCGGCGTCTGCCATGACGGCGAAATGCCCCGCACGAATTGCCGGACCTGCCTTCACTCAGAACCCATCATGGGCGGCGATGGCGATTGGTGGTGCGCCCGGCATCATCGCCACATCGATGCCGATCAACAGCGCGCCGGATGCCCGAACCACCTCCACCTTCCCGGTCTCATTCCCGGCAAGCAGATCGACGCGAGCGAGGAAGAGGAATGGGTCGAATACCGGATGCGCGATGGATCGATCTGGCGTGATGGAGCGGCAGCATGATCGCCCTTCGCCCCTATCAGCAAGAGGCGGTCGATGCCGTCTTTGACTTCTGGTCCAATGGCGGCGGATCGCCCCTTGTGGACCTTGCCACCGGCCTTGGCAAATCCGTCGTCATCGCCAAGCTGACGCGCGACCTCATGGAGGGATACCCCTCCATGCGCGCGCTCATGCTTGTGCATGTCCGGGAGCTTGTCGAACAAAACTATCGCGCCCTGATCCGGCTTTGGCCGGACGCGCCAGCCGGCATCTATTCAGCCGGGCTTGGCAAACGCGACGCGCACCATCGCATCACATTCGCCTCAATCCAGTCCGTCTACAAAAAGGCGCGAGCGCTTGGACCGCGCGACGTGGTGCTTGTCGATGAATGCCACCTCCTGCCGAGCGAGGGCGACGGCATGTATCGGCGGTTGCTTGAAGACTTGCGCCGGGAACGGCCGGATCTTCGCATTGTCGGCTTCACTGCCACGCCATTTCGCATGGATTCCGGGAGGCTCGACAAGGGCGGGCTTTTTGATGAAACAGTCTATTCCTACGGCATCGGCGCCGGTATCCGTGATGGCTGGCTTTCGCCCCTGATTTCGAAGGCGTCGGCAACCGAGATCGACGTTTCAGGCGTTGCCAAGCGCGGCGGGGAATTCGTCGCAGGCGCTCTTGAGGCGGCGGCAGACGATGCCGACGTGACACGAGCCGCGGCGGCGGAAATGCTGCGCTATGGCCACGACCGCCGCTCATGGCTTGTGTTCTGCACGGGCGTCAAGCACGCGGCGAACGTCCGCGACGCCATCCGCGCCATGGGCATCAGCGCCGAAACCGTCACCGGCGACACGCCGCCCATGGAACGCGCCCGCATCATCGCGGCGTTCAAGGCGGGGCATATCCGCGCGCTGACAAATGCCCAAGTGCTCACAACCGGATTTGATGCGCCCGCGACGGACTTGATCGCATTCTTGCGCCCCACGCTCTCGACCGGCCTCTACATTCAGATGGTTGGCCGCGGCACTCGAAAGGCCGAAGGCAAAGCCAACGCATTGATATTGGACTTCGCCGGCAACGTTCGCCGTCATGGTCCGGTTGACATTGCCACCATTGACCGAGGGCCGCCGAAGTCAAAAGGCGAGGATGAAACCAAGGTCAAGGTCGAAAGCGTCAACGCCAAAACCTGCCCGTCCTGTGAGGCGCTGGTCGGCATCCGCGCCGCCGAATGCCCGCATTGCCATTACGCCTGGCCGATGACCGAAAAGCCAAAGCATGAGGCGCGCGCCGAAATCGTGCCGATCCTCTCAACGGAGATTGTGAAGCCGACCGGCATTGAAATCTATGACTGGCGAGCCGCCAGACATTCAAAGGTCGGAGCGCCCGACAGTTTGCGCGTGACCTACATGGGCGGCATTCAGGCCCATAGCGAGTGGATCTGCTTCGAGCATACCGGCTTTGCCCGCCAAAAGGCGGAAGTCTGGTGGCGCAAGCATCAGGGCGGCTTTCCGCCGGCAACCGTCACTGAGGCGCTGGAGCGGTTCAACGAGCTCGTCAGACCCGCGACGATCGAGGTCCGCATCAATGGCCGCTATCCCGAGATTGTCGGGCGCACATTCAAACGTTCGGAGGCGGCGTGATGTCTAGTTATTACAATGAGATAGACCCTTTTGCCGCCCAATGGCTGCGCAACCTCATCCAAGCAGGACACATCCCCGATGGCGAAGTCGATGAACGCTCAATTGTCGATGTGGCCCCTGATGACATCAGAGGCTTCACCCAGTGCCACTTCTTCGCCGGCATCGGCGGCTGGGGGCTTGCGCTCCGTCTCGCGGGCTGGGCTGACGACCGACCGATCTGGACAGGGTCTTGCCCCTGCCAGCCCTTCAGTGCGGCCGGAAAGCGCGGAGGCGTTGCCGACGATCGCCACCTCTGGCCCGACTTCTATCGCCTCATCGCGGAGTGCCGCCCTCCAGTCGTGGCTGGAGAGCAGGTTGCCAGTCGCGACGGTCTCGGCTGGCTCGACCTTGTACGCGCTGACTTGGAAGCATCGGATTACGCCGTCGGGGCTGTCGATATTTGCGCTGCGGGCCTCGGCGCCCCGCATATCAGACAAAGGCTCTGGTGGGTCGGGCTGGCCGACGCCGACAAGCACGGACGCGATCAAGGGCGGACAGGTGTCGGTTCGTCCGGGAATGATGGGGTTGTCGGAAACGGTCCCTTTGACCGGATGGCCGACGCCGTGCCAGCAGGGCGGCCCGAATGGGGGGGCATCGCAGGGGGCGGATCGTCTGCCGGGGGCGGCACCCTTGGCCGGCTGGCCGACGGCCTCGGCGCGGGATTGGAAGGATACGGGGAAGGATCTCCCGCCGCGAGCGGATGGCACCCCTCGCCTCGACCAGCTTCCTCGGGTGACGAACCTAGCGGGCTGGCCGACGCCAACCAGCAAGGAAGCGGCGGGCGGGGAGTACAAAGACCCGGACAAAGCGATGGCGCGGGCTTTGGGGCCTCACGCGAACGATCTTCGAGACTTCGTACAGATGACCGGATGGCCGACGCCGAACACGCCGAGCGGCGGGCGATCAGTCAGCATCGAGAAGATGGACATCACGGGCCGGACAGCGGACGGCCGGAAGCACACGGCTTCGCTGGAACACGCGGTGAAGTTCGTGGGGCCAGCGCGACTAACGGCTTCTGGGCAGATGCTGACTGGCTCTTCTGCCGGGATGGAAAGTGGCGGCCAGTTAGATCCATCCATGTCCGAATGGTTGATGGGTTATCCGCCGGCTTGGAGCGAATGCGCCCCGCAGCCAACCAAGAAAAGGAGAGGTTGAATGCAGTCTTGCAAGGTTTGCGGCGAGCCGCTTCGTCAGAAACGATTTTCCAGTGGGGTACTGGAAAGCCCGTCAATGCTCAAGCGGAGGATGTACTGCGATCAGTCTTGCATGGCGAAGGGCCAACAGAAGGATCGTTGCTCAAGTCCGAGCCACAGCAGAATGAAGGCGCACCGTCAAGCAATGGCAGCGTGCGAAACGTGCGGCAAGATGAGCAACCGGCTTCATGTGCATCACAAGGACGAGGACTGGTCGAACAATTCGCCGTCCAACTTGATGACGTTGTGCGCCTCCTGCCACCGTCGCGCTCACTCGCCGAACTTTACGGAGACCGGAGGACAGCGAGTGCCCTGCAAACACTGCAACGCGCCATCCATGAAGCTGGGTCTATGCGCGACCCATCTTACCCGATTGAGGAAGTTTGGGCATCCCTTGGCGAAGAAGCGAAAGATCGGCTCAGACTGGGTTTTGATGCTTCACAATGGGAGATCGTGGTCCCCTTTCCCATCACTACCGGAGCCCCAAGCCGGGTAGGACGACTGCGCGGCTACGGTAACGCGATCGTCCCGCAAGTCGCCGCCGAAATCATCGCAGCCGTGATGGCGTACCGGCCATGACCCTGCCTGCACGCACCACACCCGGCGTCTGCGGCGTCTGCGCGTCTCGCGCGCAGGGCTACGGCTACGCGCCGCCGACCCGCAATTCTCGCATCCTCTGGGTCTGTGATGACCCAGATTGCCTCTCTCTTGCACGGGCGACCTATCACATGAGCCAGAACCGCTACGATAAATGTGAGGCAAACGCCATCAGTGCGGCGGGTGCCGCAGCAGGCCAATATCTGGACGAGCTTTCAAAAACCGACATGGCCGCCCTTTCTGAAAAAGAATGGGACAATTTCTGCCTTCGAATGATCGCGGTCTATCGCGCCCAGTTGGCGTGGGAGGTGGCGCAAGCGCACGCCGAACTGACCGGCTCCGACAAAATTCCATATTGAGGAGCGCAAGTATGGCCATGCCAGAGATCAATCTGCCGCCGCTTGCCGCCATCGAGGAGCTTGCCAGATACAAGCAGTGGGTCTGCTGGCGCTATGAGGCGCGCGGCGACGGGAAGCCGACGAAGGTGCCGATGGACCCGTCAACCGGGTTCGGCGCCTCCATCAACCGGGCATTCAATTGGAGTACGCTCGAACATGCGCTCCGCACCGCAAACAGGCGGGAATTTGCCGGCGTCGGCTTTGTTCTGACGGCGCGCGACCCGTTCGTCGGCATCGATCTGGACAATTGCATCGATGAGGCGGGGGCGCTCTCGCCCCTCGCAAAAGAACTGATCGACCTCGCCGAGACCTATGCCGAGATTTCACCGTCTGGCAGAGGCATTCGCATATTTGCCCGCGCCGAGCATTTTGACAGTTTCAATCTAAAAGGTCACGGGATTGAGGCTTATGCGTCGGCTCGATACCTGACTGTGACAGGCAATCATATTGCCAGCGTCCCCGCTTCCATCAATGAAGCCCCCGAAACTCTGCGCCGGATTTTTGCAATCCGGGATGAGGTTCAGGGCGCGCCTGTAGAGCGCAAGATAGTCCCGTTTGTGCCGCGCGCCGAGATTGGCGGGCCACGTGAAGAGGCCTATGCACGATCAGCCGTGGCCAACGAGACGGCCCTCTTGGCGGCGACGACAGAGGGCGGTCGCAATCATCAATTGAACGTCAGCGCCATGAAGCTGGGGCAACTCGTGGCGGGCGATTACCTGACAGAGGCCGAGGCGGTTTCCGCGCTCTTGGACGCGTGCCAGGCGAATGGCCTGTTGCAAGATGACGGGCAAAAGCAATGCGAAAAAACCATTCGCAGCGGCATGAAAAAGGGAATGACACAACCTCGCAGCCTGCCCGAACAGGAGCGGGCGGAAATCGTCTTTGCGCCGTCCCGTCCAGTCATTGCATCCGGCGATGACTGGATCGACGCCGAGACGGGAGAGGTGCTGAGAACCGCGCCAAAGCATCGCGAGCCAGAGGATGAGACGTGGCGCAATCCGTCCGGCATGGTACGCCACATTGCCGAATGGATCATGGCCACCTCAAAGCGCCCCAATTGGCCGCTTGCCCTTGGATCATCAATCGCCATCCTGGCCGCACTGTCATCGCGCCATCTATGCGGCCCAACAAGCGCTCTCACGCATCTTTACATCGCCGCGCTTGGAGAGACGGCAGTCGGCAAGGATCGGCCCCTCAAGGCTCCGCTGCCTATCCTCCGCGCCCTCGAAGGCATCACGACAGCCGGCAGCTTTACCCGCATCTTCACGACCGGGAAATTCAAGTCCGAGACGGCTATCGAGCAGGTCATCACAGAGACGCCGGCACGCCTCGCAAAGCTGGATGAGGCGGGACAGCTTTTCGGGCGCATGGGTTCCAAGCGCGCTTCAAGTCATGAAAGCGGCATGGCGTCCGTTCTGCGCGAGCTATGGTCGATTGAGCCTGGCGGCATTTATCAGACATCATCCCGCGCCGGGTCATCGTCGCAATTTGTTGAGACGCCATGCCTTACGATTTTCGGCGCTGCGACGGTCAAGGAGTTCTACGCCAGCATTGCCGGGGCCTCGATCGAGAACGGGCTTTTGAACCGATGGCTCTTGATCCGTGCCGACAAGCGGGCCGAGGAACAGGACGTCGAGCACGATCCGAAATTCCCGGAACATCTGGCGCGACGTCTTCTGGAAATCATGCCGCCTCAAGGGCCGGGCAACCTGCCGACCGGCCATGCCGCCGCACTCACAATGCCCGGCGCAATCCACGCAACACGCGTCCCATGGGCAAGCGATGACGTCAACCGCGCCTATATGGAATTTGGCCGCGAGGTGCTGGCGCGCGTGGACAACGATCCGGACGCCGAACCGTTTCTCGGACGCGCGGCAGAAATGGCCATCCGGATTGCCACCATTCACGCCATAGGCCGTGACGGTCGCCTTGCCACCGTCACCATGGAGGATTGGCTTTTTGGTCGATCCCTTTCCATGGCCAGCGCCTCGATCATGATCAACGACGTCCGAATGCTGATGGCTGAAAATCAGTATCAGGCCGATTACAAATTGATCCTGAGACTGATTGCCGAGGCGGGGCATGGCGGCATTCGACACAGTGACTTGTATCGCCGGATTGATGGACGGGTGAAAGCATCCGACATCAAGTCAATCGTTGAAGCGCTGACGGCATCAGCTCAAATCGACGCAATAAAGCATCCCGATGACCGCCCGACGCGCGGCCCGTGGCCAGCCCGTTACGTGGTGCTAGGATACCGAAACTAAACGGAAAACTATACCGGAAACTATGCGGGTTCGGCCCTTATAGTTATGGTGCCTAAATACCAAAAGCGGCAAAAACGGAAAACTATACCGGAAACTATGCGGGTCCGATTTCCTTATAGTTTTGGTGTTTAGCTACCTCCGCTTTTGGTATAATTATATAATAATATCAATGATATATAGAGATAGATAGAAAGAGAAAGAGACGAAAAGAGAAACTTTGCGGGTATAGGGGGGGGTATCCCATTTTTAAGGGGAAAAAGCGAAAATGAATTATATACGCCCGTAAAGTTTCAGAGTTTCTCGGCAAGGTTCCGGCAGCCGAATAACCAACGGGCTTTCCCCCCATGGTGCGCCGTTCTTGACAAATCGCCTCCCCGACGCCAAAGCCTGAACCGCGCACCACGCCTGCCGGCTCCCCGCCAAGGAGCCAGACCAATGACGACAACACATCGCCCCCTTGAATGGGTCGCCCTGTACTGCCGTCCCAAATGCGAAAGGAAGGCCGCTGAGGCCGTTCGGCGCAAAGGGCTTGCTACCTACCTGCCACGCCGACTTGACGAACGTAGGGTGCGCAGAACGGATCGTACGCGCATTGTGGAGCTGCCCCTGTTCCCGCGCTACATCTTTGCCAGCCTGAACCCCTGCGCGGACCTGTACCACCTGCACGAAATCCCGGAAGTCGAGGCCGTGCTGTCCAATCAAGGCCAGCCAATCCGGCTGCCATCAAGCGTCATCGAAGACCTGATGGCGGCTCAGGACATGGGCCTGTTCGACACCCTTCGACAACGCGGCCCCATCTTCGAGGCTGGCGAGCACGTCCGGATTGCCGAGGGTCCGTTCGCAAACTTCCCCGCCGTCATTGCCTCAATCTCCACATCATCCGCCCGTGTCGTCGTCTCCCTGTTCGGATCCGATGCCGTCGCCAAAATCCCCATCAAAGCCCTGCGCAAGGCGGCGTGACCACGCCCCTTGAAATGCGTCGCAAATCATGGCATGGCTCTTGCAGGATGACGGGGATGGAGGCCACGGCCTCGCGTCGTATCGACGGAC
>Ga0315901_10007349_pt1 | contig 13013 bp, 9 predicted proteins | sample LakEriMetagenome_10_FD_203761 | JGI IMG/M metagenome (GOLD analysis project Ga0315901, IMG submission 203761) | Freshwater fungal communities from buoy surface, Lake Erie, Ohio, United States - Buoy 2 MA116 | ecosystem: Environmental > Aquatic > Freshwater > Lake | place: USA: Lake Erie, Ohio... | reverse complement strand
AGACAAAGGGATTCTCTTTGCTCGCTTCGACCAATACGGAGACGTCCTAACGATCAATTCCGAACTCATCGCTAACCGCCTGAACGTAGCCGAGCAAATCGAACGAAACCGAATCGCCCTGGAAAATCCCTTCAATGCTGCCGAGGCTTTCGAGGAATCCACAGCTCAGTGGCTATTTAACAGGCAAAACGGCCAAAGAATCCTCTCGATCGATGGCCTTGGAGTCGCGGCTCTCTATGATCCTCGAAGCGACCAACAGGATAAACAGGTCGATTTTGGGCAACAAGTTTCCTCGCTGAACATTCGACATTTCTTGAGCAACGAATCGAATACCAAAGAGCTCGTGAAAATCAAGGAAGTCAAAAACGATTTTCAATTTTGGGGGCATAGTCCATTTGCGAAGATTGATCATGTTGCCTTTAGTCCCGATGGAAATACCGCATTGAGCTTGGCGACCGTGGACGGAAAAAATTCCGTCTATGTCACGGCTCGTAACACCGACAGTCGCCCAGAATCTCTAGAGTTTTCTGAAATCTGTTTGTGGGATGTCAAAAATCAACAGTGGCTCGATCGCATCGCCTTCGAATCCCAAGTGAAGATCGATCGGCTAAGTCCCCTCGATGAGAACCGATTCGTTTTTGGAAATACCGAAACACTCATGCTTGTCGAGCGACAGGTCTCCTCGCGGCTCTCGTCGGAACATACCTCAAAGGCCGTCCATTTCTGCATCAAAAACCCCGAATATCCCTACCAAGCCTACTTCCGCGTCGACGGATTCGAAGGGGTCTGCTGGATCGGAAACATCCCCACAGACGGCATCGAGGACAATTCCAAGCCGACGTGGTTTGATCTCGATTCGAATCGATTGGTCGTCATTCCACGGCCCGCTGCGGGTTGCTGGAGCAACGATGGAACTCGCCTGTATGTCCTCGATGCCAAAGGCAATGTAATCCGATACGATTTCGATCCGCTCACGGGTGTACTGTCCTCGCCGCTTGAAACAGCGTCAGTCAAAACAGATTCGTCGAGTCGATTGGAGGCAAACAGCAAGCTTCAGCTCATCAATGAAGTCTCCTTGGTCAGCCCTAAGGCAATCTACATGGGAATTGCTAAAACCGTCCAAGGAGAAAACGGATGGTCCGACGAGATTTACATCGGTGTGATCGGACCACTTCAAAGCGACAAACAACAGGAGCCTTTCTCGAGACCTGTTCACGCGGTGTTTCACCAAAATCATTCGCCCAACTGGCTCTTAGATGCTGGAATCTCCCAAGATCAACAAACATTCAAAAAGAAAATCGACCAACTCTTCGAACTGATCAACACCAACGAAGTTATCAAGAGAGAAGAAGGCCGAGTCGAAGGACACGAACTGAGCCAAGTTACGTGCGACGCACAAGGTGAATTAGTGATCCTGCAGTACCCCAAGGCTGCTCTATTCCTTTCACTCCGGGACGGACAAGCCCCACGTTGGCACCGGCTTGATCGCGATTTCTCCGATATCAAGTCTTTCGACCTGTCGCCCGATGCAAAGACCTTGGCCATCCGCGACGAGAAAAGCCTGAACTTTTATCGCTTGAGTCAAAAGCCTGAGAAAGGTGGGTTTGAACTCGAGCCTCTTGAATCGCCATTGCCAAACGGCGAAAGCGTTCAGCATTTCGCATGGGATCCCCAAGGGGATTCGACCACCCTGGATAACTCGATGCGGTTTGCCTGCGTCCTTGCTGACAACACGGTACTCTATGCCCATAATGGCAAGATAAGCGATCTTGGGAAAATCTGCTCCATGCAAACCCAAGGCAAGGACGACTCGGAGAAAAAGGCATTGGCCCAACTTCAAGCCTCGGATATCCAGCGCATTTGGTTCTTCAATGAGATCCTCTCCGACAGCACCGTAAATCCTCCTTCAAAGAGAACGATTCGATATCTGGTCTTGCAGACGACCGACAAGTCGCCAAAACCTCGGATCGTACGATTCATCCCATTACCGGAACAGGCTCCGATTGCCGTTACCGAATCGGGCGAATCATCCAAGCAACCGTTAAAGCGATGCGTCGATCTGGATCTCGGACAATCGTTTACGGAGATCGTGCCAAACGAGCAGGGAGGAATCATCGCCACCGGAGATGGAGTTGGAAACGTCACGGTTTATCTGGTCTCTCCCTTTTGGGAAATTGCGAACCAAATCTTCGATGCCAACTCAGAAACGGACTCCTCGATTGAATGTCTCAGTTTTGCAGAGCAAGGAGATACGTTGGTGGTCTCGAATTCCAACAATCATCTTTTTGGGTTGCGGACCAAACCAACGACGCCTGAATCACCAGCTCCCCCCCGCTCGAGCGACTGAAGAATCGAAGGGTTGCGTCGACCGTCTGACGCACTGCTTCCCTTCGATTCCGGTGAGAATGCGACAAATCCAAACGCAGGGATTTTTGAGATCTCAAAACAAACCCATGACTCTCATCCAATCGAATGAGGACAATCGATCTACAAAAAGGTGGATTCCAAAGCTCAACGCAGCTCAGACCGGAGTCCATTCCTCGCTGAATCGATATGCATTTGCTAGCAAATACGAATTTCGAGCTCTTCGGGAAATTTGCTCAAGCCCCCTGCTTTCTGCTTGGAGGAGCTCCTAGACTCGGCTAAACTAGCCTCGCCTAGCGGTCCCTCAGATGCACCTGTTGTGACCTTATCGTTTCGAATTTCTACTGTCTTTGATCTTACACGGAGGTAATTGATATGACGCGTATTCCCATCAGCCAAGCCGACGAAAAAGCTCGTCAACTCCAGGCGAACCTCGACCTTAGCACCGCGGAAATCGGACTCCAAGTCCGCACCACCAACTGCTTGGAAGAAAAAGGGATCTTCACGGTTCGCCAGTTGCTCCAAGCCAGCCCGGAGACCCTGCTGAGTATCGCCAACTTCGGTGACAAAACCCTCGAAGAAGTCTACGCCGCTCTCGAACAATACGGCTACTATCGCCCCTGGCGCAAGCCTCGATAAGGCTCCAGTGACTCCTCTGCACAGCGTGCGACTTTTGGTGCTTGCATGTGGTTCCTTGCTCTTGGGAACCACAGCCTACGGTCAATTCGATACTGGGCCCATCGACGGCCTTCTCAATAAGCTTCGATCGAGCGATTCAGGCACGGCAAGCCCAGGCACGGCAAGCTCTGCTGAAGCCCCTGGGGCAATCACTGCCAACCAGGATTCCTCTCTGGTCGATACCCCGTCGCCTAGCCGTTTGGCCGAGCTTATCGAATTGGTCCTCCATCCTAGCCCCAATGGCCGCAAGAGATTCTTCATCGCCGACACTTCGCCGCGCGGTAAGCTTCGTCGCGAGCGTTTGCGAGAATCGCTCCGAGCGGCCGATGTGCTCGGGGAGCTCACCGCCCTGGCCGAGTCTCAAGCAACCCAAGCCCCTGATAAGCGATTTTCCGATAACCTCCTTTCCGATAACCGCTCTGCTGTTATTCTCGAACCATCGCAAGCGATCCGAGCCATGCTGCTTGAGCCACAATCTCCGGCTGGCTCACGCGACTCGATTCAGGTCAAACGATCCAGCGCGAACTTCGAGCTCCTAGGCTGGGGGCCTGGAACCTACCAATCGGCCCGAAGCGAACATTTCTCAATCCTCTCTCAAGCTGGCGAGAAGCCGACGGCCGAGGTCGCACTGGCCTGTGAAGCGATCTACAGCGTATGGCAAGAACTCTTCGCAGAAAAATTCCCTTTTCCAAATGCGCAAACGCAAGCCTTCCGCGTTGTGCTGCTGCGGAATCGCGAAGCCTATATCCGCGCTCTGAAAACGATCGAACCACGCATCTCCATCTCAACCGGCTACTATAGCCCCGAACATCGGATCGCCTTTTTTTACTGGGAATCCAACAAGTCGTTTCCGACACTTGTCCATGAACTGACACACCAGTTCTTTGATGCCACCTGCTCTGACCAGAGCCGTTTCGATGCCGATGATGACCCTGGAGCTTGGGCACTCGAAGCCGTCGCGCTGTACATGGAATCATGGTCTGAAGAATCCATCGGCGGAATACGCGTGGTCGATATCGGAGGATGGGACGCACCCCGATTCCAAGCCGGTCGGTTTCGGCGACTCCGAGACCAATACTGGATCCCCTGGGAGGAGTTCTCCATGGCCGACGGAAAACGCCTACGAGCCGATCCCGATGTGGCCGCTTGGTATTCCCAAGCCTGTGGGCTGGCTCACTTCTGGCTCGATCGTGACGAAGCCTCTCGCGACACCTTCTTGGATTACCTTGCAGAGGTCTACAAGCAGCAGGGAAACGCTGCCGCGAGTCGGCTCACAAGCGACGATCCCTTGAGGACCGCTTACGATCAATTCCTGCTGAATTCAGCTACAGATCGACCAGCAATGCTTCGACGCAACGAAATCGTCCTGACGCGTTGCCCTGTCGATAGCCAAACCCTTTTGAACTGGCCGCTGAGCCTTCGCAAAACCTCATGGCTCGATCTGGGCTTTACCCAAATCGACGATCGGATGTTCACGCAATCGGGCCCAGTCCCTTGGGACATCGTTCGACTCAATTTGGAATCGACCCAAATCACCGATGCTTCGATGGCGGCCATCGCCTCGATGAAGAACCTGACCGAACTGGACTTAAGTGGATGCAAAGTGACCGATGCGGGGCTCGAAGCGTTGGCCAACCACCCGAGCCTCAAGCAACTGTGGCTTACCAATTCCACAATCACGGATCGTTCGATCGAAGTCCTCGCATCGATCCCTCGGCTCGAGCGTCTCGAGGCCAGTGGTTCGCTTTCGGCCGAAGGCTACCAACAACTGCTCAAGAAAAAGCCTCGGTTGAAACGTCCTTAACGCTCTCTCCGCTTCGAGCGCATCGCGATCTAATCGGGAGCTAGGATTTCGATGGTTTCAAGCATTGAGCGATCTCCAAGGCGATCGCATGGAGCGCCTCAGGGTTTTTCGGGGCGGTTCCAAAGGCGTGCGCGTCGTAAGCTTCTTCCGCATTGCGAATCGGTGTGGAATTGACCGTCGACCAAGCCATATCGTAGACCGAGTAGGAAACCGTCAACCCCTTGGCCACCGCATTGACCTCGCGTTGCAAGTCGTAGGCGGTAAAAGCCGCATTGACGAAACACGACGCATTGATGAGCAAATCCTTGTATTGCTTATTCTTCAATACCTTCGGCCCATGCACCTCCTGGAGCGCTTCGGCCGCAGAGCGGACGCTGACCATGATCCGATCGATGATGGTCCGAACCGGATGGCTAAAGGCCACTTCAGCAAAACTCGATGGAGACAGATACACTTTGACCGCAGCTCCGACGGCCCCGCAGTGGGTATGCCCGAGCACAATGACGCTTTGCAAGGAATCCCTCAGGGCTGTGGCCGCATAGTCGATGCTCCCGATGCACTCCAAGCCCAGGACGTTGCCAGCCACTCGAACGACAAACAAATCGTTCGAGGAGCAGTCGAAAATGTGCTCGATCGGAACACGAGCATCGGCACACCCTAGAACGGCCGCAAAAGGCGAATGCATCTGCTCGAGACCACCGACGACAGGAATCCCCAATTGAACCGGTGAGATCGGAACGACCATCGAATCGACCTTATTGCCGTCCTGGACGTTCTGAAGATGATTGACCATCGAATAGAAACGGCAGTTCCCTTGATGCAGTGTCTTCAAAGCCTCCCTGTTGTTCTTCGGTCGCTTGAGGTCCAGCGGAGCATAAGGGTCAAAACGGTAAATGATATCCATGGTACTTATCCTTGATCTTCCTCTGAGGGCTCGCTTAGCTCCCTACGGTTTCTATAAAAAATTTCTTCAACCGAATTGGCAATCGTTGCCGACATGCCTTCCAAATCCAAATCGTCTTCATCAAACCCAAACGGCTCCTCGACATGCTCGGCGACAATCTCCATACCGACCATGAAATAAGAGACCACAATCGTCAATGGCAACGTCCAGACCATGAAGTCTTGGACCAAACCCCAAGGCAGTGTAAAGAGGAACAAAAAGATACATTGCCTTGCGAATATTCTATAAGAGCGAACCATCGGAGTCTTGGCGATCCTCTCGCAAGCACCGCAAATGTCCATCAACTTGGCCGTCTCGCAATCGAGAATTCGCAATAGATCCCGATCGAAAGTTTTATTGGAAAGCCGGTTGCTGATCCATCGATAAATGTCTTGGGAAATCGCCAGAGGAACATGCGTCGGGGTGGCCCCTTGAAAAATCGGACCGGCGTAGGAGACTTTGCGCAAATGGCAGGTCAAGGCTGTTGGAAACTCCGACAAATGCCTCGAGAGGAAACGCCGTTCCTCATGGGACAAATCAGGGAAAAACTCCTGGATCTTGATCGCCAAATTCCGGCTGCAATTGATCAAACTACCCCATAGCGTGCGAGCCTCCCACCAGCGAGCATAAGCGGCATTGGTTCGGAAAACCAGGAGCCATCCGAGAACCAACGACAACGCCGCATGCAGGTCCGATGGCGTGTCGCCAATGTCCTTGTAACTGCTATACTCTTTGAGCAAAGGCAGCAGCGCATAGATACCCATCGCAAGTGCGATGCTCGCTATCGAAAAAAGTGTCCGTGATTTGATCAACGGGTAAATGGTGTCGCGAATCGGCATGGATAGCAAGATAGTCGACCGCGCCGAAGAATCCACCCCCTATCCGTACAACTACCCTCACTGGCAACTACCCCCACTGGCAACTACCCCCACTGGCATGCTGCCCCGATCTCGTCCCAATTATTAATTTCAAATTCTAAATTCCCACTTTTCTATTAGCCGAGCGATTCCCATGCGATTTGCACAACGTGTCGTCGTCATCACAGGTGGTGCCAAAGGAATCGGCGCCGGTTGCTCGAATGTCTTCGCCCAAGAAGGGGGGCTCGTAGCCATCCTTGATCGGGATTTCGATGCCGCCCAAACCACCGCAAAAAGACTGGGCGATCAACACCTGGCGGTGCGCTGCGATGTCGCCGACGAAAAGCAGATCGCCTCGAGCATCGCAGCAGTCGTCGATCGCTTTGGCCAAATCGACTGCTTGATCAACAACGCTGGGATTCATCCCCCCGATACACCCTTGCTGAAAATGCCCCCCGAGCAAGCCCTCGAGGTTCTCCGGATCAATTTCCTGAGCACCTATTCGATGTGCTATTACGCCCTGGAACATCTCAAAAAGACGCGGGGTACCATCATCAACGTCAGCTCCATGACCGCAGCCCTCGGCCAACGAAACTCGACAGCTTACGCGGCCAGCAAGGGTGCTCAGTTGTCGTTTACCAAGTCGCTTGCGCTCGAATGCGCGGACTTTGGTATCCGGGTCAATGCCATCCTTCCGAGCAACGTCGACACACCGCTCATGAGATCCTGGGCCGCGAGCCTCCAGGACCCACAAGCCGCCTTGGAACGCATCGCCGCCTTGCAACCGATCGGACGGATGGCCGATGTCGATGAAATGGGACGCGTTTGCCTGTTTCTGGCCACCGAAGACAGCAGCTTCATCACCGGACAAGGCCTTCATGTCGACGGCGGCGCAAGCCTTGATTACTAGCGCCACGATAAGTCGCCATGTCTAAGCTAAATCCAAGTCCATCCGAGCGATCCTACGACTACATCGTCATCGGATCGGGGCCGGCAGGAGCTACGCTGGCTGCTCAGTTGTCCAACTCCCGTGCTTCGAGCAATTCCCACCGCCGAAGCGTCCTGGTGATCGAAGCCGGCTCGCCCCATCGCGGCCCCCTTTCAAGCATACCCGCCTTCTACCCCCGGAGCTTTGGATCCCGTATCGATTGGAACTATCTGACGACGCCGCAAACCCATCTGGCCAAGCGATCCCTCAAGTGGCCCGCAGGGAAAGTCCTCGGAGGTTCCTCGGCGATCAACGCCATGATCCGAATCGAACCCTCCGACGCGTGCCTCCAAACGCTGCACAAGGCTTGCGGTCCGACTTGGTCGGTCGAATCCTCCAAGTCGCTATTCGATCGATTGCGAAATGAACTTCACTGCTCGCTGGGACCACCGAGCTCGTTGACAACACTGCACCCGAACACCGCTCAAGTCCATCGCCGCGCCATCGAAAACTCCTTCGGATCGCCCAACCCTTGGATCCAAGCAACCCCGACGATCCGGCCATCGATCGCACCTTATCTCCGATTCACTGCCCACGGTCGACGCCGTCGCATCCTTTCACAAAACCGTTCGCAGCCGATTCCTATCCTCTCGAATGCGATGGCAAAACGACTGATCATCGACTCGGATCGGGTCGTCGGAGTCATGGTCCAATCCCAAGGCGATGAAGTCGAAGTGCTTGCTTCCAAAGAAGTCATCCTCTGTTGCGGAGCGATCGAAACCCCTCGTCTTTTGTTTCAAAGCGGAATCGGCCCTCGAACGGAACTTGCACAAGCCGGACTCGAATGCCGATACCCCCATGAGCGCATCGGATCGGGGTTGCAGGACCATCTGGTCTATCCGCTGGTCTTCCGGTTACGCGATGGCGTTCCCTTTGCCTGGCCCTTGGATCGAGTCGACCGCCGCCGTTACATCGAGGATCAAGGGGGGCCCAAGTCCTCGAATCTCGCCGAACTCGGAGCATGGATCGACCCGCTTGGAATCCCTTCCGATCAGTTCCAATGGCATATCACACCGACGCACTATTTGGCCTACCCCAAAATCCCCAACGCACAGCCTTGCGTCAGTATCGGAGTCACGCAGTCCCACCCCCAAAGTGTAGGGAGCGTTCTTCCAGACCCATCGAACCGATCCCGAGTGCTCATCGATCCGAACTACTTGTCTGTGCCCGACGATAGGACTGCATTTCAGCGAGCGATCCATTGGAGCAGAGAATTTTTTCACCGAGCCTCTTGGCAAGACCTGTTCGAAGAGGAGTTGATGCCCGGTCCAAAACGCGCAAGCGATGAGGCCTTGCTCGCCCATATCGAAAGATTCGCTACAACCCTCTACCACTACACCGGAACGTGCGCGATGGGACTCGATCGGCAGGCTCCTGTCGATCCTGAGTTTCGCTTGCGAGGAATCGAGCGATTGCGTGTATGTGACGCCTCGGTCTTTCCCGCGATCCCCGGCTCGAATCCACAGACAACCATCATGATGATGGCCATACGTCTTGCCGCTTTGCTGCTCGAAGAATAGCGATTGAACTCTACTGTTTAAGCGTGAAATCATTCGGCAAGCGATTGCCCCTGAGCTCGCGGATCGTGTGCTGCGGTCAGTCGGTCCCCTTGCCGATGGATCGCTTGGCAGATGGCCAAGGATCCAGAGGCTTTCAAAGGATGGCCGAGTCGAGACAGGGCTGCTTGAATTCCAGGGGTGATCTCCCACGGAGTGCCGACTCCGAATTGGTCCTCAAAGAGCAGCACGTCCGGCTGCCATTGGTGGTGCACGCGAGGGCAAGCCAAAGCTTCGGAAACCGAGCATCCGCCGTCGAGAATTCGAAGCAGAACCTGAAGTGTCGCGTTGATGATGCGAGGGCCACCTGCAGCGCCGGCCGTCAAAAGAGGTTCGCCTGTAGCATCCAAAACCATCGTCGGGCTCATGCTTGACAAGGGCCGTTTGCCCGGACCGACCGCGTTGGCTTGCGAGCCGACCAATCCAAAGGCATTTGGAGTCCCTGGTGAGATACTGAAATCATCCATTTGATTGTTGAGCATGACCCCCGTCCCCGGCACGGTGACTTTGCATCCCCAGGAGGTGTTGACCGTGCAAGTCATCGCGACCCAATTCCCCTCGTCGTCGGCCGTCGTCAGGTGCGTGGTGTGCTTGCGATCTTCGGCCGAACTCGGTGCTCCGAGGATTCCTTTGGGACCGATCGAGTCGCTAGGAGTCCCATGCTCGATCTGCATCGATGATTGGGAGTCGACAAAATCGGCCATTCGGTTGCGGGAATACTCTCGATCCAAAAGCCCTTGGGGCACATCGACAAAATCGCTATCGCCTAGCCAGTAGGCTCGGTCGGCAAAGGCCCGCTTCATCACCTCGCAGAGCAGATGATAATACGCTTCGGGACGCGACCGCATCCAAGCCCCAACCGGATAGGGCTCGAGCATCATCAACATCTGCGCGATATGCATTCCACCCGAACTCGGGGGTGGAAACCCGATCACTTCATAGTTGCGGTACTTGGTCCGAATCGCGGTGCGCTCCTTCGATCGATACGCAAGGAAATCGTCTCGGGTGAGTATCCCGCCTATCGACTTGAGGTAGTCTGCGCACTTGCTTGCAAATGGACCTTCATAGAACCACTCAGAGCCCTGCACGGCGATGCTCTCAAGAGTGCTTGCCAAATCTTTTTGTACAAGTGGCTCTCCTTCGCGAATCGCAGTGCCATCGGAATGGAAGTAGATCGCACTCGAAGCAGGGTACTTGCGCAGCTCATCGGCTTCCGTGGCGATGGTTCGAGCTACTGATTTCGATGCCGCGACGCCCTCCAAGGCAGCCCGCTGCGCATCGGTAAAAAGATCCTTCCAAGCCATCCTCCCGGCCAACGTATGCATCTGCTTGATCGCTGCGATTTGACTGGGAACACCGCAGGCCAAAGGCCCGTTTTGACTCAGCGACGCATCGGCTTTTCCACCCCGGAGAAACATCCCTTCGCCTGCCCCGAGCCCAGCCATCTCCCGTCCATCGATCGCGTGGACCTGCCCGTTGGATCGTCGGATCAGCACTAGGCAACCACCGCCGATCCCCGAATTATGCCCATCGACGACCCCGAGCACCAATGCAGCCGAAATCGCAGCGTCGATCGCATTGCCCCCGCTCCGAAGTATCCGAGCCGCACTCTGCGTGGCAAGCGGATGGACCGTTGCGGCCCCACGGTTAACCGTCAGCTTGTCAAAACCACTAGACCGACGGGCTTTTGCGCTAAGAAGCACCCCGCTGGCGACGGCCCCTTGGAGAAAAAATCTGCGTGTGCTCATCCGGATTTTCCTGCTGTCGCCAAGTTCTCTTCGATACCTATAATCTTCTAATCTTCGATGGTAATCTTACTCGAAGTCACCCAAGAACCCAACCAATCGCCCATCGAGGAACGCCATCATCGAAATCACGGGAAACCTGTCGGTCGGTCAACGCGTTTCCTGGGCGATCCTGCACGAGGCCTCGTCGATCAAAGCCGGAAATGTTCACCCCCATGCTTCCTTTTCCGAGATGCGATTCGAGCACTTTGTCCTGGCATCCCAAGCCATCGGCAGAGCTTTCGATGATCGGCTCTCGACCCGTTCGATCGGACAGATCGTCCACAGCAGCGTCCAAGCGATGGTCCAAGCCGTCGAGGTCAACACGAGCCTAGGGACCATCCTGCTGCTTGCACCTATCGCGCTGTGCTCGCTCAATTCAACGGGCTGGAATCCCAAGGACTTCCAAGAAAGCATCGCATCCGTTCTCGAGGATTCGACTCCCGAGGATTGTCGTCTGATCTACCAAGCCATTCGAATCGCGAACCCCGGCGGCTTGGGACAAGTCGCTAACCAAGATGTGCAATCTACCCCTCCGGAGTCGATCCTCGAAGCCATGCGTATCGCATCGGCTTGGGATGATGTCGCCTTGCAATACGCCAATGGTTTCCGCCAAGTCAGCCAATGGACCGACCGATTGCTTGCGATTCTCGAGTCCTCATCGGATCTGCTCGGTGCGGTTCGCCTTTTGCAAATCGAGATCCTCGCCTCGCGGCCCGATAGCCTGATCGCTCGCAAGCATGGCAAACAGGTCGCTGGCCTAGTTCAGTCACAAGCAGCCGACGTTTTGGCAAGCGGACCTTATGCCAGTCCGGAATTCGAGAAGGCGTGGAGCCGTTTCGATGGTTACTTACGTGAGAACGGGCATCGCAAGAACCCGGGCACCACCGCCGATCTACTCGCCGCCGTGATTTTTTTAGCTCGTTGCGCTCAGGATCGATTCGATGGATGATACGCTCTCGAAGCAGGTTCGAGCCGCGAGGCCACCGAAGCCTATTCGCCAGGCAGGTCAGTCCATGGGTTGGATTCGGGAGATGGAACCCGACGGTCAGGGGGGATTGGTCCCTGCGCGAACTTATTTCCTCGTCGGATCCGAATGCCGCTTTACCTGTTCGATGTGCGATCTGTGGAAGTACACCCTAACTCAAGACCGCACACCTGTCGGCTCCTTGGCGTCTCAGATCGATGAATTGAACCGACAGGTACCTGCCTTGAACTCTCAGGCTCGACCCACCGAATGGCTCAAGCTTTACAATGCTGCGAATTTTTTCGATCCGGCCAATGTCGACCCTGCGGAGTATCCAGCGATCTTGAAACAATCCGAGGGCTTCGAGCGTCTGGTGGTCGAAAACCACGCTTCCCTCTTGAATTCTTCGAAAACCCAACAGCTCGTTCGGCGTTTTCGCGATGGGATGGAGGGCGAGCTCGAGCTCGCCCTCGGGCTCGAATCGATCGAACCCAACGCGATGGGGTGGCTCAACAAATCGATGTCCCTCGAGCAGTTCCAAGCCGCCCTAGAGTTCCTTCGAAGCGAGCAGATCTTCATTCGTGTCTTTGTCCTGCTACAGCCCATGGGTACACCGATCGACGAGTCGGTCGATTGGGCTGTTGCCAGTTGCCAAGCCGCTGCGCGGTGGGGTGCTCAACGGATCAGCCTAATTCCGACACGAGCCGGCAATGGCTTCATGGAAGACCTCACATCGCGGGGCCTGTGGCAAGCCCCGAGGGCGTCTCAACTCGAATCCGCCTTGGAAAAATTGCTCGTTCATTCCCAGGGTTCATCGATCTACACGGCCGACCTTTGGGACTGGGATTCGATCTTGGGGATTTGTTCGCTTTGCGGCCCATCCCGTCTGGAACGTATGCAGCGGATGAACAACACGCAGCGACCAGAAGCATCCGAAGTCAAGCAACTCTGCGCATGCGATCGTCAGTGCTCACCGATGTCGCCGGAGACCACGATTTAAAAAGTGAGGAAAGCACCGCTAGCGATGTCGGTGCACCACATGGTCTCGTGCGTTTGCTCCGTACTCGTACTC
>Ga0315901_10007348_pt1 | contig 13013 bp, 14 predicted proteins | sample LakEriMetagenome_10_FD_203761 | JGI IMG/M metagenome (GOLD analysis project Ga0315901, IMG submission 203761) | Freshwater fungal communities from buoy surface, Lake Erie, Ohio, United States - Buoy 2 MA116 | ecosystem: Environmental > Aquatic > Freshwater > Lake | place: USA: Lake Erie, Ohio... | reverse complement strand
CAGCTCGAGCGCCGCACCGATGTTCACCGCCGTCTGTGCGCACGGCTCGCCCCCGGCCGCGATCCAGCCGAGGTGCGCGAACTCCGGCCGCACGCGCTTCCCGCCGGCCGTCACCAGACGGTCGATCTCATCAAGCACCCATTCGACATGCCCGTCGAGGTGCCCGTAGTGGTCGCGCTCGCGCCGGACCACGCGGGTGAGTCGCTCGTCAACGAGCGAGGTGAACCGGGCCGAGTCGATCACTCGTCGTCATCCTCGTCGTCGTAGTCCTCGTCGTCATCGTCGTAGTCCTCGTCGTCATCGTCGTCATCTGCCTCGTCGTAGTCACCGTCGTCCTCCGGGAGGCCCGCAACGAGCTCGTCGATGGTTGCCTGCGCGGCGGTGATGCGCGAGGTGCACCACTCCACCAGGAACGACGCCCGCTGCACCTTGACGGAGAGGACATCAACGTCAACGCTGGCGGAGTCGAGCTCCCGGAGGATCCCCTCCAGTTCGGACATCGCCTCGGCGTAGCCCTTCGGCTCCCCTGCGGGGGTCTTCTTGCTGCTCATCGGTTCGTCTCCTCCACCGTGCTCGAGATGGCCCCGTCGGCCACCAGTGTCGTGATCGTGTCGCCGGGCGCGACGTCTGCGACGGAGCGCACCACCGTGCCGTCCGCCGTGCGGGTGATCGACCACCCGCGCGCCATGGTGACGGCCGGGTCCAGCCCGCGCACCATGACGGCGTGCATCGCCACCCGTTGCTGCTCGCGCTCCAGTGCGGTGCGCGTCCGCGTGACCAGTCTCTCCCGCGAGATCCTCATGCGGCCGCGCGCCTTCTCGACCGCGGTCAGCGTGGCGGACCGCACCATGGCCGCGGTGGTGTTGAGGTCGTGCAGGAAATCATTCACGATCTCGATGACGGCGTCGGCGCACGCCGTGGGCGTCTTGCACTCGGTGTGGGCCACGATGTCGGCCACGCTCTGGTCCACCTGGTGGCCGATGCCCGTGAAGACGGGGTGGGCACAGCGGGCAATGGCCATGGCGATCCGTTCGTCGTCGAACGCGGCGAGATCGTTCTTGGAGCCGCCGCCGCGCATGACGAGGACGATGTCGATGTCGTCACGACGGCTGAGTGCCTGGATCGCACCGACGATCATGGGGACTGCCTCATCACCCTGGACGCGCACGTCGCACAGCGTGATGCTGAAGCCGATTCCAGAATCCAGCAGGTGCTTGCGCGCGTCCGCAAAACCGGCCGCCTGGCTGCTGCTCACGATGCCCAGCCGCAACGGCACCAGCGGCACGGGCCGGCGCTTGTTCATCTTCGTGGTGCCGTTGTCCTTCAGCTTCTGGATGAGGGCGGCGCGCTGCTCGGCGATGTCGCCGATCGTGAACTTCGTGTCGATGTCGAACGTCTTCAGGCCGAAGCTCCCGAACGGGGCGTAGAAGTCGGGGTTGCCGCGCACCCGCACCTTCATGCCGTCCTTCAGTTCCAGGCCGGCGTTGCGCAGCTTCTTCTGGAGCCCGGCGAGGACCCCGGCGAAGATCTTGATGTCGAGCTTGGACTTCTTGCCGTTCTTCTCCTCGATGAGGGAGAAGTAGAGGTGCGGCCTGGCCGGCTTCAGGCCCTGGATCTCGCCCTCGATCCACACTCCCTCGTCGAACGACTGCCCGAGGACGTTGTTGAGGACGTCGGCGAACTGGCTGACCGTGAGCGAGGGGACCCCGTCGACGTACTGGATGTCGGGCATCGCCACACTCTACGAAAGGGGGGTACGAACTTCCCCCGGGTCAGGAGACGAACGACCCGCCCGCCCTCACCTGGGCCGCGTACATGCCGTCCAGCCCCATGAGCTCGTCGTGGGTGCCCTGCTCGGCGATCACCCCGGAGTCGAGGACCACGATGCGGTCGGCGTCGCGCACCGTGGAGAGCCTGTGGGCGATCACGATCGCCGTGCGGCCGTGGAGGGCGGCGTCGAGTGCCTCCTGGACCAGGGCCTCGTTCTCGTTGTCCAGGTGGCTGGTGGCCTCGTCGAGCACGATGATCGCGGGGTCCTTCAGCAGCATCCGCGCGATCGCGATCCGTTGCTTCTCGCCGCCGGACATCCGGTAGCCGCGCTCGCCGACCACCGTGGAGTACCCGTCCGGCAGCGCCGAGATCATCCCGTCGATGCGCGCAGCGCGGCAGGCCGCGACGATCTCCTCGTGCGTGGCCCCGGGGCGGGCGTACCGCAGGTTCGACTCGATCGACTCGTGGAAGAGGTGCGGATCCTGGGTCACCACGCCGATCGCGTCCCGCAGGGTGTCGGCGGTGAGGTCACGGACGTCCGTGCCGTCGATGCGCACGGCGCCAGAGGTCACGTCGTACAGGCGGGGCACGAGAGAGGCGAGTGTCGACTTACCGGAGCCGCTCGACCCCACGACCGCGACCGTCTCCCCCGCCGCCACCCTCAGCGTGACGCCGCGGAGCACGTCCGTGTCGGGGTCCGAGCCCGCCATCACGCCGGCTGACTCGAGCGATGCGATGCTCACCTCCGCCGCTGCCGGGTAGCGGAACACCACGTTGTCGAACTCCACCTCGCCGCGCGGGGAGACGAGATCGACGGCACCGAGCCGGTCGGTGATGGCCTCCGGCGCGTCGAGCACCTCGAACACCCGGTCGAAGCTGACGAAGGCGGTGATGACCTCCACGCGGGCGTTCGTGAGCCCGGTGAGGGGCTGGTAGATCCGCGCGACCAGGGTCGCCATCGCCACGAGAGTGCCGTCGCTGATGTCCCCGTTCACCACGAGGTGCGCGCCGATCCCGTAGATGGCCGCGGCACCGACCGCCCCGACGAAACCGAGCGCCACGAAGAACACGCGTCCGTAGACCGCTGACTGGATGCCCTTGTCCCGCACCCCTGCCGCACGGCCGGCGAACGTGTCCACCTCGCGCTCGCGACGCCCGAACAGCTTCACGATCATCGCGCCGGCCACGTTGAACCGCTCGCTCATTTGCGTGTTCATCTCGGCGTTGAGTTCCATCTGCTCGCGCGCGATCCCGCCGAGACGGATGCCGACGCGCTTCGCGGGGATGATGAACAGCGGGAGGACCACGAGGGAAAGGGCGGTGAGGCGCCACTCGAGCACCACCATCGCAGTCAGCGTGGTGATGAGCACCACCACGTTGGAAACCACGCTGCCGAGAGTGGACGTGACCGCGTTCTGGGCGCCGATGACGTCGTTGTTGAGGCGGCTGATGAGCGCGCCCGTCTGGGTGCGGGTGAAGAACGCCACCGGCATCCGCTGGACCTTGTCGAACAGGGCCACCCGCAGGTCGTAAATGAGTCCCTCACCGATGGTCGAGCTCAGCCAGCGCTGCACGATCGCGAACAGGGCGTCCGCGAGCGCCGCGATCACCAGAACGACCGCGAGCGTGGTGATGAGTCCCCTGTCCGCGCGGGGGATCGCGGTGTCGAGGATCGAACGGAAGAGGAGAGGGGGAGCAAGCCCGAGGAGTGCCGAGACGAGGATTGCGGACAGGAACCCTGCGATGTGGAAGCGGTACGGACGGGCGAACTGCCAGGCCCTCCTCAGCGTGGAACGACGGAGCCGTGCACCCTTCACTGCGCTCGCATCACCCGGGAGGAGACTGTGTGGGCCCATTCGCACGCCGTTGATGCTACGGCTGCACCAGCCCCTAGTGTCTATGCCGTGCGCTTCCGCGGGACCCTGCTGACGATCGTGACGTGCGTTCTGCTCGCGTCGTGCGGAGGTTCGTCGGGCTCCTCTGACTCTTCCGGTGCCACCGACTCGACCGCGCCTCCCGGCTCCGCCGCACCTACCGACGGTTTCACGATCTCGTGGAAGCCGTGCGTCGACAGCTACGCGGACGGCTCGGAGTGCGGGACCATGGAGGTTCCTTTCGACTACTCGGAACCCGGGATCGGGACGTTCACCCTGGCACTGCGGCGCCACCCCGCCCAGGTCCCCTCGGAGCGGATCGGTTCGCTGCTCGTGAACCCGGGCGGGCCGGGGTTCGGCGGCACGTACCTGGCAGAGCAGGCAACGTCGATATTCGGCGGCGACCTGCTGGACCGCTTCGACATCGTCGGCTGGGACCCGCGCGGCACGGGGAAGTCGAAGCCCGCGATCGACTGCGTGGACGAGTACGACAGGTACTTCGCGTACGACCCCACCCCGGAGGATGCCGCCGAGCAGAAGGCCGTCGAGGACCTCTCCCGCGAGTATGCGGAGATCTGCGCCGAGGAGAACGGCGAGATGCTCTCGTACGTCTCCACCAACAACTCGGCCCGCGACATGGATGCGATCCGCAGGGCGCTCGGTGAGGAGAAGATCACCTACCTGGGCTTCAGTTACGGCAGCGAGCTCGGTGCGACGTGGGCAACCATGTTCCCCGGGACGGTCAGGGCGGCAGTGCTGGACGGTGCCGCTGACCCCACGGCCGACGGCGTGGAGGGCGGGCTGCAGCAGGCGGCCGGTTTCGAGAAGGAGCTGAACGCGTTCTTCGAACAGTGCGCGAAGGACACGACATGCCCGTTCCACAGCAACGGCAACCCGGGTGCCGCGTTCGACAAGTTGGTCGCGCAGGTCGACTCCGCCCCGGTCCCCGTGAGCAAGGGCCGCACGCCGGTGAACCAGTCGGTGCTCTACACCGCGGTGTCCGAGGCGATGTACTCCTCCTCCATGTGGGACGAACTGGAGCGTGCGCTCGCCGCGCTCCGTGACGGCAACGGCACGGACATCCTCAACATGTACGACCGGTACTACCAGCGCAACCCCGACGGAACGTACGGCAACGAGCTCGAGGCGTTCCTCGCCATCTCCTGCATCGACGACCCCAGCCCGAGGACCGTCGAGGAATCGGACAAGTGGATCCCTGAGTTCCTCAAGGTCGCGCCGCGGCTCGGTCCGTCCTTCGCCTCGGGGTACTGGTGCGTCTTCTGGAAGGCCAAGACCGACTACCGCATCGATGTCACAGGGAAGGGTGCGGGACCGATCGTGGTCGTCGGCACCACCGGGGACTCGGCGACACCGCTGGCCAGCTCGCGCAAGATGGCAGAGACACTGGAGGACGGCCGGATCATCGTGCTGGATGCGCAGCGCCACACCGGGTACGGGGCGAACGACTGTGTCACGGACGCGGTCAACGACTACCTCATCACCACGGAGGTGTCGTTCAAGGAGAAGTCCTGCTGACCTGACCCCGGGAATACTGCATGCCTCTCCCGGGTTGTGAATGTTTGCGTTCGCAAGCAAATCGTTCGCACCCTCCCGAAAGGTCCATCGATGCCCGCAGTCACCGCAGACACGCTCGTCCTCCCCAGGCTGGAGCCACTGGGCCCGGCCGCCGTCGACCGCCCGGTGAAGTCGATCACCACGGCACCCTCGGGGCTCGAGGGCGAGGGCTTCCCAGTGCGCCGCGCCTTCGCGGGGATCCCTTTCGCCGACCTCGACCCGTTCATCATGATGGACCAGATGGGCGAGGTGAATTACGCCCCGTACGAGCCCCGCGGCACCGACTGGCACCCCCACCGCGGATTCGAGACCGTGACCTACATCATCGACGGCACCTTCCTGCACCAGGACACGCACGGCGGCGGCGGCGTCATCACTGACGGCGGCACGCAGTGGATGACAGCAGGCGGCGGCATCCTCCACATCGAGACCCCGCCGGAGGACCTCGTGGTGCGGGGCGGCCTGTTCCACGGCTTCCAGCTGTGGGTCAACCTGCCGTCGCGCAGCAAGATGACCGCGCCGCGGTACCAGAACATCGAGGCCGGCCTGGTCACGCTGTTCACCTCCCCCGATGCATCCGTTCTCGTGCGGCTGATCGCCGGCGACATCGGTCCGTTCCACGGTCCCGGCTCCACACACACGCCCATCACCGTGGCGCATGCCTCGATCCCCGCCGGGTCGCAGCTGGTGCTGCCGTGGCGGCGCGACAACAACGCTCTCGTCTACGTGCTCTCCGGGCACGGCACAGTGGGCACGGCACGCTCGAGGATCGGCAAGGGGCAGACCGCGGTGTTCGGTGCCGGGGATGCGGTCACGATCAGCGGCGAGGGTGGCGACAACGAGTCCACCGCGATGATGGAGGTCATCATCCTCGGCGGCCAGCCGATCGGCGAGCCCGTCGCCCATTACGGGCCGTTCGTCATGAACACCCGCGAGGAACTGGTGCAGGCGGTGGAGGACTTCCAGAGCGGGCGGTTCGGCCGCATCCCCGCGGACGCCCTCAGGCCGTTCCGCGGCTGACGCTCACGCGTCAGTGTCGATGCAGAAGTAGACGTTCTCGCGGAACACCGTGCCGTCGGTCTCCGGCGGGCAGTACTCCTGTGCACCCACGCGCGCCACGATGCGGGCCGAGTGCTGGTGCTCGCAGCGCACGGGCACGACCGTCTGCGTCCCCACCAGGCAGTTCCCCACGTACCAGCCGGCGGGCGGCTGCAGGACCGTGGAGACGGAGGGGTTCTGTGCCGGTTTCGGCGAACCGATGTCGTTCAGCACGATGAGCCCCGCGACGAAGGCGATCGAGAGCAGGATCCACGTGATCGGCCGCCGGAACAGCCAGCCACCGGGGATGCGCGCGGGCACGTACTGGGGGATTCCCGCGGCGTTGTTCTGCACCGGCCGGCCCGCGGGCTGCGGTGCGGGCCTCGACGGGTCGAACTGCTCGCGCATCCCCTCCAGGTCCGTGCGCAGCGCCTGGTACGCGGCGTTGACACGCGCGGTCTCCTCCGTGAGTCTCGCCCGCGTGTCGTCGGATGCGTGCGGCGCGGCATCGGGGTGGAGGCGCTTGATCGCCTCGCGCCACGCCTCGTAGACCTGCGCCTGGGTCGCCGAGTACGGCACGCCGAGGGTCCGGAACGGGTCGCTTCCTGCGGGGGGCACGCCGACACGCTACGGCGCCGCGGTGCCGGCCGGTCAGGCCGTGTGCTGCCTGTCCCTGCCCGGCTGGAACACGGAGACGGCCGCGGCGGCGACCGCAAAGACGACCGCAACCTTCCACCCGTTGCGGAACCCCTCGATGCCCTCGGTGCGCGACTGCACCGTGACGACGAGTGCGACACCGACGGCCGCACCCACCTGGCGGAACGTGTTGTTGATCGCACCGCCCAGGGCGAAGCGCTCCTGGGGCAGGCGCAGCACCGTGCACGCCGACAAGGCCGGGAAGGTGGACCCGAGACCGATGCCGAGGAAGAACATGAGCGGCAGGAACGGGAACCAGGGGGTCGGCTCGACGTCCAGGAACAGCACGGACCCCACAACGGTCGCGGACATGATCATCGGGCCCGTGATGAGGAGCCTCCTGTAGCCGATCGACGCCATCCTCCTGCCGACGATCATCGACGTGACCGCGACCGTGATCGGCGACAGCACCGAGAACCAGCCTGCCTTGTTCGCGCTGAACTGCCAGATGGTGCGCTGGAAGAGCACGTTGTTCAGGATGTTGCCGCTGAACGCCGCCCCGTAGAGCATCGTGGAGATGTTGGCGAGAGTGAAGGTCCGTTCGCGGAAGAGTGCCGCCGGCAGCAACGGGTCATGGTGCGTGCGGGAGCGCCACGCCACTGCGGCACCGAGAAGCGAGGCGACGAGGAACAGCTGGAGCACGGAACTGTCGCCCCAGCCCTCCGTCTCTGACCGGGAGATGGCCCACACCAGCGAGCCGACGGCGGCCGTGAAGACGACCGCAGAGGGAATGTCGGGGATGGAACCTGCCTGTCGCGGCGACTCGGTCGTGTTGCGCATGGCGAGAACGATCGTGACGATGCAGATCGGCACGTTGATCCAGAATGCGGAGCGCCAACCGAACGCTGACACGAAGAACGCACCGAGGGTCGGGCCGGATGCCACGCCGAGCGCACCGATGGAGCCTGTCCATGCCATCACCTGGCCGCGCTTCTCGGCAGGGAACGCGGCAAGCAGGAGACCCGTCGAGGCCGGCGTCATGATCGCCCCACCGACGCCCTGCACCGCACGCCCGAGGATGAGCGTCCCCATGTTGGGCGCGATGGCACAGAGGAACGACCCGATGAAGAACACCGTCGTGCCCTGCAGGAAGAACCTGCGCCGCCCGATCTGGTCGGCGAGCCTGCCGGACACCACGAGGAGCGAGCCGAAGAGGATCGAGTACGCGGTGACCACCCACGCGACGGTGGACTGCGGGGTGCCCTCGAAGTCCTTCCCGATCTCGTAGAAGGCGACGTTCACGATCGACATGTCGAGCGTGGAGATGTAGGACGCGATGGCGCACACGGTGAACGTGGCCCACGGTGACCGGACGGCCGGCGAGGCGGTGGTGGTCATGGTTTTCCCCCTTGGTACAGAAACTGTACTATTGGGGACCATGCCGCGCAGAACCGAAGCCTCCCGGTCAGGTGACCGCAGGTCGTACGACCAGTTCTGTCCCATCGCCCGCGCGCTCGACCTCGTCGGCGACCGCTGGACCCTTCTGATTCTTCGTGAGGTGTCACTCCACGGCCCGCGCCGGTTCGCGGACCTGCGGTCCGGTCTCGACGGCATCCCGCCCACCCTGCTGGGCAGCCGCCTGAAGAGCCTGGTCGAAGAGGGCATCCTCGAGCGCATGGCCGGACCTGGAAGGTCGGTCAGCTACTCATTCACCCCGCGCGGACGCGAGATCAGGCCTGTGCTCGCCGCACTCCGTGACTTCGGCGCACCGCTGATGCCGAAGGGCTGGGAGAAGAAGATGCCGCCGCAGGTGTTCGGGCGCCGGTAAAGCAAACGACCCGGCCGGAGCCGGGTCGCGTGGCGGAAGAGGTGGGATTTGAACCCACGGTGAGCTTGCACCCACAACGGTTTTCGAGACCGTCCCATTCGGCCGCTCTGGCACCCTTCCGTCGTCAAACGCTATCGGCGGGCGGAGCCGGCGCCAATGGGCAGGGCCGGCGCCGTGTGGTCAGGCCTGGTTGCGCTTGTCCGCGAAGAAACCCGTGAGGAGCGAAGCACACTCGGCGGCAAGAACCCCGTGGAACGTGGGCGGGTTGTGGTTCAGGCGGGGATCAGTGACCACGCTATACAGACTGGCGGTGGCACCTGCCTTGAGGTCCGCCGCGCCGTACACGAGGGTGCCGATGCGGGCGTTCAGCAAGGCACCCGCGCACATCAGGCAGGGTTCGAGGGTCACGACCAGGGTGCAGTCATCCAGACGCCAGCTGCCAGTGACGGCGGCGGCATCACGCAGGGCGAGCACCTCCGCATGGGCGGTGGGGTCAACAAGGTTCTCCCGCTCGTTGTGACGGGCCGCGATCACCTTGCCGTCGCGAACCACCACCGCGCCCACCGGCACGTCGCCGTGCACGAGGGCGGCGCGGGCCTGCTCCAGGGCCGCCTGCATCGCCTCCACATGTTCCATGGCGGAGTGGGTGGGATTTGAACCCACGGACCCGTGAAGGTCACAGCATTTCCAGTGCTGCCGATTCGGCCGCTCTCGCACCACTCCAGGTGACGCCGGGCTGTCCGCCGTCACAAGTCCGCAAGGCTATCTGCCCTGTATCGTTTCCCTGTCCGCCGGACACGGCGCCGGGTGCGTTGTGTGGTGGCGGTCGGGTCCTGTGCGACGGGTGCCCGTGAATCAGGTCAGGTCCGGAAGGAAGCAGCCTTCAGCGGAAACATTCGTGTGCTGCAGATCGCCTGGCCGCTGCCACAGAGCGCACCTTCCGGCGCCTCAGTGCGTTCAGCGACCCACCATCGCGCGTTCGGCACGCTCCACGAGGTCGGTCATGCCGAGCTCGCCCGCGAAGCGCTGGAGCTCCCGCGACGGCCCGCGCCACTCCCAGTCGTCCACCGTGCCGATCCGCACGTCGTCCGACACATCGGTCACGACGGTGGCGACGGTCTTGAACAGAAGGGCATCCGCCCTGTGATCCCGCAATGTGGCGGCCAGCTTCGCCGCTCCGCGCACCGTGACGCCGTCGGCGGTCCACCGCGCATCGTCGTCGGGGACCGACTCGATGTGCCCGTAGACGGCGAGGACGGCGGATGCGCTCTTCGCTCCCCAGCCGGCGAGACCGGGAAAACCGTCGGCCGTGTCGCCCACGAGGCCGAGCCAGTCGGCGATGCTCGCGGGGCCGACACCGAACTTCTCGCGCACGGCGTCCTCGTTGATGATCGCATCGTTGCGGCGGTCGAACTGCACGACCCTGTTGCCGCTGACGCACTGGCCGAGGTCCTTGTCGGGGCTGAGGATCTGCACCTGCGTCACGCGGGTGTCGGCCGAGGCGACAGCGGCCCCGGCGGCCAGACCGTCGTCCGCCTCGTAGCGCACCATCCGCCACACGGGCACACCGAGGGCCTCCAGTGCATCGGCGACCACCGGAATCTGCTCGAGGATCTCCGGCTCCATCCCCTCGCTCGTCTTGTACCCGTCGTACAGGTCGTTGCGAAAGCTCTCGATGACGTGGTCCATGGAGACCGCCACGTGCGTCGCCCCCGCAGACAGCAGCTGCAGCGTGGAGGTGACCACGCCCCGTGTCGCGGAGAGCGGCGGCGGCGTGCGGTGGCGCACCGCCTGGCCGAAGTGCTGGCGGTACAGCTCGTACGTGCCGTCAATGAGGTGGACGATCACCGTTCAGCTGACCTGCGTGAGGCCGCCGTCGATGACGAACACCTCGCCCGTCACGTACTTGTTGCGCACGAGGGCGAGCACGGCCTCCGCACAGTCGTCGGGGGTGGCCGAGCGCTTGATCGGGTTGATTGCCGCGATGCCGGCGTGCTGTGTCTTCCAGTCGGCGGTCCAGGGCGTCTCCACCAGCCCCGGTGCCACCGCGTTGAAGCGGACGGGGCCGTGGCTCTTCGCCATCAACCGCGTCATCTGGTTGAGCGCGGCTTTCGTCATGGAGTACGCGATGGAGGACCCCATCGGGCGGACACCCGCAACGGAGGTGATGTTGACGACATGGCCGTCCTGCGATGCGCGCAGCAACGGCATGGCGGCCTTCGTCAGCCACCACGTGCCGAACACGTTGACCTCGAACGTCTTCATGAAGATCTCGTCCGTGAGCGCGTCGAGATCACCGTGCGGCACGAGCGTGGTCCAGCCGGCATTGTTCACGAGCAGGTCCAGCCGGCCGAACTTCACGACCGTCTCGTCGAGCAGTCTCTGGCACTGATCCTTGTCGCTGATGTCGGCCTGCACGTAGTGGGACTCACCGGGCAGCGCCGCGGCAACCGCTCGGCCTGCCTCCACGCTGCTCGCCGAGTTGACCACGACCTTTGCCCCGAGTTCGGAGAGCCGCTGCGCGGTGCGCTCGCCGATACCGCTGGACGAGCCGGTCACGATCGCGACTGTTCCCGAGAGTTCTGCCATGTCCCCACCTCCGTGTGCGTGTCCGCTCATGGTAGGTCGGTCAGGTCCGCAGGGTTTCAGCCGCCGACGAACGTGCGGAGACTTGCCTCGAAGACCACCGTGAGCAGGGCGCCGGCGCCGAGGGCAGGGCCGAACGCGAAGAAATGACGCCGGTCGCGGCGTACGACCAGCACCACGAGAGCCTGCAGCCCCGCCAGCACGAAGGCAAGCATCAACGCGAGAGGGACGTTGCCGATGGCCAGCCAGCCGAGGTGCAGCCCTGTCATCATCGCGAACGTGACGTCCCCACCGCCCAGGTCCCCCCGGGAGAGGAACCGGAAGACCCTCATCACCGCCCACGACACCCATGCACCGAGGATCGCCCACCACCACCTAGACCATTCCGACTGCACTGACGAAGCGATGAACAGCAGGAACAACCCGGTGGCCGCGGCACCGCGGGAACGCGCCCTGGGCAGCAGATGGGTGTCGATGTCCACGAACACCTGCTGGAGGACGTTGGTGGAGAAGAGCAGGAAGGCGAACGTCGCCACGAGACCGGTGAGCCTCTGCGTGACCCCGTACACGACGGCAGCGTTCAGGAGGGCAACGACGAGCGGGAACTCCGGTCTGGTGTTGAGGGTTCCGTAGAAGAACCCGGTGCCGCGCAGATGGACGTCAGCGATCACCAGACGCGCGCGGCGGGCGGCGCCGATGCCGAACAGGAACGCTGCGAGCGGCCAGAGAACTTCTCTCACAGCGCCGTTCTACTAGACGACTGCGTGCTGCAACGGTCGCACCCACCAGCTGATGACATGTTGGATTGCCTGCGTGTCCGCCTCGCCCGCAGCGACCGCCCACATCAAACACACGGCTCGTAACTCGTCCCTGTCGAGCTCATGTCCGTTCAGTTCCAGGAACACGTTCATGATCATCCATGCGAGTCGCTTGTTGCCGTCAGGCAATGGATGATTTCGCGACACGTGAAATGCGAGGGTCGCCGCCTTGGCCTCAAGTCCGACGACCAGGTCAACACCGTCGAATGTTGCCTGCGGAGCATGAAGCGCCGAATCAAGCAGATTGATGACATGGTCATTGAGGAGGACTTCTGGCGAGACACCAAGCAGACGTGTCGCGATGTGAATGGCCTCGCTGACGGTCACGTACCTCATTCGGCAAGCTTCCGGAGGATCTCCTGGTCACGCTCAAGGAGCCTCTCCACAGTCGACATGAACTCGGCGTCCTGGCGGACTCTGTCGATTTCGACAGCCAGAGAATCAAGAATCAGCTGGTTGAGGCTCTTGCCTGCGGCCCGGGCCACCACCTCGGCCTTGTCGGCGAGGTCCTCGGGCAGGCGGAGGGTTGTCTGACGTGTATTCATGGTGTCATGATATCACGACACCACATGGGATTGGGCGGAAATTACTCCTGGACCAGCTCGATGAGGGTCCCGAAGCTCCCCTTCGGGTGCATGAAGGCCACGGTGGTACCCCGGCTGCCGGGGCGCGGGGCCTTGTCGATCGGGGTGGCACCGGCCGCGATCATGGCGGCGAGCGCCTCGGCGCAGTCCTTCACGCGGTAGCCGATGTGGTGCAGGCCCTCGCCGCGCTTCTCGATGGCCTTGGCCACTGGGGACTCCGGCGTGGTGGGGGTGAGCAGCTGGATGTAGCTCTCGGCCACCTTCAGCAGGGCCTCCTCGACCCCGTCGCTCTCCACCGTCTCGC
>Ga0315901_10007346_pt1 | contig 13014 bp, 14 predicted proteins | sample LakEriMetagenome_10_FD_203761 | JGI IMG/M metagenome (GOLD analysis project Ga0315901, IMG submission 203761) | Freshwater fungal communities from buoy surface, Lake Erie, Ohio, United States - Buoy 2 MA116 | ecosystem: Environmental > Aquatic > Freshwater > Lake | place: USA: Lake Erie, Ohio... | reverse complement strand
GCCGAATCCCTAAACAAACAATCAAAAGACCAAAGGGTAGCATTCTTCTTAGATGAAGATGGTGCACCAACAAATGTAGATGGTTGGATTTCAACCGGAGCATCTATGTTGGATGTGGCTATATCAAATCGCCCTTATGGTGGATTGCCTGTTGGTAGAATCGCCGAAGTAACTGGACTTGAACAAAGTGGTAAATCATTACTTTCAGCACACTTACTTGCCGAAACACAAAAGTTAGGTGGTATCGCTGTGTTGATTGATACTGAAAACGCCGTAAGTAGAGAGTTCTTAGAAGCTATCGGAGTTGATACAAAAAAACTATTGTATGTAGCAGCTGAGACTGTTGAACAATGTTTTGAGTACACCGAAACAATCATTGAAAAAGTAAGAACAAATTCCAAAGATAAGTATGTAACGATTGTAGTGGATTCCGTTGCCGCTGCATCAACAGAAAAAGAAATGGAAGCTGATTACGGAAAAGATGGTTACGCTACCGATAAGGCAATTATCATTTCCAAAGCAATGCGTAAAATCACTAACTTAATTGGTAGACAGAAAATCACATTGGTTTTCACAAATCAATTAAGACAGAAGATGAACGCAATGCCTTTCTCTGACCCTTGGACAACAAGTGGTGGTAAAGCAATCGCCTTCCACGCTTCAGTTCGTTTGAGATTAAAGAGTATGGGTACAATTAAAGCTAAAGAAAATGGTAACGAAAGAATCGTAGGTATCAAAGTAAGATGTCAGGTAGTAAAAAATAGGATGGGACCTCCGTTACGTTCCGCCGATTTTGATATTTTCTTTGACAGAGGTATTGATAACTATGGTGCTTGGTTGGCTATGATGAAAGAAAATGGAATCGTAAAACAATCAGGTGCATGGTATGAATACGTTGATACTGAAACTGGAGAAGTTATCAAATTCCAAGCTAAAGATTTCCCTTCAACATTGGAAGGAAATGCTGAAGTAAAAGAGCAAATCTATAAAAGGATTTGTGAAGCAACAATTTTACAATACAAAAAAGATTCATTGGATACTGATAGTTTGGTGACAGACTCAGAAGTAATCGGTGATTAATAAATGTTACAATTAATATGAAAGAACTATACAAAAAATTACTTAATGAGGTAGAAGCAGAACATGATGCCAACATCCAAAGGGTGAGGAATGGTAGAGTTCTTATCATAGATGGACTCAATACCTTCATCCGTAGTTGGACCACCAATCCCACAATGAATGAGAATGGTGAACATACGGGTGGAGTTATTGGTTCATTAAATTCAATCGGAAGTCAAATCCGCCAATTTAATCCTACTAGAGTTATTCTTGCCTTTGATGGTAAGGGTGGAGCTAAAGGAAGAAAAGAATTATTTGAAGGCTATAAAGCTGATAGAGGTAAGAATAGATTCAGAGTTAATCGTCAGTATCCTGATATGATGACTCAAGAAGATGAACAACTTTCAATGAAACGTCAATTTGTTTGGTTGAATGACCTGTTAGATTCATTACCTATTACAACAATGATATATGATGGTATAGAAGCAGATGACGTAATCGGACACATAGCTAAGCACGTCTTAGCAGAAGATGAAGAATGTTATATTGTTTCTACCGATAAAGATTTCTTACAATTAGTTGATGAAAAGACTTTTGTTTATTCACCAACAAAAAAGAAACTTTACAATAGAGAAATGGTTAAAGAAGAATGGGGAATGTATCCACAAAATCTTTTACTATTCAGAACATTAGATGGTGATAACTCTGATAATGTGCCTGGTGTAAAAGGATGTGGATTAAAGACTGTTCTTAAAAGATTTCCTGAATTATCAGAAGATAGAGAAATTACTTTTGATGAGTTCTTTCAACTATGTGAAGATAAGAAAGGAGAAGCTAAAATCTACGAAGATATACTTGCAGCTAAAAATGATGTGTTAAGAAATAGACAAATCATGCAATTGCAAGAACCACATATAAACACAAATACAAAGTTAAAGATTAATGACCGTTTTGCTGAACCAAACAAAAAGTTTGACAAGATGGATTTCATTAAAGCAGCTATGAAGTACAAAATTCTACAAAATTGGAAGGATATTAATGACTGGTTGAAATCAACTTATACAAATATTATAGTGAAATAATTTGGTAAAACAATTATTTTGTTGTATATTTGTAAATCATTAATATAAATGCACAGCGAAGATACATTACAAAAATACGGGCAATCATTTCAAACGAAAACTATTGCAGCATTACTTTCCGATGAAAGAATGATGGATACACTTTCAGATGTCATCCATAAAAAGTTCTTTGAATCGGAAGCTAATAAATGGATAGTTGAAGAAATTACTTCCCATCATAAAGAGTACAATAAAGTACCTTCGTTGGATGTATTCAAAGTTCAAGTATCTAAGCTTGATAATCAATCTCTACAAAAAACAATCGTAGGGCAACTCAAAGAAGTATATGGACAAATTGGTAATACTGATTTGGACTATATTAAAGATGAGTTCACCGCATTTTGTATTAATCAAAACTTAAAGAATGTAATCGTACAATCAATTGATTTACTAAAATCAGGCAACTATGATAAAATCAAAGAGTTGGTTGATAAGGCAATGAAGGTTGGTGTTGATTCTGATTTAGGTATGGATTATCTCATAGATTTTGAAAGAAGATATGATGAAACAAAGAGAGATACGGTGGCAACCGATTGGGAATGTATTAATGAATTGATGAATGGTGGATTAGGACCTGGCGAATTAGGAGTTGTGGTAGCACCTTCTGGTGTTGGTAAGACTTGGGTGTTATGTGCTTTGGGAGCAGCAGCTGTAAGAGCTGGAAAGACCGTAGTACATTATTCATTAGAATTATCGCAAGAATATGTGGGATTAAGATACGATACGGTATTCTCACATATAGCATCACATGAATTGGCTGATAAGAAAGAAGAAGTATTAACTGCTTTGAAAAAACTTAGAGGTAAACTTAAAATCAAATACTTCCCACCAAAAGCAGCAAGTTCTAAAACAATTCAAGCTCACTTAGAAAAGATGATAGCAGCCGGTAATAAGCCCGATTTAGTTATTGTGGATTACGCTGATTTGTTATTATCACATTCAAACAAATCAGATAGTACATACGCTGAGCAAGGTGGTGTGTACATTGATTTGAGAGGAATGAGTGGTGAGTTGGGAATACCAATTTGGACAGCATCACAAACAAATCGTTCAGCAATTGATTCGGAAGTTATTGAAGCAGATAAGATTGCAGATTCTTACGCTAAAGTAATGAACGCCGATTTCATTATGAGTTTGAGTAGAAAAGCAAAAGATAAATTGAACAACACCGCTAGGGTGCATGTTATGAAGAATCGTTTCGGACAAGATGGTATTACCTTCCCAGCGAAGATGGATACAACACATGGTACGTTAGATGTTTATACAGCCACTTCCGCTGATGGTATGATAGCAACTAAGGAAAGTGCCAATGGAGCCGAAATGGAAAGACAGCTATTACATAAAAAATATATGGAAGCAATGCCTGTGGGTAACAAACCACAGCAGGTTACAGGTTTAGGATAACAATTAAAAACAAAAACTATGAACAGTCAAGAATTATTTGAAAAGATGAAGGCTCTATTCACAACTTTTGAAGCAGAGCACAATGGTACTAAGAAAGTAAACAAATCAAGAGCTAGAAAAGCAATTGGTGAGTTGAAGAAATTAGTAACTGCGTATAAGAAAGCTTCAACAGAAGAGCAAAAGGCAGCATAATGATAGGGGAGAACTCTCCCCTTTCATTGTGTTATAATAGGGTGAAAATTTTGACACCAAAAAAAATTAAAAAAAGTGGATTTTTTATCCACAAAATTGAATCGTTTGGTGAGAGACCTTATATTTATTTTTTTATTTTCGGGTTTTCCTGAAAAAAATCAAACTCATCAACAATTAAATTTTACAAAACAATGGACATTTCAACACGAATTTTATCAGACATTACGGTGTATATGAAGTACGCAAAGTACCAACCGGAATTACAAAGAAGGGAAACATGGGAAGAATTGGTTACTCGTAATATGGAAATGCATATTAAAAAGTATCCAAACTTAAAAAAAGAGATTAAAGAGAACTATAAATTCGTGTATGATAAAAAGGTATTACCTTCAATGCGTTCAATGCAGTTTGCAGGTAAACCAATTGAAATTTCACCAAATAGAATTTATAACTGTGCATTCGCTCCAGCAGATGATTGGAGAGTGTTTTCAGAAATTATGTTCTTACTATTAGGTGGAACGGGTGTAGGTTACTCTGTTCAAAAACATCACGTTGATGCTTTACCTGAAATTAGAAAACCAAATGCAGATAAGACGAGAAGATTTCTTATTGGTGATTCTATTGAAGGTTGGGCAGATGCAGTATTAGTATTAATGAAAGCATACTTCTTTGGTGGAAGTAAACCTGTATTTGATTTTAGAGATATTAGACCAAAAGGAGCTCGTTTGATTACATCAGGCGGTAAAGCACCTGGTCCTCAACCACTTAAAGAGTGTTTGATTAAAGTAGAAGGTATATTAGATGCACATAAAGACGGTGATAAATTAGAACCAATTGAAGTGCATGATATTATTTGCCACATTGCGGACGCAGTATTAGCAGGTGGTATTCGTAGAGCAGCACTTATTTCATTGTTCTCTGCAACTGATGAGAAAATGATTAGTTGTAAGAGTGGTGCATGGTGGGAAACGAACCCACAAAGAGGTAGAGCAAATAACTCAGCAGTATTGATGAGACACAAAATTACTAAAGAGTATTTCTTAGACCTTTGGAAAAGAATTGAAGCAAGTGGAGCAGGTGAGCCTGGTATCTACTTATCAAACGATAAAGATTGGGGAACTAATCCTTGTTGTGAGATTGCATTAAGACCTTATCAGTTCTGTAACTTATGTGAAGTAAACGTAAGTGATATTGCAGACCAAGCTGATTTAGAAGCTAGAGTTAAAGCAGCATCATTTATTGGAACGTTGCAAGCAGGATATACCGATTTCCATTATCTAAGACCTATTTGGCAAAGAACAACTGAAAAAGATGCCCTAATTGGTGTATCTATGACAGGTATTGGTAGTGGTGCTATCTTAAAAGCTGATATGAAAGCAGCAGCTAAAGTTGTAAAAGAAGAAAACAAAAGAGTTGCCGATTTAATCGGAATCAATCCTTCAGCAAGATGTACAACTGTAAAGCCTGCTGGAACAACATCATTAACTTTAGGTACTTCATCTGGTATTCACGCTTGGCACAATGATTACTACATTCGTAGAGTAAGAGTTGGTAAGAATGAATCAATTTATTCTCACTTAGTATTACATCATCCTGAATTAGTGGAAGATGAATATTTCAGACCACATGATACTGCAGTAATTGGTATTCCACAAAAGGCACCAGCAGATGCAATCTTCCGTACTGAATCTCCAATTCAATTATTAGAGAGAGTTAAGAAGGTACATAGTGAGTGGGTTAAACCTGGTCATAGAAGCGGTAACAATACGCACAACGTATCTGCAACAATTTCTATTAGAGAGCATGAGTGGAAAGCAGTTGGTGAGTGGATGTGGGAAAACAAAGATTTTTATAATGGACTTTCAGTATTACCTTACGATGGTGGAACTTATATTCAAGCACCATTTGAAGATTGTACAAAAGAAAAGTACGAAGAACTTATGAAGACATTGCATGATGTTGATTTAAGTAAAGTTATAGAATTGGAAGATACAACTGACTTAAGTGGTGAGTTGGCATGTGCAGGGGGAGCTTGTGAAGTTAAATAAAGAAAGAGAGGAGCTGTATTACTTTGAAGGTAGTAAGATAGTGTTTACTCCACAATACCACATAGAGCGTGGCTATTGTTGTGGGAGTGGATGTAGACACTGTCCTTACGAACCAAAGTATGAAGCTGGAAATATAAAAATAGATAAACAATATAAACACTTAACAAATGGTAACGATTAAAAAATTTGGAGCAGAATGGTGTGGTCCTTGTAGAGCACTAAAACCTGTATTGGAACAATTAAAGACAGAATATGCGGGGAAAGCAACATTTATTGAATATGATGTTGATGACTCACCAGAAGAAGCGGTAAAATATTCAGTAACTTCGATTCCATTAGTAGTGGTTGAAAAAGATGGTGTAGTTCTTGAGAGATTTCAGGGATTATCATCTAAGATGGCATACTCAAATGCTATCAACGAAGCAATAAAATAAATTAATTAATAAAGGTTACATGGCTATTCTAAGAGGGCAAACTCATCCTGCCGCTAAACTGACAGATGAGCAAGTTCTAAACATCAGAAGATTATGGAATATGGGACACCGAAATGTAAAGGTGATTGCCCGTAACAATAAGGTTTCGCCGGCCAATGTAATGAAGATAGTTCAACGTAAAACTTGGGCGCATCTAAATGAATTTTGGTCTGGTAGTCTATGAAAGTAGAAGGTAAACAATATTGTGATATATCTAAGTTCTCAATAAGAGAAATCAATAAAAGTATTGCAAAAGATATTATTGTCAATAACCATTACAGTGGTATATGGACGAAGGTATCTTATGCCATAGGCTTATTTTATCTTTCCGATGAAGAACATTCTTTCTTTAGTGGTGTAAACGAAAAGTTAGTTGGGGTTGCGTGTTATGGTGACCCGGTTGGTAGAAATGCAGGCGCATCAATTTCCGAATTACTTCCTAGAGATGGTGTATTGGAATTGACTCGCCTGTTTGTATTTGATGGATATGGTAGTAACATTGAGAGTTGGTTCGTTGGGCAAACATTTAATTGGTTAAGAGAAAACGCACCACATATCAAAGCACTAATATCATATTCAGACCCAAACGCTGGACACTTAGGAACGGTATATCAAGCTACCAATTGGATATATCAGGGTAACAAAATCAGATGGTCAGATAGTTGGTCTTTCAAATGGAGTGAAGATGATGAATGGCATCATAGTAGAACATCCTATGTAAAGTACGGAACGAATGACCCGAAGATAATTCAGACAATGGTTACAAGCCCATTCTGGATTAAAAGAGAACCCCGTAAGCACCGATATGTGTATATTCTAACCAAAGATAAAAAGGAGAAAAAAGCACTCTTAAAATCGCTTAAACATGAGGTCTTACCCTACCCAAAGGTAGAGTTGGATATTATAGATGAAGTTTATAAGATGGACCCGATAGATTTGGTAGAATCAAAATAATTTCGTATATTTGTATAAAATTAATATATGGGAAGGTGGCCTGATAAACCAATTGACAAACCTACAAAGTTTGAAGTAACCTATAAAGATGATGATGGGTGTGAATCGGTTTGGAAGTATGACTTAAAGAAGTTTCCAAATGGACCGATTGAAGTAGTAAACAAATTCCCAGCTGGTTACGATAAGCAAATGAAGCAAAGAGCAAAGCTGGCTAAGTTGGAAAAGAAACAATCAACATTGGAAAAAGCAAAAGCAGCAAATGGCAAAGCTAACAAAGGATAAAGAAGGTTATTACATAATAGATAGTTGGGAAAAGTTAGAGGAATGGCAGAAGATGACTAACCTAACTCCGGCGGAAAAAAAGAAATTAAAAAAAGAGTTGGAAACAAATCCACCTAAAAAAGATAAAAAGAAGTTTTGGTAAATGAAAGTAGACGGTAAACAATATTGTGATGTAAGTAAAGTGTATGTAGCACCTATCGCAAAAAATATCGCTAAAGATATTATTGTGAAGAAACACTACACTCACGCTTGGACTTCTTGCCGTTATTCTTTGGGTATTTATTATAAAGCAGAAGATGCTACAACTTTTGATGGTGATAGACTGATTGGTTGTATCATCTATGGATTTCCTGTTGGAGCAAAAGCAGCAACTTCTATTTGTGAAGGATTAACAAAAGATAACGCATTGGAATTAACCCGATTGTATTGTGATGATGGTTATGGTTCTAATATTGAATCATACGCAATTTCACAATCGTTTAAGTGGTTAAAAGAAAATGATAAAGATATTAAGTTGTTATTATCTTATGCAGATGCTGGACAAGAGCATTTGGGTGGAATATATCAAGCAACAAATTGGATATATCAGGGTATTTCATCTGATATTGCCCTAATGCCAAATTGGGGTATCTCACTACAAAAAGACCCATATGATTGGATTCACAGCCGAACTGTATTTTCAATGTGGGGTAGTGGTAACTTAGACCACTTAAAAAGAGAAATTGGAAAGCAGGGGTATAAAGAGTTTTGGAGAAGAATGGAGCCACCAAAGCACCGATACATTCAGATATTAGCACAAGATAAGAAGGAAAGGAAACAATTGATGAAGGCTTTGAAGCATGAAATCAAACCTTACCCTAAAAATAGTGTAGATTTTAATACAGAAGTAGTTCATCACTTAACTACATACGAAGCACCTGAAGGGGCTGCAAATTTTTGGTAGTTCATAACGTGTTGATAATCAATAAGTTATAAAATATTTGGTAAATTACCATATTTTTCGTATCTTTACGAAGTAACAAAACAAAAAATATGCCAACTGTAAAAGTTAAAAAACAAACAATTCAGTTTGATTACAAAAGAAAAGGAAGTAAGATGTTCGTAAATCCAAAGCATCTTAAACCAAATCCGCTTAATAAGAAAATTTATTCGAATCAAGAAGAGGAACGTTCTACTCAAGAGGAAATTGCTGAAAGCTACAAAACCAGAGTTGAAAATGGTTTAACTCCAAATGAGCAACCAATTATTGTATATCCCGATGGTTTAATAGACGCAGGACATACTAGATGGGCAGCTTCAAAATTAGCAAACGTAGATTTGTGGTTTGAATTATCTGAATCGCCATACCCTGATTTTGAAAACAAACCATATAGTACTTTACAAATTGTTGTTGGTTCGAACATTTATCGTAAAATGACACCTTCTGTAAAGTTGAATGAGTTTGAAGAAATGAATAAAGCTTATGCTATTGAGAAGGGATATGCCAGGTCTTCAAAAGAAGAAGATGTGCATCTTAAAAAGTTAGGAATTGGTCGTGATACGATTAAGAAATTACAAGAAATTAAAAGAGAGCAACCAACACTACTAACATTGGTAGATAATGGTGAATATTCAATTAAAGCCGCATGGGAAGAAGCTACAGGTAGGAATAAAGTTAAAGTAGTTAAATCAAATAATCCTAATAGAGATTGGTCTGAAATATACACTAATGATGTGTTTAAGACAATTATGAATAGAGTTTCTAATTGTATTTCTCAAATGAGAGATATTAGTTATAAACTTAATGGAGAAAGTGTAAATCCATTTAATGATTTTGTTAAAGCGGCTGTTACTGCAAACATTTCTTGGATGATGGAAAGTATTGGTGCGGAAGTATTAAGAGGTGAAGGACATGACGTGAAATGTGCAACTGGACACCCAACCGATCCTGATATTAATCACCTTGATATTGATGATAAGGTAGAGATAAAGGTTACTAATTATGATGGACCAAATACAAAATGGAAAGGCGGTCAGGGTATTAGGGAAGGTCAATACATATTAGTTGCATATGATGAACAAATTGAAAGATGGTTAGTCATATTTACAAAACTAACTGAAAAAGATTGGAAATCAGCCGGACAAGCAGGTCATATATTACCTATTAAAAATGTATATGATAACCATAAGAAAGATTATGAAGTAGTTTATGGTGAAGTATATGCATCAAATGGTAAGCTTGTAGTACAATTAGAAAAACTTAAATAATGAGTTTTTGGGAAACAACTGTTAATTATTATAATGCTAGAAAAGTTTTAGTAATACCAAATATTACAAACTATTCAAATATTGAAAAGGACTCCTTTGTGGATGTCCTTTTCAATCACGTTAATGCCCTTAAAAGTTATGGTGAATATTTTTGGTATGTGGTAATGCCAAAGGGTAATGTATGTGCAAAGCTTAATACATTAGATAACGTTAAACAAATTGAAGTTCCTATACCTGGCGATATGATGAATCAGAGATGTTTTCCACCGGAAGAACTAATTGGTGTACTAAAGAATACTGATTATGATATTATCTATTCACATTTACCTGATTGGAATGTGGTTGGTAGATATAAAAAAACAACTGATACAAAAATAATTGGTTATTGTCATTGGTGGGAAATGAGTTATTGTAATGGTGTTGATAATAGGCCTGGTAAAGCAAAACAACTTTGGCTACCAAATGAAATATTAGGTGTATTACAAATGGATACTTGCTTTATCAATACACAAGACCAAAAGAACAAAGTTATAGAAGAAGCAAAGCAGTGGTTTGGTGATGATGTTCTAAAACAATTGGATGAAAAATTATGTGTTTGGAATTTGGGTGTGATGAAAGATAAAATACTTTCAGAACCAAATCCTAATAAACATAACATAATTGTATTCAATCACCGAACTGCTGGGTATAAAAACTACAATAAGTTTGTTGGTTATATGGAAGCATATAAAAAGCATAGACAAGATTTCAAAGTATGGGTGCCACAATATCAACCAAAGGATAAAAAGTTACCTTGGTTTGATACAACAAAAGAGGCATCCAAACAAGCATATTATGAAAAGTTACAATTATGTAAAGTAGGAATACAACCATTACAAACAAATTATGGATGGAGTGTATCGGCTACGGATTGTATGATGAATGGAACGCCAATGGTATTTCATAATTCAGATTGTTATAGAGAAATAGAACCTGATGGGTTATTCTTTAATAATCAAAAAGAATTATTTGAGTTGCTTGATAAGATATTGGATGACGATACTTATAGAAGTGAGAGAGAATTGGCAGCATTAAAAAGAGCAAACGAATTATCAGAAAACGATACGAAAATGTTTTCTGTATTACATAAAAAATTAAGTGAATAGATGTATCAAAACTGCTATTACCAAAGAGAAAAGAATTTAGTGCATATTTGGGATGATAAATTGGGATACCGCACATTCCCATATAGTAGATATGCTTATGAGAAAGCCGATAGAGGTGAGTATGTATCCCTTTATGGTGATAGACTTACTAAGATATGGAAATTCAAAAAAGATGATCCTGAATTGTTTGAATCAGATGTACCTGAAACAACACGTGTATTAGTTGATACATATACCGATTCGGATATACCTTCTGAAGGTCATATTACACTTACATACGATATTGAGGTTGAGATGGAAACCGGTCTGCCTGATATGGAAAAGGCAGAGAACGAACTTACAGCGATTGGTTTGCATGATTCTGCTACTGACCACTATTGGGTGTTGATTATGGATAAGGGTGGTAAGTTAAGTGAAAGAAAGACGGGCAATCGTACTGTAATTCCTTTCAGAGATGAGAGGGATATGATTCTAAAGTATTTGGAATTGTATGAGTATATTAATCCAACAATTGTAACTGGTTGGAACATTGATTACTTTGATACTCCTTACTTATACAATCGTATTAAAAGATTATTAGGTGCTAAGCACGCTAATAGATTATCTCCAATTGGTGAGTGTTTTTGGTCACCATATCGTAAGAGATTCTTTATGGCAGGTGTATCTTATTTGGACTACTTACAATTATATCGTACATACACATATTCGGAATTGGATAACTACCGATTGGATAATATTTCAATGAAAGAATTGGGTAGAGGTAAAATTGAATATAAAGGTAGTTTGGATATTCTATTCAAAGAAGATATTGAAAAGTTTATTGAGTATAACTTGATTGACGTTGACCTGGTTGTATCATTGGATAGAAAATTACAATTCATTGATTTGTGTAGAGGTATATGTCACGCCGGTCACGTTCCTTATGAAGATTTCGTTTACTCATCTAAATACTTAGAGGGTGCGATGCTTACTTATCTTAAACGTAAGAACATTGTAGCACCAAACAAACCTGCCGATAGACAAGAACGTATGGAAGCAATCAGAGAGAACAATGAAGAAAAATTCATTGGAGCTTATGTAAAGGCACCTATCGTTGGTAAATACGAATGGATATATGACTTGGACTTAACATCACTATACCCATCAATCATTATGACTGTAAACATCAGTCCCGAAACGAAGATTGGTAAGATTAATGATTGGGATGCTCAAAAGTTTATGAAGGGTGAAGTTGATATGTACACAATTGGTGATAGACAAATCACAAAAGAAAACTTAAAGAAACTATTTGAAGAAGCTAAATGTTCGGTAGCATCAAATGGTGTCCTATACAAAACTGATAAACCTGGTTGTATCCCTGATATTTTGGATTTGTGGTTCAATCAGCGTGTTGAATTCCGTAAGTTGGAAAAGAAGTTTGGTGAAGCTGGTGACAAAGAGAAGTACGCTTTCTATAAGAAAAGACAGCTTGTACAAAAGATTCTTTTGAACTCCTTATATGGTGTGTTAGGTTTGCCGGCATTTCGTTTCTATGATGTGGATAACGCTGAGGCTGTAACACTAACAGGTCAGACCGTAATTAAATCAACTGCGGATATGGCTAACATTAAGTACAACAAAGAATTGGGTACTAAAGATGGGGATTATAACATTTACATTGATACTGATTCGGTATTCTTTTCAGCAGTACCTATTTTAGACCATAGATACCCTGATTGGAAAACAAAAGAAGATAAAGAGATTGCTTTATTAGTAGATGGTATTGCTGGTGAAACGCAAGATTTCTTAAATAGTTTTTATGATGTGTTGGCTGAAAGGGTATTCAATGTAGATAAAGCAAAACATCGTTTCCAAATTAAGAAAGAGTTTGTAAGCCGAAGTGGTATTTGGATTGCTAAGAAAAGATACGCTCAATGGATTATTGCAGAGAATGGTATTCCAACTGATAGATTGGATGTGAAAGGATTGGATGTGGTACGTTCATCATATCCGGCTGAGTTCCGCAAGTTTATGAGTGAAGTACTTATTCAGATTCTAAAAGGTGATACGGAAGAAGTATTGACTGATAAGGTTCAGGCTTTCAAAAAGG
>Ga0315901_10007345_pt1 | contig 13016 bp, 14 predicted proteins | sample LakEriMetagenome_10_FD_203761 | JGI IMG/M metagenome (GOLD analysis project Ga0315901, IMG submission 203761) | Freshwater fungal communities from buoy surface, Lake Erie, Ohio, United States - Buoy 2 MA116 | ecosystem: Environmental > Aquatic > Freshwater > Lake | place: USA: Lake Erie, Ohio... | reverse complement strand
AAAGAACTGATTGAATTCGGCAGTCAGGACAAAGAGCTGGATGAGAACAGCCGACAGCTCCGTCGCGTTGTTTACGCCGTGTCGCCAACTGCCATGGGTCAGAAGGTTGCTCGCGAGTGGGGCGACATTGCCGATTTCATCAGTCACCGCTGGAGCAGCCGCATTCGGGAGAAAAAGTCCTACGCTGCCTGAACGACGGACCACTGAACCCACGGGGCGTCGAAAGATGCCCCTTTTTTACTCTCATGAAAATCTTCTACGCGGACAGCGACAACAAGTTCCAGCAGTCAATTGAAGAACTAAATCAAATCCCAAAGCTTTGTCTTGACGCCGAAACGACTGGGCTTGACTCGCACGTTTCAAAACTGCGCTTGCTTCAGCTCTGCACCACTGACGAAAAAGTAGAAAACAGAACTGTCTATGTCTTGGATCTGTTCAAAGTAAAGAAGCTTTCTGGTCTGAAGGAGCTGATCGAGAGTCGCGAGATGCTTTTGGGTCACAACCTGAACTTTGACCTTCAGTTTCTCCTATCTCTGGGTATCGACTACAAAGGCAAAATATTTGATACCTATGTAGCTGAACGCTGTCTGCGGGCTGGATTTAAAGAGAAAAAAGTCTCACCTAAACTCCAAAAGCCTTATTTCGATGATGTCAGCTGCTCGCTAAAAGCCGTGGTTAGTCGGCGATTGGACTTAGACATCAGCAAAGAACAACAGGTGTCTGACTGGAGCAAGGAAGATCTCGATATCGAGCAGATCGAATATGCGGCTAAAGACGTCGATCTTCTGCCCAGCATCGCAGCAGACCAACTTAAAGAGCTGGTGGAAGAGTCTCTACTCGATATTTATTCGCTGGAGTCGAAGTGTGTACGCCCCGTGGCGAGGATGTGTCACAGGGGATTCAACGTCGACGTTAGCAAACTGATAGCCCTGAAGGGTGCTGTAGAGCTCAAGCTAGAAGAGGTCACACTAGAATTCTGTACTAAGCTCGACGCGGCCCTGCCTCCCGACCTCAAGCTCCCACGAAACATCGATGGATCTTTGGCAATCGGCAAGAACCTCCGAAAGGAATTCAACCCTGGATCTGGTTCGCAGTGCAAAAAATTCTTCGACGCACTTGGCGTTGCTTTACCAACAAACCCTTCTACAGGAAAGACAACACTCAATCAGATATCACTCGCAGAGTTTGACAGCGACGACCCTTTGCTCAATCTCTATAGGAAACGAACCAAGATTGAAACCCAGTTAGAGCACGTTGAAAAACTGATAGCTAACATCAACCCGATCACTCATCGAATCCACTCAGGGTATAACCAGTACGGCGCCAACTCAGGGCGGTTCACATCAAGCGGCGCTAAGAAAACCGCAGCTAAAAAAGTTAAAAACCAGTTTGCGATTAACGCTCAGCAAATCCCTAGGGATAAAGAGTTTCGCGAGTGTTTCATTGCCACGCCTGGTTACCAACTTATTATCTGTGACTTCAGTCAGATCGAACTACGCCTAGGTGCCGAGCTGATCGGTATCCCTCAAATGATCCAAGCCTTCAAAGATGGGCACGATCTTCACACGGTGACAGCAAGCCTTATCTACAAGGTGCCGCTTGAAGAAGTTCAGAAGAGTCAGCGCCAGGAGGGCAAGACGTTGAACTTCGCGCTCCTCTATGGCATGGGCTACAGGAAGTACAAGACTTACGCAGCGCAAAGCGGCAAGATCATTTCGCTCTCTGAAGCGAAGGTCGCTCATATGGCGTTCCACTCCGCTTATCCACGGTTGAGGCAGTGGCACCGTGAGCGTGCGGCTCTGGTGGAAGACGGTTGGACTTACGTTCGTACACCCTTAGGTCGGCGCCGGTTGCTCTCGTACGACGATGCCACTATGACTGCCTGTGCCAACACGCTGATACAAGGGGCAGGAGCTGATATCCTTAAACTGTCTTTAGCAAAGCTGAATCCCTATCTCGGGGATGAGGCTCACTTAGTTGCCTGTGTGCACGATGAAATCGTACTTGAAGCAGTTGAGGGTAAGGTCGAGTACTACAAAGAAGTACTTGAGCGCTGCATGAAAGAAGCAGCCGAAACCATCCTCAAAGAAGTTCCTGCTAAAGCAGACGCTAGTTACGGAGACACCTGGGCAGAAAAATGAGCACCTCTACCAAACGCATTCGTCCTCTATCCCCGAGCAAATTCAAGATCGGCGATCGCGTCACCGAAAACATCAAGAACATCACCTGCGTCAGCCCTTTCGCTGAGCAGAAGATCAAAGAAAAAGTCGCTGGCTACGTCAATGGAACACGCCTAGGTACCGTCAAGGAAGTCTTCGTTAAGACAAACAAACGCGGTGATCGCAGGCATTACGCATCAGTGCTGTGGGACGGCTACAAATCGACAACTGAACATGAGCAAGGTCGACTTACCATCCACGTGGCTGCGCAAATTAAAAAAGAAGATTCTGCTGTAACCGAGACAAAGAAAAAGACGTCAACAGCAGTTGAAATCCTAAATCTCGATGCTGTTAAAGAAAAAGAAGTATTTACAGCTAAAACAGAAAAAGGCTATGTGGGTTGTGTGCGAATGAATAGTGGAATATGTTTTACAGTCGATGTGTTCTCAAGTGCGCTAGAGGCAGCTAACAGAGCTCGTAACTTGAAAAGACTGCTTGAGCAGCCTTCAGCTCAACAATGTAAAGAAACCAAAAAAAACACAGAAGAAATTAAAAAATGTGTAGTCAAGAAAACCGTAAAAAAGGTACCCTTGAGATCGAGATTGTACACCCTCGACGAGACCAAGGCGATGCCCCTCCTGCGTTTCCAAGAGGTATGGGTTATTATAAAAGACTCTATGTACGTCAGTGACTGTCTAGATAAGGAAAGGCGTAATTTAGTAAGCTACACTTCCAATAAGGATAAAGCACTTTACTTCACTTGCCACGAAAAGGCGAAGATGACGATGCGTGTGCTCAAGGGGACAATCGGGCCTGGATTTGACCTTAAGAGATTTTTTATAGAGAATAAATAGAACAGTACTAATACCATGAGATTTGCAGGAGACTTCTTCGGGGTACCTCTTATGACCCCTGAAGAAGAGCAGGGCTCAGTGCTGACTGATTATTTTCCCGAACTCAGGCAAGTAGGCAAAAGTAGCCAGAAGGCTACAGACGGTTCTCGCGGTTATGGGAACACACGAGCCGTAAGTCCTTTTACAGGGTTTAAAACTATGGAAGGATCTTACGGTGCTCGTTCCGCTCCGAAGTTTTTCGGATTTAAAACTTTCGACCAGCCTTAGGAAAATATCAACGCAAATAAATATGGATTAAAGTAGACACAGTATTATCTGTCGACCAGCCCCCGCTCGGTTTTCATAATGACTGCCACGCCATCTTCTGATTCCGATAAATTCGGTCGTGCTCTTCGGAAAGCAGGCAACCTTTTTGGGTTCGATCTCAGTTCGCTGTTTGAAGATGATGGTGGAGAATCCACTGGTGGTTTTGAGGGATTTGTACCAGGGTTCCGCGTACAGAGTCTCCTAAAAGGTCGTAGCCCGAGTACGCTAACTTACAAAGCCGAAAAAACCCCAGCTAGAACTGGGACATTTGAGTTGACTCCTGAAAAAACTGATACGTCAACCAAGGCAAAAGCTGATCGTCTCTTGAGCAGCTTTATCGAGAACGGAACACCTGGCGCCATAGGTGCTATGGCGGTGGGCCGTGCAAAAGAATACGGTTATACTCCAGAGCAAATCAAGAGTATGGCTAAGAAAGAAAACTTGAAGTTCGGTGAACAGGCAGCTAAGAGCTTAGGTCTCAACACTAATTTATTTAGCTACACATCGGGGGCAGGAGTAACACCTGGGGCTCTAGGGATGACTGCTGTGACAGCCGCTCGCGAAGCAGGCTTAGCTGACGAGGCCATTCGGTCCTTCGCTCAACAGCAAAACCTGAAGTTCGGAGATCTCGCAGCTAAGAGCTTGAACGTGGGTGCCGGTCAAACGTATCAAGCTCCTGCACAACAATCCCGTACGATTGGGAGCTTTGCGGATACTCCAGCACAAGGAGGCACACTAGGTGCGATCGGTTTGACTGGCATCAACCGAGCTGCTTCGGCTTTAGGTATCACGCCACGGGAAGCGGCGAAGCGTGCACTTGCTGAAGGAACTCGTCTTGGTGATGCTGCACGAGCACTACTGGGCTAAGCTCTTAGCAGAGCTGTGTCAGAGGTAGTTTGACTTTAACTCTGATTAAACGACTTCTTACCGGCAGATTTGGGGTATGGCTTGGGCTGTACCCCATTTTTGCCGCAAACGAAGAGGATCGCAGGCGTATTATCGAAGCGGCAGAATTCCAGCCGAATGACGTCTACTGATTACTGTCTGGTCGTTCAACGGAATGAGAGAAAGTTAGAGGTAGCCATCACAGCCAACGACTCGAACCACGCTCAGGCTCAAGCGGCAGACATAACCCGAGCACTGCAAGCAGATACATTCTCTTTGTCCTACAAAGTTGTACAAGAAAGCAGTCTTGCCGTCCTGTTCAGAAGGCTAGCGTCTAGTGACTTCGAACACGCGTGCTGCGAGGAGTGGGGTGGATGCTTCTGCAATGGCTCACCCGTGGTCTACGCACTGGGCTACAAGTACTACGTACGCCCCTTGATATTGGATTATCTTGAAATCAACAAAGACGGTTGTGTGAAGCCCTCCTGCGGCAACCGGCTCTGCATCAATCCCTACCACAACTCTTACAAAAGGATGAAGGCGTCGAAACTAGGCGACGCAGACACGAATTTGGTACTAGCATTCTCCAGCCAAGGAGTCCCTGTAAAGGAGATTGCTAAGGCACTCAAGGTACACCGTTCAACGATTTACCGAACGTTAAACAATGCTCATCACGATGCTCGGCCTTCGGGTCAAAGACGAGGCTCTTGAAGAAGACGGACTCGTCAACGTAATTGCAGAGTCGCTCCCAACCTCAGACAAACGAGTCGCAACAAAGGTTCAGCTCACACAGAAGTCTGATCACTACGTTGGCAAGCTTCTGAAAGGACTTAAGGAGAGTCAGACGATCCTCGCCGTAGGTCCGGCAAAAGCCACGCCCGATGGTGTGCTTCAAATGCAGCCGATGCTGGTTGTAACCAACGATAACTTCGACGACCTGCTTGCCATCAACACCTACATGGCTTGCGGTGGCTTAGGACCCAAGCAAGAAGAGAGCGAGGTAGGCGGCTCAACCGTGACCAACAGGTCATTGGCTTGGCAAGATCCTGACAGCTCAGAAACTTCCTGGACAAAGATTACGGCGTGGGACAAATTCTCGAAGCAGCTTTCTGAACTTCCTAACGGAACACCGACGATTGCTGTAGGTCGGATCACCACGAGTGAAAAAGAAGAACGTCAGTACCTGAACTACTCCGTTGAAAAAGTTCTTTACCTTCCCAAGGGCACAAAGTCCGCGCCCAACAAAGCTGCAGACCCCGACAAAGGGCGTGTCTCAGCAGCGGCTCTCGGTTCACTGGATTTCTCTCTCTGATTTAAGGTCATGGTTTTTATCGCTGGTAAGTTCTCTGCCGAAGAGATTCTCTGTCAAATCCCGCCGCACACACTTCGAATCGATCTTCAAAGCCGCTATTGGAAGTCCGATACTGACAACGAAGCGGCAATCGTCGACAGTAACGGCAATGGGATACCGATTTCGTTCGTCCTTCTCGGCTTCACGCCGTATTTCGGCAACCTCGGTATGCGAACGCATGAGGAGTTTATTCGTATTGCTTACATTGGTGTTTCACCTAATCATCGTTTGCTTCCGCCTCGCTGTGTATGCACTAGTATCATTAGTGGTAAGTCGTCTCAAAGGAACTTCATCTCGTACTTCCAAACACTCTATAATAACCGTATTAACGTAGGTGAAGTCATTACGGAAACCAAGTTCGTTCAAAAATCTTTTAACGAACGAGACCCGATGACTGGCGCAGATGGCGCGAAAATTAATTACAACGTCTTAGAGTTTCGGGATCGCCCTGCTCAAACGGATGAAGAGCAAAAGCTCATCGAAGACATCAGCAACTGGCTTGATGGTGGTTCAGGAGATCTGGTGGCATCTGCTCTACGTAGTACTATCTCCGGTGCTCATCTGGTTGAGTTACCTCTTGGAGAGGACCACGGGGCGATTAAAGAAGCTTTCATCGAAGCTAACCCGAAACGCCTAGAGGGTTCTGCCCCAGCTGGCCTTGCGGCTCTCCCCGCAAGTGCAGGCGCTCCTGGATCTAAGGTTGAAGCTCCTCCTGAGCCTAAGAAAGCTACAAGCAAGAAGGAGCTTACGGAGGATCAAAAAGCAGCCCTCAAGGCTGCGGGACTCGATTTTTGAGGTAAGCTCTACCTGGATTGTTCACACTAAGAGGCGCCCTCAAAGCGCCTCTTTTTTGTGCCTACAGCTCTAGGAGATCACCGAAAGAAGGTAGGTGCACACCATAAGCAACACAGTACTTGATAATGTTCTCTAGCAGCTTCGCTCGTATTAAGTAGTTGGCGTACACGACCTCAAGTACTTCGCGAGCTTCTTTGCGGCTAAGCTTGTCCATGCCATCTAAGAAAGCACGGTGTGTGAACTGCTGCTCAAGCGTTAGATGAGACCGCAGCTTGTCAACTAGCTCCTCAGCCATGACAAATTTCTATCGTGTACCTCGATACATCTTTGATCCTATTCGGAACGCCGGCTTGGTGGAAGGAGTGGTTCTTCTACCTTTCGACCCTGAAGGGGCTCTAGAGAAACAAGTCCGCAAAGCCCAAGTCGCCGATGTGATCAGCAACGGTTGCGAAGAAAACTTAGTTGACTTGGACTGGTGGACACAGCAAAAAGGAAACATCGATTGGGTTGTAGCAATTACACAAGGAATGAAAGACTACACAAAGTGGGTAACTGAGTGTGGACTACAAGCAGCTAGAAAAGGTGTGTGCATACTAGATAGACTCACCTTCCTCGAGCCCACACGGGCACGCGAAGATTTCTTACGGGACGCATCCCTCACAAACATTAAGATCCTGAGTCCAAGGCCATCCTTTCGTGCAGATGGTACTAATTCAAAGGATCCTGTGACCTCTGCGTGGTTTATATTTCAAAAACCAGGAGCAGCTCAAGTCAATACAACTATTGATTTCGAAGTAAATTGGCACCGCCCACAGGATCTCAAGCTATGAGCAAGCGTCTATTTCGACGGTTAGATCAGTTAATAGAGCTACAGAAAGAACAGAACCGTCAGCTCGATAAGATTACTGCATTGCTCGTAGGTCAACAGCTGCTCACTGAATGCGTTGACTACCAGGGCAACGCTCGCTCCCCAGAGGACTGCGCCGAGATCACCATCGAAGGTTTCTCAGCTGCTCTCTGTTTAATGGGCGAGCTCGACCAACGAAACCGTGAATATCAGTATCAAAAGTCTGAATTCTTTTTAGACGATGAGGATGAGGACGAAGATGATGAAGATGATGGTCCCGTTATGTCAAGTTCGTTCTAATATATTTAGGAATTGACACGTTAACTGTGTCCGATACAAGAGTAACGATTAACGGATTAAGGCATTATCTTTGTGATGGTGTTCCAAAACCGCTACCGTCCGTAACATCTGTTCTTAGCGCCACTCAAACCGAGACAACGCGAAAGAAACTAGCTCACTGGAATCTCATGAATCCAGGAGCTGCTGATGCTGCGGCGACTAGAGGTACGTGGATTCACAACAGCGTAGAAGATTATCTTCGTGGCCTTAGGGTAATTCCATCAGAACAATATAAACCATACTGGGAAGGAGTTCCTGAGCTACTCGACGAACTCTTAGAAGGTGGTCGTGTTCTTTGGAGCGAAAAGCCCTTCAATCAACCACGCTGGTCTAAGTACGTTGGAGATGACGGAGTTGGTCGCATACATTACTACGATGAATCTACAGGACACGGTTACGCTGGTTGTTGTGACCTTATCTACATGAACTCGAATGCTGAGATCGTGCTAGCTGACTTTAAAACCAGCAACGGCCCGTACTCGGCTCGGTTCCCCAACAAGAATCAAAATATCGACGAAAAAACAAAGAAGGCTCTTATATCAGGAGTATTCAAGACAAAAAAAACACGGCTTCAACTGGCGGCTTACAAACTAGCGGCAGAAGCTTGCCTCGGCATTAAAATAGTTAAGACGCAGATTATCGTCACAACCGCCATTAAAGAATTTAATACTCAGATATTTACTTTTGGTTCTGAAGAAGTTGAAAAGGATTGTGAGAGTTGGCTTCAAGTTCTAAAAAACTACTACGAACTTCACCCTCAGGCGTAGAATCAAACCCACTCGACAGCGCTCCACGACAGGCTTCTTCAACCTGTCTTAAGGTTCGCTCGCCCCAAAACAGGCCATACTAGAGGCGCTCAGCGACATCCCATGAAGTTCATTTGCTCTGTAAACCTCGGGGTCGTCCCGCACCTCGACCCTGAGCTGGGCAAGATCGCAACGAATGGGAACTTCACGGCCTTTAACTCAGGGTGGGACTCGTGCGAGCTTGAAACAAATGAGCTCGCAGAAATCCTGGGTAAGCAAGCCGGTCTTTGTGCGTGGCACTTGCAAGACGGTAAACGACAAAAAAATCAAACTGGAGTTATTAAAGCCGGTTTGATTATTGTCGACATCGACAACCAAGCTGATCACAAAGACGAAAACGGAAACAAGGTACAAAAACAAGAACTCACAGTAAAAGAAGCCCTAGAACTCGACATATGTAAGAAGTATTTAACTCTGGGCTACTACAGTCCTTCTACCGCTGAAGGGTGGCCACGCTTTCGCCTGGTCTTCGGGCTCGAAACTACGGTCATCAATCCTGGTTTTTACCAGTGGTTCTGTAAACAGATCTACGCACAGATTCCGGGGTCCGATGTCAGGGCGACAACGATTCCAAACTTGTTCTATGGACCCAAAAATTCTGAAGCGATATTTGCGGCGCCAGGACGTTTCATCCCAACTGAAAAAATCAATGAAGCGATCCAGGTTTTTGCTGCGCTGCCTCCTGACGAGAGTGGTCTGGGAGGAGAGCCGATTGAGTACTTGAACCAAGTAACCATCCGACAGAACGGAATGGACTTAGTTCGCCTCGTTTCCAACACAGTTCGTTCGGTTCTCGACGGTGAGGAAGTGGGTGACCGCAGCTCAACGATGGCTGCAGTTTTTAAAGAGTTGTTGGGATGGGCCAACTGGTGCGCGACACATGAGATAGCTCTATGCGTCTCACCCTTGACAGTTGCACAGGATGCGTTCTATAACATCTATGGTTACCCGCACGACATCGATGGCAAGTTTGAACGCATCCTGAATTCCATCAGGAATCCTGAAGAGCTGCAGCCCGCAGTCTCGCTGGCTTCTGAGTTAGGTGAATTAGGCACCTGGAAAAAGATCCGCCGAATCAGTCGGTCCGTCTTTGACACCCACGCCTCTAACGAGGTCAAGGCGGCCCTCGAACAGGCCAAACGCGAGGCAGCAGTCAACGCTGTTCTCGATATGTCTGAATTCGATCTCAGCTCTGCAGAGCCTGAGACATCAACATCAAAACCCAAATCAAAAGTTAAAACTAAAGAGCAGGACATGAACGTTCCTTCTACCCCAAGTCAGCTCGTCAGCCTTCAAAGCGGCACAAGAAATCGTGAGTTCTCGGAGAACGATGTAGCCGACATTATCGTCACTAATCAGGGTGATCAATTTATATATGACAGCTACTTAGATCAGTTTTATCACTACGATGATGATCAAGATATCTGGTACCACCAAGACGAGCAGCATATCAAACGCCGTATTGTTAAAGCGCTTGATTCGTTTGTGACAGCTGGAGTTCTTGCCAAGTACAACGCGGCAATGATCAACAGCGTGTTTTCAATCCTGAAAGCCAAGCTTCTGAAGTCTGCAGACGGAGGTCGTCGCAGCATATGGAGTAAATCACGCGGCTACATCCCGTTCAGAAACGGTGTGCTTGACACAACGACGCTTGAGTTTGAAGAAGGTCAACACAAAGAACTTTATCTTCGTCACAAGCTTCCCTACGACTACAACGCTAAAGCTCAGTGCCCAGAGTTCATGCGTTGGATTACCTCGGCATTAGATAAAGGTCAAGAACTTTTGATTCAGGCTTTCGCTCGGGCGCTGCTAACCGGCTACACCGCAGGCGAGAGGTTCCTCCACCTAGTTGGCCCTGGTGGTACAGGTAAGTCAACCATGCAGCAGCTCATGGTGGCTCTCGCTGGCTTCCACGGCACTCATACGTCGAGCTTGGAAGTCATCGAAACAAACAAGTTTGAGAGCTACAACCTGATTGGCAAAAAACTTTTACTGCTGACGGACGAATCAAACTACAACCGTCGCATGGACGTGCTTAAAAAGCTGACGTCTGCTTCCGATACGTTGCGAGCTGAGCGCAAGTACGGCAAAGAGATCATCAGTTTCAAGCCTGAATGCTTGGTGTGTATTGCTAGTAACGAACACATCACCTCTAACGACTCAAGTAGTGGTCTTGAGCGTCGGCGTCTAACAATCGTCATGGATAAGGTTGTTGACCCGAGCCTACGTAAGGAGTTGATCAGCGTATTCGATGATCACATCGAGGGTGCTTTTGTTCCCGAAATGAGCGGAATTGTGACTTGGGCTTTGTCGATGGACTACGCCACGATGAAAGACGTTCTGGCTAACCCGACTAAGCACGTACCATCGCTCAACCGCACCAACATCGAAGCACTGCTGTTCAACAATCAGTTCGTAGCTTGGTTGCACGACTGCTGTCTATACGCTCCGAACACCGTAAGCCCCGTGGGTCAAGGTGCACGCAAGCCAAACACCGACGAAGCTGAGAAAGGTATGTATGTAGCCAATGCTTATGGTGCGTTGTATCCTAGTTATGCTAACTTCTGCAAATCTTGTGGCTACAAACCTGCAGCAAAACATCGTTTTGTTGAACGCACTAAGGAAGCCATGGTGAACATCTTGAAGCTTCCAAATGTAAAGATAGTGTTGAACGATGGTGTTGCCGGCATTAAAGGGCTGCGGATTAAAGCATATGACCTACAATCCGACCGTGCGGCGAAAGGGCCTGATCGCCTCCCCAGCCCGGTGGAGTTTGCTCAGGACACAAGCAGCAACCGCTGGGATACAGCTTTCCAAAAACATGATCCGGTTAAACTCTAATCTGACCTTGGCAGTGGTTGCTTCCGCTGCTGTAGGAATCACCACAGCCATCACGGCTCCTCAGTTTATAGGCGCGTCCTTTGCATTTACTGGCGGTCTAATCGGCGGTGCCGGGATTGCCCGAGAGCGTGCTTTAAAACAGAAGCAAAGCGAGGAGACACTAAACCGTGTAACAGCTTGCTTCGCGACCCTATACGAGTCAAACCGTGGGATCGTCGACCCGATGCAGTTGAGCGTGTTAGCCAATATCCCCGGAGATCAAGCCTATGCTTTTCTTTCGGGATTAGCTGAAACAACAAACGGACAAAAAATAACTGTCAAACAAGGAGGAGGAGCTGTCTTTGCTTTCCCTCACTCAAAATCGGCACTCGATGAACTGACTGCTAACGCACGAAAGTGGGCGGAAGCGCAGACACAGCAACTTAGTGCAGAACTAGATCAACATAAGCAGGCTTTGCAGTACATCCAACTACAGCAGGCTGCTGCCTTTATGCCAAAAACCCCTGCGCCTCGTGTGGAGCCAAGTCCTTGGGAGAATGTAGCTCCCCCGTCGTAGTCATTACCCCTAATTACCCATGCCCGTAACAACAATCAAACGCTGTCAATCTGAATTTGAGTGGTGGTGGACAGTTGAAGACTGCGCTGCCGAGTACGATGTAGAGCCTGGCTCTGGCCTCACCATCAAGTATCACGACGACAATGATCAAGTGGGTGAGATAAAGCTAAGCCTTAGCAAAGAAGACGCTCTTCTCATTCGTGATGCAATCAATCAGCTTTATCCGCCCTCTTAGCCGCTTCCACTAAATTGTCACGGGTCGGTAGTCTATTGGTAAGGACAGGCGGACAACGCACTTAGAAAGTCGGTTCGATTCCGGCACGACCCTTGGCACAGTAGTCTGATCGCTAGTATGTTTAGTGATAGAGCCTGAGCCTCTGTTGCGTCTTTATGAGACGTCTCACGCTCAGGCCATCAATACTTTTAGCGGCTGTATCTACTGGGGCAGGTAGCGGATAAAATCCCATCCCTTAAGAGACGGGTCTTCCGATTGCTTGATCGCTTTAACAACAGTCGGAAGCTCGCGAGCTAGGCGATACCCAATCGAACGAGCAATCTCACGATGCTCTTTTTGGGTATCGTCTTTACCCCGTAAACCCACATAATGTATAAAACTACGCACTGTACCGCTCATGTGCATACGGGTTGGTGTATATAAAGGGAGAATATTACGAGCACATTCACGAGCCACGCCTGCGTTAAGCATCTCGTTGTACAGCTCCTGGATCTGACTGTCGATAATCTCTAACCGGTCCCAGAACGATTCACACATGTAAACCGGTAGCCGGTCCACGCTGCTTTGCCGATTCTTTTGAGCTTGAAATCGGAGTTCAAACTGAAAAGGCTTCTCCTCTACATCTAGAGTTTCATTTGGGTTGCAATAGCGCTGAGAGTTGTGAACAACTACACCGTTTGCGACATAGTTATGAGAGTCGTGATCTACTTCTAAGTCATAAGTATCTAGTAACCCTAGATAAGTAATAGACTCCACGGTAGTCCAACGCGCAGTCAATTTATTACCACTACTACGATGCCTCCATTCAACACGATGACCTTCAGTACCATGTGTACGAGAATGACACTCTTTACAGAGAACTTCTATATTCGACAAATCGTAAGCTTTGTCTGGATGAGAGTAAACAGGTAATCTATGATGCAGTTCTAACTTTTTATTAGATCCACATTTTTTACATTTAAAGCAAGCATCCTCCAACAATTTTCGTCGGTGCTGACTAATAAAGTCACATATTTTTTGCCTCTCGGCTCGATCAACACCT
>Ga0315901_10007344_pt1 | contig 13016 bp, 7 predicted proteins | sample LakEriMetagenome_10_FD_203761 | JGI IMG/M metagenome (GOLD analysis project Ga0315901, IMG submission 203761) | Freshwater fungal communities from buoy surface, Lake Erie, Ohio, United States - Buoy 2 MA116 | ecosystem: Environmental > Aquatic > Freshwater > Lake | place: USA: Lake Erie, Ohio... | reverse complement strand
AAGGTTTGCGCTCTGTGATTAAATGATGAAGGATCCCTGGATCATCATGACCCTGCAGCACACTGTTCACGTCTTCACCATCCGGTAAGTTCACCACGCTGATGGTGGTTTCAGGTAAGAGCTGGTGCAGGGTTTGTGCGTGTTTCGCTGTGGCTGCTTTCCCTGCATCGTCCGCGTTCAGCATCAGGAGGATTTCAGTCAAGTGCTGCAGCTGCTGGATGGATTGCAGGTGCTCTTCTGTTAAGCCGTTGGTGCCGTATAGTGCAAGCACTGCGTATTGTTCGCTTATCGCCTCCTGTTGTAAAAGACTCGCTGCATCAATGATGCTTTCAGTGATAATAAGCTTGGTGGTTGTTGCATTTGGATAGCCAGGATACAAGCCCTTCCTGTTGGGTAAATAAAAATGCCTGCTGTCTTCATCATTGGTTATACTTCTGCCGTACAGACTAATGATTTTGTTGTCCGTACTTTTCAGCGGGAACAGGATACAGTCCTTCGCCCATACGTTTTGACCGTTGCCAGGCCTGGGTTTTAGCAGGCCTACCTCCGTCATGCTTTTGACCAAGTGATGGTTCTTACTCTCCACATGAAGGCCACCACTGTTGTACGCCAGTTCAAGCTTTGTATAGTCCAGGCAGCGGTGATTGCAATAGTCCACTGCCTTCTTTGTTCTTGGCAGTCCCTGCTTGTAATAACTGAACACCTTGGCCAGGATGGCTTCCGTGGTGAGATCGTCTGCGCTGGTATGTTTTACTACTGGTGTGGTTAGCAACGGCTGGCTGGTTTCAGCAAGTTGGGTGGCTTTTTTCAGCGCTTCGTGCCTGTTGGATTTTTCCATCAGCTCAATGAACTGGATCACGTCACCAGTACCTGCATTACAGTTGCTGGAAAAGCAACAAAACGTGCCCGTCTGCGGATAGATCTGCATACTCGGGCTATGATCCTCATGGAAGGGACAGCACACCCGGTTGTTCCGGTCGGGTTTTAACCCGTAATGGCTGAGCACGTCCAGGATCGGAAGGCGAGATTTGATATCTTGGATCTCCATGGCTGTGGATATTTTCTTTGCTAAGCAAGTTTGCTTACAAAAATAGCAAAGTTTCTTGCTAATAATCAAGCGACTACTCCTATTTATTCACATCCTTGCCTATATACTGTTGATTTCACTAGCCAAGAATGCTAACTTTGTATAGCATCTACAGCAAAAAAGCCTTTATTATGGAGTTTAAAGACCGGTTAAAACAGGCCAGAACCAAGCGCGGACTCTCCCAAAGTGAGCTCGCCAGTACCATCAGTGTCCATGTGACCAACATCTCCCGCTACGAGCGGGGGGAGAACAGGCCTACCTCCGATGTACTCTCTAAACTGGCCAATGCCCTGGGAACTACGGTGGATTTTCTCATGAGTGGATCTTTGCATGAACTGGCAGACACCCAGATCAGCGATAAAGAACTGCTCTCTCAGTTCAAAAGAGCTGAGGATCTCCCTCAGGAAAAGAAAAAGCTGGTCAAGGAGTTCCTGGAGTCTTTTCTCATCACCAATGAGCTACAGCAAAAGCTGGCCATCAAATAAACCGCGGCAGTATGGAACAACTGGTTGTACAGATCAAGAAGAAAAATAAACTGGCCTTCATCAAGGAGATCCTGAAGGCATTTGATTATGTGGAAGTGCTGGAACCCGCTAACCTCAGTCCCAAAGAAAAAAAATGGCTCCAGGATCTCTCTGGTGCCACTGCTGAAGTAAACCGGCATAAGCAGGGAAAGGCTAAACTCAAAAGCGCTAAAGCCCTCCTGCATGAGTTATAATGTGCTGGCCACTTCTTTTTTTGAACGGGAACTCAAAACCCTGGCTAAAAAACACCGCTCTCTCAAAAAAGACCTGGAAGCGCTGATCACTAAACTGGAAGAAAATCCCACCACTGGAACCGACCTCGGTAACCATTGCTACAAGATCCGCCTTGCCATCAGCTCCAAAGGAAAAGGAAAATCCGGCGGCGCACGCATCATCACCCACGTTCACATTTCCGCACAAAACGTCTATCTCCTGGCCATCTATGATAAAAGCGAGATGGAGAATATTACCGATAAAGAGATCGTGGAAAGAGTGAAGAACATTAGCTGACTACGAAGGTCATAAAGAAGTACTAACATCTTCGCTTACAAGATTAATTCGATATATCTCTCTAAGCTTATAAAATTCATCTGAGAAAAGAACAACAAAATGTTCTTCCCACTTCTTTCCAAGTAACTTTCGTACTCTACCTGGATTTTCACAGTTGATTACCTGCACAACTATATTCTTTCTTCCAGCTTTATCAATAAAGCCAAGATACTGACGCATCCATTTAAAGTAACCACTTGGCTTATTTACCAAACTCTCACCAGATGACTTATACTTTGAAAATAATTTTTCAGCTAATAAAATATCATCAAAGGTTGGAGTATAACGCTTATCAATGGAGGTCAGATAAAAGCTAACTGGGTAATCTTTACTAAATACAATACACTTCTCTGAAGATATTTCAGGTAACGAAAGTTTATTAACTACGAGTGAACTATCAAAATTATCCTGCGACCTAGCCACAAAGCAAAATATTAAATTAAGTGCAAAAATAGTATTGCGTCTCATGTTCAATAATTAAATGGAATCGTTATTGACACTCCAGGTACAAGAGATGGTATCATTTGATTTATGTAAGGAAAATTGGCATTAACTCTAGTGCCTGGAAGTAATACTGGCCCTTCGCCAATGGGAGCGCCTTGAGCATTTTGACCAATACTATAAAAAGCTCTTAGATTCACGTTATTCTCAGCACGTAGTAGATTTTCAAAATGAGTTGAAAATTTCTCTGCATTAGGCACTGCATATCCTCCAGATGTTGTGTACCATGTGCTGTAGTCAATTTTACCATCAGTTATTTTGTCGTATGAATGGGCTAATTCATGCCCAAGACCAATGAATGCAGGACGGTTTGTATTTAATTTTGCATCTGGGCCACCATTACCATTCTTAGGATCCCAGCTAACAACATTTGATTTTTTTCTATTTGCATCGTATTCGGTAAAAGAGTTGCTCCCACGAACTATATTGACAGTTGTTGTGCTACTCTGTATTTCGCTAACTAGCTTGCTACCGTTTACTCCACCCGTCCTTATGTCATCTAAGCCCTTGACGGCATTTTTCAAAAAGCCTTTTACTTTCCCAGCGTAAGCAGTTCCGTCAGTATTTGTCAATGACCCATTGTTATAATCAACACTATGCCTTCTGCCCAAAAACCAATTTCGGTAATGTATCCTTGCCGTATCGCCTAGGGGATCATTAAATCTAATTGGATTGTTATTCATGGACGAATATGGACTCTGCGCCATATCCGGTTTGGGATCAATTTGCCACCATCTGCCAAGTTGAGGATCTAAACTTCTAAACTGTGTAGCATACCAGTCAAGGCCAGTTCCGTCGCTGAACTCCTTATTCTGGAGCTCAGAACCCTTATTGAACTTGTATTTGTTTTCAGGCGTGCTGTTCAACGCTTTGGAACTGATCCCCGCCATGGTGAGGCCAAACGGATAGTAATGCGTCTCTTCCAGGAGAGGTCCGCGAATATGGGTTACCTGAAGGTTGTCAAAGAACACGTCGATATTACTCGCCTCGTTGCTAGTATAAATATACAAATATCCATTCTTATTTATTGTTAAGTTACTCCTGGTATGTATGGTAGTGGTACCACTGGCGCCAACCTGCTCAAAACCACCGGAATAGTATTTGAACTGTTCGTCCAATAGGATCCAGTTGATATAGGCTTTTGGCCTGGTTCCGGTTGTGGTTTGGGAGGTCAGGAAGCTGGTGATACTGCCCGGAAGACCACTGGATGTGCTCTGTAGGCTGAATGCGTCCGTTTTGCCCCCACTGAGGCCTGCTACCCCAGTGCTGAGGAGCCTGAGTACTTCCGAAAGCACATTTGGGGAGCTGTTAACTGCAGAACTTCCACTGCTCCAGCCGCTGGCCACCCTTATATTGTAGGCGTCTCCAGCCATAACTTTCAACACAACGTTTGGCCCTATTTTTTCGGCTGTAGAAGTGTTTCTAATCCGCGCAACCCTGGTGTTCGAAGTATAGACCGGGTCGCTGAACCAGGAGGGTTTCGTGAACTGGGTATTCGTCAGGTTGCCATAGAAGGTGCTTTCATTATTTATGGTAGAGGGCTCCATGGTGGCGGCGGGGTAAGCGTCAGACTTAACTTCTTCGGATATGACCGATCTTACATTTCCCAGATGGTCTTTGAGGAAGTAGTCAAATTGCCAGGTGTTGTCAGTTGTCCTGATCCTCATTCTGCCTTCCTCATGGCTGAGAAACTGAAGTTTCTCCTGATATCCCAAAGCTGTGTTTAACGTGGTATTGGAATAAGTTTTCGACTCAAATACTGCTGCACCGAGATAGATGGTAGTAGTAGTGATCGATACTCCCGTATAGTTCGTTCCGGCATGGGTAACGGAAGCGTTATTCTCTGTGGTGAGTTTTCTTAGTTTGGTGCCGGCAGCATCATAGATATAGGTAATGGTTCCTTTTCCGTTTACTGTAATTGTTTTCGGAAGGTTCAGATAGTTGTATGCTATACCTGATATTGACTTGTTCTCATCTGAGATCAGGTTTCCATTCTGATCGTAGGAATAATCATCGCCCCCGTTAACACCATCCTTAAAGTCACCTAGTTTGAAATTGGGGTCATTCATTGCGTCAGTTACCCGCATGAGGCGATTACTGGTTAGTGAATATACGTAAGATAAGCTATCAATGACCTGGGAGCCGGATACTCCTTTAAGTCCCCATTGCTGCATTTGAAGAATGTTGCCATTTGCGTCATATGCCAAATTAGGGAGTAATTCATCGCCCATTTTCATGCTGAAGTTCACGCCCGCAGCCTGGTTGAAAGCCCCACCCGTATACTGGGTAAAGTCTGCCTTCAGTAGCCTGTTTGCTTTATCATAGTCAAAATCATAGCGTCTTTTCTCGCCGTCGCCCCGGCTTTTCCATACCATACCGGCTATATTGCCATTGAGCTGTGCTCTGTTGTAGCTTTGGCCGCCAATTAAATTATTGGCTATCTTATCGTAACCAAGGTCAAAGCCAAAGAAGTTTGAGTTGGTAAGATCTCTTGCATAATCCCGGTTCATGCCCAGCATCCAGCCCCTGATGTTGTAATCAAACGTGAGCGTTTCGAGCGAGCTGGTGTTGCTGCTGTTAGGTGCCAGTTTTTTTGTTCTCAGTTGCCCCAGTGCGTCATACTCTGAGCGGGCTATGGTCTTGAAACTGCTCAGGTTTCCGCTATTCACTGTGGATGCTGCCACGGCCTTATCGAGTTTTACAACTCTGTTCAGGTCATCATATGATGCTTTTGTCACCAGAGTATGGGTTTCAACGGTAGTTCCGGATTTCACTTGCCTGGTGGATGAAACCAGAGCCTGGCCAGACCAGTTATACTGTGTGGTAGCCACGTCTGCTCCCCCGGTATGGTTCTTGGTCTTTACCTGTACAATGCGTCCTTTATCGTCATACAGATTAAGGGAGTATGTGGATGTGCTTGTTTCAAGCACTTTGGTTTCTGTCCAGGTCACCATCCCTTTGGTCATCGTTGACGGCGATGCCGGTACGGCTTCGGCATAATCCGGAGCCGTGTTGTAACTGCTGTAAAATCCGTATCCGGTAGTGACATTGGTAAGATCAATACTTGCAGTTAGACCAGATGCTCCTGGCAATGTAGTATAATCATCATAACCGGTTTTCGTGAGGGTCTCCCAAAAAGAACCGGAAGGCAATGCAGATGTGCTAAAGGGATAGTCTGCAAATGGGCTTGCCGGAGTCATAGCAGCGCTCATGTGCTGGACAAATGATCTCCCGTAGTAGCTATTGGCCATTAGGCCCGATTGGATTGGCCTATTCAGGAAATCATATAGTGTTACCAGCCACTTATCCTGCAGCCTTAAATTAGCATCTTGAGTCATTACAAGCCGGTCCCGCCGGTCATAGACCATATATACTTCCCCGGCCCCGGGCACTTTTTTCATGATCATGCGGTCACGGCTATCATATTCATATCTGAAGCACAACTGGTCCAATACTGTGGGGTTCAAAGCCCAGTTATTTTGAGCGAGGAACTCAACAGCCTTGGGCTGTATCACGCATCTTAGCTGGTCATTGTCATCGTAAATGTAGTAGGTACACAGCCAGCCGCTATGATCCTGGCCTTGTCCATTGTCTGATCCGGCGGTGAGTTGAACTTTCTTCAGAACAACCCGCCCTTTCTTATCCTTAAATTCAATCACCTGTCCATTCTGCTCATCCTGGGTAATCGATTTAAATAGTTGACCGGGAGAATAAGTACCTGGACTGGTGTAATCGGAAAATGTGCCAAATACTCCCAGACTAACATTCCAAACACGAACCTGGTCAGTATTCGTATTTAGGTAGTACTTAGATTTCAAAGATCGCCTGTTTTCTTCCCGGCTGTCAAATATTGTGCCGCCCCAATTTGTACCAGGAGCAAACTCTTCGGATAATCTGTTCAAGGGCGAAGATTCGAACACAGATTGCGAGTATAGGAAAGTCTCATTTTGATTGGCAAGTTGACTGGTGAAGAATGATATTCTTTGCTCATTTACGCCATTGGTTTTATATTCCCCGTCGGCCGGAGCCCCATAAGTCCCGGATGTGCTAAATGCAAACGGCAGGTATTTTCGGTAGTCCCTTCCATAATCATCGTACTCAATAGTACTTACCAGGTCCATGGCCTGACCAGTAAGACTATTTAAGGAACCTTGCTTAATGACCTTCTGATCAGGCCGTCCCAATCCATCGAAATACTGTGTTGACATCTTTGCCTCCCGAAGACTGCCCGTCAGGAGACTGTTTGGATTGGTTTGCGGAGAAGTAGCTGTCCATTCCCGAACGAAGTTTCTTGTACTAAGTACTACTGGTGCCTGCACAACAAGCGTAACAGATAATGGCAGAATACCACTTGACGACCCGTATCCCTCAGTCACAATATAGTAGGTGCCAGCCGGAATTACATGCTGAATGGAAGAAGCAAGGCCGCTGCAAAGTGGACCGTTGTCATCGTTGACGGTTACCGTACCACCGTTAGCGTCAAGCAGATGCAAGAAGGTATCAAAGCCTGCACCACAAAGAGAAATGGACACCTGCGCGGAATTACTGATGGTAAACCTATAAAAGATATCATGACTGGGTTGGCCAATGTCGTTCAGATAACCATTGCCAGTTGCATTGCTCTTTGAATCATTATAAGTAAAAGATCCCGTTCCATAACTTCCCATAACAATAGGGTTCGTCATTCGGGCACCAACGGGTTGGCCTTGGGAGGTGGCAACCAGTGCTCCCAGTATCAGTATCGTAAGACAGGCCCTTTGAAGCGTCGTCTTAAGGTTGTCAAGTTTCTTCATAACAGGTGTTAGTCAGTTAGAGTAATCAATCCAGGCGATAGCTAATAAAAAGCGGAAAAACAGGTGATTCCCCAGGAAGCGGCTTCCCTTTCTTCAGGTAGAAATAACATTTTCCCGACTTTTCAATCCGTATAGCATATATATCGTTCAGCAACTTGTATTCAATATACTGTGTACGCTTAGGTTGAAATTTAGACCCCCTTATTCTGCCCAAATACTGTTCCTGGGTCAGATCAGCCTTATTTGTGTTATTGACTGATATGATCTCCAGCGAAACAGTTGACTTGGAGGCATCGATGGACTGGTAATAATTTAAGAGGCTCCATTCACTTTGTTTTGTAGAAAAATTTGAGGTATCCGCTTTAGATACCAATTTGGAAATTTCTTGTCCGAATGAAACCTCCGGAAATCCAACCTCGCATACGAAACCCAATAGAAAATAGAGCAGATATCTATATAATGTCTTCATCTAATTATTTTTAATAGTAATATGTTAGTGTGCCTATGCCGACCGTAGTTCCCGGGTTAACGCCTGGTCCAGACTGCAGATACCAGTTCATTAGACCGCTTGGATATATCGTTATAATCCAATTGTTCCCTCCGGAACTGGTATACAGCGTCTGTACACTACTTGGGCGGCAGCCTCCGTCAATGGTTGCTACATCATAACTATAACCAGGAATCATGTAGTTGTTCGAGGATACAACCAGGTAAAAGGATGCGGAGGTTCCGTTATTGGTAATACTGCTGGCAATGGAGTAGAATCCGTAGTTGGTGGTAATGGAACATTGCTGTGATGGTGGTGGGCATGCGGCCGCATTGTAACCGGTTGAAATCCATCTGGTCTGATTAAATGTGCCACTGTATGGATTTGAATCCTTCTCTTCCCGCTCCTGATAGCCGGTGTTTACACCACCGCTTGTTGCACATCGGACAATTCCAGTTGGATCCCAGGAAGGAGTAACATTAACACTGCAATCCACCAGTTGGCCCGCGTAATTGTAACAGTACTTCTTCACCACGTTTCCTTGGTGATCCTTTACGTGATCGAGTCTTCCCATGCCGTCATAGAAATAGAACACCGTTCTTCCATTGGGTGCTGTTTCGCTTGTCATACCGACTAATGGAGCATAGGTGTAGGTGTAAATCATGGCCTTATTAGTCCGCCAATCTGTTCTTAGGGTGTTCAGAAGGTTCCTGACATTGGCATCATTATTTGGAATGCCGGTAGCCGCATCGATTTCCGACTGGGCCAGCACTGTAGCAACGTTATCGTAGTCGCTACCAATGATCTTAGCTACTGGGTATTGTGACTGATATCCCCAGATATAAACCTCTTTTACATCATCCGCTTTTTGCTGTTCCAGTATGTTTCCGTAATTATCCCATTTGTTGAATTTAATGGCTGTTTCCGGTGAAAATGGCCCTTTTTGAACTTCTATAGACAATGGCAGAAGCAGTTTTGAGTCCCCATTAATATCCGCGTGGGGCCTTTTGGTCAATGATTGCTGCGCACCACCCACTGAAACAGTATGTTCAATCAGCGGCTCAATCATGTTCTTATCAACCATCTTTTGGTATACGTTTCCTGGAGATGCAAAATTTCCGGGGTACTTAAATAGCTGGTTAATGCTTTCAGATTTGGATCCTGTGCCGTTTGTAGCAGTCAACAAGAGATTGTTCGGATTCTGATACTGCATTTCCTTTGTGTCGATTAATATACCCCCCTTATCATCGTAGGAAGTAGTAGTGACTGATGTTGGCAGAAAGACACCCGTATTAATTGGGTAAACTGCGGTATAAACATCATTAGGAAATGTTAATAGACGTGCGTCACATTGATCCTTCAAATCTGTGTATGCTGTTGTCACCTTTAAAGCAGAACTTGACGCCGTCCGTGATGTGGTGTATATATACTCTTGCTTTAGCAAGGGCGAATAGGCACCCGCAGCCGTAGTTCTATATTGAGTCACTGCTTTCAAGAACCCATTTTTCCAGGAACTGGGTTGTAGCTGAATGCCCTTATTATATACGTCCGGTGCAGGTACATTCTGATTATCCTGATAAACAAAATATTCTGAGATGGTCTTGCCGTTGCCAGCTAAGGAGTTTCGATCAAGGGAGTATTTGGTAACTGACTCGTACAGTACTGGACTTCCCGAAAAGCTTGATAAGGGATTGAGGCTGCCGCTATAATACGTATGTGTTAAGTAACCGAGGGCAGTAAAGCAATTCATCGTGCCTGTTGTATAAAACAATCTGTTAGTAGTGGATTTCTTATTATCCGAATAGTATGAAAAAGGTGTTAACAGGACCCCATTGCCATCCTCGTTTTGTCCGTATTTGTATTCATCTTTTGAGAGCATATCGCCGTTTCCACTATAGTTTGTAATGGCCTTAACCCTCAAACCACCACCTTTTTGGATGTCCGGTGCAGTAGTACGATTTTCAAACTCTACTGTTATGCCTCCGCTTACCTCAGTGGCAGTTGTAGTATAAATATTAACGGAAAGTGTATAGGAGTTCCCTGGAATTAGATCCAGCGCCTGCAATTTGTAATCGAGATCAGCATTTGGATTCATGTTAGCGATCTGAGCAACTTGCAGCCCCGTGGTATTGTTGACTATAGTAACAGTGGGTATTCCCGTCACTCCTGGATAATTGTATTTTGAAAGAAATACTTTATACCTCGTGTTTTCCCAGTTGCTGCCAGCAGTAAATGTGGAGGAGCAAGATGGTTGTACACCTCCAAAAGCGTAGCAAGGTTTGGAATCTGGAATTGCCTTTCCCATTCCTGTGTTGAATTGATGGGCCTCAAATTCAAATTCAGATCGGCCTCCAGTTGGGTAGGTTATGGAACGAATGATCGAAGCTTTCATTTTCTCTTCGTTCACAGACCTGTCAGCTGATCCTATCTGCACATAATTGGGATCAAATGCTCCAACTGCCGTAACACCTTTTCTTGCAATCTGCTTAGCAAGCAGGTCAGTATTGGTTAACTTGCCATTGTCAAAGCCGAACATGTCTTGCGCGTATGATTCCCTTGGCGAAAGAGATGTAGAATCATAAGAAATGCTGTATTTGGCTTTCTGCCCGAGGCCTGAAGGTTGGTAGAAGATCACAGAGTCGAGTCTCAAACGATAGTTTCGTTCGTCAGTAGAGGGGCTTGCACTCGAGCTATAGAAATAAGACTGAAATAACTTAATGTTCTTTACCTTGCTGAAAGTATTGGACTGCTTCGCATATATATTCACTTCTCGCAGCCTTTTCTCGCCGCTAACAGCATCTTGCCTGTCACAGCTATACGTAAACTCTACCTTACCGCCTCTCCAGTTAATTGAGCTTACATAAGAAGGCTGAGAGGTGTTTGCCTGAGTTGTTTGGCTCCAGGAATTTATCTCTTCCATTTGGATGTATCCGACATTGTAACTGACAGGGACATAGACTGGCTGTGTGCCGACTGTCCTCACAAATGATCTATTGGTTTCAATGACATTAACCCCACAGCTATTCTCATAATTAAAGAGTATGGTATCACTCAGATTAGGTGATATGATTTTAGTGATATGCCATGTATTGATGTGGTCTGGTGTCAACTGTTGGTTGCTTACGGATCCGAAGGAATACAGTTCCGTTCGTTCAAAAATATTTATGTACCCATCTGGAGTCGTTATCTTAAACAACATTCTGCCATCGCTAGAATGATATCTTTCAATCCTGTTGTCTGTTACTGGTATTTGTAAGAAAGATCCATCCTTTTTAAAGACGAACTTTCCTGATTTTCCATTAACGGAATAGCTGAATACATCCGGTGTTGCGTCGATCAAGCCATCAATGACTTGATACAGATAGCTAAAGTAGTTGGCCTTTTGAGCATTGACATCCTCCGGAACAGGTGTCGAAAGATATCCTAATGACGGGTATTCGTCAGGATACTCTGCCAGTTGTCTGGTGATGATATTACCTGCGGATAGCGCCCAGCTTAACCCAACACTAGAAGCTTTTTCGTCTACCCGAACACCTCCTGCATGATAACTCAGGGAGATTGGAAGCTTAATTCCTGCAGCCTCAATCTGAAATATTGGAATATCAATTCCCGGAACGCCCGTATTGCTGTTCACGGGGATATTCCCAAACTTCATGAGGGATGCTGCCTCTGGAGATATGTTTCCCACATTAATCAGTTTCCGGTCAATACTCTGACCCTGTGAGAGTAATGTTGATCCTAATAGTATTATGAAGAGTATATACTTGATTGGGAATGGCAATTTCATATGTCATGTATAAATTAGACGGTTAGCGTAAAAACCATGGGTGAAAAGAGTACGATTCAGCACCTGACTAAAACCCATATCCTACCCTGAAGACAAGAGCTTGGGCTCTGGGTATCTGTTGATAACTTAAGAAGTCCCACAGAATTTGAAGTTTTGTACTTTTCAGGATGCCTGGCCCGTTTACGATCGTTTTTGTCAATCCAACTAAACCACTCTGCTGCCAGGCGCTCATATTCTTCAATTGGTCAATCTTCCGGATGGCATCAATCAGGTTCATCTCATAACCGCCCGTAATCGATAGGCCGTTCTTGACCTTCCAGTCGATAAAGCTTCTGAGCGATACTCCCTGATGTGATAGAGATAGGTGTTCAATGCTTTTTCCGAGGCCAAGTTTATATGCAGCTCCAATGCCCACTGTACTCCTCGGATTCAACTTGTAGCCTACGGCCAGGCCGAGATCTGTGGTAATGACGGATTGTCTATGGGTTTGGAAGTTCAGGTCGAATGTAAACCTCTTCTTCAGGGGAACCTTACTTGAACTAGGGCTCTCGCTGCTTATGCCCGCATTGTTTCCGCTTCGCATCATGTCAAATAAATACTTTGATTTTTCCTCTGCCAGTTTTGACCGGCCGCCTTCAAATTCCTTAGAGCCATTTACGTGGACATTACTTGAAACCTTACCTAATTTCTCAGAGATTCCTGCCGAAACCGATTCCCTGGTTTGAAGACCCTCTGGGTTTTCAAAGCCTTGCTCGTCCTCTCCATCTGCTGGCATCCGGAACATAGAAGACAAAATGCTGTTCTTTTGCATAAAGTCTTTAAAAATCTTTGTATTCGCCGCAGCCTGTAGAACCTTCTGCTCCACCTTCTTTCGGTTATTCAATAAACCGACATATTCGTTGATCCTTTGATCATATTTCGTAACAGAGCTGGTGATTCTATTTATATCGACCGGCAATTTCAACCCTCTTACTCGATCGGAGATCAGGCTTGATGACTCCCTTAAATGCCATAAAAGCATCTCTGACTTATTGAACTGCTCCTGCAGAAGTTCCGTATTACCTATGGCTTCGCTAACACTGGACAAATCTATCTTCTCGTTGAGGAGACTTGAATATTTCTGGCTGATCTTCAGAACTCCCAGGGCAGAATCGATCAAAGACAAATATTTGGTGTTTGCTTTCGCAGGATTTGCTAAAACGGAAGAGGCTAGATTTCTCCGATCATCCAGTATGCTCAAAAAACTTCCATTCTTTATAGAATCCGCCTTGGCAAGCATTTTTCTGAA
>Ga0315901_10007341_pt1 | contig 13017 bp, 7 predicted proteins | sample LakEriMetagenome_10_FD_203761 | JGI IMG/M metagenome (GOLD analysis project Ga0315901, IMG submission 203761) | Freshwater fungal communities from buoy surface, Lake Erie, Ohio, United States - Buoy 2 MA116 | ecosystem: Environmental > Aquatic > Freshwater > Lake | place: USA: Lake Erie, Ohio... | reverse complement strand
GCGCAGGCGGTCAGCAAGGCGCAGGCGGTCAGCAAGGCGCAGGCGGTCAGCAAGGCGCAGGCGGTCAGCAAGGCGCAGGCGGTCAGCAAGGCGCAGGCGGTCAGCAAGGCGCGGGTGGTCAGCAAGGCGCGGAGCCTGGCGATGGAACCGGCGACCAGCAGGCCGCGGCGGGCGGTGGCCAGGCGGGCGGTGGTGGCGCCGCAGCGAACCGGGCTGATCGCGAAGTCGAGTGGGGCGATCAGGACCTCGCCCATGCGCGGAATGCGGCTGACCTCGCCATGGAGCATCTGCGCGACAGCGTCGCGGCCGGCCGGACCGACGTCCTCGATTCGCTCGGATGGACTCCCGAACAGGCGCGGGCGTTTCTCGATCGCTGGGAGGCGATGAAGCGCATGGCCGGCAGCCCCGACCCGCGGCAGCGGGGCGAGTTTGAAAAGACGCTCCGCAGCCTCGGCCTGCGGCCCGCCGGCGTGCGCAGTTCCCGCGATGTGCCCACCGACGTCAAGGGCGGCCAGGCCGAGGGCCGTCGCAGCCGTCCGCCGGCCGGCTACCGGGATCAGCTGAAGGCTTATCTGCAGGGCACCGACGGCGAATGAATCAAGCGTTCGAGGGGCCGCGGTACCTGGTCGCATTCGGCCCCCAGCGGGTGCCGCACTGCTTCACTGACGTGCTCATCCTGGGCGGCGGCCTGGCCGGGCTGCGGGCGGCGCTGGCAGTCGATCCCCGGCTGGCGGTGACCGTCGTGACGAAAGACGATCTGCAGGCGTCGTCGAGCCAATGGGCACAGGGCGGCATCGCGAGCGTCGTCGATCCTGAGGACCGCTTCGACAACCACGTGGCCGACACGCTCACCGCCGGCTGCGGGCTGTGCCACGAGGACGTGGTCGATGCGGTCGTTCGCGAAGCGCCGGGGCGGATCGCCGAACTGATCGCCTGGGGCACACGGTTCGATTCGGCCAACGGCAGCCTGGAACTCGGCCGCGAGGGGGGGCACAGCCATCATCGCATCGTCCATGCGCTCGGCGATGCCACCGGCCGCGAGGTGATGCGGGCGGTGATCGAGCAGGCGCGGCGGCTGGAGAATCTGGCGGTCTGGCCGGACACGTTCACGATCGACCTGGTGACGCACGAGAGCCGGTGCCGCGGCGCGATCGTGTGGAACCCGGCTCACGGCAAGACGATCGTCTGGGCGCGGCGGACGATCCTCGCCACGGGAGGCGCGGGGCAGCTGTATCGCGAGTCGACCAATCCGCCCGGCGTGGGCGGCGACGGCATGGCGTTGGCCTGGCGGGCCGGCGCCGAGCTGCGCGACATGGAGTTCATGCAGTTCCATCCCACGGTGCTCTACATCGCCGGCGGCGCCCGCAGCCTGATCACCGAGGCGGTGCGCGGCGCCGGGGCGCATCTCGTGGACCGCGACGGCCGGCGGTTCATGCCCGAGTTCGATCCCCGCGCCGAGCTCGCCCCGCGCGACGTCGTCTCCCGGGCGATCACGGTCGTCATGCAGCGGACGCACCATGCGAACGTCTATCTCGATCTGGCGCACCTCGACGCGGACATGGTCCGCCGGCGGTTTCCGGGCATGGCCGAGATCTGCGCGAAGTTCGGGCTCGACCTGGCCCGCGACCGGATCCCGGTGCGGCCCGGTGCGCACTACATGATCGGCGGCGTGACGGTGGACGACACGGGCCGCACGACGCTGCCGGGCCTGCTCGCCGCCGGCGAGGTCACGTCCAGCGGACTGCACGGCGCCAACCGCCTGGCGAGCAACAGCCTCCTCGAGGGGCTGGTCTATGGGGCCCGCGCCGGCGCCGCGGCCTCGGCCGACGTGCTGGCCATGCCCGAAAGCGACCGCGCCGACGAATACCGCGTGCCGCCGATCTCGTTTCCCCGGGCCGCTGCCGGGGAGCCGAACGGCACGCTCGATCTGGCGGACATCCGCAACTCGCTGCGGGCCCTGATGTGGCGGCACGTCGGTGTGGAGCGGACGGAGGTCTCGCTTCGCGAGGCCCTGGATGCGGTCGAGGGCTGGTGCCGCTACGTGCTCCCGCGGCAGTTCGCCGACCCGCCGGGCTGGCAGCTGCAGAACATGCTCGAGGTGGCCCGGCTGATGATCCACGCCGCCATCGACCGCCGGGAGACCCGCGGCGTGCACTATCGGGCCGACCATCCCGCGACCAGCGATGCATGGCGGCGGCACATCGCCTGGCGCCGCGGCCGTCCGGAGCCGGTGCTCGAGCCGGTGCGGTAGGCGGGCAATCGACGGTCAGAGACCGCTGCTCCAGGGGAGAGCATCGTCGTTGCTCCACGCGTGCTCGCCCGTGCCCTTGAAGAGGGAATGGGGATGGCCTCGGGGGAAGCGTCGCGTATTCCCTCAGTTCACGCTTCGGGCGTCCCGGCAGCCGGACACGACGTTCAGAGGCAGTTCCCGGGAGGTCCGTTGCTGTTGCGGTGGTCGGGCCTCGAGGGCCGAGGCGAACGTCCGGCGACGGGGCACGGGCAGCCCCGACCCACACCCCGACGCGGGTCGGGCCCGAGGCCCGGGGATTGTCGCCAGGGCGGTTCTGGGAAAGAATGTGGGACCTGCGGTTCTCCGCTTCCATACCCACCCGCACTGGACGCTGTGATGATCCACCAAAGCCATCCGGCCGGCGGCGAAGCCATGATCGAGGCCGACGGCCTCACCAAGTATTACGGCGAGTTCATCGCCATTGAGAACGTCACCTTCCGTGTGCCGCGGGGTGAGATCGTCGCCTTTCTGGGCCCCAACGGCGCCGGCAAGAGCACGACGATGAAGATTCTCACGGGGTATCTCGCCCCGTCGTCCGGCACGGCCCGGATCGCGGGCCATGACATGGCAACCGACCGGCTCGCCGGAGCGGAGCGGCTCGGCTATCTGCCGGAGAACGGTCCCCTGTATCCCGACATGACGCCCCGCAGCCTGCTGGAGTTCTTCGCCGATGCCCGTGGCCTGACCGGCGCGCGGAAGCGGGAGCGGATCGAGAAGGTCGTGAAGCAGTGCGAACTCGGCAGCGTGATCGGCAAGGCGATCGGCAAGCTTTCCAAGGGCTACCGGCAGCGGGTCGGCATGGCCCAGGTGCTGCTCCACGAACCCGACGTGTTGATTCTCGACGAGCCGACCAGCGGTCTCGATCCCAACCAGATTCGCGAGGTCCGGGAGACGATTCGTCGGCTCGGCGAACAGAAGACGATCCTGCTGTCGACCCACATTCTCCAGGAGGTCGAGGCCCTGGCCGACCGTGTGCTGCTCATCGCCGAGGGCCGGCTGCGGTTTGACGGCCCCCCCGCCGACCTGCGCCGCGACGGCCGCAGCCTCGACGAACGATTCCACGAACTGACGCGTTCCGCCTGATCCACCCTGCCCCCCGGCCGACGCTGTTCCGCGATTCCGGGTCGCTTCCCACCCCATGCCAGAAATGACGATGTGTTTTCTGCCTGACGAATCGCACTCAATCGCGGCCCTGCAGCGCCAGGCAAGGGGTCGGCGTGAGGATGGCGAGCGTGGCGGTCTGCCGCCAGCGAGACAACTCATGCCGCCCCGCAGCCGTCCGCTTCCCATCAGTTCGTTCGCGTTGCATCCGCAGTCATGACCGAAGGATCGAATCCATGAAGTGGCATGTTCTCGACGCCGTTTTCAAGCGGAACTTCGTCGCCTATTTCTCCAATCCCACGGGCTACGTGTTCATCTGCGTGTTCGTGCTCCTCGGGTCGCTGGCCGCGTTCTGGCCGCCGGAGTTCTTCAACTCCAACCTGGCCAACCTCGACCAGCTCAATCGCTACCTTCCCTACATCCTCCTGGTCTTCGTGCCGGCGATCACGATGAGCGTGTGGGCCGACGAGCGGCGGCAGGGAACCGACGAACTCCTGCTCACCATCCCGGCCAGCGACTGGGAGGTGGTGTTCGGCAAGTATCTCGCCGCGGTGGGCATCTTCACCGTGGCGCTGATGTTCTCCTGCGTCTGCAACCTGATCATTCTCCTCCGCTGGGGCACGCCCGACGCGGGGCTGTTCTTGGCCAATTACCTCGGCTACTGGTTCGTGGGTCTGGCGATGCTGGCGGTCGGCATGGTGGCCAGCTTCCTGACGAGCAACCTCACGGTCGGGTTCATCCTCGGCCTTCTCTTCAACGCGCCGCTGGCGCTGGCCGACCAGGCGAGCAGCGTGATGGGGGCGAAGGCGGCGGCGCAGGTCCGGGCCTGGAGCCTGGCCGAGCACTTCGCCGACTTCGGCCGCGGCACGGTGAGCCTGTCGTCGGTCGCCTTTTTTCTGGGGATCGTGGCGGTCTGTCTGTACGTCGCGATGGTGCTCATCGGGCGGCGGCATTGGACGGGCCGGCGGGATGCCGGCGGCATGGGGCTCCACTATCTGGCCCGCGCCCTCGGCCTCGCGGCAGCGGCCGTGGGCGGAGTGCTCCTGTTTCGGGCTCTCGACGTGCGGGCCGACCTCTCGGCCGAGCAGATCAGTTCGCTCTCGCCCGACACGCGCCGGCTGCTCAAGACCCTGGAGACGCAGCGGCCCATCGACATCAAGGCCTACGTCAGCCCGACGGTGCCCGAGGACTACGCCCAGACCCGGCTCAATCTCCTCAACACCCTGCGGCAGTTCCAGCAGCTCGGCCGTGGCAAGGTGAACGTCGAGGTCATCTCCACCGAGCCGAAGACCGAGGCGGCGGCCCTGGCCGCCCAGCAGTACGGCATCGAGCCGGTGAACGTGCTGGCCCGGGTGCGAGGCGCCTATCGCGACGAGGAGATCTTTCTCGGGTGTGCGTTCACCAGCGGCCTGGAGAAGGTGGTCGTGCCGTTCTTCGACAAGGGCACGCCGGTGGAATACGAGCTGATCCGCTCGGTATGCACGGCGGCACAGCAGAAGCGGAAGCGGCTCGGCGTGCTCACGACCGATGCCGATCTGTTCGGTGGGTTCGACATGATGAGCGGCCAGCAGCGGCCGCGGCAGCCGATCGTGGACGAGCTCGAGAAGCAGTATGACGTGGTCCAGGTGGACGCCTCGGCGCCAATCACGGAGACCTACGACGTGCTGCTGGCGGTCCAGCCCTCGTCGCTGGGCCCCGAGCAAATGACGAACTTCGTCGCCGCCGTGAAGGCCGGCCAGCCGGTGGCGATCTTCGAGGATCCGCTTCCCGTGCTGATGACGAACGTTCCCGGCACGTCGCAGCCCCGGCGGAATCCGATGGGCCCGATGGCGATGTTCGGCGGGCCGCAGGGGCAGCCGAAGGGCAATCTCGATGAGCTGTGGCAGGCCCTCGGCGTGAAGCTCTCGGCCGGCGCCGGGCGGCCGGCGATGGGGCAGATGGGGGCCGCGCCGTTCGTCGTCTACCAGGACTACAACCCCCACCTCAAGCTGGAACTGCCCGCGGAGTTCGTGTTCGTCGATGCCACGCTCGACGGCAAGGACTCTGGTTTCAATCAGGGCGACCCCATCTCCTCCGGGCTGCAGGAACTGCTTTTTCCGTTTCCCGGAGCGATCGCCAAGGACGAGGCGGCGGACGTGACGATCACGCCCCTGGTGCGGACCGCGGCGCCGCGGACCGGCACGATCGAGGTCGATCAGGTGATGGGCAATCGCGGCGACATGCGGCAACTGCAGATCTTCGAGCGCAAGGCCGACCAGTCGATGCTGCTGGCCGCGCTGGTGGACCGCAAGCCGCCGGCCGCTGCGGCGGGCAAGGAGGGGGAGTCCGCGGCGGCTGCCAGGCCGATCCGCGCCGTTGTCGTCGCCGACATCGATCTGCTCGACGGGCGGATCTTCGGCCTGCGGAGCCGGCCCGACGAGGTCTTCGGCCTCGACTTCGACAACGTGGAGTTCGCCCTCAACGCGCTCGACTCGTTGGCCGGCGACGATCGCTTCACCGCCATCCGCAAGCGAAAGCCGAAGCACCGCACGCTGGAGCGGATCGAGGACGCCGTCGCGAGCGCCCGCGCACAGGCCGACGAGCAGCGCACGACCTTCATCGCCGAGTTCGACAAGGCTGAACGCGAGGCGAACGCCGCCATGCAGAAGGAGGTCGGCGAGTTCGAGAAGAAGATCAAGGACATGGAGGCCCAGGGGGATGCCGACCCGCAGGCGGCGATGCAGGCCATCCAGCAGTTGGCCAGCCGGCAGCGGCTCGCGCAGCGGCGGCTCGACACGAAGATCGAGAAGCTCAAGAGCAAGCGCGACGCCGAGGTGGCGGCGGTGGAGCGCCGACTCGAGGGCCAGGTCCGCCGCGAGCAAGACCGGCAGAAGTGGCTGGCGGTGCTCCTGCCGCCGATTCCGCCGCTCGTGGTGGCGTTCTTGGTGTTTTTCCGGCGCCGGGCGCTGGAGCGCGAGGGTGTCTCGAAGTCGAGGTTGAGGTGAGCATGGGAAGGCGTGACGCGATGAACCACTCCGTGAACCAGTCGGGCGAAGCGGCCGGCGGCCTGTCGCCGGCCCTGCAAAAGACGGCGTTCTTCCTGCTCGGCGGGATCGGGATGTTTCTCCTCGGCACCGCGGTCCAGCCCCGGCTCCGCCAGTCCGCGGTCGCGCCCGAAGCCGACCGCGTGCTGTTTCCGGAACTCTCCGATCCCGCGAAGGCCGCGAGCATGGAGATCATCTCGTTCGACGACGAGACGGCGACGCTCAAGCCGTTCAAGGTCGTGCAGACGGGGGGCGTGTGGTCGCTGCCCTCGCACGACGGCTATCCGGCCGACGCCAAGGAGCAGCTCGCCGCCGCCTGCAACGAGCTCGTCGATCGGCCGATCCTGGATGTGAAGACCGTATCGCCCGGTGATCATGAGACATACGGTGTGATCGAGCCCGATCCGCAGAAGATCAAGGTGGGCGACAGCGGCGTGGGCAAACTCGTGGAGATCCGCGACGGCTCGGGCAACAAGCTCGCCCGGCTGATCATCGGCAAGGAGGACAAGTCTCCGACCAGCGGCGGCATGCCGGGCCGGAAGCTGCGATTCGTCCGCAAGGCCGGGCAGGACCCCGTGTATCTGGTGGAGATCGACGCCGCGAAGTTCACCACGAACTTCGATGACTGGATCGAGAAGGACCTTCTGAAGATCACGCCCTGGGACGTCCGCCGGCTCGTGATCGACGACTCGACGTGCACGTTCGGGTTCGACGAGGCCAGCGGTCGGCCGGCCGTGACCCAGGATCGCAAGAGCCGCATCGCCCTCGGCTATGACGACAAGGACGCGAAGTGGTCGCTGCTCAAGCTGGAGGCCTTCGGGGCCGGCAACAAGCCGCAGGAAGAGCAGCTCGCCGGAGACGAGGAGCTGGCCTCGAGCAAGCTCAACGCGCTGCGGGACGCGCTCGGCGACCTGAAGATCATCGACGTGGCCCGCAAGCCGGCCGGCCTGAGCGGCGACTTGAAGGCGGAGGAGAAGTTCACGAATGATCGCGAGGCCGTGACGTCGCTGGCCCAGAAGGGCTTCTACCCGTTCGCCTCGGGAGAAATCCTCTCCTCGAACGGGGAGACGATCGTGGGGATGAAGGATGGCGTTGAATACCTGCTCCGATTCGGGAACGGCACGAGCGTGGCCGGTGACGCGAAGGCCGAGAAGAAGGAAGACGGCAAGGCCTCCGACGACACCACCGGTCGGTACCTGTTCGTCATGGCCCGCTTCGCCGAGTCGCTCCTCGAAAAGCCGAAACTGGACCCGCTCCCGGAAGTCCCGTCCGTGCCGGCGGCGGACGAGAAGCAGGATGGGGCGAAGAAGGACGACACGGAGAAGAAGGACGAGGGGGCCAGCCCCGATGCGTCGGGCAAGCTGGCCGCCGCCGACGAGGCCGAGGCGAAGGCCCAGGCGGCGCTCGAGGAGCGGCGGCGGGTGGAACGCGAGAACCGCCGCAAGCAGGAGGAGTATGACGAGAAGGTGAAGGCCGCGCAGAAGCGGGTCAAGGATCTCAACGCCCGCTTCGCGGACTGGTATTACGTCGTCTCCGAAGAGGAATACGCGAAGATCCACCTCAGCCGCGCAGGCGTGGTGCAGAAGAAATCCCAGGAAGCCAAGCAGGAGTAAGACGCGGATCGGCGGCGATGCAGCGGACCTGCGGCCGCTGATCGCCGGCGGCCTGCGGTGAGGGGCGGACGGCGTCGCGGCATGGCGGCGGGTTTCGGAGCCGGCTCCGGCGGCGGTTTTGGTATCTTGCCCCCATGTCCGAGATCCTCACCTCGCCGCGGCCGTCACGTTTCGGCCGTGCCGTGGGCTTCCGGCTCGTGGGCGTCGGTGCGGCCGTTCCCGACCGGGTCGTCACCAATGCCGACCTCGCCCGGCTGGGCTGCGATCCGGAATGGATCGTGGCCCGCTCCGGTATTCACGAGCGGCGGCACGCCGGCCCGGAGGTCGCGACCAGCGATCTGGCGGCGGCGGCCGGCCGCGCGGCGATCACCCATGCGGGCGTTGCGGCGGCCGCTGTCGACCTCCTCGTGCTCGGCACCTTCACGCCCGACATGTGCATTCCATCGGCCGCGTGCATCGTGCAGGAGCGGCTCGGCCTCGACGCACCGGCGATGGACGTGACGGCCGCCTGTGCCGGCTTCGCCTACGCGCTGGTGACTGCGGCGAACTTCGTGGCGGCGGGCTCGAGCCGGCTGGCATTGGTGATCGGCGCCGACACCAACTCCCGCGTCGTCGATCCCGAGGACGTCAAGACCTGGCCGCTGTTCGGCGACGGCGCGGGGGCGGTGCTCCTGGAGGCGACCGAGCCGGACGCGAACGGCCGGGATCGCGGGTTGTTGGCCTGCTCGCTGGGATCCGACGGCCGTGGGGCAGGCATGCTCGCCTGCCCGATGAGCGGTTCGCGACAGCCGGTAACGGTCGAGGGCATCGCCCGGCGGGACCAGTTTCTGCAGATGGATGGCCGGGCCGTCTTCAAGTGGGCGATCCGGCTGGTCGAGGAGAACATCCGGCAGGTCGTGGACCGGTCCGGCGTGCCGCTCGAGCAGGTCGACATGTTTTTTCTCCATCAGGCCAATGCCCGGATCATCGCCGGCGTCCGCGAGGCGCTGCAGCTGCCGGCCGACAAGGTGTTCATCAACCTCGACCGCTACGGCAACACGTCGAGCGGCTCGATCCCGCTGGCCATGGAAGAGGCCTGGCGGGCGGAGCGGATCGGGCCGGGCAGCACGGTGGTGGTGTGCGGCTTCGGGGGCGGCCTCGCGTGGGGCAGCGCCGTCTGGAGGCTGTGATGATCGCGGGTGTTTCGCCGGGGGAGTCGACGAGTCCAAGCCGGCCCGGGGTCGCCCGTGCCCTCGTGGCGGACGCTCGCCGCGGCCCTCCAGGCCGCGGCTCTCTGCGTGTCCGCTGCGCTTCGCCATCCATGGCTCCGCTTGCTCCCACAGCCCGCCCTCGGGCACGGGCGACCCCGGGCCTCCTCGTGGGGGCCGTGCCCGGAAAAAACACCTTCTCGAAAGCATCAGGTGGTCGACGGCGCTGCCTTTTGGCCTTGAAGGGTTGGGGAGGCTGTGGGTCATCCGTGCCCCGGGAGCCGGCGTTGCTGACCAGCGCAGGCATGGATGCCGGAGCGCAGGCAGCATCGAGTGAACGGAGCCCAGGATGGGCGGAGGGAACGTCCGGCGACGGGGCACGGGTGGCCCACAGCCGGCGCTTCCAGGGGACGGTTCATAGTCAGGAGCGGGTCATTCCATGAGCGACACCAGCATCGAAAAGAGACTGCCGGCCCGGAAGGACGTTCCGGTCGGCGACACCTGGGACCTCGCGAGCCTGTGCCGCTCCGATGCGGAGTGGGAGGAGGGGCTCGCGGCCTGGGAGGGTCGCATCGGGCAGTTCGCGGCCTATGCGGGCACGCTGGGGTCGACGCCGGAGCGGCTCGCCGAGTGCCTGGAGCACGACCTGGCGTTCGACCGCGAGGGAGACCGGCTCGGCACCTACGCGCATCTGCGGGCCAGCGAGGACCAGGCGGCGGCCATCGCCCAACGGATGGTCGGCCGGTTCCAGCACGTCTCCACCCGGGCGGGCGAGGCGGCGAGCTTCATCCGGCCCGAGATCATGGCCATCGAGCCGGCGCGGCTCGCCACGTGGATGGACCTGCCGGTGCTCGCCCCGTATCGCCTCATGCTCGAGCGGATCGTCCGCACCCGGGCCCACACGCTCTCCGAGCCGGAGGAGAAGCTCCTGGCGATGCAGGGCACGTTCGCCGGCACGGCCGGGAAGGTGTTTCGCCAGCTCACCGACGCCGATCTCAAGTTCGGCAGTGTCACGACCGGGAAGGGGGAGCGGGCCGAGCTCTCGAACGCCACGTTCACGACGCTCCTCCACGACCCGGTGCGGGACGTCCGCCGGACGGCGTTTCACCAGTTCTACGACCAGTACGAGGCCCATGCGAACACGCTCGCGGCCACGCTCTCGGGCTCCAACGAGCGCGACGTCTATGCGGCCCGCGTCCGCAACTACCCGGCGGCGGTCGAGGCGGCCCTGTTCGCCGACAACGTCCCGCTGGCGGTCTACGACCAGCTGATCGCGGCCGTCCGTGCCAACCTCCCGGTCGTGCACCGCTACTACGACCTGCGGAAGCGGGTCCTGGGGCTCGACGCGATCCATCACTACGACTGCTACGTGCCGCTGGTGCCGGAACTCGAGCGGCGGCACACCTGGGGCGCGGCGGTGCAACTGGTGATCGAGTCGCTCCAGCCGCTGGGCGGCGAGTACTGCGGCCGCCTGGAGCAGGGCTTGCGCGGCCGCTGGTGCGACCGCTATCCGAACGCCGGCAAGCGATCGGGGGCCTTCAGCTCCGGCACCTACGACTCCGATCCCTACATCCTGATGAACTTCCAGGAGGACGTGATCGAGCACGTCTTCACGCTCACGCACGAGGCGGGGCACTCCATGCACACGCGTTACTCGGCGGAGGCCCAGCCCTACCAGTACTCGGGCTACACGATCTTCGTGGCGGAGGTGGCCAGCACCTTCAACGAGCAGCTGCTGGCGCGGCTTCTGTTGGCGCGGGCGACGACGAGGAAGGAACGGGCGGCGATCCTGGCCCGGGAGATCGACTCGATCCGGGCGACGATCGTGCGGCAGACGATGTTCGCCGAGTTCGAGCGGAAGAGCCACGCATCGGCCGAGGCGGGCGAGCCGCTGACGCTGGAGCGGATCCGCGCGATCTATCGGGAACTGCTCGACGCCTACTTCGGGCCCCGCTTCGTGATCGACCCGCAGCTCGAGCTGGAATGCCTGCGGATCCCGCACTTCTACAACGCGTTCTACGTCTACAAGTATGCCACCGGCCTGGCGGCGGCGATCACGCTGGCCAAGAAGGTCGCCGAGCAGGAGTCGGGCGCCCTCGACCGCTACCTCGGCTTCCTCAAGGGCGGCTCGTCGCAGTGGCCGCTCGACCTGCTCCGCGACGCGGGCGTGGACCTCGAGAAGCCGGAGCCGGTCGCCACGGCGCTGGTCCGGTTCGGCGAACTCGTCGACGAACTGGACACGCTCCTGTAGTTTCTCCCCACCCCGAGTGAGGCGAGCTCGTCCGCGGCCGGGAGGGCCGCGGCGAATGTCCGGCGATCGGGCGTGGGCGACCCCGACCGGCCCCGCGGATCGAACCCCCACCATCAGCCGCCACGGACGAGCTCGACGAACGGCCTCACCATGGCGCCCGTGCCGCCGCCGTCGGTCCAGGGCTTCGGCTTTTCGGCGAAGGCCGGGCCGGCGATGTCGATGTGCGTCCAAGGGATGCCGCCCACGAACCGCTCGAGGAACTTCGCGGCCGTGATCGAGCCCCCCCAGCGGCCGTCGCCCACGTTCTTGATGTCGGCGACGTCGCTCTTGATCTGCTCGTCGTAGTCGGCGTACATCGGCAGCTGCCAGACCGGCTCGCCGACGGCCCGGGCGGCGGCGGCGATCCGATCGCACCACGGCTGGTCGTTGGTGAACAGGCCGGCCACGTCGTGGCCGAGCGCGACCATGCAGGCGCCGGTGAGCGTGGCGGCGTCGACGATCCGCCCGGGCTGAAGGCCGCGGACGACGTCGAGCACGTCGGCGAGCACGATCCGTCCCTCGGCGTCGGTGTTGTGCACCTCGATCGTCGTGCCGCTGCGGGCCGTGATCACGTCGCCGAGCTTGTAGGCGGCGGGGCCCGTCATGTTCTCGACCAGGCCGATCGCCGCCACGAGGTGGACGGGGAGCTTCAGGGCCGCGATCGTCGCCGCCGCGGCCAGCACCGCCGCCCCGCCGGCCATGTCGCACTTCATCGTCAGCATGCTGTCGCTGGGCTTGAGTGACAGGCCGCCGGAGTCGAAGGTCACGCCCTTGCCCACGAGGGCCACTTCGGGCGGGCCGTCCTGTTTGCCGGGGCCGCGGTAGCGGAGGATCACCAGCCGGGGCGGCCGGCTGCTGCCCCGGCCCACCGCCAGGATCGCCTGGCAGCGCTCGCGGAGCAGCCGCTCCTCGTTCCAGATCTCGATTTCCATGCCCGTGCGGCCGGCCATGGCCGCCGCCTCGTCGGCGAACGACTGCGGATAGAGATCGTCGGGGGCCGTGTTCACCAGCCGCCGGGCGAGGTTCACGCCGTCCGCGATCGTGGCCCCGGCGCGGACGGCCTCGGGCGACGCGGCCGTCCAGACGGTGGCGCCGAAGGGCGTGCGGCGTCGATCGGCCCGATACAGGTCCTGGCCGACCATGCCGACGGCGGCGCCGGCGACCGCCTGCTCCACCTGCCGCGTGGTCCAAGAGCCGTCGGCGGCGAACACGACCTGCGCCCGCGGCCGGCCGGCGAGCTGCCGGGCCGCGGTGGCCGCGGCCTTGTACAGCACCCCGGCATCGACCTCCTCCCGTTTGCCCAGGCCGACCACGAGCAGTTGGCCGGCGGCGAGGCCGGGGGCCGCCAGAAGTGACACGCACTCGTACCGCTTGCCGCCGAGTTCACCGGCGGCCGCCAGCCGGCCGAGCAGGCCGCCGGTCACCCGGTCGAGCGCCGCGGCGGAGCCTGCGCCGACCGCCCCCTCGGCCATGAAGACGACCAGGGCGTCGGCGGCGATCGTCTCGGGCCTGG
>Ga0315901_10007340_pt1 | contig 13017 bp, 22 predicted proteins | sample LakEriMetagenome_10_FD_203761 | JGI IMG/M metagenome (GOLD analysis project Ga0315901, IMG submission 203761) | Freshwater fungal communities from buoy surface, Lake Erie, Ohio, United States - Buoy 2 MA116 | ecosystem: Environmental > Aquatic > Freshwater > Lake | place: USA: Lake Erie, Ohio... | reverse complement strand
AACTCGGGCTCGTCGGCGTCAGCCGACAAAGATAACGTAGGAGACGGAGACGGAGACGGAGACGGAGACGGAGACGGAGACGGAGACGGAGCACCGTTTTTTGATGCGTTCGCAGATGCGTCGCATGCGTTCGCATGTTTTGGCGTGCGTTTCGCATAGCGTTCGCATTGTTCTGCGTGCGATTCGTAGTAATCGGGCATCATCGCCTTGGCGGATTCAAAGCCGTGGTGACGAACCAAGGCGCTCCACTTGCTCGATTTGGAGCGATCATTTTCACCCGCAGACCATGGCTGATGATCCTCCCAATCATGCAAGCGCCGCTTTTTTTCGGGGCCTTCCAAGAAACCAATGGTGGCCAGTGCCTCGATCAGTTTGCCGTTGCTGGCTGGCCAATCAACAGCCAGTTCAAGATCTTCGTCGCTAAGGCCTTCAAGATTGCCATCAGAACGATTTTGGCGAGCCCAAAGCCACAGGCAAACCAAACGCCATGCGGCTTCTGCGCCGAGGCGGTAAATTAGGCGTTTCATTTTAGGGTGCTGCGGCAAGGCCACTGCAATGCGTGCGTCAAGCTTCATTCAGGAAAGAGAGGTGAAATGTTTTTCCAGCCAGGCGCGGCTCATGACGCCATGACCGCCGGTGTCGAGATTCTCAAAATCGACGGTGCCGCGGGTGACGTGGGTAAGGCGGACACGCGTGCCTTGGGCATCACACCAGATGGCACGCACGACGGGCACAGCGGTGACTCCAGCACCTCGAATACGCGCCGGTTTTTTTTGATCATGGCCGGCCACGGCAGGCGTCCGCGATACAGCGTCACCCATAGGGCTCGCGGCTTGACGCCGAGATTGGCAGCGGACTGCTCCACCCAAGCGGTGAGTTTCATGCTTCACAGGCTTCGACCTCCTCTTTGAGTTCACGGGCTTCCTGCAAGGCCTCAGCGATGCTTTGCTCGGCCAGTTTGCCCCCCGCTTTGCGGGCGGCACGCAGCAGCGGCTCGTAAGCCTTGCCCGCGTCGCCGCGGAAGGCAATGCGCCCGGCCATGTCGATCTCAATGGTGGCGACGGGCCACGGCTCGGAAATGCCGGTGTCAGCGTTGGGACGGTAGCGCATCACCTGGACGGCGGCAGCAAGGGGAATGGGTTTGGAGTCAGGCATAGGGAAGAAATCAAAGCAGGTGGCCGTGCGTGCGCTGGATGCGGGCGGCGTCTTGCCGCATGCGCTCCTCACAGGCCGCGATGGCATTGGTGCAGGCCATGAGGCCGCATTTCGCAACGGCTCGCTCCATAGACAGGGCGAGGCGCTCGGTGTCGTTCACATCAGGATCGGGCAGCAGGTCGTCGATGACGCGGATCTGCTCGCTCCATTGCTCCTGCTTGGAGCGGAGCTGGAGCAGCTCATGCACGGGCCGCTCACGCACGGCGGCCGTGGCAGGTGCGGTTTCCCAAAGGCTGGCGGTGGCCGTGCTCATGCCGCGCCCTCCTTTTTTTTCGGTGCAGCCTGCCAGCCACAGGGCTGCTCCATGCAATCGTGCGGCGTAGGCAGCCAGCACTGCGGGCACTTCCACGCTGGTGCCGGACCTTCAAACACCAAGCCGCCGCCCTCTTTTTTTGCGCAGCCCAAAACCGTCGGAAGCGCCAGCATGCACAAATCGACGCCTTTGGCGACTGGCACGATCACGAGCCCGCCCGTCTTCAGGTCACGGCACAAAATGGCCCCCTGCTCGGTCAGAGCAACGGCATGGACATTGGTAAAATTTTGTCTGCGCTGGAATCCGATTGTAGGAACGCTCGCGGCTCGCGGCCTCGACCCCCTCCCCCCCTCCAAAACAACACGCCGACCGGCCACCACGTCAGCAGCCATGCCGCCCGCTTTGTGGCATGAGGTGTGACATGAAGCCGATTTAGCCTGATTTCCAAGGGGATACGCCGCATTCACAGCAGATTCCGCATCCGCTGGCACCGCATCAGCAGCCCCATCGGCCACCTGATACGACCCGCCAGCGACCTGCTCGACCGCCGCGCCCATTGCGGAAACTTCCCCCGCCACACAATCCATTCCGGCGGCCTCGCGGCCAGCCTCAGACTCAGCACACACATTGCGCCCGGCGATTTGCACCACATTTATCAGCGTAATCATGCCGCCCTCCCTTCCGCTTTCAGGAACTTGATCAGCGCCGACTCCGGCACGAGCGCCGACGCCTTGCGAGCCAGCCCCAGCTTCACCACCGGCAGCCGCTTCCGCTTGATCCAATCGCGCACCGTCTCCTCCGGCTTGTCCAGCATCGCGGCTACCGTCGGCACAGAATAGTGACACTCCACCCGTCGTGCCAAAAAAAGAAAAAGCGCCCGCCCAGGGATGCGCCAGGCACCGCCCTGGTGGAAAGCCCCGCGAATGACGCCCGTTTGCGCCCAGCGAGTCACCACCGCCAGCGGCGTGTCGATCAACGCCGACACCTCCGCAGCCGTCCAGGTGCCCGCTTGGAGCACCTGCGCCACATCGAGGCCCGACACGTTGAGACGTTGCTTTGCCATAATAGGTCAAAAAAAGAAAAAAGGGGCGCTCACTCGCCGCCGGCATCGCCGCGGCTTTCCTGCTCGCGTTTCCACTCGGTAAAATCCCGCAGCTCAAAATCCTCCCGGCTCCAATCCTGGGCAGGCATCACCGCAAACCACACCGCCAGGAAACCCAGCGCCAGCAGCCCCAGCATAAGGCAAACGAAGACCGCCACAGTCACGGCCGACCTCCCGCGTTCGAGCTTCGAAACTCCACCCACGACCGGCCCACGCCGCCGCACGACTCACGCACCTCATAGGCACCAGCCGGCAGCATGGCGCGGCGGCGGTCCCTACTCACCGCCGCGCCAGCGTCCTCAACCTGCCGCCTGCCCTTGCGCAGAGCGGCGGAAATCCGCTGTTGCAGATCCGAGATCACGCCAACGTCGCAGCCGTCACGGCCTGCGCCTCCCGTTTCGCGATCCCAGCCAGCACCAGCTCACGCCACAGCAGCAAATCCAGCCCAGCCAGGCGGCCAAAGGTCAGCGCATCCCGGCGGCACAGATTCGCCGCCCACCCGCAGCCAAACCGACCGCGACGCCAGCGCCGAGCCTGCGCCAGAGCGCGGCCCAGCTCACGCAACCAACGCATGGCGCGGAGCAAAAAAGAAACCGCCAGGCCCAAAATCACGCCGCCTTCGCCGCCTCACGGCCAGCGCCTCCGGTGATCTTCTCCAACTCGCTCGCGATCCGCAGCTCCCATTTCAGGGCCGCTTTGGCAATCTCGGGATTGCTGTTGTGTTTGCGGACCTGCTCGCATTGGCCCTTGAGGGCTTCAAGCACGGTCAATTCGGGCGGGGTGTCATCTTGTGGCATGGCGTCAATTAAACGAATTCATCGCATTATTGCACGGGTTGACCCAAAACGTCAACACCAAAACGAAAACAACATTTTCCTGCAAATAATACTTGCACGCATTAAATCAAGCTATAAGCTCCCCTCGTGCTCATCACCGAGCACCGCGCCGCAAACGCGAACTTCAAACCACATCACAAACAATACTCGCCATGACATCCGCCCTCGCCATCCGCCCGCAGTCCGCCAAGCGCACCGACCGCAAAACCCGCAAAGAGCCCACCGCCGAGCAGAAAGAAGCCGCCGCCGCCCGCTGCGCCGCCATCAAGCAGCTCTGCGCCATCGTCAAAGCCCTGCCAGTAGAAAAGCGCGTGCTCCTCGCGTCCTCCTACGGCATCCGCAATCCTGAAGGCCGCGAGCTCTCGCCCTTCAATCAATGCTTGCTCGTGCATCAAAACAGCAGCGTTTCGATTGTGGGCGGTTTCCAGCAGTGGAAGAAACTCGGCCGCAGCGTCAAGAAAGGCGAGCGCTCCCTGGCAATCTGGGTGCCCTGCGGCAAGCAGGCCGAAACCGCCAACGACGCCAGCGCCAACCCTGACACCGAAAACGACCGCTTTTTCATCCTCGGCAGCGTCTTTGACATCACGCAAACCGAAACCGACGACGAAAAAGCCGCCCGCAAGCAGCGCGAAACCCTCGCCCTGCCCGCTCCGGCCCTGGCACTCCCCGAGCACGCCGAGGCCTTCGACATCGAGGCCGAAGTCATCAGCACCGAGCCCGCCACCATTCAAGACGAGTTCACCCCTTGCTAAACCCTCACGGGGGCCGCGCATCCCTCACGCGGGCAACCTTTTACCACTTCCCAATTTATGAACCGTCCCTTTGATCGCGAAACTGAAAACGAATTGCTGCGCTGCGCCGAAGAAAATCCAGGCCGCGCTTTAGTGCTGCATGAAAACGGCAGCGCTGCGCCAGCGCCTGCGCCTCATTGCTATTTGATCGGCGACTATGAAATTAACGGCTACCATGACAGCTACTTCCATGTCGTTTATTACGATGCACAGCAGGACAAAATCATAGACAAAGAATATGGCGCCACCGCTTACGGTGGGAGCTGGAATTACCGCGCCGAAATGGTGCCGGGACCCATGCCGGATCACATCGCCGACCGCATCCGGGCACTCCGGCTCGCCGAATTGTTGCCCGCCAGTCACGAAGCCGAGCGCCAGCGCCATGAGGCACCGGAGCCGCAAGAAATGCCCGTGGGCACGCTCGTGCGCATGCTTCGCGGCTCTCGCGCCACTTGCAAGACACCGTATCACGCCGGCGAAACGGGCACCGTGCTGCGCCATACCTGGTTCGGCACTTTCTACCGCAACGGCTACAACAAGCGCGACCGTAGCAACGGCCGCATCACGCTCCGCATGGCGGATGGTCGCATTGTGCATGCCGCAATGACTGCCGTGCGCCTTGCTTCAGATCCCGACATGGCCGCCGCCACCGCCCGCGCCGAGCAGGCCGCCCGCTTAATGCGCTGCCCGCATGCCTGGTGGACTACCCGCAACGCAAAAATTGCCGCCTAAACCCTCACGGGGGCCGCGCATCCCTCACGCGGGCAAACTTTTACCCTTCCCATATCCCATGTCCTCCGCTCAATTCCTCCGCCACAAAGTCACCGGCATCAAATACCTGCGCACCGCCGCGGGCGCCATGATCCCCGTTGCCGATCTTCCACGCCTGGCCGGCAATGATGCCACCCTGCGCGGCATCCAGGTCAAATGCGAAACCTGCGAAACGTGGCACCCCTGCCACGCCATGCACCCGCACCGCACCGGCTTGGAATGCTCCGCATGCCGCGCCACCGCCGCAGCCGCCGCCAGTCCCGAGTCACAGCACGCCGCCGCCATGCGCAAGGCCGCCGCCCTGCTCCGCCTCGCCCAGTCTGACAACCCGCACGAAGCCGCCCTTGCCGCCTCCCGTGCGCAGGAAATAATCGACCGCTACAAGCTCAACCTCGCCGCCCTCGACGACGCCCCCAGCGAAGAACCCGCCGAAGAAATCCGCAATTTCAAAGACGATCCGCTGGACGAAGGCGGCGTTTGGAAAGCCCTACTGGGGAAAGCCGTTGCCACCGTCAATCAATGCCAAGTCTATACCTGCGGCGGCCACGTTCACCTCATCGGCCGCCCGTCGGACGTTGCCATGGTCCGCCCCTTCTACGCCTACCTTGCCGGAGAAATCGAGCGCCTAGCCAGCCGTCATTGCAAAGGCAATTCCCGCACCTACTGGAACAACTTCCGACTTGGAGCCGTCGAAACAATCAACCAGCGCCTGAAAGCCTCCCTGGCCGCCACCGTTGAAACCGTCAAAGCCGAAGCCCTCGCCGCCGGCAATGAACGCGCCTTGGTGATCGTCCAAAACTCCCTCGCCCTGCTCGAAAAGCGCAAGCAAGAAGTCGCCGAATGGACACGCGCCAACATGAACCTTCGCAACCGCACCGCCCGCCACAGTTACAGCCACGCAGGCCGCGAGGCCGGCCGCGCCGCCGGCCATGGCGTCAACCTCAACCGCTCCGCAGGCGCTCTCAACAGCACCCGCCGCGCTCTCGCGTAATCGCCATGCACTCCCCCGAAATAACCCCCGAGTTCATGCAGCGCCTCGCCGCCCTTTTGGGCGGCGAGGCCATCGCCCGCCCGCATGCCGAAAACGACAAGCGCCCCGTCATCCGGATCCATTCGCCCAAGGTCCTCCTGTCCGTGAATCACGCATGGCACGCCCGCCCCAAGTGGCACGCCAGCGTCAGCGATTGGGACGGGCGCCACATCCACGGCAGCCCCAGCGCCAATTTCACCGGCAGCCGCCCCATCGAAGAAATCGCCGCCGATCTCCGCCGCCGTGTTCTAGATCCCGCCCGCGCCCACATCATCAAGCACGCCGAAACCGCCGCCACCGTCGCCACCCGCAAGCAGCTCGTGCGGCATCGCCTGTCACAGCTCGAAGCCATCGTCGGCGAAAGTCGGCCAAACTATCACAACGGCTTTGCCAATATGCCCGGCCTGCGCATCGCGCACGAGTGCCAGCTCGAAGATCGAGACGGCCCCCGGCCCTGCTTCGAGGCAGAAATCCGGCTCCACAGCTTCGAGGCCATGAAAATGATTGCCCACATCATTGCCGAAGATCACCGCCTCCACGCCACCACCCGCACCGCCTAACCCCCGTCAACAACGTCAACCAGGTCAACAACGTCACCCTCCCAACAAAAAGCCCCCAGCGACCGCAAATCGCCGGGGGCTCATCACAAACAGCGCCAGCTTACACCGCACGCCATGCACCCCCAGCCTAGCACCAAAACACCCGCCCGCAAGCCCCGCCGCGGCCGTCCCGCCCTCAGCGAGCCACGCCGCACCACCCTCCCACGCGTCAGCGCCACCGCGCACGCCCACCTCCACGCCTACGCCCAGGCCCACCAGATCACCCTCGCCGACGCCCTCCAGACCGCCATCTTGAGCCTTCCCGATCATCAACGACCCACGGCCTCAAACCCACCCAACAAACCCACCCCCCCAACAAAAAAATGTTGAAATCAACTCAGAATTGATTCATACTCTAGTCTCATGAGCTACTTATCCGTCCAAGTCGAAGACTACTTCAGCACGCACCCAGGCCGCAGCGCCCACTCCGTCGAGCGCGATGCCGGTCTCAACCGCGGCACCATCGACAGCATCCGCCGCGATCAGCATCCCCGTCCCGAGCGCTTCGGCCAGCTCCTCCACGCCGTCGATGACGACACCGCCCGCCGCTGGCTCATCGCCTACCTCCGCGACGACTGCCCGCCCGCCTACCTCCCGCGCCTCGAAATCACCATCGCCGCCCTTCAGGGCACCGATCCCGCCGAGCTCCGCGAAGCCGTCACCGCCTACACCACCGGCCAGCTCGACACCTCACCCGCCGCCGTCCTCGAAGCCTGGCACCGCCTCCAATCCGCCATCCAGGCCGATACCTCCCTCGCCCGCTGGTTCGTCAAAACCGTCAACCTCATCCTCGGCCCCAAATGACCGCCACCGCCGACATGGGCAAACGCTTTGACCGGCGACCTCCTCACCGCCCCGCATTTACCAGCGCAGGGCAGAACGTTTCAGATCAGGCGACGGCGAGCGACACGCATGGCTGACACGACAGACAGCCTTCGAGCCGTTGCCTGCATGTGATGGTTCTCTGACTTTGGTGAAAATACTTCAAATAGGGCTTGATGGCGTGTAGCTTAATGCTACACTAGCAACCGTAACCCAATGACCACCATGAACAAAATCGAAATCGGAACTCAAGTTGAACGGATCGCCAGTGACTACACGGGCGGGAGAAAAGGCGAAGTGATCGAAATCAACGGCGAGCGCGCCCGCGTGCGCTGGACTGACAGCCCTCGCACCTGGGTGAACTTCAAGTTCCTGAAGGTGCTCGCCGCTGCCGCTCCTGCGGTGGTCAAAGGCGAATGGATTCAGACGCCAAACATGAAGTCTCACACGGCCTATCGCGTGTGCGAAAACAAAGTGACCGGCGAAGTCTGGCACGAATACCAAGGCAAGCGCAAGATGGCGAAGGGGGAATGGTGTGCAGCCTGAGCAATACAAAGCCACTCGCGAGCGCCTCGGCACACAAGCCGAGGTAGCCCGCCTCCTGGGCGTCAATCGTGTGACCGTGGCGAAGCGGGAGAACGGCACCATGACCATCACAAACGAGGCAGTCCTAGCGATTCAGTCGCTCCGCAGGCCGAGAAATAAACGCAAGTCAGAGAACGATGAGATGAGGGACCGCCCCGACAGCGCCACTCCGCAAACACACTCAACATCCAAGCCAGAATGAACTCTACTACACCAGCGCCCAGGGCGGTTCCTCTCCATCGTCTTATTCGGCTCCGAAAGGCGTTTTGGGACGCTCAAAACGACGCGGAATGGGCGCGTTCATTCCGACTCAGGAAGCTAGTCAGGAGGCTGCAAGATCGAATCTACGGCCCGTCACTCGAAAGGTTGAAGCTCAAAGATTGGGAAGATGGGCGATGGCCGATCACGCGGGCACGAATGAAGGAGCTTCGCGCAATGGTGAAGCCGAACGACTAGCCCATCCGTGGGCGCGACTGAAACGAACCTGATATGAAACTGGAAAGCTTATGCCCATCGGATGCGGCGTCTTGTTCTCTGCCATCATCTCCCATCATCTCTTTGGATGTGCGGGTGGGTGACTGCCGGGAACTACTCCGGGAGCTGCCCTCCGAATCCGTGCAATGCTGCGTCACATCGCCACCGTATTGGGGGCTGCGTGACTACGGACACGCTGGGCAGATCGGCCAAGAGGAGACGCCTGAAGCATTCGTGCAAGCACTAGTGGACGTGTTCCGCGAAGTGCGGCGCGTGCTCAGACCGGCCGGCACTCTATGGTTGAACTTAGGTGACAGCCACAAGGACAAGCGGCTCATGGGAATGCCGTGGAGGGTGGCGCTGGCCATGCAAGAACCGGAAGCTACTTGCGTCTTTTGCTGCGAATGGGAAGCACTGTCAGAGTGGAGGAATGACGATGAACAGCCAGAGTGGAAAGTCTGCCCATGGTGCCAGGAATCCTCAATCCCAAGAATCAATGACGGGTGGATGCTGAGGCAAGAAATCATCTGGAACAAACCCAACGCGATGCCGGAGGCCGTAAAGGACCGGTGCAGCAGAAGTCACGAGCATCTGTTCATGTTCTCCAAGCAGGATCAGTATCTATACCATCCGATCCGCGAGAAAATTCAGTCCGACAGAGCGCCAAGCAGAAAGGCAAAAGCGACTGGAGCAGGAAAGAACGGGAGTGGCCGAAGCGGCACCGCATACGATGGTGAGGGCGATATGAGAAACCGCCGCTCCGTGTGGCAAGTCCCCGTCTCGCAATGTAAAGATGCCCACTTCGCGATCTATCCGCCGGATCTCATCAAGCCCTGCATCCTGGCCAGCAGCAATCCCGGCGACGTGGTGCTCGATCCATTCGGCGGCAGCGGGACCACGGGCCAAGTGGCGCTTGAACTCGGACGCCGCGCCATCCTTCTCGAACTGAACGCCGACTATGCAAAAATCATCCACCAACGGACCAACGTCACCATGGGGCTTGCCCTCTGAAGCCAAAGAAAAGCTGATGAAACCGATGATGAAACAGCCGGAATCGACAGCAGAGAACACTGATTATCCACACCAAAAGTGTAAGTAGTCACAGCAAAACCACACCATGACCATCACTGACACCCTGGAACAAGTGCGTCTCATCTGCCGCATGCGCAGGTTGTCCTACCACACCGAAACCTGCTATGCCGGATGGATCACACGTTTCGCCAAGCACATTCGGCAAAACCCGCAGCAAACCCGAGAAGAGCGCGTCCGCGGCTACCTGGAAAAGCTCGCCCCGCACTGCTCCGCCTCCACTCAAAACCAAGCCCTCAACGCCATCGTCTTCCTCTACCGCGACGTGCTGCGTCAGCCCCTCGGCGACCTCGGCAAATGGGCCCGCGCCAAACGCCCCGCCCGTCTGCCCACCTGGCTCAGTCCAGACGAAATGCGCCGCCTGCTCGAAGCCATGCCATCCGGCCCCCGCCTCATGGCTCAGGTAGCCTACGGCTCCGGCCTCCGACTATCCGAACTCCTGGCCCTCCGCGTCAAAGACGTAAATCTCGACACCTGCCTCATCACCGTGCGCGGTGGCAAAGGCGACAAAGACCGCATCACCTGCTTGCCCCGTTCCCTCGTCTTCACCCTCCGCGCCCATCTCGACCGCATCCGCGTTTTCTACGACCGCGACCGCGCAGCCGGAGCCAATCCCGTCTATCTTCCCGATCACCTCGAGCGTAAAATGCCAAACGCCGGCCGCGAATGGCCATGGTTCTGGCTCTTCCCCGGCAGCAATCAAAGCACCGATCCGCGCACCGGCATCGTGCGCCGTCACCACGTCCACCAAAACACCCTGGGCAAAGCTCTCAAAATCGCCGCCTGCCGCATCGGCCTATCCAAACGCATCACCGCCCACACCCTGCGCCATTCCTTTGCCACCAATCTCCTCGCCAGCGGCGCCAGCATCACCCAGGTGCAGGAACTTCTCGGCCACAACAGCGCCGAAACCACCCAGGTCTATCTCCACTGCATCCCCCAGTTCGCCGCCACCATCACTAGCCCCCTCGACGCCCTGCCCCAATCACCCAACGTCATTGCCTTCACCCACGCCGCCTGACACTTACGCCATCATTCCTCATTCTGGTTTCCTCATTCCTCCCCATGGACACGCCCGCTCTCCCCCTCGCCGATCTCCCCCCGCGTCCCATCGACGCCTGGCGCGAGCACACCGCCAAAAACTGGAAGTCCAACGATCCCGAATCCTACGCCGTTTGCATCGAAATGATCACCCAGCACGGCATCACCTCCATCTCCGACCTCCAGCGCGAACTCAAAGCCCTCGACATCGACAAGTCCCGCCAGACCATCGCCGCCCTCATCCGCACCGAATTCAGCATCGAGCAGCTCGCCGACCTCGCCGCCAAAAACGCCGCCATCGCCCGCCTTCAGGGCACCAGCAAAATGGCCGAGCTCATCCCCGACGCCAAAAAGTCCGATCTCATGTCCGTCGGCTTGGCCACCAAAATGTCCCACGACATCGAGCGCAGCCTCAACGGCATGCCCACCGAAATCAAAGCCGTCGTCACGATTAGCGCCCAGGACCGCCTCGCCGAAGCCCGCGCCAAAGCCAAAGCCGCCAAAGCCGCCGCCCTCGAACAGCAAACCAGCACCGTCATCGAGGCCGAAATCCTTTCTGCCATTTCAGCCAACGATCAAATCCAGCCATGAGTCGTCACAAAATCTGCACATGCCCCACGGTCCCATCTGCGGACTGCCCTTACCACCACCAAGAAGCGCGTGGCTCATTGGCTGCGATGCCGGGTTCTGCGTTCCTGGTGCAAAAGCTCGGCAGGCTACTTCAAATGCCTGAACGTGAGTGGACGGAAAAAGACATCTTTGAAGCATGTCGGGATTTGCTGTCCCGACACAAACACATGTGCTCACAACTCCAAGAAGCCGTGCAAAAATACCGCCTCGGCCTGGGTGGCGAACCCGTTGACAAGCTCGTGCTCGATGAGCTTCACAGACTCAAGCAGAACACGAATTCTCCAGAACACATTTGTAGATAGCACCGGCAAAACCGGAAACGTCGCCAATCACACCAGTTCCCCTCGCTGCCCATACTCTTGGCGTTCCAGATCCTCGCGATCCACCTGTGCAGCCTCCGTGCCGCCACGCATCGGCGTGTAATGTCCCGCCTGCACACGGCTCAGCCTTGCCTCAATCTCCTTGCGCTCCACCGCCATCTGCTCCAGCCGCGCCTGCAAAGCCAGCCGCTCCTCCTGCTCTTGCAGCTCCGCCTTTGCCCGCGCCAGCTCAGCTTCAGCCTTCGCCACCGCCGATTGCAGCTTCGCTTGGTCCCGCAGCAGTTTGCTATCCTGCCGCAGCCTCGTCACATGCTCTCTCATCGGCACAGCCTCTACGGTCGCCGCATCCTCACTCGGTAGGCGCTCCGCCGGAGCCGCCACCGCAGGCCCACCCAGCCGCACCACGGGAGCCTCACCCGTCCAGCTCGCATAATGGCCCTCCGTCGTCGCCACCGAATCCCCCAAGAAATACGCCGCCGCCGCAATGCCGTGCTCTGTGTAAACCTGACTCGCGCTCAACTTCCGCAGCTCATGGTTCACCTGACTCCGATTTCCCGGCACAAACGGCCGCAACCAGTCGCAGTGATCTCGATAAATGAAATCATAGCGCCGTGAAGCCCTCCACCCATCCCCAATCAAAAAGCCCGCGCGGCTCTTGATCAGTCCTTGGATCTCCTCATCCAGCGCCAGCCGCCGCGGCCTGCCATGCTTCAGCAGCCGAAAACCCGGCTCCTCACCTTCCGGCGCACGCGGCCGCACATCCAGCCAGGCCTTCCCCTCCGCTTCATTCCACTGCACCCACGCCGACCTTGCCGCGAGCAGCTCTGCATCACGCAACCCAAGGCGACGCAGCATAATATGGCACAGGTAAAGCTCCGGGTTCTCCGCCTTCAGCACCTGCGCCGCCGAATCCATCGCCGCCAGGTTCTCCTCCGGCCACGGCACAAAATGCGTCGGCGGCGTCGGCAGCGCCGGAAACTTTCGCAGCGGCTCCAGCGGCGGCAGCCGCAGCCCCTTCAAGTGCCTTTCCACGATCCGCTCCTGAAACACGCTCGACGCATTCCGCACCGTCGAATTCAGCCCCACATTCTCCGGCAGCGCATCGTGCCAGTTCACACCCCTGCCCTCGCGTCCCTGCCCCTCACTCACAAACCGCTCCAGCACCGCCCGACTCAGCACCGCATCCAGCGGCACCCCTTCGGGCCGATCCTCATCCACCACGCGAGCCAGCCGCTTCAGCGCCGCCAAATACGTCGTCCGCGTCCGATCCTCCATCACCTTGTCGCCATTCATCAGCGCCGCGCAAACATCCCCCACCGTCGCCATGCTGCCACGCACCAGCGCCTGCGCCCCCAGGGACAGCCTTGCCGCCTTAATCTCCTCGATCCTCCGCAGCGCCACCCGCTCCGCGTCCGCAATATGCGGCCACCCGGTGGACTCCTGAAACCTCTCCCCCTCC
>Ga0315901_10007338_pt1 | contig 13018 bp, 13 predicted proteins | sample LakEriMetagenome_10_FD_203761 | JGI IMG/M metagenome (GOLD analysis project Ga0315901, IMG submission 203761) | Freshwater fungal communities from buoy surface, Lake Erie, Ohio, United States - Buoy 2 MA116 | ecosystem: Environmental > Aquatic > Freshwater > Lake | place: USA: Lake Erie, Ohio... | reverse complement strand
CTGCTCCAAAGCGTCGTCGTCGTAAGAAAGCTGCTAAGTAAGCACGCTTTAGATTTACGGAAAAAGCCCGGCTGCATATGCGCCGGGCTTTTCTCTTTCCCGAGCCAAGTTAATAAAGAGCAAGTGCCGAGAAATACTCGCTTCAACAATTTGTTGCATTAATACTACATAGCATATATGCTATTTCTATGAGTCGTAACCCGGAAGAGCCGGTCTATAACCTCATCGAGGTGGCGCGTGTGGCACTTGGTCTTACAAGACAAGAGCTGGCAGACAAGGTTGGAGTCCACTACCAAACCATTGGCTACCTTGAGCGCGAGGAATATAGCCCTTCACTGGTGCTGGCCTTGCGCATCGCAAACGCGCTCAATCAAGAAATCACGGAACTCTTTTCACTAACCCCACTTAAGAGAGGAAAATAAAGATGCCCAAGAAAAAGTTTTATTTTCTCTGGTTTTCACCAAGGGATCGTAGATTTACTGTGCCACAAATATCAGTAAATGTTGGCTCGGAGATCGTTCGTAATATTGGAGTCAGCGGCATGAACTCAAACTTACCAAAATGGACGTCTGACTTTCGTTTAAGGCGAGCACTCGCCACTGTCACAGGCCTAATTCTACTTTTTATCTGGGCTGTTTCTCTTAGCAGTTTTGAGCTGGGTGGAATTCAGTACTTTGCTATGTTTACATTATTCGGAGCTGCATTTGGCGCACTAAATTTCTCGTTTAGATCCCTCTTTGACTCTCCTGATGAAGTCTTGGATGAACGTTTGTATGCCTTGCGCAATAGGTATTCATTTCCCTCATATCAAGCACTTGGATTACTAATCCTGTTAATCCTTGTCGCAGTCAATTTCCTAAATCTCGATCCGTCGCGGCTGTGGATGCCGGCACTCGCTACCTATGCATCCATTCCATATTTGATTCTTGGCTTGCAAGAAAGGACCTTCGCCTAAGGGGTATGTCTATGTCAAAAAAGAACAAAATCTATTGGATGGAAGGCACGACTAAAAAAGATATAGAAGGCCTTCTAAAAAACCAGGGGTTTAATTGGCTTCGCTCCCAGAGAAATCGGCGAATCTTCGTCCTAGGTTACGCACTTCTTCTTGCTCTTGTTGCTTCAGGCAGTTACTACAAGCAGTTCAAAGATTGGTATGCCGCTGACAGCCTAATTCCGCTATTTGTCTGGGTAGCAGTTGCCATTCTGACAATAACTGGCTTTAGTCTGTTAAGGGTTAGCGTCCGAGGCATTGCCGAAGCACCAGATGAGTTATTGGATGAACGTCAAAGATCGATTCGCAACTCCAACTACAGGCACTCCTATCTCCTTCTAGGATATGTAGTGATTGTCTTTATGATCCTTCTGGCCATTGCTCCCGAAACCCGACCATTTTCAGAGGGCGAGCAAGGCGATGCAGGCTTTGTTTACATATCCCTGCTTATGACTATGGCCTCACTTCCATCAATGGTTATGGCTTGGCGAGAGCGGGATATCTAGAGGTGGGGAAACTACTTTCGAAAATTCCAGATTCCGTTGCCCTGCCGGCAGGCTTTCTCCTTCTGCCGATAGGAACCATCCTGCTGCCCCTTCTGCCAGAACTTGGGGTTCCCCTGACTCTTCTAGCTACTAGATTCTTGGGAAGAAAATTCCAATGGGCCAGGAGATTTAACACCTGGGTTGATGATAAGTGGAGCAACATACGGACTCGATTTAAGGGTGGGCGAAGAGCTGATCATCCAAAGTTAGTTAAGTGGATTCTTGGAACCCTATTTATCGTGACCACCTGGCAAGTATTAGGCCTGGGCTTAACCTTTCTACTTGCCTCCTACTTTGACCTTGATGTGGAGCTGCTCTTTTCAACAGCTGATGAGGATCTTGCCGCTATTAGGGCCCGTCCCGCATGGAGTAGCGCAGCAACTGTTTTAATTTCATTTCTGCCATTGTTACTTGCAACGCTTCTGGCCTATCGCATCTTTTTGAAGAAGGATCTAAAGAGCCTCTTTACCTCCCGCGATAGATACTCCTATAAAAGGACTTGGATTGGCTTTGCATCCCTCGCCCTAATTTCAATCGCCTTTGGCTCCTTTGATTTAATTCTTAATTGGGATTCCTACACTTTTAGCTTTAAAGCCTCTGCTTTTCTGCCCTATCTACTAATTGCATTTACTCTCCTACCGATGCAAACTACAGCAGAGGAGCTTTTCTTTAGAGGCTGGATTCAGCGCTGGCTTGATAATGGCAAGAAGAAGCAGTGGAGCATCTCAATTCTTAGCGGCGCTATTTTCTCACTTCCTCATCTTGCAAATCCTGAAGTAGCGGGCAATGAACTCTTCCTTCCAATCATTAGCTATGGAGCAACAGGATTTATGTTGGCCTGGGTGACTTATCGAGATCAGGGCCTGGAGCTTGCTATCGGCGCACACTTTGCCAATAACTTACTAGCAGCGCTTCTAGTATCGAGCCAAGATTCAGCCCTTCCTTCAGTTAGCCTGCTTACCGTTCCAGAGGTGCCCTGGGGGCCAGCTGCTCTTTTTTCGGTAATTATGGTTCCTATTTTTATTTGGCTCACTGGGAAGTGGAACGCTAGGCTTACTGTATGAGCAAAAAGAGCGGTATTTTTAAAGGAAATTTCAAAGCTGGAATCCGCGCCCAGGATGATATGTATCGATATGTAAATGGTGCCTGGCTTGATACCGCAGAGATTCCATCTGATCGCGCAGCTGATGGCGCTTTCTATTATCTTCGTGATGAATCAGAAAAGAACGTTCGCGCAATTATTGAAGAGCTGGCAAAGATTGGCGGAGCTAGCGGCAGCAGCGCACAAAAAATAGGTGACCTATATGCAGACTTTATGGATGAGGCAAATATTGAAAAGCTGGGTATCACACCAATTGGGCAGGACTTATCTCGCGCTCAGAGTTTCTCCAATCTAGATGAGTTCACAGCCCTTCTTGGTGAATTTGAATCTCGCGGTCTTGGTGGATTTTTAAATGGCTGGGTCACAGCAGATGCATCAGATCCAAGCACCAATATCGCCTACATCTATCAAGGCGGCTTAAGTCTTCCTGATGAGGCCTACTACCGCGAAGAGAGCCATAAAGAGTTACGAGAGAAGCTGCTAATCCATATTGCCAAGATGTTTGATCTGGCTGGCATTAGCGATGGAAAATCTCATGCCGCTCGAATAATGGCGCTAGAAAGTCAGATCGCATCTCATCACTGGGACACGGTCCGTAGCCGCGATGCGGTATTAACCTTTAATAAGAAGAGCCTTGCTGAGATATCCAGCCTTGCAGCCCCCTTTAATTGGCAGCTATGGGCCGATAACGCTGGGATCCCAAGATCAGTACTTGATTCAGTAGTAATTGCTCAACCAGATTTCATTGAGAGCATGGGCAAGCTCTTTGCAAGCTTTGATGTTGAGAAATGGCGCTCTTGGCTTACTTGGCACTTAATCTCAAGTGCGGCTCCATACTTAAGTAGCCCATTTGTCAATGAAAACTTCTCCTTTTATGGCACCTCTCTAACCGGAATCCCAGTTCTTAAAGAGCGATGGAAGCGCGGTGTGGCCCTAGTTGAAGGCGCCCTAGGTGAGGCAGTTGGTCAGTTCTATGTAGAACGCCATTTTCCAGCCGAGGCTAAATCAAGGATGGTTGAGCTAGTTGCTAATTTGATCCAGGCTTATCGCATCAGCATTAAATCACTTGATTGGATGAGCGATGAGACCAAAGTCAAGGCTCTTGAAAAGCTAGAGAAGTTCACTCCAAAGATCGGCTATCCAGATAAGTGGCGTGATTATTCAAAGCTAGAAATTAAGCGCGGCGATCTCATGGGCAACTTAGCCAGAATCTCAAAGTTTAGAAATGATTACGAATATAGCAAAGTTGGAAAAGCAGTTGATAAGAGCGAGTGGTTAATGACTCCGCAAACTGTCAATGCCTACTACCACCCGCTGATGAATGAGATTGTTTTCCCAGCAGCGATATTGCAACCACCATTTTTTGATCCTGAGGCAGATGATGCTGCTAATTACGGCGGAATTGGCGCTGTCATTGGCCATGAGATTGGCCATGGCTTTGATGATCAAGGATCTCGTTATGATGGCGATGGCAATTTATCTAATTGGTGGAGTGATCAAGATAGAGTGGAATTTGAAAAGCGAACTTCAAAATTAATTGAGCAATACAACGCTCTTGCTCCTGAGGAGGTGCCAGATACTAAAGTAAATGGCGCTCTGACAATCGGTGAAAATATCGGAGATCTCGGTGGATCAACTATTGCCTATAAGGCATATCAAATTTCACTTGGCGGAAAGCAAGCTCCAGTAATTGATGGCTTTAGCGGAGATCAGAGATTCTTCCTTGGCTATGCTCAGATTTGGCGCTCCAAGATTCGCTCCGAGGCTATGAAGGTTCGCCTTGCCACAGATCCACATTCACCAGGTGAGTTTCGTTGCAATCAGATATTAAAGAATCTAAGCGAGTTTCATGAAGCCTTTGGAGTTAAGGCTGGAGATGCTCTTTTTATGGCTGAGAGTGAGCGCGTTCGTATCTGGTGAATTTAAAGGCTCTGCGCCTTTGTTTCATCTCGATGCTTTCGAAGATAGGTCATAAAGGGAGTTCCTCCCGTACCAACAGCTGAGGGGTTTCCTGGGGCCTTCTGGGCCTGGGCATGAATATATTGCCCGGCATATTCAAGATGCATCGCTCTAAAATCTGCAACTAGCTCAACAGATTGATTAAAGAGCTCTGTTGTTGAGGCGCGATTGACCTTCTTAACAAACTCCCGGACCGATGGACCTGCCTCAACTGCTTCAATAAATGCCACATGCTTGGGAGGCATATATTCGCGCATCTCCATTAAATACTCCCGAAGCTCATCTCTTTCATGTTCAATTCCTAAGACTCCATCAAGTGCTGGAACAATTGCGCTCTGGGCGCCAGTTTCTCCTCGATAAGTCATTCCCTTGCCGCCAAGTTCCTCTACTCCTTCATAAACAACGCCATTTGGAAGAGCTGGGTTATTGCGCCAGCCAAAGATATATGGCCTGACTCTATGGAAATAAACATATGGATCACACTTCTCTGGCATTCTGGCAAGAACGTCATACATGCTCTTGATGCCATCTCGCAGTTGAGTAAGAGCGATATCTAATGCGTCACTGTCATTTGCTACTACTGCCTTCTGGGCTAGTTCAATGGCATGAAGCGCGATTCCAGCCTTCTTCTCAATATCAATGTGAATAAGAATGAACCACTCTTCATCCTGTCCCCCAAGAAAGCATTGCAAGAGAGCGATATTGCCGCATTCAATTTCCTTGCTTTGATCGAGGCGATACCAATTATCAATGGAGTATGAGACATAACTAAGAATTGGGGGGCGACCAACTTTGACCCCAAGCTCATACCAAGGCTTTGCTAAAACTGCTGGAATTACATGGGCTGCTTCATTTTCTGACCATTGATAGGCCATACCGATATAGGAAAGAGCGAGCATTGCACGTCTGACTTCGCCCTCGCTTGCTAGCGCATCCATTTTGAAAGGTGGCAGTGATTTAACTCGGGATCTAAAATCTGAGCCCATTAAATACTTTGGCAGATTCCGCGCCATCTCATCCCAAGCACCGTTTGCAGCAGAGAGTGAGGTGACTGGATCGCTGTGTTGCATATAGCCAAATTCTTTAGAGATGCCAAAGGCCTCTAGAGAAACTGGCTGAGTCATAATTATTTCTTGCCAGCTAGGCGGGCTTCGCGTCTCTTCTTCTGCTCGGCAGGATCTGGTACGGGAACAGCAGCTATCAAGCGCTGTGTATATGAATGTTTAGCTCGCTTAAGAATTTCTTCTTTCTCTCCAACCTCAACCAATAAACCATTTTGCATCACTGCAATTCGGTGCGCCAAAATGTCAACCACTGCTAGATCATGACTAATAAAGAGGCAGGCAAATTTCAATTTATCTTGCAGATCAAGTAATAGCTCTAAGAAGCGGGCTTGAACCGAGACATCAAGGGCTGAAGTTGGCTCATCAGCAATCAATAAATCTGGAGTAAGAGCTAGTGCTCGAGCAATTCCTACTCTCTGACGTTGACCACCTGACAACTCATGTGGGAAACGATTGCGATAAGAGCGAGGAAGTTCAACCTGCTCAAGTAAGTCCTCCACCTTCTTATTTAGCTCATCGCCTTTAGCAAGCTTTGCGAGCAGAATCGGCTCTCCGATTGATTCGCCAATTGGTAGTCGGGGATTTAGCGAAGAAGCAGGGTCTTGAAAGACAATTCCGGTATGACGACGAATTGCAAAAAGTTCTTTTTGAGAAGCATTTGAAATGTCTTTGCCGACGATCTCAAGCTTTCCTGATTTTATTGGAAGTAAGCCAATTGCAGCTCTTCCCACTGTTGTCTTACCAGAGCCTGATTCGCCCACTAGGCCAACGATTTCTCCAGGAAAAATCTCAAGCGAGAAATCCCGAACAGCCACGAACTCAGGCAGTCGTCCACGCTTGGGATAAGCGATTGTCACATTTTCTAATTTTATTACAGGAGCTTGCTTTCTTGCGGCCGCATCAAGGGATCGAATAGCTGATGTGCCAAGCTTTGGAACTGCTGCAAGCAGTTCTTTTGAATATGGATGCTTCGGTGAATTGAATATCTGGTCAGCCGAGCCATGTTCAACTGTTAGCCCATCTTTCATAACCAAGATTTCATCTGCCATATCTGCTACCACACCCATGTCATGTGTAATTAACAAGATTGCTGAACTTAATCTAGATTTTAGATTTCGCATGAGATCTAGAATTTCGGCCTGAATCGTCACATCCAGCGCAGTAGTTGGTTCATCTGCAATCAACAGTCCTGGGTCGCAGGCAAGGGCTTGAGCAATCATTGCTCTCTGTCGTTGACCACCTGATAATTGATGGGGGTATTTATCAAAAGATAATTCGGGTTCTGGAATCTCAACCATCGTCAATAACTCAACAGCTCGAGTGCGAGCTTGCTTTGGGCCCATGTCAAAGTGATTTCTTAATGTCTCAACGATTTGAAATCCAATTGTGTAAACCGGATTTAACGCTGTCATTGGCTCTTGAAAAATATAGGCAACTTCCTTGCCTCGAGCCTTTCGCAGGGCGCTTGCCGATGCACCTAGCATTTCCACGCCATTGACCTTGACACTTCCAGAGGTTCTGGCATTGGAGGCTAATAAATTCATAACGCCAAGGGCTGTTGTAGATTTTCCCGATCCGGATTCGCCAACAATTGCAAGTGTTTCTCCAGCCCTTACATCGAAGTTCATTTTGATAGCTGCTGGATACCAGACACCGTCGACCCAAAATTCAACAGTGAAGTCACGAACTTGCAGAATTGGAGTAGACACCTTTTGTAGCCCCTTTTTCGCTCTTTGATTCGATGGCCAAGAGTAATGCAGAGGGCCTAAAATGACGCAATTAGCGCAAATCTCTCCAAGGTTCCCTCATTTTGAACTTGATAGCCCCGTCCTCAGCAGCTTTATAAGAGATTGGCCTCATTAATCAGTGGTTGAATTGAGCGCTATGACCTCATTTTCATTCGAAGTAATCAAAGAAATCCCAGGCCAGCTTGGTAGAGCTGGAGTGATCTCAACTCCAAATGGCCAGATAGCTACTCCTGCCTTTATCCCAGTGGGCACAAAGGCAAGCGTTAAGTCACTGACCCCAGAAGCACTTACCAATCTTGGGGCGCAGGCAGTCCTTGCAAATGCCTACCATCTATATCTCCAGCCCGGAGCTGAGACGCTAGATGCTGCAGGTGGTCTTGGAAAATTTATGAATTGGGAGAGGCCTACCTTCACAGATAGCGGCGGATTTCAAGTGATGTCGCTAGGAGCAGGATTTAAAAAAGTTATCGATATGAGCCTTGGTTCACTTGATTCAGATGAGGCGATGGCAGAGAGTAAAGAGCGTCTGGCGCATGTGGATGATGAAGGAGTTACTTTTAAATCTCACCTAGATGGCTCCATGCATCGCTTCACACCTGAGATCTCTATGCAGGTTCAGCACCAAATAGGCGCAGATATTATTTTTGCCTTTGATGAGCTAACTACTCTTCATAACACTAGAAGATATCAAGAGCAATCACTTGAGCGCACCAGACTCTGGGCAATCCGCTGTCTTGATGAACATAAGCGATTAACTGATCAGCGAAGCGATAAGCCCTATCAAGCCCTATTTGCGGTGCTGCAAGGAGCGCAATATGAAGATTTGAGAAGAAAAGCAGCTAAAGACCTATCAGAGATGAATTCATCAGGAATCTCATTTGATGGCTTTGGAATCGGCGGCGCTTTAGACAAAGCATCGCTCGGTCAAATTGTCTCCTGGATGAGCTCTGAACTGCCAAGAGATAAACCCCGACACTTACTTGGTATCGGCGAACCAGCAGATCTCTTCGCTGGAGTAGAGAATGGGGCCGATACCTTTGATTGCGTAGCTCCTTCAAGGGAGGCTCGCACTAGCGCGGTCTATAGCGAAAACGGACGCTTCAATGTTTCATCGGCTACCTATAAAAAAGACTTCTCTCCAATCGAAAAAGATTGCAACTGCTATACCTGTAGCTATTTCTCTAGGGCATATCTAAATCATCTTTTTAGAGCTAAAGAGATGTTGGCTTCAACTCTTGCAACCATTCATAACTTGGCATTTACGGTAAGACTAGTTGATCGCATGCGAAAATCTATTGTCGAAGAGAGTTTTCTCGAGTATAAAGAGGAATTCTTGACAAAATATCAAGCGAAGAGACTGGATTAATTTTTTTATCTAAATTGTAATTTTCTAAAGATTAAGCTCATAGTTTAAAGGCAACTATTTTTCTTCGTTTACTTGAGCCGAGAGATTGCCTATTCTCTTAATGTGTGTGTAGCTAAGTATAGATATTAGCGTCGCGATTGCTCCCCCGATAATAAATGGAAGTCGTAGACCTCCCCTTGCTATGACTCCTCCCAAAAGTGCGCCTATTGGCATGAGACCCCAAACAATAGTTCGGCGGGCTCCATGAATTCGCCCATAGAGCTCTGGTGGAATTAGCGATTGATAAAGAGACATAAGCAGAATATTCCAGACCGAAATGGTAAATCCAATTACGACGCTAACTGCAGTAAATAAATAGGCATTTGGTGATATCCCGATGAGAATTACCAAAAATGAGGCTAAAAAGATATTTAGAGCAAGTGCTCGGCCCCGACCAAGAAGTTTGGAGGCCATTGGTGCAGCAATTGAACCAGCAAGTGCACCAACTCCTTGAATCGCTAAAACCACTCCAAACAGAGCTGGTGAGACATTAAGTTCTTTTAGGATAAAAAGTGGCGCAATTGAATTTGATAGGGAATAAAAAAAGCCAAGCGAGGTAGTAATAACGACGATACTAAATATCTGCTTGTCTTGATAGAGATAATTAAGTGCAAACTTTATATCTCCCTTTAATCCAAGTTTTTCTTCCTTTTGATCGCCTCTCTTTCCTACATTTATCTCACGTTTAAATGGAAGAATAAGGATTAAAAGCGCTGCAACAACAAAACCTGATGTAGAGAAGTAAAAAGGCAAGGCAATAGATACGGCGTAAAGCAAGCCACTAAGCGGCGCCCCAGCAAATTGGGCCACAATTACCTCTGAAATTTGAAGTCTAGAGTTTCCCCTTTCATAATTAGATTTATCAAGAATCTGAGGCAACACGGCCTGCGAAGTGGTATCGACTAGAACTTCACAGATGCCAAAGAGGAAGACCGCAAGAAGCAAGAGCCAGATATTGATAAATCCTTGCGAAACTGCAAAAGCAATAAAGAGTGCAATTACGGCCCTTAGACCATTTCCTAGCACCAGCGCTTTGCCCCGATTTACGCGGTCAACTAATGCCCCAATCGGAATGGCAAAAAATAGCCAAGGAAGTAATCCAAGGGCGCTCATCGCTCCAATCAATATGGGATCGTCAGTAAGTGAAACAGCAAGGAGCGGAGCAGCAAGTCTTAGGACGCCATCAACCAAGTTAGTAATTAAGCTGGCAGACCAGATAAGAGAGAAATCATGGCCAAGAGGAACTTTTTTGCTCACAGCCCTGAGTCTAAACTAACGGCTTAGTAAATCCCTCATACTTGTGATTTCTGCGCTCTGTGATTCAACAATATTTTTTCCAAGCGTTACTGCCTCAGGATTCGCAGAATTTAGAATCATATCGGCCATTTCAATTGCTCCTTGATGATGCTTGATCATTCCCTCAAGAAACAAACGGTCAAATTCGGCTCCTCGAGCAGCTTTTAATTGAGCCATCTCATCATCGCTCAGCATGCCTTCATCCATCATATGGCCAGCATGGGAGCCCATATGAGATGAACCCCAATTCTTCATCTGCTCAATCTCAGGACCTTGAGCAGCTTTTATCTCATTTGCTAATTCGATAATTTCTGGATCTGTTGAATTAGTCAATGCTAACTCTGACATCTGGATTGCTTGCTCGTGATGAGGGATCATCATGGCCGCAAACATTTGATCATCCGCGCTAAAAGCAGAGTTAGAACTCTCTTGGGTAGCACAGCCAGTTAATAGGGCGGCAAGAATAAAGAGCAAAAGTTTTCTCATACCCCGATAGTAAGATAAAACTGTGATTCCTGCAGAGTTAAGCCTTGAGGCAGCATCCCTTGATGATTCGAAAGACCTCGCCGAAATAATGACGCTGGCCGATCAATTCTTTACCCCAGGTGCCGAAATTGCGGGCATCACTGAGGCTGAGGAAATCCTCAATGGCTATATCGATTCAGTGCAAGCTCGCAAAATAATAGACAAAGCAAGTGGCAAGGCTCAGGCCTTTATTACTGTGCATCCTGATAACTCTCGAAAGAGAATTTATTGCGACACCTGGCAAAGGCCTGGCGCAAATCTCGAAGGTACGAGCCTTGAGATTTCGCTAGAGCTTGCCAGAGGCATGAGTAGTGAATTTGATCTCTGGATTGGAACTAATGCCAAAGACTTGGGTTACATCCAAGCTCTAACGAAACGAGGTTTTAATTTACTTCGCACCTACCATGGCCTAAAAGCAGAGATTACAAGTCATCCCTATCCTAAACTTGAAAAAGGCTTAGAGATGCGATTGATAAGTGAAGATGAAAAAAAGATTTGGTGGGCTACTCATCAAGATTCTTTTAGTAAACACTTTGGTTTTGTACCACGCCCCTTTGAGGAGTGGAAGGCGATGATTGATAAGGCAGTTGGAATTGACCTAAATGCTCGCTGGGTCCTCTATCTCGAGGGGCAAGCCGTTGGCTTTATAGAGTGCAGTGATATTAAGAAAGATGTTGGAGCAGGTTTTGTTGATGGTATTGGTGTTATTCAAAGCCAACAAGGAAATGGTTATGGAGAGTTGATGCTGCGCTGGGCCTTTGCCTACTATGCATTCATTGCTCGCCAATCACTTGAGCTAAACGTTGATACTGGTAATGAATCAGGGGCGCTTAGGCTCTATGAGAAACTTGGCTTTAATGTCAAAAGTTCTTGGCAACACTTTGAGAACAAAGGCTGGGCGACGCTCTAGCGACTTGCTGCTACTGCTTGCTCCAGATGAGCCTTTATGTGTTTGGACATATAAGCAAGGTAATCAATTAATTTAATTGACTCACCATTTGCCTTTACTCCTAGGCGCTCTAATTTATCGGCGGGAAGGCCAGCAAGAAGGTCAAGATTATTTCGACGAAGGGCTGCAAAAGTCTCAACGCTTGTTTTTGCATCTCGATCTTTCTTGATAGCTGCAAAGGCGTCTTCATCCCAAGCTGAGAACTGGTAGTTATCGCTAGTTAGAATCATTCGCACTCGAAGCGAGAGTGAAATCTCGGTATCGCAGATGTGAGCTAGGCACTGCGATGCGCTCCAGCCGCCATCACTTGGCACATTATCAAGTCTTGATGCGAATGCGCCATAGAATTCTTGAACTCTTGCAACATCATCTAGATAAGTAGCGAAGACCTCTTTAGACATTTTTTACTCCTAATCTAGATCGCGACGCAGTGTTGTTCTCATCGCGATGAGTGAAAATAGCGCGGCATAGCCCAAGAGTACAAGGGTTGCTGGCCCTGGGGTTAAGTAATTTTCAATGCTGAAATTAAAGTCATTTTCGCCAAAATCAACATCAACTAGACCTGTTATGGCCCCAGCTGGAAGATATTTTCCAACGGATTCCACAAATGCCACAACCAAACCTTCGACAATTAATGTCCAGATAACTGCCCCTGTTACGGCTGCGATCTGATTCTTTACTAGTGCGCCAAGTCCCACCCCAACAATTCCCAGGACTAGCCCTGAGATAGCAGATGCCCTAAAGACTTTAAAAAGCAGCTCTGCTGGCACTGGAGCGTGAGGTTCAAAGAAGTTGAGCGCAATAAAACCTGAAGTTATTGCAAAGATAAAAGAGAATAGCTGAATCACCAGACCAGCAAGGCTTGCTGCAATCAACTTTGCAACCAATACGGTACTTCGCTTTGGAGTTACTAGAAATGTTCCAACCGCTGTGCCATGACGATACTCATTAGTCATAATCAATATTCCAAGGATTAATGCAAATAGGTATCCACCAGCAGCATTAGCAAAAACAGCGTTGATTCCTTCTGGAGTATCAGTTCCAGAGAAAACACCTCGTCCTGGCCCATTCTCTGAATTGAGAACCAAGATAGGGGCAACCGTTCCAAGTGCTGCAAATAACCCACTCCAAATAAGTAGGAGCCAATTAGCTCTTAAGTAAATTAACTTACGAAGCTCTGACTTTAGTAGGGCGCTCATGCGCTCTTCCTTAACGTTAACTCTAGGAAGGCTTCCTCCAGAGATTTTCCTTTGCAGATCTCTTTTATAGTTCCCTGTGCTACCAATACTCCCTTATTAATAATCAGTACATCGCTTACCGTATTTTGCATCTCGGCTAGTTGATGTGATGAAACCAGGATTGTTCTTCCTTCGCCTGCTAATTTCTGGAGAAATTCACGGAGCCAAACAATTCCAAGTGGATCAAGGCCATTTG
>Ga0315901_10007337_pt1 | contig 13021 bp, 12 predicted proteins | sample LakEriMetagenome_10_FD_203761 | JGI IMG/M metagenome (GOLD analysis project Ga0315901, IMG submission 203761) | Freshwater fungal communities from buoy surface, Lake Erie, Ohio, United States - Buoy 2 MA116 | ecosystem: Environmental > Aquatic > Freshwater > Lake | place: USA: Lake Erie, Ohio... | reverse complement strand
TCGATTAATTGAACTCGTCCCTGGGGTGCAATTTAATGGAGATCTCGACGGCAATAGCCTCTATACTGTCCTTAGTGTGTCGTTCCCAGCCAGCCCCAAGAGTGAGCTGATGCTTTTCAACATGGATATCGCTGGCATTAGCGTTTCCGGAGGCAGCGCCTGCTCCAGTGGCTCTGAAAAGGGTAGCCACGTGCTTGAAGCCATCCAGGCAGATCCCACCCGAAAAAGTATCCGTTTTTCCTTTTCACATTACAATACCAAAGAAGAAGTCGACTACGCCATTGAAAAAATGAAGACGTTCATCGAGGGTGCTGTGATCTAAATCATTGAATCAGGTAGCGCTCATCATCCAGAGGAGCAGCACTTATCCGCTTACTTTGTACCATCATTCATTAAACGATTCCAAAATTATGATTAAGGAAGTAAGCGGAGATATTCTTTTATCTAAAGCACAAGCAATTGCTCATGGCGTAGCGCCATTTGATCATTTCGATAGCGGTCTGGCTTTAAGCCTTCGGGAAGAGTGGCCTTCTATGTTTAAAGATTTTAAACACTATTGCCAGCAGCACAATCCAGCCCCAGGCGAAGCTTGGATCTGGAGCGGGGTGGGCGGAGCCCGAATCATCAACTTGCTAACACAGGAGCCCTCCTCCGGTCACCACCACAGCGGTCACCCAGGACGTGCTTCCCTGCCCAATGTGAACCACGCCCTCCATGCCTTGAAGAAAATGATCGAAAAAGAAGACCTCAAAAGCGTGGCATTACCTCGACTGGCAACTGGGGTAGGCGGCTTGAAATGGGAAGATGTTAAAGAACTTATTGACCGTCACCTGGGAGATGTAAACGCAGATATCTATGTTTACACTACCTATGTAAAGGGACAAGCTGGGGAATAAACAACCTATTAATACCTAATAGAGGGAGCGATTACGGAAACAGTCCAAGTAATCGCTCCTTTTTTTGTATACAAAACGCCGTTTTTACCTATCCAGCAAAAACGGCGTTCGATCATTTAAAAATGCACCTAAAAACTCAACTTACGACTTGTCTTGTGCGCGGTCAGTCGCATACATCATTGCTGCACCCGCCATAATGATGTCTTTTAACATCATTGACATAGACATAGAATCACCCGCCATCGCTCCGGGTAAGTGAATCAATACCACCAAAATAAGCAAGAAAACGGCTAAAAGCGTAGCAGCCAGTTTGTCATACTTACCAATTGCCATACTCACCGTGGCCGCAACCAAAGCAGCACCCGTTAAGTACACCCAAAGAACACCACCCGGCAGATAAGAAGGAACCATACCGGCCATTCCGTTGGCATTCATAAAGTGAAACAAACCAAAAATAGCAAAAGGAAGCATGAACAGCCAACGGCCTAAAGATAAAAATGCATTCATAATAAAAGTTGGTTGTTAGTTAATAAAAGGAATATAAATACTTACTGAAGGTAAAAAGGCCCGACAATGTATAACAAACTCAACTTTTTATCTACTTTTTTTCTTTAAAAAAGTTTAAAAAATTATTTTATTTTGTATTTTGACAATAATATAACTATTATTTTTAAATTAAATCATTATTCAAAATAAAAGCTCCCTAACAGCTAACCAAGACATTAATGATATCCCCAATTCAAGTGCGCTTTCGTCGATGTTAAAGGTGCTCGTATGAACACCAGAAGTGATCTGCTGCGTCTCATTGCGCGTCCCTAATCGGTAAAAACAACCGGGCAACTCCTGCGTATACCAGGCAAAATCCTCCGAGGTCATTCGGATAGGAAGATCCACCACCTGGTCCGCCCCTAATAAATCAATCGCTGCTGCCTTCGCTCGGAGCGTCATCGCCTCCTCATTTTTCAGCACTGGATAACCCTTTACAATATTGAACTCACAAGTAGCTCCCAGCGCCTCTGCCATACCAATCGCCATCTGTTGCATTTGAGCCTTCGCTTTGGCCCGCCATTCCTCATCAAAGGTGCGAAAAGTACCCTCTATCCTCACCTCCTCTGGAATCACATTGGTCGCCCCTCCTACGGAGTTGATTTTCCCCAAGGTTAAGACCGTTGGCATCGCAGGATGAGATGCCCGACTCACAATTTGTTGCAAAGCGGTAATAATTTGTGCTGATACCACAATTGGATCAACTGACAAATGAGGCAACGCTCCATGCCCGCCTTTTCCTCGAATCGTTAAGTACAATTCATCTGAGGATGCCATATATATCCCGGAACAAAACCCCACTTTCCCCACCTCCAAATCCGGCGCGACATGCTGGCCGAAAATACAAGCGGGAGCAGGATCCTCCAAAGCTCCATCTCGAATCATCCAACTGGCGCCTCCTGGAAGCAATTCTTCGCCCGGCTGGAAAAGACATTTTACCGTTCCCTTCCAAAGATGCCGGGTTTCTTGCAAAATTCGAGCAACCCCTAACAGAGATGCCGTGTGCACATCGTGGCCACAGGCATGCATCACACCTAAATTTACACTCCGATAATCTACCTCGTTTTCTTCCTGTATCGGCAATGCATCCATATCAGCTCGCAAGGCAATCGTTTTGCACTGCGGCTCCTGGCCATAAATATAACCAATCAAACCCGTACCAGCCACACCCGTTTTAACTTCTATTCCGTAACCCCGGAGCGTATCTTCTACCAACCGACTGGTTGCTTTTTCCTGGAAAGACAACTCAGGATACTGGTGAATATGCCTTCTCAAGCGAATCACCTCCGGACTGTACAGGTTGGACAGCCCAAGAATCTGCTCTTTCAGCAAGTTAGTAGATGCGCTCATCATTCAAATACTGCTGAACATAGTCTTTGATTCCATCTTCCAGCGACCAAAACGGCTCGATAAACCCTGTTCCTCGAACTTTAGACATATTCGCCTCTGTAAAATATTGATAGGTTTCGCGAATATCTACGGGGGTATCCACAAAATCAATTTTTGGCTCCAGCCCCATCGCTAGGAAAGTATTTTTGGCCAAATCCAAAAAAGTCCGAGCCTGGCCAGTTCCAAGGTTATAAATTCCATTCGGGCGCTTTTTCTCCAAAAAATGAAGCAAAACCGCACATACATCTTTCACATAGATAAAATCGCGCGATTGCTCGCCATCTTTGAAATCAGGGCGGTGCGATCGAAAAAGACGCATCTCTCCCGTTGCCTTGATCTGCCGCACCGTATGAAAAATAACAGAGGCCATCCGACCTTTGTGATACTCATTGGGACCGTACACGTTAAAAAACTTGAACCCTGCCCACTGAGAGGGTGCATTGCCGCTTCGCTCGTTTGCAAGCTGATCCAATACCCAAACATCAAAATCCTGCTTGCTTTGACCATATGGATTTAATGGCCGCAACAAAGGAATAGTGGAGTGATCATCATTATACCCATGTTCCCCTAGCCCATACGTTGCAGCACTGCTAGCATAGAGAAATGGAATATCAAACCCAGCGCACAACATCCAGAGCGCCCGGGAATATTCGAGGTTCAACTCATCGAAAATCGCCTTGTTTTGCTCAGTAGTATCGGTCCGTGCCCCTAAGTGAATAACCGCATCCACCTCCGCGTGGTTGCGCTCCAGCCACCTCGGAAAATTGAGGCGAAATACCTGCCCCCACAATTTTTTACCATCCAGATTCCGCATTTTTGCCGGATTAGAAAAATCATCTACCGCCAAAATATCTTCAAAACCTGCTTCCTGTAGGGCCCGAATCATGCACGAGCCAATGAATCCAGCTGCACCTGTTACTACTATCATAATTCTTACCAGTCTTTAGTTCTAGTTCTTGGTTTTATAGAGGTATTAAACTCCTGATACTTCCGTTTATTTCGCTGATCCTCCCGTCCAATCGATTCCAAAAATTGCTGTCTAGAGGCCGGCAGGCGACTACCCCCCTCTTCTTTTTGCGGCTCTTGGCTATTCCCCTGATCGGAGGAGCTAGGTGGAGGAGTGGTAGAGCTCGGCGGTTGATTTTGCTGTTGGCCGCCCTTCTGTTGCTCCTGCTGTTGTTGCTTTTGGTTCTGGGATGACTGGGATTGTTGTTGCTGTTGCTGTTGTTCTCTCAGCTTTTCCTTTGCCAATTGTAGGTTACGCTTACTCCCTGCATCTCCTGGGCGTAAGCGCAGGCTTTTTTGATAAGCCTGGATGGCTTCCTGGTATTTTTCTTGCTGGACCAACGCATTACCCAGGTTGTGCAGTGCATCCGCCCTATCTGAATTATCTGCAGCTTGTGCAGCAGATTGAAACGCTTTTTCGGCTCCCTGATAATTCCCTTGCCTATACTGCGCATTCCCCAAGTTATAAGCTGCTTTTTCATTAACCGGGTCCTTTTTGAGGGCTTCCCGATAAGCGGCCTCCGATTCCGCATAATTAGAATACAGGTATGCCTTATCTCCCTCCCGCAAAAGGACGTGGGGTGATTGAGCCTGCCCTGAAACCGGAAGAAGCAGGCACCCAAACAATCCTATTCCAATTGATAATAAACGATACACCACCTAAAAGTAGGTTTTTTTTGGAAAAAGCAACCTTATTTGAGCCAACGATCCAGCCATCCAAAAAACTCGCGTTGCCACAGAAGACTGTTTTGAGGCTTGCTCATCCAATGCCCCTCATCGGGAAAGGAAAGCATCCTAGCAGGAATACCGCGCATTTGGGCCGCTTGAAATGCTTGCATTCCCTCACTGAAAGGTACCCGAAAGTCCTTCTCATTGTGGATTACCAAGAGCGGTGTATCCCAATTTTGCACATAAAGATGCGGACTGTACTTCGTCCAGGCAGGATCTTGGGGAGCGCTCCAGTAGTTTTCGCCCAAATCATAATCGGCAAACCACATTTCCTCTGTGGTTCCCCACCAACTAACGGTATTAAACATACCACAATGACTAATGAACGCCTTGAACCGCTTGTTGTGGTTACCAGCCAACCAGTACACCGAGTAGCCACCAAAACTAGCACCTACTGCCCCCATGCGATTGCCATCAATCCAGGGCTCCTTTTTTAGCGCGTCCGTGGCCGAGATCAAATCATTCATAGCTTGGCCTCCCCAATCCCTGCTAATTGCAGCATTCCAATCCTGCCCCTCTGGTCCACCCGGCATTCCACGCCGACAGGGAGCAATAACTACATAACCATTGGCAGCCATTAATTGCATATTCCAACGAAACGAAAAGGACTGGCTGATAGGCGACTGAGGTCCTCCCTGACAGTATAAAAGGGCAGGATATTTTTGGGAGGGGTCAAAATCAGGCGGCAAAACCAACCAGACATTCATTTCCTTACCATCGGTAGTTCGAACCGATCTCCGTTCCACTTTCCCCTTCACAAGGGCATCCCACTGCTCACTGGTCACAAATGACAAGCGACGTTCTCTCCCATTTTGAGTTGAAATAGCGACCACCTCCGGTGGAGCATCCATCGCTGTTTTGGTAGCAATCAACTGATTTCCAGCTACCTTAAGCTGATGGTAATCGTGGCGGCCCTCGGTCAACCTGCGAATTTTTTTATCACTGACCCCGATTTGATAGGCTTGGTAGGTATAATCAGTACTACTCAGAAAGTAAAGTGATTTACTATCTGCCGCCCATTGTGGGTTATTACACTCCCATTTCCAATCAGCCGTGTAATCCTGCCTGAATTGAGTGCCTAGATCCAGCACCATTAACCGAGTTTTATCCGACTCGTAGGATGCGGTTGCCATACTCGTCCAGGCTAGGTAACGCCCGTCGGGGGAAAAAATGGGGTCAATATCATATCCCGGGAGATCCGCCGTTGCATTCAAGGTTTTCCCGGAGGAAAGCTCATAAATATAAATGTCGGAATTGGTACTCTTTGCCTCTGCGGTTCCATTCAATTTGCGGCAAGCGTAGGCAATAAAACGACCATCCGGGCTAAACTGGGCTTGCTCTATTCCCCCCATTGGCTGTAGAGGGGCATCAAAACGCTCTCCATAGAGTAAGTCAAATGGTTCAGAGGCAAATCGCCCTTGATCGTATTTGGCATAAAACAGATGGCTGTACGAATAGTCATGCCAGTCAGCCCAATGCCGATAAAAAAGACCGTCTGAAATCCTTCCAGACGTTTTTGCTAAATCTGGGTAGAGCTCTGCCGGAGTATTATCTAATTTGACATCCATTGAGAACAGCAAGTAATTGCCATTGGGTGCATATTTAAAGCCGTTCATGGTATATTCACTAAGCATTTGCTCGTTTTTCCCATCTACTCCAACTTCATAGAGGGTACCATTTCGCAAAAAACCTACCCGCTTCCCATCAGGTGTAAATTGTGCATCTCCAGAACGCAAGTCTTCTGGCGTAAGTCGAAGTGTTTCCCCAGAGGCAATTTGAACTAGGTACAGTACTTTGCTACTTTTGTTGGAGGCCATGTCAAATCGGGTCACGCTATAAACTGCCTGCCGACCGTCGGGGGAGACATCCTCCAGATTAACCCGGCCGATTTTCCACAGCAGTTCAGGCGTCAATTTTGATTGGGCAGTGAGCACTGAGCTCAGCAAAAGCATGGAAAACGCGAATATTTTTGCCATATTAAAACATTTAAAGGCAAAAGTACTTAAATCGAACCTTACCTGCGCACGCTTTTAGAGGAAATACAAAAGGAGACGAGGAGAAATGCACTGCAATAGCAAAGAAAACGGAAATGGACCCACTCTTAAAATCAGAAGGGGTGTTTCCGCTAAATTTAACAGAAACACCCCTTCTGGACAAGGTTTTTATAAAAGTAAAACTTTATTTTTTATAGCCATCCACTACCATAGCATCTATCCCGTGGCGTTCCAAGTCACCCTCTTGTTGAGCTGCTTCCTCCGGTGTTTTGCAACGAACGGCAATGACCCGCCATAGATCCTCTTTGTACTTGATCACTTCTGCGTTAGGATAACCCGCATTAATCATGTTCTCCATCTCGGTTAAAGCATTTTCCCGAAGGGTAAAAGTCCCGACTACCACCAGGTACCTCCCTTTGGAGGGTGGATTTAGTTTTTTGACAGGAGGGGGAGCTAAATCGATTCCCTTAGCAGTAGTATTATTGACAGACTTTGGAGGGACCGACGATGAACGCTCCGGTTGACTATTACTTGTATTGTTCTTTGGAGGCTCAGGGCTTTTTTTATCACCGATCGATTTATTGGAAGAGCCAGGCTCCTTTGGGGGGGCAGTGTTGATAGGTTGCGATTCATCCGTCTCTATACCTGTATCTCTGGGTTGATTGTTTACGGGAAAGGATGGAGTTGTTACGGGAGCATTCTCTTTGCGCATTTCTGCTCGCTTATCGAGTACCATTTTACCAGCGAGCAAGATTAAAGCTGCCAAGAGCGCATAGAGGATATAGGTGAAAAGGCTACTTGATTTCATAATAAGAAGTAGGTTTTTTTGTGAAAAGGGAAATAAAATGGGGATTCATTTGGAATGTATCCGATGCAAAAGTACAGTTATTTCTGAAATGTCCATACATTACAGATTATTGGAAAGTGAGTTGATTATTTTATCTTTGACGAGATCACTCCACAAAAAAACGGACTTGAGCGGCCTTTCTCGATAGGAGCGTATCCGAAAACAAGTTTACATTTGCCACAATCAATTGCAATACTATGCAGACAAGAAGACAATTTATGAAGACCGCTGCTGCGGTTCCCTTATTAAGTAACTCCTTACTGAGCGAAACACTACCTGTTATTCAGGGAAACCCTGGATTTAGGCTACTATTTATGGCCACCAACTGGGGATTTACTCTTGGTGATCTCTCGGTTTTTTGTGCAAAAGCGAATCAAGATGGGTACGATGGGATAGAAGTATGGACTCCAGGAACCGAAGAGGCTGCTTTGGAACTAAAGAGAACTGTGCAAAAACATGGCCTGCAACTAGGACTGCTGTGCGGCAGCTGGCAATCTGATTTTAATACTCATTTGTCTGAATTTTCAGCCTCATTAACTCGAGCCGTTGCGCTTCAACCGTTGTATATCAATTGCCATGCAGGAAGAGATTGGTATCCCACAGAACAAAATCTACAACTATTGCGCATCACCGCAGAAGCCAACCATAGCAGTGGGATTCCGATTTACCACGAAACCCACCGCGGTCGAATGCTGTTTTCAGCCCCGCAAACCCTTCAGTTTCTTCTTCAGGACCCAGCGCTGCGGCTGACGCTTGATATCTCCCACTGGTGCACCGTCCATGAATCCATGTTGGAAGACCAAGTCAACACCGTGCAAAAGGCACTCGAGCGAACCGACCACATTCATGCGCGAGTCGGGCATCCTGAAGGACCACAAGTGAATGATCCCCGCGCACCAGAATGGGCGGCAATCTTACAGCAACACCTGGATTGGTGGGATGTAGTGGTACAAAACAAAGCGAAAGCAGGGGAGCTAATGACCATTTGTCCCGAATTTGGCCCCCCACACTATATGCAGGCTTTGCCTTATACCCTTCAACCGGTGGCCGACCTGTGGACAGTTAATAAATATATGAAAGACTTGCTCCGTCAACGTTATTCAAGCCGCTAAGACTCGAGATCGAAAAAATGGATTTAAAGGCATTATTGAATGAAGAAACGCTAAAACCGAAAGAAAAAACAGAGCTTCTATCCCAAATGCTGCTCCAACAACGATTAAGTACAAATGAGCTAATCGTTTTTGCAAGTTCAGCTAAAGACCCCGTCAAAGCAACTTGTATAGAAGCCCTGGAAAAAGCAACACAACAAGCACCCAGCATCTTGGACGAAGCTGGATTTCTTTTTGTAACCGAGGCATTGAAAGCAAAAGCTCCAAGGATTAAGTGGGAATCCGCGAGGGTCATTGGCAATACTGCATCCCATTTTCTTCCACTGCTTGAGTTGGCTACGCAGCATTTGCTGGAAAATAGTGAACATCCAGGTACAGTGGTCCGCTGGAGCTCCGCTTTTGCGCTGGGTGTAATCTTACAATTAAATACCCCACATCAACAAGACCTGAAACTAGCCATTGAGCAAATCATGCAGCGAGAAGAGAAAAACAGCATAAAAAAGATATACCAGGAAGCCCTAAAAAAGCTAAGCTAGCCGTGTGTTTTCATTTTTTAATTTTTTTATCTGCTAAAAATGAAAATAAATGACGGTTTTCGAAATATAAATTATTTTAACAAAACCTTTTTAAAGAAAAATTTGCCTATACAAAACCCCTGCCTTTACCTTTGCAGCAGTTCTTTGCTAAAGTATTTTCTTATCCAGAAAGACTGAGGGAATTGACCCTATGACGTCTTGGCAACCCTTTCGCGCAGAAAGAAGGTGCCACATTCAACTCCGGGAAACCGGGAAAGATAAGTTAGAAACCAGCATTTTTGGCAATACAGTTTTGTATTCGAAAAAGCGCTTCTGACCTATCGGAAGCGCTTTTTTTATGAAATAGCCTCCGATTAGGGCTGTTCCTCTATCTGTTTTGGATAGGTCTTTACTGACCCATTTTTTTGACTTATCCAATCATTTTAACAGACATGAAGGAAATTACCCGCATTTTGCACAGCCTAAAACCAGATGAATTAACTGGCTCTATCTCCACTCCCATTTATCAAACGTCCACCTATGTACAAGAAGCACCCGGTGTGCACAAAGGCTACGACTATGCCAGAAGTAATAATCCTACAAGAAAGGTTTTAGAGGACCTCGTAGCGACACTTGAAAATGGAGCCCATGGATACGCATTTGCCAGTGGTCTTGCTGCCATAGACAGTGTGCTAAAATTACTCAAAGCCGGGGATGAAATCCTGGCAGTGGACGATATTTATGGTGGTGCATTCCGGCTTTTTACTCACATCTACCAAAAATTTGGTATCTCCATCCGATATGTAGATACGACGGTTGTTGAAAAAGTCGAGAAGGCTATTTCGGAAAAAACAAAACTGATCTGGCTCGAAACCCCCACCAATCCAACCCTCAAGATTTCGGACATTGCCGCTATAGCGCAAATCGCCAAGGCACACCAGATTCTGTTATGCGTTGATAATACCTTCGCATCGCCACTAGCCCAAAAACCCCTTGAACTGGGCGCCGACTTGGTAGTCCATTCTGCCACCAAATACCTGGCAGGTCACAGCGACTTAATCGCCGGATTAGTGGTAACCAAGTCGAAGGAGCTGGGTGAGCAAATCAAATTTATTCAAAATGCCTCTGGTGCCATTTTGGGACCATTTGATAGCTGGCTGGTCATAAGAGGTATCGAAACCCTACCGCTCCGACTCCGCCAACATTCTGAAAACGCCCAGAAGATCGCGGAATTTTTACTGACTCAACCCCTTGTAAAAAAGGTATACTACCCCGGCCTGCCAAGCCACCCCAACCACGAAATAGCAAAGAAACAACTCAATTATTTCGGGGGAATTGTGAGCTTCGATCTAAAAATAGACGACAAGGAAATAGCAACGAAGGTAGTTAGCAGTACTTCTCTCTTCCAATTAGCAGAAAGTCTAGGAGGGATTAAAAGCCTCATTTGCCTTCCCTGTGAAATGACCCACAAATCGATTCCTGTAGAAAAGCGACACGAATCTGGTGTAACGGACAGCCTTATTCGCCTATCCGTTGGCTTAGAAGAGGCAGAGGACCTAATTGATGATCTTTCAAAGGCATTTAAGCTGGCAACTACCGCAGTAACCGTTTAATTCGAAACCGCCATGTCCAGAAAAAAGTTAAATATTGGCCTTTTTGGCCTTGGTTGTGTTGGCTTCGGATTATACGAAGTACTGGAAAAAACGCCTGGACTGAAGGCTAACATAAAACGTATCTGTGTCAAAGATCCGTTAAAGCCTCGCCCCATCCCGCCGGATCAGCTAACTTTTAACCCGGATGACATCTTAAACGACCCAGAGATCAACACAGTAGTGGAGTTAATTGACGATGCACAAGCTGCTTACCACCTGGTTAAAAATGCCCTCCAAAAAGGCAAAGCAGTTGTCACAGCAAATAAAAAGATGATTGCAGAACATCTGGAGGAACTAATCCACTTGCAACAGCAATACAATGCCCCCTTGCTGTACGAGGCAGCCTGCTGCGCAAGCATCCCAATTATTCGAAATCTGGAAGAATACTACGATACAGATTTGCTGGAATCTATAGAGGGCATTATCAACGGTAGTACCAATTATATCTTAACCAAAACGAGCGAAGAACCTGTTTCTTTTCAACAAGCGCTCCTTCAAGCTCAACAAAAAGGGTATGCCGAATCAAACCCTCTACTCGACATTGGAGGGTTCGACGCAAAGTATAAGCTACAACTACTGCTTGCGCATGCTTTTGGAATCGTCGTCCCTCCCGAAGCAATCTTCAACCTGGGAATCGATCAACTCAGCGAAGTAGAATTTAACTACGCCCGCGAAAAAGGAATGAAAATCAAATTAATAGCCCTTGCTGAAAAAAATACCAATGGCACCGTATCAGCTTTTGTACTACCTAAATTCATCTCAAAACGAGATAAATTATACGATGTTGATGATGTCTTTAATGGGGTAAAAACCAAATCTTACTTTAGCGATACTCAATTTTTTATGGGAAGAGGGGCCGGAGCTTACCCAACAGCCTCGGCTGTCCTCTCGGATGTTTCGGCACTTACCTATGATTATCGCTACGAATATAAAAAACGAAATCAATCGGAACGCCTACAATCCGATAAAGACATCTCGTTAAAAATTTTTCTACGCCACCAACCAAACGATAGTCTTTCACTAAAGCTGTTTTTTGAACTGGTTCAAGAATCTTACCTTAACCATACCTCCGGGTACATCATCGGTAGATTATCCCTAGCGCAACTAAAGAACATTATCCGTATTTATACTTCAACGGTATCTGCAGTTTGGATGGAAGAAGCCTTTGTTTAATGGTTAATTATTAATGGTTAATGGTTAATGGTTAATGGTTAATTATAAAAATAGGAGCCTGTTTAAAAAGGTGTGTTAGAGGATCGGGGCAAAAAAAGACATTTGCGCATGCCAAAAACCAGGAAAAAATGGAAGGGCTCTTTTGAAAAAGTCCAAAACGAGTCTAAGCCCATTAACAATTAACCATTAACCATTAAAAAAGCCGCCCCATCATCCTGGGGCGGCTGGATACGGTGGAAAGCGAATTACCACTAGTTAATTGTTAAATTTTAATTGATAATGGTCAATTGATTCGGTTAGGTGTGCCAACCCAAAATAATTAACTCATTAAAAACCACATATTTATGATTCTACTCTCTAAACCCATTAACAATTAACCATTGATAATTAACCATTGATAATTAACCATTGATAATTAACCATTGATAATTAACCATTAAAAAAGTGGTGCCCAAAATCCTGTGGCTCGAAACTAATCTCAACATCAGCTCCTCAACCACAAAACCCAGGCACCACTTTCACCACTAATAATTAATCATTAACAATTAACCATTAATCATTGCTTTCACGGATTGATCTTTGTCGGTTTCTACTTTGTAGTACAAGTTGCCTACACCGTCTACCAACTTCCGGTCTACCGTGAATACATTGTATCCTTTCGCAAACTGGCCTTTCGCTGTGTACAGAATCCGGCCCAAGGCGTCGTAGATCGTCAGACGGGCTTCCGTTGCTTCTGGCAAATGGAATCCAATCTGGGTCTTGCTTACCCATGGGTTCGGCGTGTTCTGATACAACTCAAAGCCAACTGTGCTGATCGTCGTGTTCGCTCCATTGAAGCGGATCGCTACGTCCAACTTGTTGTTCGCCTCAAACGCAACCGCTTTCGTGATCTGGCTTGATACGCTCAACAACTGGCTCAACGTGCCGTTCGCTGTCGCACGGAATTTCACCGCAAATTCTCCAGGTGTCGCATCCGCAGAAGTCGTGATCGCATTGTTGAAGATACCGAAGTTCTCCATCGTCTGCTTCGCTCCAGGAATTACCTCCAGTACTTCCAAATTGCGGAAGTTCAGGGTAAACTGGTATGCTGATACTTGCTCCGCTGCTTTGAAGTTCACTACGAACTCTTCACCTGCTACCACCTTCCGGTCCGCTACGTCAAACAA
>Ga0315901_10007336_pt1 | contig 13021 bp, 10 predicted proteins | sample LakEriMetagenome_10_FD_203761 | JGI IMG/M metagenome (GOLD analysis project Ga0315901, IMG submission 203761) | Freshwater fungal communities from buoy surface, Lake Erie, Ohio, United States - Buoy 2 MA116 | ecosystem: Environmental > Aquatic > Freshwater > Lake | place: USA: Lake Erie, Ohio... | reverse complement strand
TCGATCGGCTTGGGATCGACGTCGAGGAAGATGCCGTCGAAGGCCCGGGGCTCGATCACGCCCTGGGCGAGCTTGGCGGGATTGGGGCCGAGGGCGGCGATGATCTTCGTGATCTCGGGGTTGACCACCACCTTGCCGTCGGCCTGTTGCACCGCCAGCTGGTTGATGCTGCCGACGCACACGACGCTCGACTCGCGATCGTGGAACTCCCAGGCCTGAAAGCCGGCCCGCCGCAAGACCGTGGTGAGCCGATGGGCCTTGTCGGCCGCCTCCACGAGCCGGCTCTCGCCCTGCAGGCTGCGCAGTTTCGGATCCTGCCAGCCCTGGCCGCGCAGCGCACCCGCGAGCTTCGACACGTCGACCAGGCCGCTGGTGGTCGCGGCCGACGTGTTCGACTCGGCCGCCTGGCCGATCATGCCCGAGCCGGTGAACGTCGCCACCCGCACGCTGTACCGCGCCGGGCAGTCGAGGAGGCTGTGGGTCACGTCGGCGTTCATCTCCTGGACGAAGGCATCGACCTCGTGGCGATTGAAGTAGTCCGCGGGGAGTAGCGGATTGGGGATCATGAAGGCCAGGTGCATGGGGCCCTTGTCGGCCTTGTCGAGTCCGGCCATCGCCCGGAAGTCGGAGAACGCGCGGCTCTTGCCGCCGTTGCCGGAGAGCGCCGCGGGCTGCAATGCCTTGATGCGCTGCAACACCTTCTGGCCGCGCGGATCTTCGCAGGTGGCGAAGTCGCCGACGAGCACCGCCACCTCGAGCACCTGCGCCGCGTTGGCATACTTCATGGTCTTCGGGCTGCCGTCGGGGTTGAAGCCGACGCCCTTCTGGGTGCCCGTGTAGTCGAACGACTTCTCGTGGGTGTAGGCCTGCAGGCGGTGTTGCCCGCGCAGCTCCTGCACCAGCCGACGGGCATCCTCCCGGGCCCCCGCGCCGCGGAAGGTGGTGGCGAGCACCAGCCAGGGGCCGTCCTTCTCCGCCAGGGGGAACATCGCCTTGGGAGCGAGCTGATCCTGGGAGAACCACGCCGTCGGCAGCCAGCCGGTCTGGCCGCAAGCTGGACCGGCGGCCAGGCAGGCAGCGAGGCAGATCAGCAGGGCGGGCAGGCGGGCGGTGCGCGGGGCGAAACGAAGCACGTTCCGTTCTCCTCGTCTGGAAGGGCCGGCGCGGTGCCGCCGGCGGCGGGACGGTAGCAGCACCGCCGCCGCGCTGCCAGACTGAACCGGCCCCGGAAAACGCGGCATGGCAGGCAGGAGGCGCAGGGCACGATGAAGCGAACACCAGGCCACCGATCCTGGGTGGCGGCGGGGGCCGGGCTGCTGGCGGTGGCGGCCGTCATGGCCGGCCCCCCGTGGGCGTTCCTGCGCTGGCGGGAAACGCGGCTCGTCGCGCTCTCCACACCTGAAGTGCAGGCCGACTGGGACGCCTTCCGGACCCAGATGCGGCGCGAGTCCGGCCGCGACGGCCCGGTGCAGCGAAAGGTCCCCAAGAGCGCGGAGCCACCGGAACTGGTCTGGCTGCGCGACTACTGGCGACTGGCGATCACGGCCTGGGTCGTTTTCGTCAGCCTAGCCGCCGGATTCATCGCCCTGCTCGCCCGCGGCGCGGCGGCTTCAGCGGCCCAGCACGGCCCGGGCCGTGGCCGCCACCACGAGAAACAGCACCACCGCGATGCCCAGAACTCCCACGAAGGAAAACACGCGACGTACCCTGCCGAGGAAACACCCGGGGGCGACCGCGGCACCCCGTGACGACGGGATGGTAGACGCATCCACGACGGCGAACAAGCCGGGCCGTCGGGGGCCTCTTACTGCCTGCGGAACAGGTCCTCGGAGACGATGCACCGGCCGGCGCGGCCGATATCCTCGAGCGTCCGGCGTTGACCGACGGTGTGCCAGGGAGTCACGTCGGAGAGCTCTGGCATGATCTCGAGGATCTGCTCGACGAGCATCGCGACGATCCGTCCCTCGGGCGTGCCCGCCGTCCGCTCCCGCAAGGCGGCGGCCGTCTTCATCAGCTTCACCATTCGCGACCGCTCCAACACCGGCCCCGACAGCTGGCCGTCACCCTCGACGAGCAGTTCGGCCACGGGCACCTCGAGCACCTGCTGCCAGCGGTGCAGGTCGGAGAGCCGCAGGTCGGCGTCGGGCTGCTCCTGGCGGCGCACCACCGCCATCGCGATGCCCAACCGGCGGGCGACGTTCCGCAGCGTCACCCCCTGCTGCCGCCGCACCGTGCCGATGCGGTGCAAGGTCGGGCCCGGCCGCGGCCTGACGTCACGGCCCGCCGGCCCGCCGACCTCGGCCTCCGCACGGCAGACGTCCGAGTACTCGGCGTCGGCGAGCGCCAGCGGATCCTGGTAGGAGTCGTCATCGTCGTCGAAGCCGTCGTCGTGAAGATTGCGGTCGCAATGAACGGTCGCCATCGTCGGGCCTCCGCTGTCGATCGGGGCGAGTGCCGCGATCGTGTCGCGGTGCCTGCTTGTACGCAGCCGGGCCACAGGTCGTTCGCGGGGCCGCAAAAATTTTTCGGGGACTGCCGGGCGGCCGATGGGGACACCACAATGGCGTCGCGTTTCCCCGCCCGCAGGAGTGCTTCCATGTCGCCCGAGCCCACCCCAGCCGTGCAGCCGTCCGCCGCAGCCAGCCCGCGAACCGCCTGGATTCCCCTGCCCGCCCGCACCTGCCTCACCGCCCGCGGCAAGGACGCGGTGACGTTCGTGGACCACTTCACCACGGCCGCCGTCACGCGGCTCGAGCCGGGCGTATGCTGCGCGGGCTTCTTCACCGACGCCCGCGGCGCGGTGCTCGCCCTGACCTCGATCATGCGGACCGCCACGGGTCTGTGGATCGACGCCGCGGCCGACGTCGCGGCGTCGCTCCGCGACCACCTCGAGCACTATCACATCCGCGAAGACGTCGAGCTGACCGACGAGTCGGCCGCGCGGGCGAGCTTCCTGCTCATCGGTCCTGGTGCGGAAGCCTGGCTCGCCAGCCATGGCTCGGGAGCCCGACCGCCGCAGCCGCTCGCGCATGGTGGCATGCAGCTTGGCGAGATCACGGCCGCCGTCGCGCGGCCAACGTGGTGCGGCACCGACGGCTTTCTCGTGCAGGTGGCGGCCGCAGACGGCCCCCGGCTCGCGGCCTGGCTCGACGCCGCGGCGCTGCCGCGGGCCGATGCCGCGACTGCCGATGCGGTGCGGATCGAGGCCGGCTGGCCCGATCCGGCCGACATCCTCCCCAAGTCGCTCCCGCAGGAACTCGACGGCGACGCGCGGGCGATCTCGTTTACCAAGGGCTGTTATCTGGGGCAGGAGACCGTGGCCCGCATCGACGCGCTCGGCCACGTGAACCGCCGGCTCGTCGGCCTCACCACGGCGCGGGCCGTGCCGGCCGGCGCCGAGGTCCGCTGCGGCGGCGCGCCAGTGGCACGGATGACCTCGACCTGCTTCTCGCCGCGGCTCGCCGCGGGACTCGGGCTCGCGATCGTGCCGCTGAAGGCGCTGGCGGGCGACCAGCCGCTCGACGTCGGTGGCGAGCCGGCGCAGGTCGTGCCGCTGCCGCTGCCGGCCGTTTCCGTCGCGGCCGAGGAACTGCTGCTCGAGGCGCGCCGATTTCGCGTGGTGCGGGTCCCGCAGCCGTGCGCCGACGGCAGCGTCGCGTCGCGGGAGGTCGTGGTCCACCCAGGCAGCGTGGTCGTCGTCCCGCTGGTCGCGCCCGATGAGGTGTGCCTCGTCGAGGTCGTGCGGGTGGCGGTCGGCGACACGCTCGTGGAGCTGCCCGCGGGCACGCTCGACCGCGCGGAGCCGCTGGCGGCCGCCGCAGCCCGCGAGCTCGCCGAGGAGACCGGATATCGGGCGGGCACGATCGAGGCGGCGGGATCCTTTTGGATGTCGCCGGGCATCCTCCGCGAGCGGATGCATCTGTTCGTGGCCCGGGATCTCGTGGCCGGGCCGCAGGCCCTCGAGCCCGGCGAGCAGATCCGCACGCGACACGTCGCCTGGGCGGAGGCGGTCGCCATGTGCCGCGACGGCCGGATCGAAGACGCCAAGACGATCGCCGGCATCCTCCTGCTCGACGCCCGCCGGCGGGCCGGAGCCTGATCGCCCGGGCAACGACGGTCAGGGCGGGGTTGCCCGTGCCCCGGGAGCCGGCGTGGCTGACCAGCGCAGCCATGGATGGCGGAGCGCAGGCAGCCTCGAGAGAGCGGAGGCCTGGAAGGCCGAAGCGAACGTCCGGCGATGGGGCATGGGCAGCCCCGACCCGCGTCACACATGAGGTTCAAGTGTGCCGCGTGTCAGCATCCGGGGCCGGCGCCGGTTCCGCCCGCCGGTCGAGCAGGAACAGCAGGCCGCCGACGAGGCCCGTGAGAATCGTCCCCAGGCCCCACAGCAAGGCCACCGCGATCGCCTGATCCTTGGCGACGCCGTACGTGCCCAGCAGCATCTCCATGGCATTCTCCCGCATGCCGAAGCCGCCGATGCTCACCGGCAGCACCATCAGCAGCGCGACCAGCGGCACGACGGAGAACCAGACCACCAGCGGCAGCTCGACCTGCAGCGTCCGGGCCATCAGCGCCACGACCACCGCGCCTCCCATCTGCACGAGGAAACTCCAGCCCACGGCCTGCGTGATGAGCAGCGGCCGCTGCTGATAGGGAAGCAACTGCGCGAGGAAGGCCCGGGCCCGATGCGACTCCGGCAGCAGGTTCATGATCCGGTCGATCGACTGCAGCCCGAGCCAGAAGGCGACGAGGACGCCGGCCAGCAGCACCAGGGCCACGCCCAGCGCAGCGGCGAGACCGAGGCGATACTCAGCGGCCGCCAGCGCCGTGCCGGCCAACACGCCGAGCGCGGCCAGGCCGGTGAGCCGGTCGGCGAGCACCGAGCAGCCGGCGAGCAGGCGGCGCGAGGTGGTGTCGCCGACGCGATAGGCCTTGATCACGTCGCCGCCGATCGACGACGGGAGGCAGAGGCTGAAGAACATGCCTTCGAAGAACCGCCAGATGAAGAACCGCCGCGGCCGCAGGAAGCCCAGCGGCCGGGCCAGCGCCGCCCAGCGGATCCCCGCGATCACTTGGACGAGCACGCTGGCCGCCAGGCCGGCCAGCCACCACTTCCAATGGGCGTTCCGCAGATGCCCGCCGAGGTCCGACCACTTCACGTCCCGCACGGCGTAGGCCATCAGGGCTCCCGTCGCCGCCAGCCGCAGCACGAGATTCAGCCACGGCGGCAGCGGCCGGCGGGCCGGCGGCGGAACGGCGACGGTGGAAGCGTCCATGGGCGGCGGCCTGCGGGCGGGGAAAATCGGCGGTACCCTACACCAAAACGCCACCCCGGACCCAGATGACATGCCGGCCGCAGCCTTGCCGTCGTGGACGGACGTCTTTCCGTGGGCTGAATCGGCGATCCTCGCCTGCGGCTTCGTATGGGGGGCGATGCTGGGGAGTTTTCTCAACGTCGTCGTGCATCGCGTGCCGCGGGGGGCATCGGTCGTCCACGGCCGCTCGCGGTGCCCGCGGTGCGGCGCGGCCGTCCGCCCGCGCGACAACGTGCCCGTGATCGGCTGGCTGCTCCTGCGCGGCCGCTGTCGCGACTGCGCCGCGCCGATCTCGGCCCGGTACCCGCTCGTCGAGGCCGGCTGCGGCCTGCTCGTGACGACGATCGCGGCCGTGGACCTCGTCCATGGCGGTGTCGATCGCATGCTGGTGCGGGGCGAGTGGCTGCCGTGGGCGCAGTTTGCTTTTCACGGCATCACGGCCCTGACGCTCGTGGCCTGGGTGCTGATCGCGGTGGCCGGCGGCCGGGTGCCGGGCACCGCGGCCCGTGGGGCGGTGATCGCCGCCGGGCTGGCGGCCGTCGCCGTGCCGGCAGTCCTGCCCTGGGGCGTGCTGCCCACGGGTGGCACTTGGCCGGCGGAGCAGCCGCGACTGGCCGCCCTCGTCGCATGGGCAGCGGGCACCGCGGCAGGATGGATGGCGGGCGGCGGAACGCGGAGCCGCTGTCCGGCGGCCGTCACGCTCCTCGGTGCCGCCGGCGGCTGGCAGGTGGTGGCGGTCGTGACGGCCGTGACGGCCGTGGGGCGGCTCGGCCGGCGGTGGGCGCGGCGCATCGCCGTGCACCCCTGAAACAACAAGGGAAATCGCCGGGCCGCGCGGGTATGATGGATGCGTCGGCGTCGAGAAGATCACCATGGCCAAACTTCAGCCCATTCTTCAGACCGCAGCGCCCCGGACTTCCGCGCCGGCGCCGGCTGCTGTGTTCCCGGACCTCGACGAGCCCTTTCTCGTCGGCTGCCGGCGGCGGGCGGCGGAGTTCGCGGCCGACATGCGGCTGCCCGAGCAGCGGCTCGCCTGGCTGGTGATCGGCATCCTGACGGCGCTGCTGATCTACAGTTACTGGCCCGGCCTGTTGAACGCCCAATCGAGCTGGAACAATCCCCAGTATTCCCACGGCTGGATCGTGCCGCTGTTCGCCGCGGCGCTGCTCTTCTGGTGGCGGCAGCCCGTGCAGCCGGTGGAACTGTCGGCACGCCTGGCCGGGATGGGGCTGCTCGTCGGAAGTTTCGCGCTGCGGTTGTGGTGCGCCAGCTACCGGATCGTGACGATCGACATGTACACCTTCGTGCCCGCGCTGGCCGGAGTGTTTCTGCTCGCCGGTGGCTGGAAGATGTTCCGCTGGGCCTGGGCCCCGGTCGCCTTCCTGATCTTCATGTATCCCTTGCCGGACGAGGCGACCCGGTACCTGCTCGGCCCGCTCCAGACCCTGGCCACGATGGTCAGCACGTTCGCGTTGCAGACGCTGGGCTATGACGCGTTTCGCGAGGGCAACCGGATCATTCTCGGCGATCGCCACCTGAACGTCGTCGACGCATGCAGCGGCCTGCGAATGCTCACGATCTTCGTGGCCCTGTCGGTGGCGCTGGTCCTGCTCGGCTCCCGCGAGTGGTGGGAAAACGCGGTCGTCATCGCCAGCGCCGTGCCGATCGCCCTGATCGTCAACTCGATCCGGATCACCGTCACGGGTGTCATGTACACCATCGACGCGGAATTGGCCGACAAGATCTTCCACGACTGGGCCGGCTATTTCATGATGCCGCTCGCCCTGGGCATGCTGTTTCTGGAGCAGCAGATCCTGTCCTGGCTGGTCGTGCCGGAAGATACCGCCCCGGCCGTCGTGACCACGGCCCGGGCCGGCCTGGCGGCCGGAAATCCCGCGGTTTCCTCGACGCGGAGGCCGCCGGCGTTCCCGGCGCTTGCCCGGCCGATAACTCCCGAAAAAGTAAGCTAGACTAGAAGACTGGCGGTTCAGGGCGGGCCAGGAGGCTGCCGCCTGCGTATGGATACGGTGAGACTGCGGTGACATGAGCGAATCCCGTCCGGCAACCGAAGGCACGCAGCAGGCGGCGTTCGACGCAGAACGTGCGTCCGCCGGCATGTTGGCTCCCATCCGCGACACCGGCCTGGCCCCGGTGCAGCCGCAGTATTTCCCGTCGGCCTACGGCGGGGCGGGTGATCCGCTCGCCGGCGGTATCGACTACAAGCGGGCGTGGCATGCGTTTCGGCGGCGCTGGCTGCCGGCCGTGGCCCTGGGACTGCTGATCGCCTCGGCCCTGGCGTCGTCGATCTGGGTGTTCATGCCGAAGGGCTTCGAGGCGGTGGCCTGGCTGCGAGTCCGCGACAAGACGGGGATGTTCGGCGGCGGCGGCGGCAGCGGCAGCCGTGACAATGCCGAGTACGAGGCGTATCGCAAGACGCAGGTGCAGCTCATCAAGAGCCCCCTCGTGCTGACGTCGGCCCTGCGGCGGCCCGGGGTCGCGGATCTCAAGACGCTCCAGAACGAAAAGCATGACCAGGTCGGCTGGCTGGCCCGCTACATCCAGGTTTCCGCCCCGATGGAGTCGGAAGTGCTCCAGGTTCGGCTCCGTGGGGAGAGCGCCGGCGACGTGACGCAGATCGTCAACGCGGTCACGCAGTCCTATTTGAGCGACGTCGTCAACAAGGAGAAGGCCGACCGCCTCGAGCGCCGCGACACCATCCAGCGGCAGTACAAGCAAAACATGACCGAGGTCCGGCGCCGGCGGGACGAATACAACAATCTCGCGAAGACGCTCGGCGCCAGCGACAGCATCGAAGTCGCCACCCAGCGCAGCCTGCTCCTCGACCACCTGGGCACGCTGCGGGCCCAACTGACGTCGATGCAGCGCGACCTGTCGGTCCTCGATGCCGAGCTCGCCGTTCTCGGGGCCAAGTCCCGCGGCGACATCAGCGACGAGGACGCCGTTCCCGACGAGATGCTCGATGCCATGCTCGCCCGCGACCCGATGATCGCGGAACTGCGCGAACGGCTGGCGAGTCTCGACGAGGCGATGACTTTCCAGGCAGAGCGGAGTGCCCGCGGGGCCAATGACCCGGCCGTGAAGCGGCTGGAGGCGCAGCGGTCGAGCCTCGTGGAGCGGATCAGGCAGCGGGGCGCGGAGTTGCGGCCGCAGGTCATCGCCCAGATGTCGCTCGACGCCGCGGGCCGCCGGTCCGGCGCCGCCGACGGCCCGGGTGTGCTGCGGATGCGGCGGCAGATCACGGCTCAGGAGCTAGAGGCGAAGTCAAAAGAGTTCGACAAGGTCGCCAAGGAGGTCACGGAGCTTGGCCAGGCCAATGCCGACCTCTCGGCCCGGCGTTCGGAGATCGAGCAGCTCGAGAAGGTGACCGACCAGATGGGCATGCAGCTGCAGGCCTCGGAGGTCGACATCTCCATGCCGGCCCGCGTGGAACTGATCGAGGAGGCGAGCGTGCCGGAGGGCAGCGACGAGCTGTTCCGCATCATGCTCACGATCCTCGCCGGGCTCGGCGGGCTCGGGCTCGGGGCCGGCGCCGTGGTGGTCTTCGAATACCTCCGCGACCGAGTGAGCACGGCGGAGGAAATCTCTCAACGGGTCGGCGTGCGGGTGGTGGGCACCCTGCCGCAGGTGTCCCGGTCGCGGAAGCGGTCGACCGCCGGCGAGATGGCCGAGAGCGTCGACGGCGTGCGGGCCGTGATCTCGCAGACCGGTCGCGAGGCCCCGAAGGTGATTCTCGTCACCAGTGCCGTCGGGCACGAGGGCAAGACGACATTCGCCGCCCAGCTCGCCGCCAGTCTGGCCCGTTCCGACAAGCGCACGCTCCTGCTCGATGGCGATCTGCGACATCCCAACGTCCACCTGGCGCTCGAACTCGAGCTGCGGGCCGGCCTGCCGGAGCTGCTGCGCGGTGAGATCGGCAACGACGAGGCGGTGCAGCCGACGGCCATCGAAGGGCTGTTCGCCGTCACCGGCGGCAGCTGCGACTACGCGGCGATCACCGCCTTGTCACGACCGGAGCTCGCCAAGGTGATCAAGGGATTCCGGGATTCGTTCGATCACGTCGTGATCGACGCCGGTCCGGTGCTCGCCTTCGCCGACGCCCTGCTGCTCGGCCAGTTGAGCGACGTGGCCCTCGTGGCCACGATGCGGGACGTGAGCCGCGTGCCGCTGGTGATCGCCGCGGTCGACAAGCTGCGGGGCGTGGGCGTGCGGGTGTTGGGCACGGTGGTCAACGGCGTGGCGGACTCGTCGTCGCGGCGGTTCTACGCGTCGCCGCTGCCAACCTGACGCCGGCCCGCGATCGGACCCCAGCAACGGGAGTGAGCCGATGAATCCGATGGCGATCCTCCCGGGCGGGCAGCCTGTGGCGGAGCCGCAGCAGACGCCGGCGGCAGGTTCGCGGTCGGCCGGCTGGGCGACCCTCGCCGCGGCGGTGGCACTCGTGGCGGCAGTGACCGTGCTGCAGGGGATGTGGACGGATCGCTGGGGCAACCGCGACGTCGGCGCCGCCCTGAAGCGCGACGCCGCGATCCTGGAGCGGGTGTTTCCCGAGCGGTTCGGCGACTGGGAGCTGGAGTCGGAGTTGGAGTCGGACCCCAAGGAGCTCGAGCGGGCCGGCGCGGTCGGGCACATCGCCCGGCTGTACCGTAACGTGCGGACGAAAAGCCGCGTCTCGGCCTTCATGGTCTGCGCCACGCCGCACGACGCTTCTGGTCACACGCCCGACCGCTGCTACCCGGGCGCCGGCTTCGAGATCGGCGAGTCGGAGCACCGGCAGGCCGTGCCACTGACCGACGGACGCAAGGCCGAGACCTTCACCGGAACGTTCCGCAAGCAGGGGCAGACGCTCCGCGTGTTCTGGACCTACGGCGTCGACGGGAAGTGGGTGGCACCGCAGATCGCCCGCATCGAGCTGGCCGGTACGGACGCCGTCTACAAGCTCTACGCCATCATCGACGAGACGCGGATCAAGACCGCCCAGTCGATGCAGGAATGCTTCGATTTCCTGGCCGCGCTCCTGCCGGCGCTCGACCAGGCCGTGGCGGCAGCCCGGGCGGCGGAGGAGCCGGCCGCGGCAGCCGAACCGGCGGCCACGCAGGCCGCGGCAGCCCCGACGGCCGCCCGTGGCTGACGGGGCCGCTGTTCCCCAGCGATTCGGCTTGTGGATTGCGGGCAGAACGGTATCGTCACGGGTTGGCGGGCCGGGAACCGGGCCGGCACCGTGAGCAAATGTCCACCACAGGAGGGTCAGTCGTGTCGCTGAATTCGAAGCGGGCTTTGGTCACGGGCATCACCGGCCAAGACGGCTCTTATCTCGCCGAACTGCTCCTCGACAAGGGCTACGAGGTCCATGGGCTCGTGCGCCGTTCCAGCACCTTCGGCACGCAGCGCATCGAGCATCTCTATCGCGACATCCACGAAGTGGAGCGGCCGCTGGTCCTGCACCACGGTGACATGGCCGACGGCAACGGCCTCGCCCGGCTGATCCGGGAGATTCGGCCGACGGAGGTCTACAACCTCGCCGCCCAGAGCCACGTCCGTGTGAGCTTCGACCAGCCGACCTACACCGCCGACGTCACCGCCGTCGGCACGCTCCGCCTCCTGGAGGCGATCCGCGACTTCCAAGATGCCGTCGGCTACCAGATCCGCTTCTACCAGGCCTCGAGCTCGGAGATGTACGGCAAGGTGGTGGAGACGCCGCAGTCGGAGACGACGCCCTTCTACCCCCGCTCGCCCTATGGCGTGGCCAAGCTCTACGGCCACTGGATCACCGTCAACTACCGCGAGAGCTACGGCCTCCACGGCTCCTGCGGCATCCTCTTCAACCACGAGAGCCCGCGGCGCGGCGAGACGTTCGTGACGCGGAAGATCACCCGGGCCGCGACCCGCATCAAGCTCGGCCTGCAGAAGAAGCTCTATCTCGGCAACCTCGACGCCAAGCGCGACTGGGGCTTCGCCGGCGACTACGTCGAGGCGATGTGGCTGATGCTCCAGCAGGACGAACCCGACGACTACGTGATCTCGACCGACGAAACCCACTCCGTCCGCGAGTTCTGCGAGAAGGTGTTCGGCCGGCTCGACATGGACTATCGCGACTTCGTGGAGATCGATTCGCGGTACTTCCGGCCGGCGGAGGTGGATCTGCTGCTGGGCACCTCGCAAAAGGCCCGCAAGAAGCTGGGCTGGCAGCCGCGGGTTTCGTTCGACGAGCTGGTGGCGCTGATGGTCGAGTCGGACCTGGACCTGGCCCGCAAGGAGCAGGTGCTGCTGGCGGCCGGCCATGACGTCAGCCTGCCGAACCGTTGAGGCAGAAAGAATCGCATCATGCTGGACCTGGCGGGCAAGCGGATCGTGGTCACCGGCGGAGCCGGGTTCCTCGGCAAGGCGGTGTGCCGCGTGCTGATCGGCCGCGGCGTCGCGGCGGAGCGGATCTTCGTGCCGCGGCGGGCCGATTATGACCTGACCGTGGAAACGGCCGTGGAGCGGCTCTACGACGACGCCCGCCCCGACGTGGTCATCCATCTGGCCGCCGAGGTGGGCGGGATCGGCGCCAACATGGCCCATCCCGGCCGGTTCTTCTACGCCAACATGGCGATGGGCCTGCACCTCGTCGAGCATGCCCGCCGGCGTGGCCTCGCCAAGTTCGTCCACACCGGCACCGTCTGCGCCTACCCCAAGCACTGCCCGATCCCGTTTCGGGAGGACGACCTCTGGAACGGCTATCCCGAGGAGACGAACGCCCCCTACGGCGTCGCGAAGAAGGCACTCTTCGTGATGCTCGACGGCTATCGCCGCGAATACGGCCTGCCCAGCGCCGTCGCCGTGCCGGTGAACCTCTACGGCCCGGGCGACAACTTCGACCCGGCGTCGAGCCACGTCATCCCCGCCCTGATCCGCAAGTGCGAGGAGGCCCGGCTGGCGCACGCTCCCGAAGTCGTCTGCTGGGGCACGGGCGCGGCGACCCGCGAGTTTCTCTACGTCGACGACGCGGCGGAGGGCATCGTGCGGGCCGCCGAGGTGATGGACGAGCCGGTACCGATCAACCTCGGCGGCGGCCTGGAAATCCCGATCCGCGACCTGGTGGTGAAGATCGCCACGGCCTGCGGCTATGCCGGGCGGATCGCCTGGGACGTGACCAAGCCCGACGGCCAGCCGCGCCGTGGGCTCGACATCTCGCGGGCCCGGAAACTCCTCGGCTGGGAGCCACGGCAGGATTTCGACACGGGCCTCGCCAAGACGGTCGCCTGGTGGCGCGAGCAGACGGCCGCGGGCGGTTGAAAACCACGCCGGGCGGCCGGAGAATCGCGGCTTTCCCGCCGCGCCCTCCCGCTCGAAAGGCCCGCCCATGTCCGCCGCAGCCGCCGCGTTTCGCACCGAGTCCGACAGCATGGGGGAGGTGCGGGTGCCCGCCGACCGCTACTGGGGCGCCCAAACGGAGCGGTCGCGCGACAACTTCAAGATCGGCGTCGACCGCTTCCAGTGGGGCCGGGCGGTCAAGAAGGCGCTCGGGATCCTGAAAAAGTCTGCGGCCCTGGCCAACGGAGAGCTGGGGCAGTTGCCGGCCGCCACGGTGCGGCTGATCGTGCAGGCGGCCGACGAGGTGATCGCCGGCACGCTCGACGACCACTTTCCGCTGGTCGTGTTCCAGACCGGCAGCGGCACGCAGTCGAACATGAACGCCAACGAGG
>Ga0315901_10007323_pt1 | contig 13038 bp, 9 predicted proteins | sample LakEriMetagenome_10_FD_203761 | JGI IMG/M metagenome (GOLD analysis project Ga0315901, IMG submission 203761) | Freshwater fungal communities from buoy surface, Lake Erie, Ohio, United States - Buoy 2 MA116 | ecosystem: Environmental > Aquatic > Freshwater > Lake | place: USA: Lake Erie, Ohio... | reverse complement strand
CCATGGTGTATTACCTGCGCAAGGCCCTTCCCGAATCTGATAGGGCGGCGACGCCCCGCGGGTCCTGCTGCACTCAGCGCGCCTTTGCGCGGATCTCGGGAAGGGCCTTGCGCAGGTAATACACCATGGACCAAATGGTGAGCACCGCGGCCAGATAGATCAGGCCGGTACCCCAAATGCGGGTGTCGATGAGGCCGAACAGCGCGCCGTCAAACAGCAGGAAGGGGATCGCCACCATCTGCACCACGGTCTTGAGCTTGCCCAACACGTGCACGGCCACACTGCGCGATGCCCCAATCTGGGCCATCCACTCCCGCAAGGCAGAGATCGCGATCTCGCGTCCGATGATGACCAGGGCGACAAAGGCATTCACCCGGTCCAGTTGCAACAGGATGAGCAAGGCCGCACAGACCAGGAACTTATCGGCCACTGGGTCAAGAAAGGCGCCGAAGGAGGAGGTCTGGTTGAGCTTGCGGGCCAGATACCCGTCCAGCCAGTCCGTCAGGGCCACCACCACGAAGAGGACCGTGGCGATGAGGTTGCGCGTGGCGGGCTCCAGCGGGAGATAGAAGACGCCGACGATCAAAGGGATGGCGACGATGCGCGCCCAGGTCAGGAGTGTCGGCAGCGTGAAGAACATGAGGGCATTTTGCATGGCCGGCCGCTCAGTCACCGCGGCGGTGACGCAAGACCAAGCGATGTCAGTGCAACGCCTTGTAGATGTCCTCGGCGAGCGCCTGGGAGATACCCTCCACGCTGGCCAGTTCTTCCACGCTGGCCTGCGACACGCCACGCACGCCACCGAAGCGCTGCAACAGACGGGCCCGCTTGCGCGGACCCACACCCGCAATCTCCTCCAGCCGGCTGCCTCCCGTGCGCACGCTGGCTCGGCGGGCCCGCATGCCCGTGATGGCGAAGCGGTGCGCCTCATCCCGGATCTGCGCCACCAGCATCAGCGCCGCGGAGTCATGCCCCAACGTGACCTTTTCACGCCCATCGGCAAACACCAGTTCCTCCAGCCCGACCTTGCGCTTTTCGCCTTTCTCAACGCCCACGATGAGCGACAGGTCCAGGCCCAACTCTTCGAAGACCTCCCGCGCCATCGCCACCTGGCCCACGCCGCCGTCCACAAGCACGAGGTCCGGCAGACGGGGGCCGCTGCGCGCGGTCGGTTGCTCGCCCGTTGCATCTTCAGGGGCGGGCCCTTCCTGGCGCCTCTGAGCCACCGCCTCGGCCAGTTTGGCATAGCGACGCAAGAGCACCTGGCGCATGGCGGCGTAGTCGTCGCCCGCCGTGACGCCCTCGACATTGAAGCGCCGGTACTGGTCAGATCGCATAGCGTGGCCTTCGTACACCACGCAGGAGGCCTGCGTCGCCTCGCCTGCCGTGTGGCTGACGTCGAAGCACTCCACGCGGAAGTGGTCGAGATCGCCCGCGTCCAGGTCCAGCGCCTCTACCAGGGCACGGGTGCGTTCGCGCTGCGAACCCTCTTCTGACAACAGTCGCGCCAGCGCCAGGCCGCAGCCCTGCCGCGCCATCTCCAGCCATATCTTGCGCTGGCCGCGCGGCTGGTGCTGCACCTGAACCTTGCGGCCGGCCAGGGCCGACAGTGCCTCGGTCACAGAGGCCTCCACGGGCTCGCTGAGCAAGAGCAGCGCAGGCACCGGCTGCGCCGCATAGTGCTGCAGCAAAAAGGCCTGCAGGACCTGCTGCTCTGGCGATGCCGGCCCAGCGCCCTCGCCTTCCCCCAGAGGCTCGGCATTCACGGCCGTGGCCTCGTCCACATGCTGCGGAAAGTGGGCCCGGTCGCCCAGATGACGCCCACCGCGCACCATGGCCAGGTTCACGCAGGCGCGACCACCCTGCACCTTGACCGCCAGCACATCGACCTCATGGTCGTCGTCGCCCAGGCTGCTGCGGTCCACGGTCTGCTGATGCAGCACGCGTGACAAGGCCGCGATCTGGTTGCGGATCTCGGCGGCACTCTCAAACTCAAGGACCTCGGCGTGGGCCATCATGCGCTGCTGCAGGCCGTCCAACACCTCCTGCGAGCGCCCGCGTAGGAAGGCTTCCGCATCAGCCACATCGCGGGCATAGCTGGGAGCGTCCACCAAACCCACGCAGGGGCCCGAGCAGCGGCGGATCTGGTACAGCAGGCACGGCCGGGTGCGGTTGGCAAACACCGTGTCCTCACAGGTGCGCAGCCGAAAGGCCTTCTGGATGAGCTGGATGGTCTCCTTGACGGCCCAGGCCCCGGGATATGGGCCGAAATAGCGATGCTTGCGATCCACCGCGCCTCGGTAGTAACCCACCCGCGGAAAGCGCTGGACGGCCGAGGGCAGGTCCTCACTGAGCGCAGCCGCGGGGCCGCCTGCGGTGCTCCCTGCCGGGCCGGTGATCTTGAGGTAGGGGTAGCTCTTGTCGTCCCGGAACAGGATATTGAAGCGGGGGCTCAGCGCCTTGATGAGGTTGTTCTCGAGAAGCAAGGCCTCGGCTTCCGTGCGCACCACGGTGGTCTCCAGCCGGGTGATGCGCGCCACCATGGCCCCGATGCGGGTGCCGCCGTGATCCTTCTGGAAGTAACTGCTGACGCGCTTCTTCAGGTTGCGCGCCTTGCCCACGTACAGCACCACATCCTGGGCATCAAAGTAGCGATAGACGCCAGGCAGACTGGGCAGTGCCGCCACCTCCTCAAGCAGGCGTTGACGCGGAAGGGGTGGGGTGTCGGGAGTGGAGGTCAAGGCGGTGCAGGGAGGATGACGCAGCGGATTCTCGCGCTGCTTATGATCAGCTGGTGACGGCTGCTCTGCACTGGGACATCTTCTGCAAGGTCATCGACAACTACGGCGACGTGGGCGTGTGCTGGCGCCTGGCGGCCGACCTGGCGGCCCGGGGTCAGAAGGTGCGGCTTTGGTGCGATGACCTCTCCGCGCTGACGTGGTTGGCCCCTGAGTCAGTGCATCAAGGCGTGCCGGGCGTGGAGGTGGTCGCATGGAACGAAGCACCCACACCGGCCCTCCCAGGCGACGTGGTCATCGAGGCCTTTGGCTGCGACCCGCCGCCTGACTTCGTGGGGCGCATGGCGCAACGTGTCTCGCCACCGGTCTGGATCAATCTGGAGTACCTCAGCGCCGAGGCGTGGGTGGAGCGCTGTCATGGCCTGCCTTCGCCCCAATCCAGCGGGCCTGGTGCCGGACTGACGAAGTGGTTCGTCTACCCCGGCTTCACCGAGGCAACCGGAGGTCTGCTGCGCGAAACGGGCTTGATGGATCGTCGGGCGTCGCTTGATCGAGCGCCGTGGCTGCACTCACGCGGGCTGACCCTCCAGGCTGGCGAGCGTCTGGTCGTGCTGTTCTGCTACGCCAACCCCGCCCTGCCGGCCCTGCTGCAGATGCTGGGCGACCAGCCCACCCTGCTCGCCCTGACACCCGGGCCTGCGCAGGAGCAGGTTCACCGCCTGGCGCTGCCCCGCGGGGTGCGAAGCATCGACTTGCCCTGGCTGAGCCAGACGGAGTTCGACCACCTGGTGTGGAGTGCAGACCTCAATCTGGTGCGAGGGGAGGATTCGCTGGTGCGCGCCCTCTGGGCGGGACGACCCTTCCTGTGGCAGCTGTACCCGCAGTCCGACGGCGCGCATGGTGTCAAGTCGGCGGCCTTTCTGGAGAAGCTGCTCGGCGGCAACGTCGACCAGGCGGTTGCCCTGTGGCCCTGGGCCGGCCGCCTGCAGCGACTGTGGAACCTCTGGAATGGCCTGCAGGCTGAGCCCAAGGCAACAGATCCAACCCATGAAGAGCTGTCCTGGCCTGAGCTTGCGCCCTGGACGCTCGCCGTGGAGAAGCTGCGCACCACCCTGCTGCTTCAGCCAGACCTGAGCTCGCAGCTGATGCAGTTCGTGGCGCGGCATGCGCAGCAAAGCAGGCGGCTTGCGGCGCCCAGCGGCTAGAATTCAGCGTTTTCCCCAAGGCGACGCGCTGTGCGCCAAGCCTCGGCGCTGAACAGGCCCAAGCCCAACGGGGTGGCCAGCACAGCCGCCACGCACGCCACTCCCAACATCACGCATGCGCCGACTCCGGCGCCACTCGACATGAAACTCGCTCAAGAAATCCGCGCCGGCAACGTCATCATGCAGGGCAAGGACCCGATGGTCGTCCTGAAGACTGAATACAGCCGCGGCGGCCGCGGTGCAGCCACCGTCCGCATCAAGATGAAGAACCTGCTGAACGGCGGCGGCGCCGAGGTGGTCTTCAAGGCCGACGACAAGATGGACCAGATCATCCTGGACAAGAAGGAGTGCACCTACTCCTACTTCGCTGACCCGATGTATGTCTTCATGGACACCGAGTACAACCAGTACGAGGTGGAAGCCGAGAACATGGGCGACGCCATCCAGTATCTGGAAGACTCCATGTCCGTGGAAGTGACCTTCTACGACGGCAAGGCCATTTCCGTAGAAATGCCCACCACCGTGGTGCGCGAGATCAACACCGAACCCGGCGTCAAGGGCGACACCTCCGGCAAGGTGATGAAGCCAGCACGTCTTGTGGGCACGGGTTTCGAGATCTCGGTGCCGTTGTTCGTGGAAGACGGCGACAAGATCGAAATCGACACCCGCACGCACGAGTACCGCAAGCGAGTCTGATCACGGAACGCGGGCTGCGCCCTGTGCGATGGCTGAAGGCACCCCTGGGGTGCCTTTTTGTTGCCTGCTGCTCCTTCAACCGGCCCGTTGCAAACGCCAGAGCAGTCATTTGGGCTTGGGATTCGCCTGGGACTTGGACTTGGGCATGATTCGTCCATGAACTTCGATATGGATGCTGCCGTCGTGGCACCGTTTCGCATGCAGCCTGGCCTGCGTCGCTTGGCACCGGGGGCCGCGCACCTCACCCCACTACTCCCAGGCAGCCGCCATCAACGCGAAAAGCTGGCGGTACTCAGCGCCTTTGCGTCCCAGGCGCTGGTGTGTTTGCCTGGGTTTGATGCACGGCCTGGCCTGCACAGGGTGTGCGAGCAGGCCGCCCATGAGCACCCGACCGCCTTCGCCTGGGATGGCCAGTACGCACGCTCGGTCACGCTGGGGGTCGCCGTGGAAGGGCATCGGATCCACGAGTTGGGCGCGGGCGTGTTCGGTCTGGGCGACGAAATCAGCCGGTGCCTGCATGGCTTGGCGCCTGAGTGGCGACTGGCAGGCCTGCTGGCACTGGCCTTCGCGCAGGACCTGGCGGTGGTGCAGGCTGACACCGGCAGCGTGCCGTGGATGGCCGTCGCTCTGCCATCCCACTGGGACCCGCCCCAGAAGGTGGGCCGACATTTCAACGAGATTCATGCTCCGGTGGCCGAACCGCAGTTGCTGCTGGCCGCTGGCGAGCGGCTGATGAAACTGGTGTGTGGAGCGGAGTCCTACGAGCGCTTCGTCTGGAACGTCACCGGCCACCCACGGCTGTGCGCCCACCCGGACCGGGTGGACCCCTTGCGCTGGCCGCAGGCGGAACACACGCCCTTTGCAACGCAAGCCTGGTGGCGTACCGAGCGTCAGACCTTCCTGCCTCTACCCGAACGGGGGCAAGCGGTCTTCACCATCGAGGTGGACGTTCAGCCTCTGGGCACGGCCATCAGCACGCCCGCCCAGGCCCGGGCGCTTCACAAGGCGGTCAGCACCATGAGCCCGGCGGTGCTGGAGTACCGCGGACTGACCAACATCCGGGACGCGCTGCTGCACTGGCTGGACTACAGGCAAGCGTCGAGAGAGACAAGCTCTGGAAGCAGCAACTTGGGCACCGGCCCAGGCGCCGAGCCGCGCGCTGAACAGAGCCTTGCGGGATGAGCGTCCCGAGACTGAGGCCAGCCCGCATCGACTTTTCGGGCCCGGTGCCCCGATCCTCGGACTACAGCGACGCACACCACTCGGCGGCTGGCGCGGTGGAGCAGGCTCGCTACGCCTACCTGGCGGGCAATCAACTGCCTCAACGCTGGCGCGGCCGGCGCCACTTCGCGATTCTGGAGACCGGCTTCGGCCTGGGCCACAACTTCCTGGCCACTTGGGCGGCCTGGCGGGCAGACCCCAACCGTTGCGAGCAGCTTCACTACGTGTCCCTGGAGTCGCATCCGCCGAGTCGCGAAGATCTCGCCAAGGTCCACCAAGCCGCGCAGGATCAAGCATTGTCAGACGCGCTCGTCAAAGCCTGGCCCCCGCTCCTCCAAGGCCTGCATGTGCTGCGGTTTGAAGAAGACACGATGCAAGGTGCACAGGACGTCGAGTTCTCCGAAGCGCCGGGTAGGGTTAGCGCAGCCTCCCGCGCGGCTGTGCACCTGACGCTGGCCTGGGGTGACGCGCGCCATCTCCTTCCAAGTCTGGTGGGGCCTTTCGATGCCTTCTTTCTGAATGGCTTCCCACCCTCGGTGAACCCGGATTTCTGGGACTCCAGACTGCTGCGCGCGCTGGGGCGCCTGGCCGAACCCGAGGCCACGGCGGCCACTTCGAGCACAGCGCGGGTTGTGCGCGAAGGACTGGAGAGCGCCGGGTTCATGGTGGACCGAGCACCGGGCTGGGGCGACGAGCGCGCGATGACCGTGGCGCGCTTTGCGCCCAGGGTGCCGCAACGCAAGCCCGCGGGGCGACCACAGGCGCCATGGACGGGAGAGCGCCGCGCGGTGGTGATTGGCGCGGGCTTGGCGGGAGCCACCGCGGCGCAAGCCTTGGCCCGCCTAGGTTGGGAGTGCACCGTGCTGGACGGCGCGCCCACACCCGCCAGCGGTGCCTCGGGCAACCCGGCAGGTTTATTCCACGGCGTGGTCCACCGCGACGATGGCGTGCACGCCCGCCTCCACCGCCACGCAGCCCTGGGCGCTGCACGGCACTATGGCGAGCTCATCCGCCAAGGCGTGGTGGAAGGCTGCGTGGAAGGTCTGCTGGCCGTGCGCGGCGACGACCAACCCCACGTGCCCGATGCCGTCCTGCAGCCGATGCCGGACCTCCCAGCCTACATGCAGGGGCTGTCACAGCAGGACGCCAGCGCAGTCGCCGGTGTGCCGTTGACCGGCCCGGCACTGCACTTTCTGCAAGGCGGATGGGTAGACCCCAGCGGTGTGGTGCGGCACGCGCTCGCATCCACGGGGGTGCGGTTCCAGGGCGGCGCGCAAGTGGGCGCGCTGCGGCCGCCCACCGACGGCGACCCCTGCTGGAGCGTGCTGGACAAGGCAGGCGCGGAATTGGCGCGGGCGCCCTTGGTGGTGCTGGCTGCGGGGGCGGGCCTGCCCCTACTGGCGCGCCCCGGAGCCGCCTGCATGCCGTCGCTCGGGCCGCTCGAAGTCACGCGAGGGCAGATCAACTGGTTCCACGCCCAGGCTACATTGACGAGGCCGATCACGGGTCATGGCTACGCGGTACGCCTGCCTGATGGGCGACTGCTGTTCGGAGCGAGCTTGCGCCCCGATGACCCGCAGACACAACTCCTGGAAGAGGACGAACGCTGGAATCTGGGGCGCCTTCGTGAGCTCACCGGCCTGGAGCCGGCAGCGGATGCGCCGCTGGGAGGCCGGGTGTCTTGGCGCTTGCAGACGCCGGACCGCTTGCCCTTGATCGGCCCGATACCCCGAACCGATCTACAGCAGGGCTCACGCCAGGATCAGGCGCGGCTCATCGCCCGCCAATCTGGCCTTTACATGATCGGTGCGTTGGGTTCGCGTGGCCTGATCTGGGCGCCGCTGGCCGCGCAGATGTTGTGCGCGTGGGTGGAGTCCACCCCCATGCCGCTGGAGTCTGATTTGCTGGATGCGCTGGACCCAGCGCGGTGGCTGGTCAGACAGGCGCGACGAGGTCTTCCTGAAAAAGACTGACGAAGCGTTGGAATCAGGCAGCGGGTGGAACTGGCGCCGGGGCCGCCGGAGCCTCCTCGCCCGCGGGCTGCTCTGCCATGTCATCTGCAGTGGCCGCTTCTTCAGCGCCTGCCTCTCCACCCTCGGGCTTCCCCTGCGCCTTGCGCGCGAGCTTTTCTTCCTTCTTCTTCTTCTTCGCAAGTTCGCGTTGGCGCTTCTCGTAGGAATAGTTCGGTTTGGCCACTGCGATCCTCGGTGTAATGGTTGGCAACGGTCGTATCAGAACACAAGCGTGCGCACGCCCGTTGAGCAGCCCAGCAGACAGGTGTGGGCCTTGTGGCGCGCGAAGATGCCCACGGTCACCACACCCGGCCACTGATTGATCTCGGTCTCCAGGGCCAAGGGATCGTCAATGCGAAGACCCCTCACGTCCAGGATGGGGTGCCCGTTGTCCGTCAGGACGCCAGGTCGGGCAGTGGCTTGGCCTCCGAGTGCTGCAAACCGCCGCGCCACCTGCACGGCGGCCATGGGAATGACCTCGACAGGCAGCGGAAAGGTGCCCAGCACCGCCACCTGCTTGGACTCGTCGGCGATGCAGATAAAACGGTCGGCCAGATCAGCCACGATCTTCTCGCGTGTGAGCGCGGCGCCGCCGCCCTTGATCATGAAACCGCGCGGGTCGATCTCGTCTGCCCCGTCCACATAGAGCGCGAGACGGTCCACAGCGTGGGCTTCCAGCACCGTGAAGCCATGCGCCTTGAGGCGCTGGGTGCTCTGCTCCGAACTACTGACGGCACCTTGCAAGGGGATGCGAGCTTCGGCCAGGGCATCGATGAACTTGTTGACGGTCGAGCCCGTGCCCACACCCAGCACCGACCCGGGGGTCACCAAAGAAACGGCAGCGCGGCCGACGGCGGCCTTGAGATCATCCTGGGTCATCTGTCCTGGGCTGCCCGCCGAGCATGGCCTGCGCAGCGCTGTTTGCGAGAATAAAAAGATTATGGCCCTGCTCCCCTACGCGCTGACCCGCCCCTTCCTCTTCGGGCTCGACCCGGAGCAGGCCCATGACCTCACCTTGGGCGCCATGGCCGCCCTGCAGAACACGCCGGCCCAGTGCCTGTGGCAGCAAACCCGCGTCAGCGACCCCGTCACCGTGGCGGGGCTGCGCTTTCCCAACCGCCTCGGCCTGGCCGCCGGGCTGGACAAGAACGGCCGCTGCATCGACGGCCTGGGCGCGCTCGGCTTCGGTTTCATCGAAGTGGGCACGGTCACGCCGCTGGGCCAGAGCGGCAACCCCAAGCCGCGCATCTTCAGATTGGTGGAGCACCGGGCGCTGATCAACCGCCTGGGCTTCAACAACGAAGGCCTGGCCGCCTTCATCGCCAACGTGCGGCGCAGCCGCAGCTTCCGCGCCGGCGGCGGCATCCTGGGCCTGAACATCGGCAAGAACGCGGCCACCCCCATCGAGCGTGCCACCGACGACTACCTCACCTGCCTGGACGGTGTGTACCCGCACGCCGACTACGTCACGGTCAACATCTCCAGCCCGAACACCAAAAACCTGCGCTCGCTGCAAAGTGACGAGGCCCTGGACGCCTTGCTGGGTGCGCTGCAGGCACGCCGCGAGGCCCTGCGCCAAACGCACGGTCGCCAGGTCCCCATGTTCCTGAAGATCGCACCCGATCTGGACGAGGCGCAGATCCAGGTCATCGCTGCGACGCTGCAGCGACATGGCATCGATGGCGTGATCGCCACCAACACCACCCTGTCGCGCGATGCCGTGGCGGGCCATGCGCACGCGGGTAAGGTCGGTGGCCTCTCGGGAGCGCCTGTGCTGCAGGCGAGCAACCGGGTGATCCGCACCTTGCGCCAGGCCCTGGGCGCCGGCTACCCCATCATCGGCGTGGGCGGGGTGATGTCGGGGGACGATGCACGCGCCAAGCTCGAGGCGGGCGCCGACCTGGTGCAGATCTACACCGGCTTCATCTACGGTGGCCCGCCGCTCGTGACCGAGGCGGCCCGGGCGATGGCTGCGGCGCTGCGCTGACACGTTCAGGCCCAAACAGGCGCAGCGCAACCCGCCAAGCCAGACACGCATGCAAGCCCCCCTCCTCGCCCAAGTGCTGCAACTGGCCGAATCAGAGCGGGCCGCGGGGCGTCCCGCCGTGGCCGAGGACCTGTGCCGCCGGCTGCTTGACGAGATGCCGGACTGCGCCGACGCCTGGAACCTGATGGCCATCCTGTACGCCGACGCTGGGCGTGACCTGCAGGCGGCGGCCTGCCTGGAGCGGGCGATGCAAGCGGCACCCGGCCACGCCGCCTACCCGGCCAACCTCGGCGAGTTGATGCGCCGCGCGGGCCTGCCCGAACGTGCCGCAGAGCTGGGCCTGCGCGCCGTGCAGCTGGACCCGGGCCACCTGGTGGCGCATCTCAACCTGGGCTTTGCGCTTCTGGACCTGGGCCGGGCGGAGCAGGCTCTCAGCCACTTCCGCAGCGTGACGACACGCGAGCCCGCGCAGCCCCAGGCCTGGTTTGGCGCGGGCCGTGCAGCGCTGATGCTGCAGCGCATTCCCGAGGCCTGCGAGGCGCTGGAGCGCTGCCAGCGCCTCGCGCCAGATGACCCCGAATGCCGTCTCGCGCTGGCACAGGCGCGGCGCCTGTTGGGCGACCGCGCTGGCGCGCAGGAACATCTGCAGGTAGCTGCGCGCGCCCTGCCCGGTCACCCGGGCGTGGTGGCCTTGCAAGCCGACCTGCTGCTGGAGGCCGGCCGGCTGGACGCGGCGGAGCAGCTGGTACGGGCCCACGTGGCGCCCGGGCAGCCGGCAGCCCCCGGCCTGCTCTACCGCCTGTCGCTGTGCCGACTGAGCCGCGGCGACTACCGCGACGGCTTCTCCCTGTACGAATCGCGTCTGAGCCTGGGGCCGGCCGATGTCTCGAACCGCATCCGCCAACCGGTGCTGCCCATGCCCCTGTGGCAGGGACAGGACCTGCGCGGCAAACGCCTGCTGGTGCTGACCGAGCAGGGCTACGGTGACCACATCCAGTTCTGTCGCTTCGTGCCGCGCCTGGCCGCCGCCGGCGCCGAGGTGGTGATGGGCGTGGCGCCTCCATTGGAGGGCCTGATGCGCTCGCTGCCCGGCTGCGCCCAGGTACTGACGCGGCTGGACGACACGCGAAGCGCGGGCTGCGACTATTGGGTGTTCGTGGGCAGCCTGCCCCAACGCCTGCAGATCGACCGCACACAGCTGGACACGGGTGGCCCCTACCTGAGCGCGCGAAGCGACCTGAGGGCCCGCTGGCGCGAGTTGCTGGACCGGCGCGTAGCGCCGATAGGCACCGCCAAGCGCGTCGGCCTGGTCTGGGGCGGCCGACCGGAGAACGAGTACGAGCGGCGGCGCGCCCTGCCCTTCGAGGCCCTGTTGCCGCTCGGACAGGTGGAAGGCGTGCACCTGGTCAGCCTGCAAATGGGCCCTCGCGCGCAGGACCTGCAGCGCCACCCGGGGGCCTTGCCCATCGAGGTGCTGACACCCCAGGAACTGGGTACTTTCGAGGACACGGCCGCACTGATGGCCGAACTGGACGCCGTGGTCACCATCGACACCGCGTTCTCGCACCTGGCGGGCGCGCTGGGCGTGCCCACCTTGCTGCTCTTGCCCGAAGCGCCGGACTGGCGCTGGTGGCTGCAGCCCGAGACCTCGCCCTGGTACCCCTCGGTGCGGCTGTTCCGACAAGCCAGCGCCCCCCGCTGGGACGACGCGGTGGGCCGGGTGGCGCGGGCACTCAGTCTCCTCTGACCACGCCCTCGCGCCGCGGATCAGCGCCACCAAACCACCCGCTGCCCCGGCGCTGAATGGCCTGAAGGCCGCTGGTCATGTCGATCTCCTGCACCACATGGCCGCGGGCTTTGAGCGCCTCCACGGTAGCTGCATCGAAGCGGCCTTTCTCCAGCACCGTGGGGCCGTTGAAGCTGCCGAAGTTGGGCAGGTCGATGGCGCGCTGGGCGTCGAACCCAAATGCCAGCGTGCCCAGCAGCGTCTTGGCGGTGAAGTGGATGATGGCCGCGCCACCCGGCGAGCCCAGGCTCATCAGCAAACGGCCATCGCGGCGGTCGAACACCAAGGTCGGGCTCATGCTCGAGCGCGGGCGCTTGCCGGGCTCCACGCGGTTGGCGATGGGCCGGCCTTGTGCATCCGCGGGGGCAGAGGAAAAGTCGGTCAGCTGGTTGTTCAGGAGAAAACCACCCGGCAGCCCGGTGCCGCCGTCGGCCAGGATGCGCGCGCCCCAGGCCGCCTCGATGGTGGTGGTCATGGCCAGCGCTCGACCCTCGCCGTCCACGATGCTCAGGTGGCTGGTGCCGAACTCCGGCTGAGGCGGCTGGGGTGCGTGCGAAAGGCGCTGCACGCCTGGCGGCAGCCCCGGCTGCGCCGTCTTCATGCTCTGCGCTCCGATCAGCGCTGCCCGAGCCTGCAGGTAAGCCGGGTCGAGCATGGAGGTCCAACGGCCACCGGGCGCGGGAACGAAAGTCGGGTCGGCCACGTACTGGGCGCGGTCTGCGAAGGCCAGTCGCGCAGCTTCGGTGTAGCGGTGCAGGAAGGCAGCGCTGGAGGGGCCCTCAGCCGAAGCGCCTGGGGTCTCGGGCCCCAGCGTGTCCAGCATGCCCAGGATCTGCATGACGGCCAGATGCCCGGACGAAGGCGGCGGAAAGCCGCAGACGCGGTAGTCTCGCCAATCGGTGCAGATGGGCTCGCGCACCACCGGGCGATAGCCCGCCAGATCACCGGCCGTCATGCGCCCGGGGTTCGTGGGGTGCTCGCGCACCCGGCGGACCAGGTCGTCGGCCACCGGCCCAGTGTGCAAAGCGGCGCTGCCTTCGGCCGCCAGGCGCTTGAGTACCGCGGCCAGGGCCGGGTTGCGCAAGCGGTGGCCCACGGGGTGGGGTTGCCCGTCGGGGCCATAGAAGTAGGCTGCGGCGTTGGGTGTGGCCCTTAGGGCCTGCTCGGCCAGCAACTGGGTGTGCAGCCTAGGGCTCACGGCAAAGCCCTCTTCCGCCAGCCGAATGGCCGGCTCGAACAGGCGCGCCCAGGGCAGTTTGCCGTGCGCACGGTGCGCCTGCTCCAGCATGCGCACCACACCCGGCACGCCTACGGAGCGCCCGCCCACCATGGCCTGCGGAAAAGGCATGGGCTTGCCGTCAGCCAGCAAGAACAGACGCTCATCAGCCGCCGC